>Ga0136612_10000516_pt1 | contig 13991 bp, 12 predicted proteins | sample AntDryUQ224A2306_2_FD_106644 | JGI IMG/M metagenome (GOLD analysis project Ga0136612, IMG submission 106644) | Polar desert sand microbial communities from Dry Valleys, Antarctica - metaG UQ224A (23.06) | ecosystem: Environmental > Terrestrial > Soil > Desert | place: Antarctica: Dry Valley... | reverse complement strand
TCGGCCCCCTGGACGGGGCCAACATCTGGAGCGTGGGCGACGTGCTGCTCTCGCGCGTGGCCCGCTCGAACATCCTGGCCTTCACCCGGATGGGCGCCCGGGTCACCGTCTGCGGTCCCCCCACGCTGCTCCCGCGCGGGGTGCAGGCGCTCGGATGCGAGGTCCAGCACACGCTGGACCGCCTGGGCGAGGCAGACGTCGTCTACGCCCTGCGCCTGCAGCACGAGCGCATGGACGAGGCCTTCGTGCCCTCGCTGCGCGAGTACGCCATGCGCTACCAGATAAACGGACGCCGGCTGGGCGCGCGCCAGCTGCTGATGCACCCCGGCCCGGTCAACCGCGGCGTCGAGCTGGCGGCCGAGGTGATCGACTCCCCGCAGGCGCTGATCGGGGCCCAGGTCGAGGCCGGGGTGGTCGTGCGCATGGCCGTGCTCTACGAGCTGCTGGCCGGCCGCGCTGGACCCGCGGCGCTGCGCAGCGCCCCCGACCGGGCCGCGGCCGGCGGGCGACCCGCGCCCCAGCCGGCGTGAGGCGCCTGTTCTCCAGGCCGGCGCGCCCGGCCGACCTGCTCGTCCGTGGCGCGCACGTGCTCGACCCGCGCGCGGGGCTCGACGGGCCGGGCGACGTGCTCGTGCGCGACGGCCTGGTGGCCCAGATCGGCGAGGCCGGGGGGCTGGACGCCGCCCCCGAGGTCGAGGAGGTCGACGGCGCCGGGCGCCACCTGCTGCCCGCCTTCGTGGACCCGCACGTGCACCTGCGCACTCCCGGCCAGGAGCACGAGGAGGACCTGGACTCCGGGACCCGGGCCGCCGCCGCCGGGGGCTTCTGCACGGTGGTGGCGATGCCCAACACCGCGCCGACCGTGGACTGCGCGCCGGTCCTGCGCTCGCTCTGCGAGGCGGCCGGGCGCGAGGCCCGCATCCCCGTCGGTTTCCTGGCCGCGATCACCCCGGGCCTGGCCGGTGAGCGCCTGACCGAGATGGCCGACCTGCGCGACGAGGGCGCGCTGGGCTTCACCGACGACGGGCGCCCGGTCGCGCGCGCCGCGATCCTGCGCCTGGCCCTGCAGTACCAGCGGCTGTGCGGCGGCGTACTGGCCCTGCACGAGGAGGACCCGTCGCTGTCGGGCAGGGGCACGATGCACGAGGGTGAGGTCTCGGCCCGCCTGGGGCTGGCCGGGATCCCGTCGATCTCCGAGTCGACCCTGATCGCCCGCGACGCCGCCATCGCCGGCTACGAGCAGGGCCGGATCCACGCCCAGCACCTGTCGGCCCTGGAGTCCGTCCGCGCCGTGGCCGAGGCCAAGGCGGCGGGGGTGGCCATCACGGCCGAGGCCTCCCCGCACCACCTCTGCCTGACCGACGCCGACGTGGCCGCCGAGCTCGACACGCGCCTGAAGATGAACCCCCCGCTGCGCAGCGAGGAGCACCGGCAGGCGCTGGTGGAGGGGCTGCGCTCGGGGGTCATCGACTGCGTGGCCACCGATCACGCGCCGCACTCGGGGGAGGAGAAGGAGGTCCCGTGGGAGGAGGCGCCGATGGGCACGACCGGCCTGGAGACCGCCTTCGCCGCCCTGCACACGGTCCTGGTCCGGCCCGGGGTGCTCGGGCTCGGCCTGCTGGTGGAGCGGATGACGGCGGGCGGCGCCCTGTTCGGGCTGCCCACGCCGCGGATCGCCGCCGGCGAGCCGGCCAACCTCTGCCTGATCGACCTCGACGCCTCCTGGGCCGTGGGCGAGGCGGGCTACGAGAGCCGCTCTGAGAACTGCTGCTTCGCCGGGCGCACGCTGCACGGGCGGGTGCTGATGACCGTGGCCGCGGGCGCCGTGGCCTACCGCGAGCGGGCCTTCGCGGTCACCGCCGTGGCCGGCGAGGCCGGCCCGTGAGCGGCGCCTACGTGCTGCTGGCCGACGGCGCCCGCTTCGACGGCGAGGCCTGCGGCGCGCCCGGGCCGGTCACCGGCGAGGTCGTCTTCAGCACCGGGATGTCGGGCTACCAGGAGTCGATGACCGACCCCTCGTTCGCCCGCCAGCTGATCGCCTTCTCCCATCCCCACGTGGGCTCCTACGGGGTCAGCGCCCGGGCCATGGAGTCAGACCGGGTCCAGGCCCGCGCCGCGATCATGCGCAGCGCGGTCAACGCGCAGGACGCGGCCAGCGCCGAGGGCGGCTGGCTGGACTGGCTGGCCGACAGCGGCGTGCCCGCGGTGACCGGCGTCGACACGCGGGCGCTGGTGCGTCACGTGCGCGAGGCCGGCGCCATGCGCGGCGGGCTCTTCCCGGCCTCGATGGGGAAGGCCGAGGCCCACGGGCTGATCGCGGCCGAGCCCGACATGGCCGGTCTGGACCTGACCGGGGAGGTCACGCCGGCCGCGCCGATCCTGCTCGGACAGGACGGCTCCGGGCCGAGGATCGTAGCCCTGGATACGGGCATCAAGAGCTCGATCGTGGCCAACCTGCTGCGCCACGGCGTGCGCCTGGAGCTGCACCCCTGCACGACCTCGGCGCCCGAGCTGCTGGCCCGCGAGCCCGACGCGCTCTTCCTGGCCAACGGCCCCGGCGACCCGGCGGCGCTGGACCACGTGGTGGCCACCGTCCGCGAGCTCGTCGGGCGCGTGCCCGTGTGGGGCATCTGCCTGGGCCACCAGCTCCTGTGCCGGGCCGTCGGCTTGCAGACCTACAAGCTGCGCTTCGGCCACCGCGGGGCCAATCACCCGGTCAAGGACCTGGACACGGGCCGGATCGCCATCACCAGCCAGAACCACGGCTTCGCCGTGCTCGGTCCCGACGGCGCGCGCACCATGGACTCCGACGAGCCGGTGCGCTGGGAGACCGACTTCGGCGCGGCCGAGCTGACCCACCTCAACCTCTACGACCGCACGGTCGAGGGCCTGCGCCTGCTCGACGTGGCCGCCGCCTGCGTGCAGTACCACCCCGAGGGCGGCCCCGGCCCGCACGACTCGCTGCACCTGTTCGACGACTTCGCGGCCACGGTCGCGGGAGCGGCCCGCTAGCCGTGCCCCGCCGCGACGACCTCGGGCGCATCCTGGTCATCGGCTCGGGGCCGATCGTGATCGGCCAGGCGGCCGAGTTCGACTACTCCGGCGCCCAGGCCTGCAAGGTCCTGCTCGAGGAGGGCTACGAGGTGGTGCTGGTCAACTCGAACCCGGCCACGATCATGACCGACCCCGAGTTCGCCACCGCGACCTACGTGGAGCCGCTGCTCCCCGGGCCGGTGACCCAGGTCATCGAGCGCGAGCGCCCCGACGCGCTGCTGCCCACGCTGGGCGGGCAGACCGCGCTGAACCTGGCCAAGGCGCTGCACGAGGACGGCACCCTGGAGCGCTTCGGGGTCGAGCTGATCGGCGCCGACTACGACGCCATCTGCCGGGCCGAGGACCGCGAGCTCTTCGACCGCACCATGCGCGGCGCCGGGCTGCACACCGCCCGCTCGCGGATCGCCTCCGGACCCCACGATGCCGCCGCGGCCGTGGCCGAGCTGGGGCTGCCGCTGATCGTGCGCCCCGCCTTCACCCTCGGCGGGCGCGGGGGCGGCATCGCCCGCAGCGAGGCCGAGCTCGAGGTCCTCGTCGCGGGCGGGCTGGCCGCCTCGCCGATCGGCCAGGTGCTGGTCGAGGAGTCGGTCCTGGGCTGGGGCGAGTTCGAGCTCGAGGTCATGCGCGACCGGGCCGACAACGCCGTCGTGGTCTGCTCGATCGAGAACATCGACCCGATGGGGGTGCACACCGGCGACTCGCTGACCGTGGCGCCCCAGCAGACCCTGACCGACCGTCTCTACCAGGAGCTGCGCGACCAGGCCATCACCGCCGTGCGCGCGGTCGGCGTCGACACCGGGGGCTGCAACGTGCAGTTCGCCGTGGACCCGGCCAGCGAGCGGATCGTGGTCATCGAGATGAACCCGCGCGTCTCGCGCTCCTCCGCGCTGGCCTCGAAGGCCACGGGCTTCCCGATCGCCAAGATCGCGGCCCGCCTCGCCGTCGGCTACACGCTGGACGAGATCCCCAACGACATCACCCGGGTGACCCCGGCTGCCTTCGAGCCGACGCTCGACTACGTGGTGGTCAAGTGGCCGCGCTTCGCCTTCGAGAAGTTCCCCGGAGCCGACGGCCGGCTCTCGACCCACATGAAGTCCGTCGGCGAGGTCATGGCCATCGGGCGCACGTTCGGCCAGGCCTTCGCCAAGGCCATGCGCTCGCGCGAGCTCGACGACGAGCCGCCCGGGCTCGACGCGCCCGACGCCGAGCTGCTGCGGCGCCTGGAGCACCCGGGCGCCGACCGCTACGAGCTGATCCTCGAGCTCCTCGGCCGCGGCGTGCCCGAGTCCGAGATCGGGCGGCGCACGGCCGTGGACCCCTGGTTCCTGCGCGAGCTCGCGGCGCTGGCGGCCGATCCGCAGGCGCCCTTCGCGGGGCTGGAGCGCTGCTACAAGGCGGTCGACACGTGCGCGGCCGAGTTCGCGGCCGAGACGCCCTACTTCTACTCGGCCTGGGAGCGCCCGGGCCCGGACGGGCCCCGCCACGAGGTGGTCCGCGGCGAGCGCCCGTCGGTGGTGATCCTGGGCTCGGGGCCCAACCGCATCGGCCAGGGGATCGAGTTCGACTACTGCTGCGTCCACGCGGCCATGACCGTCCGCGCCTCCGGGCGCGACGCGGTGATGGTCAACTGCAACCCGGAGACGGTCTCCACCGACTACGACACCTCGGACCGGCTCTACTTCGAGCCCTTGACCCTGCCCGACGTGCTGGCCGTGATCGAGCTCGAGCGGCCGGAGGGCGTGATCGTCCAGTTCGGAGGCCAGACGCCGCTGCGCCTGGCCGCCGGGCTGCAGCAGGCCGGGGTGCCGCTGCTGGGCACCTCGGTGGACTCGATCGACCTGGCCGAGGACCGCGGGCGCTTCGGCGCGCTGCTCGGGCGCCTGGGCCTGAAGGCCCCGCCCTACGCGACCGCCTGCTCGGTGGCCGAGGCGCTGGCCGCCGCCCCCGGCGTCGGCTTCCCGCTGCTCGTGCGCCCCTCCTACGTGCTCGGCGGGCGGTCGATGGAGATCGTCTACTCGCTCGAGGACCTCGAGGACTACCTGCGCCGCAGCGCGCCGGCCGCGGGCCGCGAGATCTTCCTGGACCGCTTCCTGGAGAACGCGATCGAGGTCGACGTCGACGCGCTCTGCGACGGCAGCGAGGTCTGGATCGCCGGCGTCATGCAGCACGTCGAGGAGGCCGGGATCCACTCGGGCGACTCGGCCTGCGTGCTGCCCCCGCACTCGCTCGGCGGCGCCATGCTGGCCCAGATCGCCGACCAGTCGCGGCGCCTGGCCCTGGCCCTGGGCGTGGTTGGGCTGCTCAACGTCCAGTTCGCGGTGGTGCGCGACGCCCTGTACGTGATCGAGGCCAACCCCCGCGCCTCGCGGACCGTGCCCTTCGTCTCCAAGGCGACCGGGCTGCCGCTGGCCAAGCTGGCCTGCCGGGTCATGCTCGGCGAGCGGATCGCCGACCTGGGCCTGCCCGAGGACCCCTGCGGCGATCACGTCGCGGTCAAGGAGGCGGTGATGCCGTTCGACCGCCTCAGCGGCTCGGACACCCTGCTCGGGCCCGAGATGCGCTCCACCGGGGAGGTCATGGGCCTGGCCCGTGACTTCCCGACCGCCTTCGCCAAGGCCCAGGCCGCGGCCGGGGCCGTCCTGCCGCCGGCCGGGACGGTCTTCCTGAGCGTCACCGACGCCGACAAGGCGGCGGTGTTCGGGATCGCGGCCCAGCTCCACGATCTCGGCTTCCAGATCGTGGGCACGCCGGGCACGGCCGCGGCGATCGCGCGCATGGGGGTGCCCGTGCAGCGCATCAACAAGCTGGGGGAGGGCTCGCCGCACGTGGTCGACTGGATCGAGCGCGGCGACGTCGACCTGGTCATCAACACCCCCACGGGCACCGCGGCGCGCAGCGACGGCTGGGAGATCCGCCGCGCCGCCGTGGCCCGCGGCATCCCCTGCATCACCACCATCTCGGGGGGCATGGCCGCGGCCCGGGCGATCGCCGCCGCGCGCCTGGGCGAGCCACCGGTGATCTCGCTGCAGGAGGCCCACCGCGGCGGGCCGGGCGCGCAGCACGGTGGCGCGCTGGCGCTGCGGGCCACCCGGGCGTGAGCGCGGAGCGCGCCCGGACGCTCGCCCCCTTCGGCCGGCGCGTGGCCTCGGTCAGCGCCGTGCGCCGGCTCGGCGCCTACACGATCCTGCACTGCGCCGACGCCGCCGGGCCGAGGCCCGACGCGGGTCAGTTCTACATGCTGGCCACCGAGACGGGGTGGGGGGGCGGCGCGGGGCAGCGGCCGTTCCTGCCCCGCGCCTTCTCGGTGCTGCGCACCGGGCCCGAGGGCGAGCTGCAGTTCCTGCTCGAGGCGGTCGGGCCGGGCACGGCGCGCCTGGCCGAGCTGGCCCCCGGCGAGGGCCTGTGGCTGGCCGGGCCCTTCGGCCTCGGCTTCGCGCCGCCGCCGCCCGGGTTCAGCGCGCTGCTGGTCGGAGGCGGAGTGGGGATCGCCCCGCTGGCCATCTGGGGCGACCAGCTGGGCCCGGGTCCGCGGGTGCTGCTCGGTTTCCGCGGCGCAGCGCACGCCCGCGGGGCCGAACTGCTGCCCGGGGCCGAGGTGGCCACCGACGACGGCTCGGTGGGCCACGCCGGCCCGGTCACCGAGCTGCTGGAGGCCGTGCTGAGCGCCGAACCGGCGCGCTGGGCGGTCTCGGCCTGCGGGCCGGCGGGGATGCTCGAGGCGGTCAGGGCGCTGTGCGCGCGACGCGCGGTGCCGGCCCAGCTCGCGCTGGAGTCGGGCATGGCCTGCGGCTTTGGGGCCTGCTTCGGGTGCGTCGTGCCCACGCGCGACGGGCTGCTGCGCCTGTGCGTCGATGGACCGGTCCTCGATGGGGCCCGGCTCGAGCACGTCGACCATCCCGGAGGCGCGACGTGAGCGTGCGCTTCTGCGGGCTCGAGCTCGCGCATCCGATCGTCAACGCCTCGGGCACGTTCGACCTGATCGCCGCCCGGCGGGCCTTCGGCGATGCGGTCCTGCACGACTTCCCGTTCGCGGCGCACGTGACCAAGACCGTGACCCTGCGCCCGCGCCAGGGCAACCCGCCCCCGCGCCTGTGGGAGCCGCCGGCCGGCCTGATCAACTCGATCGGCCTGCCCAACCGCGGGCTGGAGGGCTGGCTCGAGCACGACCTGCCGCTGCTGGCCGAGCTGCCCGTTCCGCTGGTGGTCAACGTGATGGGCTTCACCCCGGCCGAGGTGGGCACGCTGGTGCAGGCCTTCGACGCGCGCCCGGAGGTCGACGCGCTCGAGCTCAACGTCTCCTGCCCGAACGTGGAGACGGGCCTGGTCATGGGCGCCGACCCGGCCGAGACCGCGGCCCTGCTGCGCCACGTCCGCCCGCTGACCGACAGGCCCCTGATCGTCAAGCTGACGCCGAACTGCAGCGACCCCGCGGCCGTGGCCCGGGCCGCCGAGCAGGCCGGCGCCGACGCCGTCTCGCTGGTCAACACGCTGCGCGGCCTGGCCCTGTCGGGGGGGCGGCCCTGGCTGGGCGGGGGCGCCGGCGGGGTGTCGGGCCCCGCGATACGAGCGGTCGCGCTGGCCCAGGTGCACGACGTGGCCGCGGCCGTCACGATCCCGGTCGTGGGCATGGGCGGCGTGCGCCGCGGTCAGGACGCCCGCGACCTGCTCGACGTCGGCGCCACGCTGGTCGCGGTCGGGACCGAGTCCTTCCGCGACCCGGCCGCCGGGGCGCGGGTGGCCCGGGAGCTCGAGGCGGCCCCAGGCCGGTGAACCTGCGCATCCCCTGCAAAACCGCTGCAAATCGTCGGCTTGGGGTCAACCAACCTCCACATAGCTCAACCTCAAGTCGAGCTTCAGGCGAATTGGCCCCTTTTCTGTTGTGCCTCGGGCGGAGGTATGTAGACTCGCGCCGCTGATGAGGCCGTATGTAGACGCACCGATCAAGCCGAGCGTGGCGGCACCCGAGCGCTCGCTCGTGCAGCGCATGGACGCCCTGCAGCGCGCGAACGAGATCCGCACCCGCCGGGCCCAGCTCAAGCGCGACCTCAAGGCCGGTCGCCACGGCATCCACCAGCTGCTGCTCGACCCGCCCTCCTACGTGGAGACGGCCAAGGTCTTCGACATGCTCCTGGCCGTGCCCAAGTACGGGCGGGTCAAGGTCAACCGGATCCTGGTCCAGTGCCGGATCTCGCCCAGCAAGACGATCGGCGGGCTCTCACAGCGCCAGCGCGCCGAGCTGGTCTCCCTGCTGCGGCGCTGAGCGGCGCGGCTGCCGTGGGGCGGGTCTTCGTCATCACGGGACCGTCGGGCGTGGGGAAGGGGACCCTGATCCGCACCCTGCGCGAGCGCCGCCCCGAGCTCGAGCTGTCGGTCTCGGCCACCACCCGCCACCCGCGCCCGGGCGAGGTCGACGGCCGCGACTACCACTTCATGGACGACGACCGTTTCGACGCCCACGTCGCGGCCGGCGACTTCGTCGAGCACGCCTCCTACTCGGGGCGGCGCTACGGGACGCTGCGCTCCGAGCTCGACCGGCGCACGACCCGGGGCGTGCCGGTCGTGCTGGAGATCGAGGTCCAGGGTGCGCGCCAGGTCCGCCAGGTCATGCCCGAGGCCGTCCAGGTCTTCATCGCCCCACCGGGCGAGGAGGCGCTGCGGGCGCGGCTGGTGGGGCGCGGCACCGACGCCGCGGCCGACGTCGAGGCCCGGCTGGCCACCGCGCGCGCCGAGCTGGCGGCCCAGGACGAGTTCGGCCACGTGGTCGTCAACGACCGCCTGGAGGCCGCGGTGGAGGCGCTGGCCGAGATCGTCGGCTCCGCGCTCGGGCCGGCGTGAGCCGGAGCCTGGCGGGTCGGAGGCGGGCGACGGCTACAATCGGGTTCTCCCGCCGTCCGCAGAAAGGCCCTCCTTGATCTCTCCTCGCGTCGATCGCCTGCTCGAGCACGTGGACTCCAACTACGCAAGCGTCATCGTCGCGGCCAAGCGCGCCCGCCAGATCAACTCGTACTACCACAACCTCGGCGAGGGCACGTTCGACGAGTTCCCGCCGCCGATGATCGAGACGGCGTCCAAGAACTACCTGACGATCTCGCTCGAGGAAGTCGCGGCCGGCAAGATCAACTACCACTACCGCTAGGCCCCCGGGACCCGGGGGCGGGAGGCAGGGGTGGCCCGGCTGCTGCTCGGAGTCAGTGGTGGCATCGCCGCCTACAAGGGCCTCGAGCTGGCCCGCCTAGCCGTCCAGGCGGGCCACGCCTTGAGGGTCATCCAGACCGAGGCCTCGCTGCGCTTCGTCGGGGCCGCCTCATTCGCGGCCATCACCGGCGCCCCGGTGCTGGTCGACCAGTGGACGCGCGACCCGCTGGGCGGCGCCTACCCGGGCGACCCGCCCTCCGAGCAGTCCCGCCACGACCCGATCTCGCACCTGGAGCTCGCGACCCGGGCCGACGTGATGCTCGTGGCCCCGGCCACGGCCAACACGCTGGCCAAGCTGGCCCACGGGCTGGCCGACGATCTGCTCAGCACCGCGGCGCTGGCCCGGCGCGGGCCGCTGCTGGTGGCCCCGGCCATGAACGACGCGATGTGGGAGCACCCGGCCACGCAGGCCAACGTCGCGCTGCTGCGCGAGCGCGGAGTGCACGTGATCGAGCCCGGCACCGGCGCGCTCGGCTCGCTCGGCGAATGGGGCGCCGGGCGCCTGGCCGAGCCGCCCGAGCTGCTGGCGGCCTGCGAGGCGCTGCTGGCCCCCGGCGACCTGGCGGGGGCGAATGTGCTCATCACCGCCGGCGGCACGCGCGAGCCGCTGGACGCGGTGCGCTTCCTGGGCAACCGCTCCTCGGGCCGGATGGGCTACGCACTGGCCGACGAGGCCGCGCGCCGCGGCGCCGACGTGACCGTGGTCGCGGCCAACGTGGCCCTGGCCCGCAACCCGTTGGTCCACTACGCCGAGGTGGGCACCGCGGCCGAGCTGCACGAGGCCTGCGCGGCGCGCTTCGAGGACTGCGACGTACTGCTGATGGCCGCCGCGGTGGCCGACTTCCGCCCGGCGCAGGCGGCCGCGGGCAAGCTCAAGAAGGCCGAGCTCGGCCCGACCGCCTCGCTCCAGCTGACCCGGACCGAGGACGTGCTCTGCGCGCTCTCGGCTCGCCGGCGCCCGGGCCAGGTGCTGGTCGGCTTCGCCGCCGAGCACGGCGCCGGCGCCGTCGCCTACGGGCGCGCGAAGCTGGGCGACAAGCATCTCGACGCCGTGGTCGTCAACGACGTGGCCGAGCCGGGCCTCGGCTTCGACTCGGCCGAGAACGAGGTCACCATCCTGCGCGCCGGCGGCGAGCGCCACGTGCCGCGCGCCGACAAGGCGCTGATCGCCCGGTCGGTGCTCGACGAGGTCGTGGAGCTGATGGGCCCCGCCGCGGTGAGCCCGCACCTGCGCGAGGTGGAGGGCGCTTGACCGAGCCGCCCGAGCCGCCCGCCCCGTCCGTGGCCGCCTCCGAGCTCGAGGCCGCCCGCGGCTTCGGCCGCCGCCTGAGTGAGAACGTGCGCCGCGCGGTCAAGGTCACCGACGAGGTCCTGGGCGACGTGATCGTGGCCATGGTGGCCGAGGGCCATGTGCTGATCGAGGACTTCCCGGGCGTGGGCAAGACGGCGCTGGCCCGCGCCCTGGCCGCGTCGCTGGACTGCCAGTTCGCGCGCGTGCAGTGCACCACCGACCTGCTTCCGGCCGACATGGTCGGCGTCAACGTCTACAACGAGCGCGAGCAGCGCTTCGAGTTCCGGCCCGGGCCGATCTTCGCCAACGTGGTCCTGGTCGACGAGATCAACCGGGCCTCGCCCAAGACCCAGTCGGGGCTGCTGGAGTGCATGCAGGAGCGCCACGTGACCGTCGACGTGCACACCCACGAGCTGGCGCGCCCGTTCCTGGTCCTGGCCACCCAGAACCCGGTCGAGTACGAGGGCACCTACCCGCTGCCCGAGGCCCAGGTCGACCGCTTCATGGTCCGCGTCGCCATGGGCTACCCGAGCCCGGAGGACGAGGCCGGGATGCTGGCCGGCCACGAGGCCGGCGACCGCGTGCTGGAGCTCGAGCCCGTGGCCACCCGCACCGAGCTGCTCGAGGTCCAGGAGGCCGCCACGCGCGTGCACTCCTCCCGTGCGCTGCGCGACTACGTGGTCTCCGTGCTGCGCCACACCCGGGCCGACCACCGGGTCGAGCTCGGCGCATCTCCGCGCTCGGGCCTGATGCTGCTGCGTGCGGCCAAGGCCCGGGCCGTGCTGCAGGGGCGCGATCACGCCCTGCCCGACGACGTCCAGGCTCTGGCCCGCTCGGTCCTGTCGCACCGCATCGTGCCCGCCCCGGAGGCGGTGGAGGTCGACCGCGGCGCGATCGTGGACGACGCGCTGGCGGCGACGCCGGCGCTCTAGGGGATGTCCGAGATGCGCGGCTCGCTGCTGTGCGCAGGCGTCGGCCTGGCCCTGCTGCTGGTCGCCCTGCTCTTCGACGCCGAGGCGCTGTGGGCCGCGGGCTCGGTGCTGGGGGTGCTCGGGGCGGGCACCTGGGCCTGGATCACCACCGGGGCCCGCGGCGCCACCGTGGAGCGCGAGGTCGGGGCCCGCACCGTGGTCGAGGGCGACCCCGTCTCGGTGCGCGTCACGGCCCACGCCGGACGCCTGCCGCTGCCCAGCGGCTGGATCGACGAGCCGCTGCTGCCCGAGCCCGCACCGGTGGCCCCGGGACGCCGCCGCGTCACGGTGCGCATCGAGGCCAGCTTCGCTCGTCGCGGGCGGCGGGCGCTGCCCGCGCCCGCCTTGGTCCTGCGCGATCCGCTGGGTCTGGCCCAGCGCACCGTGCGCGGCGCCCACGACGAGGAGCTGCTCGTCCTCCCGCGCGTGCACCCGGTCCGCGCCGTGGCCACCGGCGGCGAGCCGGGGTCGGGCTCGAGCGCGGCGCTGTCGGCGACCACGGCCGAGGTGGAGATCGACGGGCTGCGCCCTCTGCGCCCCGGCACGCCCGCCGCGCGCATCCACTGGCCCGCGCTGGCCCGGGGCGCCGGGCTGATGGAGCGCAAGATGGTGGCCGAGTCCGACACCCGGCCGGTTGTGCTGCTGGACCCCCGCGCTCCGTCCAGCCCGGATGCGCTGGACGCGGCGGTCCGCGCGGCGGCCTCGCTGGCGCTGCACTTCGCCCGCCGCGGGGGCTGCGCGCTGATTCTGCCCGGCGACCGGCGCCCGCTGCTGCTGGACTCCGACGCCGGCGCCTGGCCGGCCGCGCACGCCCGCCTGGCGCTCGTCGACGCGGGGACCACCCCGGCCTTGGTCCACGCCCGCTCGCGGCAGGGCCTGCTCTTCTACGTCGCCGCGCGGGCCCTGGAGCGGCCCCCGAGCGCGCTCGGGCGCACGGCCGGCGGCTGCGTGCTGGTCGTACCGGGCAGCTTGCTCGGGCGGCGCGCCGTGCTCGAGGTGGCGAGCTGCCGCGGATACAAGGTCGCGCGCGCGGCGGCGGGGCGGGCGGCATGAGCTCCTCCGCGCTGCCGCTGCCCGCGGCGCCTGCGAGCCGCGAGCGGCCGCGGGGCTCGGCGCGGCCGCTGCTGGCGCCGGCGGTCGCGCGCGCCGTCGCCCTCGGGGCCTTGGGGGTGTTCTGCGCGGCGCACTGGGGCGCGCTGCTCGAGCCGTTCCCCACCGACCGCATCGCCGCGGCGGTACTGGTCGCCGTGGCGGGTGCCGCCCTGCTGGCGCGCTGCGGACAGCTGCCGCGAGGGCGGTGGCGCAGGGCCGCGCTGGCCCTGGTCGCGCTGGGCCTGCTGGCGGGAGCGCTGGCCAGCGCCGGGGGGCGCGTGGGCGACGTGCTCTGGCCCACGCGCTGGGATGACGTGGCCGGCGAGATCGGCCGCGGCCTGGAGGCGGTGGTCGGGCTGCGCGTGCCCTACGCCGGGCTCGACGACGACGCCCGCCTGGTGCTGCTGCTCGGGGGCACGCTCGGCCTGGCCCTCGCCGCCGCGCTGGCCTTCTGGCCGCGCCGGGGCGAGCCCGGCCGGCGCTGGGCGTCGGTGGTCTGCCTGCTCGTGGTTTACGCCGTGCCGACCGTCGCGCTGGACTTCGACGGGCAGCTGGCGCGGGGTGCGGCGCTGGCCCTGCTCGTCCTGGCCGCAGCCCGCCTGGAGCGCCTGCGCCGCCGTGACGCGCCGGCCGCGCTGGTCGTGGCCCTGGCCGCGGGCGCGCTCGGGATCGGCGCCGGTGGGGTCCTGGACCGCGACGAGCCGCTCTTCGCCTACGAGGACTGGGCCCTGGAGCAAGCTTCGGCCCGCACCGCCTCGTTCTCCTGGGACCACGAGTACGGGCCGCTGGACTGGCCCCGCGACGGCCGTGAGGTGCTGCGCATCAAGGCCCGCCGCGACGCCTACTGGAAGGCACAGGAGCTCGACGCCTTCGACGGCGAGCGCTGGGTGAGCACGGGCGACGCGGGCGCCTTCAGCGGGCGCCCGCCGGTGGCCGAGCGCGGCTGGGTGCAGACCATCCGGGTGAGCGTGCGCAACCTGCGCACCCACGACTACATCGGCGCCGGCACGACGCTGGACATCCTGGAGTCCAGCAAAGGCGATGAGCGTTCACCGACTCCGGGGGTGTTCCAGACGCTCGGGCGCCCGCTGCGGCGCGGGGACTCCTACCGGGCCCGGGTCTACGTGCCGCGCCCGCGGCGCGCAGCTGGCGCGGGGGCCGACTATTCGCGCGGTGGCCCCGGCCAGCCCTACCGCAACCTGCGCCTGCCCCCGGCTGGGCCGGTGCCGCGGCCGGGGGCAGGCGCAGGTTGCGGTAGGGCTGGCCGGGGCCACCGCGCGAATAGTCGGCCCCCGCGGCGCGTAGACCCGGGCCCGGTAGGAGTCCCCGCGCCGCAGCGGGCGCCCGAGCGTCTGGAACACCCCCGGAGTCGGTGAACGCTCATCGCC
>Ga0136612_10000515_pt1 | contig 14005 bp, 15 predicted proteins | sample AntDryUQ224A2306_2_FD_106644 | JGI IMG/M metagenome (GOLD analysis project Ga0136612, IMG submission 106644) | Polar desert sand microbial communities from Dry Valleys, Antarctica - metaG UQ224A (23.06) | ecosystem: Environmental > Terrestrial > Soil > Desert | place: Antarctica: Dry Valley... | reverse complement strand
GTCGGTCAGTCGGTCAGTCGGTCAGTCGGTTGAGAGGTCACCCCAGCGGGACTGGACGACGAGGGCCAGTTCCGCAGACCGCCGGTCACTGGCTTGCGCGCCGGTGGCTAGCTCTACAAACGGCCACGGCGATGTCGCGCAGCTTGATGTTGCGGTGCTGGGACGTCGACACCGACTGAGCGAAAACTTCGTCTGCCGTGCAGTGAGCGGCACCGATGATGACGCCACGTAACCCCCACGATGCGTCCCCGTTCTCGGTTTGCCTCATCGTGCATCAGCCACGACGAGCGCAGTGATGGCGGAGCGGCGCCCCCCGGCTGGCTTCTCAACCAGAGGACGCCTCAACGGGACAGACGTCCTGGGTGTCCTCGAAAGGACGCTGCGGACCCCGTCTACGGAAGCAGTACCCGGCATCGGAGGGGTCAGACAACCTAGTGCCTGGGTCAGAGCCAACCGCGGTGTTTGAACGCGTGGTAGAGCAGCACCGCGACCGAGAGCATCAGGGCGAGAGCGAGTGGGTAGCCGAGCTGCCATCCGAGTTCTGGCATGTGGTCGAAGTTCATGCCGTAAACGGTTCCTACGAGGGTGGGTGCGAAGAGGATGGCGGCCCAGGCGGAGATGCGCTTCACTTCCTCGTTCTGGGCGAGGCTCGCTTGGGTCAGCCGCTGCGTCTCCTCGCTGTGCCGTTGGCCGATGAGGGTGGCGTTGACGGCGAGGATGTTCTCCAGCAGGACACGGAAACGGTCGGCGCGTTCGACGACGCGCACGGCGTGGTCCTGCACGTCACGTAGGTAGCGTTGCAGCTCGTCTTTGACCTGATATTCGGTGAAGCCGTCGTTGAGTGCCCGCAGGATGACTAGCAGCGGCTGGGTGGCGCGTTGGAACTCGATGACTTCGCGCAGCAGCTGATAGATCCTCCGGGAGACCGAGGGGTCTTCGGCGAAGACCTGGTCCTCGATTTCGTCGATGTCGTTCTCCAAGCCGGCAACTACCGGGGCGTAGCCGTCGACGACTTCGTCCAAGATGGCGTAGAGGACCGCTTCGGGGCCCATCGCCAACAACTTGGGTGTGCTTTCGAGGCGACTGCGCACTCGGGCCAGGTTCGGTGACTCCGCGTGCCGAACAGTGACGACGAAGTCCTTTCCGGTGAAGATGTGCACCTCACCGAACTCGACGCGCTCCTCGGCGTCGACGTAACGGGCCGGTCGTAAGACGGTAAACAGCACGTCGTCGTACCGCTCGAGCTTGGGCCGTTGGTGCGCCGTGACGGTGTCCTCGATGGCCAGTGGGTGGATGCTGAACTCCCCGGCGACGGAGCGGATTTCGCTGAGCTCTGGTCGATACAGTCCTATCCATGCCAGGCCACCAGCAGCCTCCCGCAGCATTTCGTATGTAACCTCGAGGGACCGCGGCTGAGCGACGCGCTTCCCCTCGACGTAAACCGCGTTGTCCACCACGCTCATGGGTCACAGCACCTCTCAACGCTTCGCGGCGTGGCCACTGATAGTTCTTTCGCGCCGGCCGACAACCCGAGCCCCGCCGTTCCATTATCCCGCTACAGGCCACCCAATGGTGGGATGACTTGTCGAGCCTCAGTACCAGACAATGGCGCGACACGTTGCCGCACGACGAAGCCGGGAGGGATCGCGCAATGTCGAGCCGATGCGCGTCCAGGCCAACCGCGCGAGGCGCTGGACTGGATGACTGAGGACGAGCGTCGACCGGGCGCGTCGGTCGCCGTGGGGGTCGCTCTGGTCGTGCTCCTAGGCCTGGTTGCGCTCTGGGCGCAGCCCAACGAGGCGGATGCCGAGCTGTCGGCTCGCACCAACTGCCAGCTGGCGGTACGGGACAGGCAGCTGGAGCCAAACGCAACCGACTTCTCGCTTGTCGGCTCCGACGTCAGGGAGAGCCCATCGGGGTTCATCGTCACCGGAACTGTGGACGTCAAGGACGTGCTCGGTGTCCGGCGCACGCTTCGATACCGGTGTGCTGCGGACGACTCGGGCGTGGTGCTCGATGTGACGGTGTTGCCGGTCACCGTGCCACCTCTGCTGTCGTGACCCGGCGTCGACCAGGCCTCAGCCGTCCGCGCCGCCTCGCAGCAGATGGCCGTCGGGGCCCTCGCGCTGGGCTTGGTGGCGTTCGTGGTGATCGTCGCGGTGCGGCGGCGGCGCCTGCCCACCACAGGCGGCTGATCTAACGACAGAGTGCGGCGGTCAGCGAGGCGCTGGACGCCCCACCGGGGTCGCCGTGACCACCGCGAGGTTCTGGTAGCCACCGGCGCTCGGGACGAACGGCCCGGCGCAGGTGACGAGGACCAACCGCGCACTGCCCTGCGCGGAGAAGAGCTCGGGGCGATCCGCCAGCGAGTCGTTGGGAACAAGCTCCACAGAGTCGATCTCGAAGTCCTGACGCAGCCGACTGGACTCCAGGACGACACGATCCTCGACGCTGACGGTGAGCAGCTCGGCGAAAGGCCCGAGGCCTTGCACGGCGGAGTCGACGTGGCCGGCGATGAGGATCGACCCGAACGGGTCACCCACCCGCGCACCACCGTCCCACCAGCCCGCCGCACGGATGTCCGGCGGAACGGCCAAACTGCCGTCTGGTCGCGTCGACGCGCTCCGCACCGCAACTGTCGCACCGCTCGGGAGCTGCACGACGTCCGGCCGTTCCGGCTCGACCTGTGACCCCGCGGGCGCGGCTGGTTTCGCCGAGACCGTGGTGGACGAATCGCGCGCACCGGGTTCGGGCAGCGCTGAAGCCCGCGGCGACGGCGTCGGGGCCCGACCGACGGAACTGCCTGACGGCGCGGCCAGTGTCACCACGACTGCGACGCAGGAGCCTGCCGCGGCCAGCGACGCGAGCACGGCGGCACCGCGTCGCGACCACCCGGCTCGGCGCTCAGGCTCCTCGGGTGATACGGCCACCGAGCCCCCTCGCGAGCCGCCGAGCCCCCCTCGGCCACACGCACAGGCCCAGGATCAGCACGCCAGCCGCGGCCACCACCAGGGAGCCGGCCAGTCCCAGCCCAGAGCCGTCCGCGCTGCCCTGCTCGTCGACGATCGGCCAGTCGCTCACGAGGCCGGCTGAGCCGGTGTCGATGACGGTCGGAGCGGCGGAACCAGCCTTGCTCAGGGGCAGCTGCTGGACGATCACGTCCATCGAGCCGCTCTGCGGCTCCCCGATGGCGAAGACCTGCGTCAAGGTCTGTGTTTCAACCTGCAGGTCCATGGGGCCCAGCAGCGGATCCCCACTGGCGCCTGTGGGCACAACCGACACCTCATAGCTCCCACCCGGCACATCTGCCGTTGCGAACTCACCGTTCGCGATGTTGGAGAAGAGCACGTCACCGTTGACCGTGATGTCGGCGGGGGGAACCACGGCTGTGTGTGCGACGACGACCCGACCCTTTCCGGCGGCCACCGGCGCCGTCGGGTTGCGGTACACGGTGACGACGGGGTCGCCATCGACGTCGGCGGGGCGGTGCAGCACGACGTCTACGCTCTGGTCGCGGTCAACCGTGACCGATGTCTTCATCGTCCACCTCGACCCGGCGGCGCTGAACATCAGCACGTGCCGCCCGGGCGAGAGCTGCAGCGGACCGACGATGTCCTTGGGCTCGACATTGGTGGCTTCTTGCGTGCCGTCGACAGACACCGAGACCGTCGCCTCCGGCAGTCCTTGGACCAGGTACAGACTGCCTGTCGGCGCTGCCTTGGCGAGGGTCGGTGATACGCCCCCGAATGCGGTCACAACTGCCAGCAGCGCCGCAGCGGACGCCCACCTGATCCCGTTTCGCATGAGTGCCTTCCTCGTTCCCTTCGCGGCTCCGAGATCCGACCTTAAGTCCTGGGCTCGAGCTTTGTCTCTAGGGGTCCGAGTACCGGTACGTTCTGAGGCGTGAGAGGGCGTGAGGGCGAGCCGGGCGAAACTGGTCGAGGTCGTTTCGGCCGCCACGTCCGGCACAAGCGCATGACGTTGGCCGCGTGGCTGGGGGGAGGGGCCAAGTCCGCCGCCACGGTGCCGTCGCACCGGGCGGACGCGCCTTCGGAGGACCAGCGCTGGTCACGCGGCGTCCTGGCTGGTATCGGCGGCGCTCTGGTGCTGGTCGTGGCGGGTGTTGGCCTGCTGGTCGTACTGCCCCGAGACGGTGAGGGCCGCCCCGATCAGGCAGCGGCAGCCGAGTCCGGAACCGACACCGCGCAGCCGCAGCCGTCCGCCCCTGGACCGACCACCGGAACGACTGGACCGACCACTGGAACCTTCAACGCGACCGGGCAGGTGCACTCCCGGCTCACCGGGCAGGGCGTAGTGATCACTGACCAGCTGCTGCAGGCCGCCGAGGACATCTCCGTGGTGTACCTGAGCGTTCGGACACTCGACGGCGAGGGTTCGCTGGCGTTCACGCCGAGCATCAACCAGCTCCGGATGACCGTTCGCGGTCGCCGCGTATCACAGGCTCCCGTCCGGCTCAGTCCCGGCGAGGTAGCCGTCGTGCAGCTGAGGGAGCCGGCGGACACCGTACGGGTTCGTTTCCACGCTCGGGGCCAGGTCAAGACACCTGACCCCTCAGTGCCCGGACGCGCGCTGGTCCTTCTCAACGGGCTCGACATGCGTCCCTCCCAGTCAGCCATCCCGCAGGTGGTGCGTTTGTTCGACCCTGGGGTGCTCAACCTCGCCTGTGTCATCGCCGATGCCACCCCCACACCATGCGGCGAGACCGACAGGCGCAGCTGGTTCGTGGACCTCCCGGGCGCAGCCGGGGATGTCGCGGTCGTTGCCCAGGTCGACACCGCCGACCGGTCAGGCTAGGCGCAGCAACACGAGCGAGCGTGCGACGACCACCTGCCGCACACCCGCCGCAAGAGCCGACATGGGCCGCTCGTCGACCGGCAGCTCGGTCGCGGTGTCGAGCACGACTGCCCACTGCGTCCCGAATACACCATCGGGAATCGTCATCTCGACGTCCTTCTCCTCAGGGTTGAGTATCAGCAGGAACGACTCGTCACGAATCTGTTCCCCGCGCAGGCCGGGCTCAGTGATCGCGTCACCGTTGAGAAAGACGGTCATGGCGTGGTCCGTCGCCTCGCTCCAGTCCGGTGGACCCATGGCAGCGCCGTCGGGGCGCAGCCAGGCGATGTCGGGCACACCGGACGCGCTCGGGTGGCCGGTGAAGAACCGCCGCCGTCGAAAGACCGGATGCGCAGCTCGCAGCGCCACCAGCGACTGGGTGAAGGCGAGCAGGTCGGCATCGACGTCGGTCCAGTCCACCCAGCTGAGCGTCGAGTCCTGGCAGTACGCGTTGTTGTTGCCCTCCTGGGTCCGCCCCAGCTCATCGCCGTGTAGCAGCATAGGGACACCCTGGCTCAGCAGCAGGGTTGCCAACAGGTTGCGCTGCTGGCGCCGGCGCACGCTGATGATCTCGAGATCGTCGGTAGGCCCCTCCACGCCACAGTTCCACGAGCGGTTGTGGCTGTCACCGTCTCGGTTGTCCTCGCCGTTGGCGAGGTTGTGCTTCTCGTTGTACGAGACCAGGTCCCGCAGCGTGAACCCGTCGTGCGCGGTGACGAAGTTGACCGACGCGTACGGCGCGCGGCCGTCACTCTCGTACAGGTCGCTGGACCCGGAGATGCGGGCAGCGAACTCCCCGAGCGTGCGCTGCTCACCGCGCCAGTAGTCGCGGATGCAGTCGCGGTAACGCCCGTTCCACTCGGTCCAGCGCGGTGGAAAGTTGCCGACCTGGTAGCCACCCGGTCCGATGTCCCACGGCTCGGCGATCAGCTTCACCTGCGAGATCACCGGGTCCTGATGCACCAGGTCGAAGAAGGCGCTCAGTCGGTCGACCTCGAGGAACTGTCGGGCCAGGCTGGCGGCGAGGTCGAACCGGAAACCGTCGACGTGCATCTCCAACACCCAGTACCGCAGGGAGTCCATGACCATCTGCAGCACGTGCGGGTTGCGCATCAGCAGTGTGTTGCCAGTGCCCGTGGTGTCGTAGTAGTGCTCAGGGTCCTCCTCACCGAGCCGGTAGTAGGCCGGGTTGTCGATGCCACGGAAGCTGAGTGTGGGTCCGAGGTGGTTGCCTTCAGCGGTGTGGTTGTAGACGACGTCGAGGATCACCTCGATACCGGCCCGGTGCAACTCGCGGACCATCGCCTTGAACTCGAGGACCTGCTGGCCGCGTTGCCCCGTCGAGCTGTAGGCGTTGTGCGGGGCAAAGAAGCCGACGGTGTTGTAGCCCCAGTAGTTCGACAGGCCCCGACGCGCCAGGAACGACTCGTCGGTGAACTGGTGCACGGGCATCAGCTCCAGCGCGGTGACACCCAGCGAGGTCAGGTGCTCGATCATCACGGGATGAGCAATCGCGGCATAAGTGCCGCGGATCTCGGCTGGAATCCTCGGATGCGTGTAGCTGAGGCCCTTGACGTGCGCCTCATAGATAAGCGTCTCGTGGTACGGCCGGCGCGGGTACCGGTCCTCCTGCCAGTCGAAGTACGGGTTGATCACCACGGACTTCATCGTGTGCGGGCCGGAGTCCTCGAGGTTAGGCCGTTGCGGGTCGTCGAGGTCGTACCCGAAGCAGGCCGGTGCCCAGTCGATGCGGCCCTCGAGCGCCTTGGCGTACGGGTCGATGAGCAGCTTGGCGGGGTTGCAGCGCAGGCCGCGCAACGGCTCGTACGGACCGTGGACGCGGAAGCCGTACCGCTGCCCGGGGCCTACGCGTGGCAGGTACGCATGCCACACCAGGGCGTCACGCTCGGACATCGGCACCCGGGTCTCGGTTCCGTCCCGGTCTAGCAGACAGAGCTCGACCGCCTCGGCGACCTCTGAGAAGAGCGTGAAGTTCGTGCCGGCGCCGTCGTAGCTGGCGCCCAGCGGATAGGGGCCTCCGGGCCAGACCTCCATCGTGCTCCTTCGCTCCGTAGAGCTCTAGATGATCGTGTTGCCCTCGCCGGCACCGCTGGCCTGCTCGTCGAACGTCTCGTGTTCCAGCAGGTGCAGCGTGGGCACGCCCAGCCGGCGCCGCGCCCGTGAGGTCCAGTCAACGTGAAAGAACTCTTTCACCGCATGCGGGGCGGTGAGGATGATCGCCTCGGCCGCCTCGTGCTCGGCGACCATTGCGGCCAACGCGTCGATCGGGTCGAGCCCGGTGACCCGCCCGTCGACGCTGCGTCCGGTCTGTCGCAGCTGCGTCAACGAGGACTCCAGGGCCTTCCGTGCGCTCGCCACCACTTCACGCTGCAACAGCTCGACATCCTCGGCACTCAGCGGAGCCACGTCGGCGATGTGCTCAGGCCCCAGGAGCGCGCCCATCGACGCCTCGACGCGCGTGGCGGCCTCCTCGACCGGCAGCACGACGTGGTAGGCGACAGCGTCGTCGATCCCCTCGTGCAGGCTGGCCACCTGTCGGGCATCGAGCCCGGTCATCTCGCGTTCGACAAGCAGCACCACGTGGTACACCAGCTGCTCCTTGGGTCGTCGGACCTGTGCCGTACCACCCTACGGCGGGCGGATCCAGCAGAATGACCGGATGCGCCTGCCCGTCATGCCTCCCGTCGCACCGATGCTCGCCAAATCGGTGTCCACGATCCCCGACGTCGGCCACGTCGAGCCGAAGTGGGACGGCTTCCGGACCATCATCTTCCGCGACGGTGACGAGGTGGCGCTGGGCAGCCGCAACGAGCGCCCGATGACGCGCTACTTCCCGGAGGTCGTCGACGCGGCAAAGGCCAACCTGCCGGAGCGTTGCGTGGTCGACGGCGAGCTCGTGGTGGTACGAGGCGACCGACTCGACTTCGAGGCGCTGCAACAGCGTATTCACCCCGCTGAGTCGCGGGTCAACCTGCTGGCGAACGAGACGCCGGCATCGTTCATCGGTTTCGACCTGCTGGCCGTTGATGACGAGTCGCTCATGGCGACCCCGTTCGGTGACCGCCGCCGTCGGCTCGAGGTCGCCCTCGCGGACGCCGCAGCGCCGGTCCACATCACACCGGCCACCGGCGACATGGTGGTGGCTCAGCGGTGGTTCGAGATTTTCGAGGGGGCGGGGCTCGACGGCGTGGTCGCCAAGCCGGTCCGGAGCCCCTACACGCCCAACAAACGCACCCTGTTCAAGGTCAAGCATGACCGGACCGCTGACTGCGTCGTCGCCGGCTTTCGCTGGCACAAGAGCGGACCCGTGATCGGCTCCCTGCTTCTGGGCCTCTACGACGACAGCGGCGACCTCCAGCATGTCGGAGTGTCGGCATCCTTCGCCATGAAGCGGCGCGCCGAGCTGGTCAGCGAGCTCGACCCGTACCGCATGGACGACGCAGCCGGCCATCCCTGGGCTGCCTGGGCAGAGGCCGAGGCACACGCCGGGAGCCGGCTGCCCGGTGCGGTGTCTCGCTGGAACGCGAAGAAGGACCTGTCCTGGTTGCCGGTGCGTCCGGAGCTCGTCGTCGAGGTCGGGTACGACCACATGGAGGGCACGCGGTTTCGCCACACCGCACACTTCCGGCGCTGGCGTCCCGACCGAGACCCGGGGTCGTGCACGTACGAGCAGCTTGAACAGCCGGTCCAGTTCGACTTGGCCGAGGTGCTGGCAGCAGGGCGTGACGATACCTAACGCACGCGTGCGGTCCGCTGCGAGCTCGCGAGGTGACCCCGCGACGCGCCTTCGGTCGTTACCGTATGGGCATGGCAGGCGACGTGGTCACCGGCGCCGAGCCGCGACCGAGTACGTGGGCCAGGGTGCGAGACGTCAGCTGGCGACTGCTCACCACCACGGTCGGCACCATCTTTCGCTACCGGGTCACCGGCCTTGCCGCCGAGGCCGCATTCTTCGCCATCTTGTCCCTGCCCCCGCTGATCTTCGGTCTCGCCGGCACGATCGGGTATCTCGCCGACCGGTACGACGTCGCCGAGATCAGTAGCCTCAAGGCGGAGGTGCTCGACCTGGCATCGCGGGCGCTCACCGACTCGACCGTTGACACCGTCATCAAGCCGACGCTCGACGACGTGCTCGCCGGCGGGCGTTTCGATGTCATCTCGATCGGATTCGTGCTGGCGTTGTGGTCCGGTTCGCGGGCGCTCAACGTCTTCATCGACACGATCACGATCATGTACGGCCTCGGCGGCAGGCGAGGCATCGTCAAGACGCGCGCTCTGTCGTTCACCCTCTACATCATCGGCCTGGTCCTGGGCGTAATCGTGTTGCCGTTGATCCTGGCCGGACCTGACCTGGTCGACCGCATCGTCCCGCAGCGCCTGGATCCCGTGATGACGTTGTACTGGCCGACGGTGCTGCTGCTCTCGATCGCCTTCATCACGACGCTCTACCACCTCTCCGTGCCGGTGCGAACGTCGTGGCGGTACGACATTCCCGGTGCGGTCTTCACCTTGTTGGCATGGATCGTCGGCAGCTGGGCGCTGCGGTGGGTACTGGTACACACCGTCGGCAGCACGTCGATCTACGGACCGCTTGCAGCACCCATCGCCGTGCTCATCTGGCTCTACATCCTGTCGATCGCCGTGCTCATCGGCGCCGCCCTGAACGCCGCCTTCGACCGGGTCTTCCCGGCTAACACGACCGCCCGAGCCCGGCTCGAACTCGTTCGCCGGCTCCGGTTGAGGGCCAACCAGATGCGGCTGCGTGACGCCGGTCTGCTTGTCGACGACGGTGACGAAGAGGGGCAATCCACGGAGCTGGTCGAGGAGGAGTTGGGAGATCAGACTCGTCGTGTCCTCGAGGACGCGCGGCGCCGATGGTCGTCAGCACGCGGAAAATCTGGTGCAGCCAAGCGGTAAGCGTCCTACCGTCGCCTTGATGACTCCTCCTGCTGACGTCGCCATCGTCCCCCTGTCCGCATTCGGGTGGGACTCGGAGTGGGACGCGATCGCCACCTACCGGGATGGCGTTACGCCAGCCCGGGTGACCCGAGTCGACCGTGGCGTATGCACCGCGTTCGGGACCGCCGGAACGGTCCGAGCCAGCGTCAGTGGTTCCGTCTTGGACGCCATGTCGCGGAGCTCCCTGGGGGCTCCCTGCGCCGGTGACTGGGTGATGCTTCGACGCTGGCCTGACGCTCGTATCACGCTCGAGGCGGTGCTGCCGCGCCGCGCCGTCCTGATGCGTGCGGAGGCTGGCCTGCGGTCCCAGGGCCAGGTCTTGGCGGCCAACGTCAGCGCTGTGGGCGTCGTCGTGGCCCTGGACCGGATGCCCGCATTGACCAAGGTGGAGCGCCTGCTCGCGCTGGCCTGGGACAGCGGTGCCACTCCGGTCGTCCTGCTCACCAAAGCCGACATGGCCGGCGATTCCGCCGACGTAGCCGCGGACGTGGGGACGAACGCGACCGACGTCGACGTCATCTGCGTGAGCACGGTGACCGGCACCGGACTGCCCGAGATCCGGGCGCTGCTGGCGCCGGGCGGCACTCTCGCGCTGGTCGGTTCCTCAGGTGCCGGAAAATCCACGCTGGTCAATGCTCTGGTCGGGGCGCCGGTGCTACGCACCCGCTCGATCCGCGAGGACGGACGGGGCCGGCACACAAGTGTTCGCCGCGAGCTCGTTCTGCTGCCATCAGGGGGTTGTGTCATCGACACACCGGGGCTGCGCGGCGCGGGTCTCTTCGACGTCGCTCACGGCTTGGCCGCCACCTTTGCCGATGTCACCGCGCTGGCTCAGGGTTGCCGCTTCGGCGACTGCCGCCACGAGCGCGAGCCGGGGTGCTCCGTGCACGCCGCGATCCAGCGGGGAGAGCTGCCGCCGCGTCGGCTGGAGAGCTGGCGCAAGCTGCGGCGCGAACAGGCGTGGATCACTGCCCGGGCAGGTGCGCGCCTCGCGGCCGACCAGACGCGGCAAGCTCGGCTTCGTCGGCACGGGGGACAGCCACCTCGGCGGGGCTGAGTCTGAGTCGTCAGGCGTTGATGCGGTCGATCTTGGCGTGGTAGTGCTGGCCGGCTTTGCCGCCGAGGTAGGCGGTGAGGAGGGTGGTGAGGATGACGGCGGCGAGGGTGATCAGGCCGCCGGCGGTGGCTTGGTCGGTGGGGATGGGCAGCGAGGGCAGGTCGACGCGGGCGAAGATGTCGTACTCGTTGCCGAAGATGAGGCCGATGACGACCACGATGATGGTGATGATCAAGCCGACGACCCACACCGCGGCGCCTTGGCGGCCGCCGTCGAAGCGGGACATCCGGCCGGCGACGTAGCCGCCGGCGAAGTAGCCGATCATCAAGATGACGAGCAGGGCGATGGCGGTGGCGGTGGCGATGGTGCCGGCGGAGCGTTCGGCTTGGGTCTGGGTGACCGAGGTGCTGGAGCCGATGCCGGCGGCGATGGCGCCGAAGATGCCGGTGAGCAGGATGCTCAAGGCGATGGCGACCAGCCAGCCGAAGAACGCGGCACCCCAGTTGACCCCGCCGAACTCGTCGCGGCGGGCCGCTTCGAGACGGTCCTCACGCTCATCGGTGCGATGCTGTGGAGTGGTCGCCCCCCGGCTCGCCTGCGCCTCGTCGTGGGCACGCCGGCGTTCTTCCCCGGAGCGCCGGTCTTCTGACTCCTGCTCGGGTCGGTAGTTGCTCATGCCGGCCGATCCCTTCGTCACTCACGGCTCGGGAGCCGTGGCCAGGCTCTACGGTAGCCGCGGCGGCGACCACTGGGCGACATTGCGGCGCGGCGTTTGCCGCGAAGGTCGGGTGAAGCCAACCGATGCACTCGCCAAGTTCCGGGTGACCAGCTGTCGGACGGCCAGGACCACCGCTGCCGCTCCCAAGGCCTGCCAGGATGTCGACCCGGCAAGGCGGAGCATGCTCGCGGCCGTCCAGAGCTCCAGCGCTACGCGTAGCGCGACTCGGCCGTTTCGTACGCTCGCGAGCGTCAGTCCGCCGGCCACCAGGCCAGCAGCCGTGCAGAGGACTGCGAGCTGCTCGAGCAGCGCGTTCATCCCGGTCGACCCGCGTCCCCTGGTGGGCGCTGGCCTGCGATCTCAGCTTGCTCTTCCTTGATCTCCCTGCCGAGGAAGAAGTTCAGCGCGGTGCGGATTGCTGCGACCGCTGCCAGCTCCCCGATCTCGGAGAACGTCGGGGCAACCGCAGTCCGCAAGATGTCGCTCGCCAGCTGGAACTCCAACCCGAGTGCGAGGAACCGAGCGACATCCAGGCGCACCGGTACGAACGCCTCGGCACGGCGGTCGCGCAGCGCAACGATGACGAATCGGCCAAAACCCAGGGCAGCCCCGACGAAGATGATGAGCGCGCCGGCGATCTCGATGATGCGTACGAGCAGGTCCACGATTTCACTGATGCGCTCCTCGCCGAGGATTGTGTCCATGGAGACCGTCCCTTCTCCAGCCGCTGGGGGCTTGGTCGAACGCCGAAGGCTCCGAGGGTTTGCACGAACTGCCTGTGGATGGTACCCAGCGGGTATGACGAGCACTCCGCAGCCGATCGTGCCGACCGGTGCCGAACCGAACAGCCCGACGCATCCGGACGCGCAGCCCGACCACTACATCGACGGGACTCGCGACCAGGATCCCGACGAGGACGGTCCCATCAGCGCCGACAACGAGCCCGACGACGACCCTGACGCGCAGCGCGAGAAGTTGCCCCCGGGCTGAGCTCCGCGCGGCCGACGAATTCGACGGGCTGCCGTCGGGTTGAGCACACTGACCCGATGCTGCTCGCGTTCACCACGCTCGGGGCTCTGGTCGCGACGGCGGTCGGCTGCGCCCTGCGGCCCCTGCAGTGGCTGCTCTTCGCCTTGCTGCTGCTGCTGAGCGGCGTGTGGCTGATTGTCAACCATCCCGTCGAGGGGGCGGTCCTCCTCGTCGTCTCCGCGGAACACGGGCTCACAGTGGCGGATCTGGCGGTGCCGCTCGTATGGTCTGCCGTCGGGGTGGCGTGGCTTCGCCGAAGGTGAGGAGCAGGGCACCTGGGCCGACCCCGACCTCGAGGGAGCACATGCGGTCGGGGCCGGCTCAGCTGGGCTCGAGAGCCCCGAGCCACCCTCGGGCTACGGATCGGTTCAACGAGCGGACGTGGCGCTGGTTACGCGCCCACCGTGAAGCCGGCTCGTCCGAAGGCTGGCCGCCAGGTCCTCGGTCCGTCAGGGCCCGACGTGGACCCAGCTGGCCGTGGAGGGGATCCCGTCCGCCGTGAGGGTGAACAGCATGTAGTAGCCGGGCGGTGCGACCTGCGCGGTTGGCGCTGTCGCGGTGAGACCCCCGGTTGTCGGGGTGACCGCGAGCTCGACCCGGCGTGCGTTCATGTCGACCGCGTGGGTGGTCGCTGACGGCGCCATTAGCACCGCCTCGGTCGCCGTCGGGCCGGACGTCGCGATGCTGAACGTGTTGCCGTAGTCCACGGCGTCTGGTGCCGATGCGATCGTTGGCCGGGGCCCCTGGAACAGGTAAGGCGGTGAGTAGAAGTCGACCAGTTGACGACCACCCCCGGTACCGCTGTCGCCGGCGGACATGATCCGGCCGTCCGGCAGCAGCAGCGCGGTCGAGTGGTAGGCACGACGAGGCCCCTGGATTGCCATGTTGGTCCAGGTGTCGGTTGCCGGGTCGTACGCCATCGTCTGTTTCTGCCCCACGTCGTACAGCTTGGAGCTGTTGCCGCCGATCCCGAACGCCGAGCCGTCGGGGACCTGCACGACGTTCATGTGGGCCCGGGTGGTGGGCATGGGGGTTCCGGTCTTCCAGCCGGCCGAGGGGTTGGCGTAGTCGTACTTGAAGGTCTTGTTCTGGGCAACCCCTTTGACCAGGCCGCCGATCATCATCACCTGCGACGAGCCGTTGGGACCGCCGGGCAGCATCAGGCCGCCGGGGCCGGCTCCGGACGTCGAGGGCAGCAGCGGTAGCTCCGCCCAGCTCCAACTGCTCGGGTTCAGCGCGTAATCCTTGCGGCCGTCGACCTGCAGCACCTTGCCGTCGGGCATCAGCCACTGTGTGGGGTAGAAGTTGGTGACGTGCGCCGGACCCACCACCTCGAGCGTGCCCACGGTGCCCCCGGCCGGTGGTGG
>Ga0136612_10000514_pt1 | contig 14007 bp, 11 predicted proteins | sample AntDryUQ224A2306_2_FD_106644 | JGI IMG/M metagenome (GOLD analysis project Ga0136612, IMG submission 106644) | Polar desert sand microbial communities from Dry Valleys, Antarctica - metaG UQ224A (23.06) | ecosystem: Environmental > Terrestrial > Soil > Desert | place: Antarctica: Dry Valley... | reverse complement strand
GCCGACCTTGCGGCCGGCGAAGTCGTCGGCCGTGAGATGGATGCCCCCGTAGATCCGCGAGATCCCGGCCTGGTCGGCGGCGTCGAAGTACGTTGCGGCCTGCAACGTGATGGGCGCGCTCGGTCCCTGCTCGAGCTTCAGATACCCCGCCGGGAACGTCTCCTCGAAGAGGCCGCCCGGGAAAGAAGGGCTGCCGGTGATCCCGGCCATGAGCTCGGCTGCGGCACGGCTGAACGTGCTGTGGCCGGAGACGTAGCCCGGGAAGCCGGGCGTGACGAAGGTCGGGCGCTGGTAGGTCGACCAGTTCACGCCCAGGCTCCAACCCACACCGGCCTTGCCGCGCCAGGAGCGCACGGCGACGTCGCCGATCTGGCCGCCGAGCGCCGCGTGCCGCTGCCCGGGCGCGCTCGACTCCGCCGTCACGAGCTCGATCAGACCCGGAACGAGCGGCAGCCCCTCGCGATCGTACGAGGGCGCGGCCCGGTCGCTCGACTGTCCCTTCCCGGCCAGGTAGCGGATCATCGAGATCGGACGCACCCGGTTGTATTCGCGCTTGATCCCCCACGCGGCGATTGCCGCGTCGTGGAGACCGCCGTTGAGGGCGAAGTAGATGCGCACGTCCCACTTCAGCCGTGCGGCGGCTCCCACTCCGACGCGAGCGGCGAGGAGCGGCGAGTCGGAGACGACGTTCGCGAGCACGTTCCAGTGCCCCGGCGGGGTCTCGGAGTTCGGCCCGTCCGCCCAGAACTCCGTCAGCACGCGCGCGAAGTCGGCGCGCCGAACGGGGTTCGGTGCATACGGCCTCCCGGTGGCCGGATTGAGCGCGTAGCCGTTGCCGCCGTTCGTGCCGAGCGGGTTGTCGCCGCGCGCACCCGGACCGATGTCGATCGTCGTCGGATCGGTGGCATCGAGCTCGGCGCTCGCGCGGATCACCTCGACGGCCGCCCGCTTGTACGACTCGCTCAGGGCCGTTCCGAACGACGGCTCGCCGGGATCGATCGGCATGCCCTTCGGCGAGCCGGGCAACGCGAACCCGCGCACATGCCCCCAGTGCGCGCCGATGAACGACTGCACCCGGCCGGGCACCGCAATCCCATTCTGGGCGATGAGCTGATCGAGCGCGAGCGGCTGCCAGAAGACCGGGTCGTGCATCGCCGTCCCCGGCTGCGCCACGACGAGCGGCTCGTTCACCGACCGGTAGCTCGGATCCACGTAGTCCTGCCGCTCGAGCGAGCCGTCAGCGAGCCCCGCCTTGATCACTGCCGCAGCGATGCGGTTCCCGAGCGCGGCGGGAGCGCTCCCCGTGGCACTCGTGTAGGTGGGCGTGAAGCAGAGAGATGTCATCGTCGCTGTCAGCGCGTCGAACGTCGTCTGCAACCCCGCTCCCTGCGCGTAGCGCCAGAGGAGGATCCGGTAGGCGGCGTAGCTGATCGCGGTCTCCCGCGCGGACTGAACGTCGGCCGAACGGTGCTTCTCCTGCACGAAATAACCGTCGGCGCTGAGGTCGTATGCGGCCCATGCGTCCCACATCGCGGCCGAGAGATGGAAGAGGTTCCGGGCATGCGTGGTCGGCGCGGGCACGTCGCGCCGGATCGCGTCGAGAACGGCCTCGTCCCAGATCCGCGCCACCGAACGTGCCGGGAGCGCGGGTTCGCACCCTGTCAGCCTCCACGGCTCCTCGCGCATGGTGATCGCGCGGTTGACGGCGACCCCGGCGAGGCGGGTCTCGCGGCCGCTCGGAAAGCGCACGATCAGCTCCGTCACCTTCGTCACTTGTCCGAGGCCGAGATGGACGCGGGGATCCTCGGACGAGAGGTAGCTGCTCCCGGCCTGCACCTCGCGGACGAGGCGTCGTCCGTCAGGCAGCACCGCCGTCACCCGCGCCCCCGGATGGAAGCCGGCAAGCGACACCTCGAGCCAGTTGCCTCCCACAGCCGTGCTCCGAAGCAGGATCAGCCGCCCGCCCACCGAGTTGATCGCGACGTCGAGTCGGCCGTCGTTGTCATAGTCGGCGACGGCGAGGCCACGGCCAACGACGCGTGGAAGGCCCGAGGTAGCGGCGCTGGTGAACTGCCGCGGCTTCCCTTCCGCGGCATGGTTCTCGAGCAGCTGGATCGGCTGGGCGTTGCGGCGCAGATTCGTGATGGGGATGGAGCCGTTCGCGAGCACGAGATCGGGGTCACCGTCCAGGTCGAGGTCGGCCCAGGAGGCGCCCCACCCCGTGAAGGAGCTTCCGAAGGCGGCGGCGAAGCCGGGCCTCCCGTCGGCGAAGGACGAGCCGTTCCGTCCTGGCGGCACGCCGTTCAGAACCGCGTGCTGCTGGCCCCGCGAGTTGCTGACGAAGAGATCGGCCAGGCCGTCGCCGTCGGCGTCGGCGTTCGCGACCCCCATGCCGGCGTTCGGATCCGCGGCGCCGGCGCTGCCGGCTCGCTCCTCGAAGCGAAAGCCGAGCGCGGCCGGGTCGGCCCTCGCGCCGCCGGGCCAGGCCACGTTCTCGTAGAGCCGGTTTGGATCCTCGTCGTTCGCGACGTAGAGATCGAGCCGTCCGTCCCGGTCGAGGTCGGAGAAGACAGCTCCGAGGCTGTGGTCGAAGCGGCCAGATTCGAGGCCCGCTTCACGTCCGATCTCGCGGAAGCGGCGGCCGCCGAGGTTGAGGTAGAGCAGGTCGCGAACGCCCGCATGACTGCTCGGGAAACCCGCGCTCGACCCCGCAATCGGTGCGTTCTGATCCGTGTAACCGCCGACGAAGAGGTCCGGTCGCCCGTCGCCGTTGACGTCTCCGACCGCGGCCGAGCTCCGCCACCCGCGCGCGTCGGCCCCGGCTGCGGCCGCACCCTCGCGGAACTTGCCGTGGCCCTCGTTCCAGAGGAGCGCGCTCCCGCCGGCCGCGGTGACGTAGAGATCGGAGTCGCCGTCCAGGTCGAGGTCGGCAGCGACGCAGCCCATCCCGCGAACGGCCAGATCCGCGCCCGACCGCCGGCTGACGTCGATGAACGTCCCCTTCACGTTCCGGAAGAGAGCGCTCCTCGGTAGGCCGCCGCGCTGCTGCCACCTGGCCACATCGCGGTCGGCGTAGGAGTTGACGACGAAGAGGTCGAGCCAGCCGTCGCGGTCGTAATCGAGCCAGCAGAGCCCGCTGCCCATCATCGCGACGGGGTCGGCAGACACCCCGAAGCGAAATGCGCCGTGACGGAACTCGAGCCCGCTTGCGTCGGTGACATCCTGGAGGCCGACGCTCTTGGAAGCCGACAGCGCGCTCGGCCCGAAGACGACGATCCCGACGAGCAGGGCCGTCGCGACGAGAGCGAGGCGCATCATCCGGCCAAGCGTACTTCAGTTGGTACCGAGGTCTAAGCTCCCGCGATGGACCCTGACGCCGTCCTTACGCCCGACTCGGTCGACTTCCTGACCCGCCTGCAGCGCAGGTTCGGCCCACTGCGCGCGGAGCTGCTCGCAGCGCGTGCCGAGCGGGCACAGCGACTCCGCGAGGGCGAGTTGCCCGACTTCCTTGCCGGAACCAAGGAGATCCGCGAGGGCGACTGGCGCGTCGCGCCCGTTCCGGCGGAGCTGCAGGACCGGCGCGTCGAGATCACCGGCCCGGTCGACCGGAAGATGGTGATCAACGCGCTCAACTCTGGCGCAAAGATGTTCATGGCCGACTTCGAGGACTCGAACTCGCCCACCTGGCAGAACTGCATCAAGGGCCAGGTGAACCTAACGGACGCGCTCGAGCGAACGATCGCCCTCGAGCAAGGCGAGAAGAGCTATCGCCTGAGCGACCAGGTCGCGACGTTGCTCGTCCGCCCGCGCGGCTGGCATCTCGAGGAGCGCCACTTCCAGGTCGAGGGCGCCCCGATCTCCGCGAGCCTCTTCGACTTCGGCCTCTACTTCTTCCGCAATCACCTCCGCGGCGGCCACTTCTTCTACCTGCCGAAGCTCGAGAGCCACCTGGAGGCACGGCTCTGGAACGACGTCTTCGTCTGGGCCCAGGACGACCTCGACGTCCCGCAGGGGACGATCAAGGCGACCGTCCTGATCGAGACGATCCTGGCCGCGTTCGAGATGGACGAGATCCTCTACGAGTTGCGTGAGCACTCCGCCGGGCTGAATGCCGGCCGCTGGGACTACATCTTCAGCGTGATCAAGAAGCTCGGACACCGCCCCGAGTTCATCCTGCCCGACCGGGCCGCGGTGACGATGGCGGTGCCGTTCATGCAGGCCTACTCGGAACTGCTCGTCAAGACCTGTCACCGGCGCGGCGCCCACGCGATCGGCGGCATGGCCGCCTTCATCCCCTCCCGCCGGGACGCGGCCGTGAACGAGATCGCACTCGCGAAGGTGCGCGAGGACAAGGAGCGCGAGGCCGGGCAGGGCTTCGACGGCACCTGGGTCGCGCATCCCGACCTCGTGCCGGTGGCGCTGGCGATCTTCGACGAGGTTCTGGGCGAGCGGCCGAACCAGGTCGAGCGGCAGCGCGAGGACGTGACCGCGTCGGCTGCGGCCCTCCTGGACGTCGCCGCGACTCCCGGCGAGATCACCGAGGAGGGTCTGCGCAACAACGTCTCTGTCGGGATCCAGTACCTGGCCGCCTGGCTGCAGGGCTCGGGGGCGGTCGCGATCTTCAATCTGATGGAGGATGCGGCGACCTCGGAGATCTCCCGCTCCCAGGTCTGGCAATGGCTCGCTCACGGACGGGTCGAGCGCGCGGACGTCGAGCGCGTGATCGGCGAGGAGGTCGCGAAGCTCGGCGAGGGATACGGCGAGGCGCGCGCCCTCTTCGAGCAGGTGGCGCTCCCCCAGGACGCGGCTGACGACTTCGTCGAGTTCCTGACCCTGCCCGCCTACGAACGGCTCGACTAGTCGCCGGCGACGAAGAACTGCCAGTCGCCGTCGGCGGTGATCGCAGTGCGATAGCCGAGGTAGCCGCCGGCGCCGAGGGCATCGCGCATCTGGTCGACCTCGGCCTGGGAGTAGAGCCCGCTGTCGACGAGGGCCTGCCAGGCCTCGTCGGTCGGCGACTCCTCGTAGGCGGTCGGCCAGGCGTACGAGCCGGACTCGTTGCGGGTGAAGGGCATGGCGAGGATCGTCGCGAGGGCGCGCATCGGCAGCGGCCGCTCGGTTCCCGCGTCCTCGACTCCGCGCCAGAACTCGGCAGCCGAGGTGCCGCCGCCGTAGCTGAAGGTGAAGCCTTCGCCGCGCTCCAGAGCGAGCCGCTCGAGCTCCTCGTAGTTGCACGCGATCGCTGCGCCCCAGATGGCCCGCCGCAACTCTGAAACCGGCTCGGGCAGATCCTGCTCGGGCAGCGTCGCCCGGATCGTCGAGGTCGAGCACGTCGCGCCGGCTTGCGGGGGCGGTGCCGTTTCCGTCGCCGTCTCCGTCTCCGTGACGGTCACGGTGACCGGCGGTGCGGCGACGTCGTCCGAGGTCGACTCGGAGCCGCAGCCGGCCAGGAGCACGACGGCGAGGAGGGCGAGGATCCTCATGCCGACTCCATTCGCTCCGGCTCTGCGCGACCCTCCCGGAGGGCCGTGAGCGTCGCCTGCGGCGTGATCCCCTCGGGGTCGACGCGCAGATGGAGGAGCGCAGGACGACCGGCCGCGAGCGCCCGCTCGAGCGCGGGGGCGAAGTCCTCGGTGCGCTCCACCGCCTCGCCGTGCACGCCGAACGAGCGGGCGAACGCGGCGAATTCCGGATTGGTGAGGGCCGTCCCGACGACGCGGCCAGGGTACTCGCGCTCCTGGTGCATCCGGATCGTCCCGTACATCCCGTTGTCGACCACGAGGACGAGCACCGCCGCCTCCTCGCGGACCGCGGTCGCAAGCTCCTGGCCGCTCATCAGGAAATCGCCGTCACCGGCGATGCAGACGACGGTTCGCTCCGGATGCGCGATCTTCGCCGCGATCGCGGCGGGGAGCCCGTAGCCCATCGCCCCGCTCGTCGGCGCGAGCTGGCCGCGATAGCCACGGAACGGAAAGAAGCGGTGTGCCCAGACGGCGAAGTTGCCGGCGCCGTTGGTCAGGATCGCGTCGTCGGGGAGCTGCTCTCGGAGGGTCCTGATGGCCTCGCTCAGATTCAGCTTCCCCGGAGCCCAGACGGGCTCGAGGGTGGCGAGGTAGTCGGCATGGGCGGCCTCGACCCAGGCGCGCCGGGCGGGAGTTTCCTCTCTCCGGGCACACGACTCGAGCGCTGCCGCCGCGAACTCCGTCGACCCGGCGTGAATCGGGAGCACCGGCTGGAAGACCCTGCCGAGCTCCTCCGCTCCCGCATGCACGTGGACGAGGGTCTGACGCGGGAGCGGCGGCTCGACCAGCGTGTAGCCGCCGGTCGTGATCTCCCCCAGCCGCGCGCCGACGACGAGCAGCAGGTCGGATTCGGCGATCCGGCGCGCGAGTGGAGGATCAATCCCGACGCCGACGTGCCCCGCATAGACCCGCGAGCGGTTGTCGACGTAGTCCTGACAGCGGAACGACGTTCCCACCGGCAGCTCGCTCGCCTCGCAGAAGGCGAGCAGGTCGGCGGCCGCCTCGGTGCTCCAGCCGCCGCCTCCCGCGATCGCAAAGGGACGCTCGGCCCGCTCGAGCAGGTCGCCGAGCTCCTCGAGCTCGGCGACGCCCGGGTGAGTTCGCACCCTCACGTACGGTCGCGCGTCGGCGACGTCGACCTCCTCGACGAGCATGTCCTCGGGCAGCGCGAGCACGACCGGGCCAGGGCGCCCCGCGGTCGCGACGGAGAAGGCACGCGCGATCAGCTCCGGAATCCGCGCGGGGCTCTCGATCTGCGCCACCCACTTGGCCATCGGGTTGAACATCCGGCGGTAGTCGATCTCCTGGAAGGCCTCGCGCTCCAGCATCTCGCGGCCGACCTGGCCGATCAGGAGGATCAGCGGCGTCGAGTCCTGGTAGGCCGTGTGCACGCCGATCGAGGCGTGCGTCGCGCCCGGCCCACGGGTGACGAGGCAGATCCCCGGCTCACCGCTCAGCTTCCCGTGGGCCTCGGCCATGTTCGCGGCGGCCGCCTCGTGCCGGCAGGTGACGAGCCGGATCGGGGCGTCGTGGAGCGCGTCGAGGACCGCGAGATAGCTCTCGCCCGGCACGCAGAAGGCGAGCTCGGCGCCGTGCAGCGCCAGCTGATCGACCAGGACCTGACCGCCGGTGCGCGGCATCAGAGGCCGGTCACAGGTGGATCGGGCCCTGCGCGAGCGACTCGCCCGCCGGCTCCTCCGCGCGCACGAGCACGACCCGGACGGTCGTGCCGCGACCGGAGACCTCGGCAGGCTCCTGCCAGGCGCCGAAGGGCTGCACGACCTCCCCGTCGATCGTCAGCTCGCCGCGGAGGACGCAGCCGATGCCCGGGCCGGCGGCGGGCTCGGTGATGCCACCTTCGCAGCGCATCACGTAGTCGGCCCAGGGATCGAGCTCGAGGTGCGCGCAGAGCTTCGCATCGTCGACGGACCACTCGGTCAGCTCCCAGCGGATCACGGTCGCTCCGTCCGGGCCCGCTTCCAGGCGCGCCTCGTCAGAGCCGAATGCGGCACTGCCCGCGTGCAACGAGCCGAGCTCCCCGGACGCGACGTAGACGATCCGGCCGCCGACAGCGAGCGCGAGCTCCTCACCCGGCGCGAGCAGATCCTCGTAGAGCGACAGAGATGTCACGCGCCCAGGCCCTCCGTCTCCAGGCCGACGTTCCAGGCTCCGCCGGCGTACGCCACTTGGGCCAGGAGGCTGCTCGGCTCGGTGGCGGCCACGGTGAGAGGATAGTCGGCGCGTGATCGCGGACGCCCACACCGACCTCCTCCTGGAGCTCGCGCACCGCCAGCACCGGCTCGGGGAGACCGACGTCTTCGCGAGGACGTGGCTGCCGCTCTTCGAGGCGGGCGGGGTGGGGCTCCAGATCTGTCCCATCTTCGTCCCGCTCGAGCACCAGCCGGAGGGGACGCTCCGGCACGCGCTCGGGCAGGCGACCGCGTTCCACGCGGCTGCGCGGGAGAACCCCGATCGTGTCTGCGTGGTGCGTAGCCGCGCCGACCTCGAGCTCGTCGAGCGCGGCGATTGCATCGGGCTCGTGCTCGCGCTGGAAGGCGTGGAGCCATTCGGCTACGAGAGTTGGGGAGTCGACCTCTTCTGGGAGCTCGGACTTCGCGTCGCAGGGCTGACCTGGAACCGGCGCAATCCCTTCGCGGACGGCGCGGCAGAGGACGGCGGTCTCTCGCGGCTCGGCCGCTCGCTGCTCGACGCGCTCGCCGAGCGAGGTGTCGTGCTCGACCTGGCGCACGCGTCCGAGCGGCTCTTCGAGGAGTGCCTCGAGCGCTATCGCGGCCGCGTCACGGTGACGCACGCCGGTTGCAGAGCCGTCCACGACCACCCGCGCAACCTCTCCGACGACCAGCTCAGGGCGCTCGGCGAGCGTGACGGGCTCCTCGGATTGATGCTCCATCCGCTCGCGGTCGGCCCGGAGCAGCGAACGCTCGGGCGCGTGATCGACCATCTCGACCACGCGGCGAACGTGATCGGCCCCGGGCGGATTTGCCTCGGCGGCGACTGGACAGGCAGGCTCGCCGAGTTCGTGCCGCGTTCGCCGATCCCCGACGGGCTGATGCCGGCCGGGCTCGAGGAGGGCTCGGCGATCGAAGGGCTGGCCGGCCACGAGGACTACCCGGCGCTCGTCGCTGCCCTCCGCGCCCGCGGCTGGGAGGGCGAGCGGCTCGAAGGGCTGCTGTCCGGGAATCTGTTGCGGCTGCTTCACGAAAGCCTGCCCGGGTGAAGATGCGGGACTCGCCGCAACGAGTCCCGCAGAGGAAACCTACTCCGCATCTGAGAAGCACACCAGGCTCAGAGACCCATCTTTGGAGCTCGGCGGGCCTATCTTCAAAGGAAAGTGAGCGGTCTACGGCTCGACCAGCACGCGGCCCGGCGACCCCGCGAGGCTTGCCTGGAAGGCCTCGTCGGCACGGTCGAGCGGGAAGCTCGGGCCGACGAGGCTCTCGAGTTCGAGCCTGCCGCTCGTCACGAGCTCGAGCAGGCGCGGCAGCGCCAGCGCCGGATCGTCGGAGCCGTAGATCGTGCCGGTGAGGGTCTTTTCACGGTTCGTGAAGTCGAGCGGATCGAGCGTCAGCTTCGCTCCGGCGACCGGAAGGCCGACCACCACGGCCGTCCCGCCTCCGCGCGTCCAGCGCAGGGCGAGCGCGGTTGTCTCGGGGGAGCCGACCGCGTCAAAGACGTAGTCCACACCCTCCGGGTCGAGCGCCCGCACGGCTTCCTTCACGTCCCCCGGCGCGCAGACCGCGGTCGCGCCGAGCCTCAGCGCCTGCTCGCGACGGGCCTCGACCGGGTCGACGACGAGGATCGCAGCCGCTCCGGCGATCCGCGCACCCTGGACGACGAACTGGCCCACCCCGCCCGCGCCGATCACGAGCGTGGTGAAGCCCCGCTCTGGTCGAGCGGCGTTGAGCACCGCGCCGACGCCGGTCAGCGCGGCGCAGCCAAGCAGCGCTGCCTGCTCGAACGGGAGCGAGTTGCCGAGCGGGAGCGCGGCAGCCGCCGCCACGACCAGGCGCTCCTGGAGCGCGCCGGTGGCGGTGCCGCGATACACGGTCTCGCCGGCGAGCGAGACTCCCGTACGGCCGTCGAGCAGCGTCCCGCGGCCGAACGCGGTCGCGAGCGGAGCGCACGCTGCCGGCCGGCTCCGCCGGCAGGCCGAGCACTCGCCGCAGGCCGGCGCCCACGAGAGCACGACCCGATCGCCCGCGCGAACACTCTCGACGTCCGCGCCGACCGCCTCCACGAGCCCTGCGCCCTCGTGGCCGAGCACGATCGGAGTCGGCCGTTGCCACTCGCCCTTGTACGAATGGAGATCGGTGCCGCAGACGCCGACGGCGGCCATGCGGACGACGACCTCGTCGCCGCGCGGCTCCTCGAGCTCGACCTCGTGCACCTCGAGCCGCCCCGGCTCGAACATCAGCGCGGCGCGCGTCTTCATCCCGCGGGCGTCCCGCCGTCGATCCCGAGCGTCGGGCCGGTGGCGACGGCGGTGCCCGGCACCTATTCGACCTCGACGTGGATGCGCTGCGTCGAGTCGCGCAGCGGCCCGCCGTCGCGGCCGGCCCGCGCGGCAAGCATCTCGGCGAGGATCGACACGGCCGTCTCCTCGTTCGATTCGGCGCCGATGTCCAGCCCGCACGGGCCGGCGATCCGGGCGAACGACCGCTCGTCCACGCCGGACTCCCGAAGGCGCTCGCGGCGGCGAGCCTGGGTGCGGCGGGAGCCGAGCGCGCCGATGTAGAACGCCTCGCTCGCGAGGGCGGCCTCGAGTGCAGGCAGGTCGAACTTGTCGTCATGGGTGAGGACGACGACGGCGGTCGCGTGATCCGGCTCGATCTGGGCGAACGCCGGCCCGGGCCATTCCACGACGAGCCGGTCGGCGCTCGGAATCCGCTCCGGGGTCGCGAACCTCGCGCGGGCATCGGCCACGATCGTCGTCCAGCCGAGCAGCCTCGCAGCGCGGCAGAGCGACTCGGCCAGGTCGACCGCGCCGTAGACGGCGAGGCGCGGCGGCGGCCCGTACACCTCGCAAAAAACGCGCCTCGCCTCCACGTCGAGCACGCGGCTGCGACCGCTCCGCAGCAAGTCGCGGGTGTGGAGGGCCAGCTCCGAGGGCGCGTCGCCCATGATCTCGCCGCTCTCGTGCACGAGCAGCTTGGCTCCGGCTCCGTCGCCCGCGACCACCGTGAAGAGCACGGCTCGCTCGCCTCTGCGGCCCAGCTCCAGCAGCCGCTCGACGATGCTCACGCCAACCGTTCGACGAAGACGTCGATCTCGCCGCCGCAGGGGAGGCCAACCGTCCACGCCTCCTCGTCCGAGATCCCGTACGAGATCAGCTTCGGCTCTCCGCTCGCGAGCACCTCGCGCGCGTGCTCGTAAACGTCGCTTTCTACGCAACCACCCGAGACGGAGCCGCACAACTTGCCGCTCTCCGAGACCGCGAGGCTCGAGCCGATCGGCCGAGGGGCAGAGCGGCGCGTGGCGACGACGGTCGCGACGACAACGCGCTCGCCTTCCTGCCGCCAGCGAACCACCTCCGCAAGGATCTCCTTCATGGCCGCGATTCTGCCTGCACTCAACGCCCGCGGGGCTGTTGTAGCCTCAGCCCCGATGAGAGACCGGGCCCGATGAGAGATCAGGCAAGCGTGAGCCTGTTGCGCTGGCTGCGTCGGCAGCTCCGGGAACCGACTCCCTGGCGCGAGCGGCTCGAGGCGGCCGTCGCGAACGACGATCCTGCGGAGGCACGGCGCCTGCTCGGCCGAATGGAGTTCTCGGAGACGCAGCGGAGCCATGTCGCAGGACTGATCGACCGCTGGGAGCAAGGCCGCTGAGCGACCAGCGGAGGACGCAGGAGAACGAGGCGCTCGTCCGGCGGATCTTCGACGCCTTCGCGCAGAAGCAGGGCTTCTCGCTCCGGGAGTGCTTCGCGGAGCACGCCGTCTGGCACGTGCCGGGCACGAGCGTGATGGCCGGCACGTACCGGGGACGAAGCGAGATCTTTCGCTTCCTCGGCAACCTCCCGAAGCTCACGGGTGGCACGTACGGCTCACGGCTGATCGACGTGCTCGTGAGCGGTGAGCGTGCGGCCGCGCTCTACCGCGCCTTCGGAGAGCGCGACGGCCGCAGCCTCGATATCGACCAGCTGCTCCTCTTCTCGATCGCCGACGGCCTCGTCACGGAGGTGCTCGCCCTCCCCAACGACCCCCTCGCCTTCGAAAAGTTCTGGGGGGCGTAGCGGCTCGGCCGCCGAGGAGGCTCGAGCGGGAGGATCAGACGTGCGATCAGGGTCGGGGCTGGGGCTGGAGCGGCGGCCCGGGAAACTCGACCTCCAGCCGCTGGATCCGCGAGCCCTCGATCTCGACGACGGCCAGCACGAGCCCGTCGTTCCGAACCTCGTCGCCCACCTCCGGCGCCCGGCCGAGCCGGCCGAAGACGAACCCGGCCATCGTGTGAAAGTCCTCGATCTCGATGTCGGTTCCGAATTGTTCGTTGAAGTCGTCGATCGGGAACGTGCCGTCGATCCGGATGTGGGTGTCGTCGATCCGCTCCACCGACTCGTCCGGAAGATCGAACTCGTCCTCGATCTCGCCGACGATCTCCTCGAGCAGATCCTCGAGCGTGACGATCCCCTGCATCGCGCCGTACTCGTCGACCACGACCGCCAGGTGCTGATTCTGCTTGCGGAACTCGGCGAGCAGGGCTGCGAGATCCTTCGTCTCTGGAACGATGTAGACCGGCCGGAGGAGCTGCTCCAACTCGACCTGCGCGATCCCGCGGTCGTGGAGGGCGGTGAAGAGGTCGCGGACGTGGAGCACTCCAATGATCTCGTCGAGCGAGTCGCGATAGACCGGGTAGCGCGTATAGGGCGACTCGAGCAGAGCGGCCAGCGCCTCCTCGGAAGCCAGATCGGCCTTGATCGCGACCACCTGCGGTCGCGGCACCATCACCTCGTGGACTTCCTTGTCTGCGAAGTCGAAGACCTTGTAGAGCATCTCCTCCTCGGTCGTCGCGATCACGCCGGCCTCCTCGGCCCCGGCGACGATGTGCCGGATGTCCTCCTCGGTGTGCGCGAGCTCGCCGGCCGGCGCCGGGCGGACGCCGAAGAGGAGCGTGATGCCGTTCGCGAACACGCGCAGCGCCCACACGAAAGGCGCAGTCACGCGTTGCAGCAGCCCGAGCGGGAGCGCGAACGCCTTCGCGAGCGCTTCGGCCTTCTGGAGCGCGATCGACTTCGGGACGAGCTCGCCCAGGGCGACGCTCAGGTAGGTGAGGATGAGGAACGAGAGCGCGTAGGCGAGTCCGTTCGAGACGTACGGATTGAAGTAGCTGGAGAGCAACGGCTCCCCCACCGAGCCGAGCGCGATCCCGAAGACGGTGATCCCGATCTGCACCGTGCTGATGAAGCTGACCGGATTGTCCATCAGCTTCAGCGCTGCCTTTGCCGAGGCGCTGCCCCGCTCCGCGTCCGGCTCGAGCCGCCCTCGTCGTGCGGTCACGAGCGCGTACTCGGCCGCGACGAAGATCGCGTTTCCGAGCACGAGCAAGAAGATCGCGAGGATTCGAACGGCGTCGCTCATGCCTCGGTCGGCCCCGAGGCGTAGGTACTAGGCGGAAGCTCGTCGTCCAAGCTGGCGCGCAGTATAAGTAACGCCGTCGACGTCCCCGGACTTGACGGCCCGTCCCTCGAGCACCAGCCGCTCCAGGTGGGAGAGCGTCTCGGCGACCGCAAAACGGCGCGACGCCGGCTTCAGGTCGGCCCCGAAGAGCTCGAAGGAGAGGTCGTAGCCGGTGCGCGGCCCGTCGGTGAGGGACGCCTCGGCAACTCCGAGGCGCTCACGATGGTGCTCGATCAGCTCCCGGGCGCGTCCAACGGGGTCGTCAATCGGCGCCCCGTGCCCGGGGAGCGCCAACCGCGGCGCGAGCTCGATCGTCCGCTCGAGCGAGTGGAGGAAGTCGCCGAGCGGATCCGGCCGGCTCTCGGGCCAGAGCCCGACGGTCGGCGAGATCCGTCCCAGCAGGTGGTCGGCCGAGATGAGCACGCCGTCCTTGATCAGGCAGAGCTGTCCGTCCGCGTGGCCCGGCGCGTCGACGAGCTCCCAGCCGTCGAGGTACTCGCCGTTTGCGACGGGCACGGGATCCGGCTGGTAGCGGATGAACGGTGCGTAGACCGAGCCGGACTCGATCAGCTCCTCCGCGTTCGGGCGGGGGACACCGTGGGAGAGGAACCAGTCGGCGATCCGCTGGGGCCACTCGGGGTTTCCCCAGACCATTCGCGCCTGGGCGTAGTCGAGCTCACCCTCGTACACGGGAGCTCCCGTGAGCTCGGCGACGTCGGCGGCCGCCCCGATGTGGTCGGGGTGGAAGTGCGTCACGAGAATCCGCACGACCTCGATCCCCTCGAGCGCGGCGGCCCAGCGCTCGGCCGCGTCCGGGAGGCCGATTCCGGTGTCGACGAGAGTCCAGCCGTCGG
>Ga0136612_10000513_pt1 | contig 14009 bp, 12 predicted proteins | sample AntDryUQ224A2306_2_FD_106644 | JGI IMG/M metagenome (GOLD analysis project Ga0136612, IMG submission 106644) | Polar desert sand microbial communities from Dry Valleys, Antarctica - metaG UQ224A (23.06) | ecosystem: Environmental > Terrestrial > Soil > Desert | place: Antarctica: Dry Valley... | reverse complement strand
GGGCAAAGCGGCGCCGAGCTTGTCGGGTGCGGCGACTGCCACGACTTCGGCGGAGTTGGCGATCATCATCCGCTTGACGTGAGCCTCCTCCAGACTGTTGGTGGAGATGCCGACCTCTGGGTGAAGCCCGCCGATGCCGAGCAAACACACGTCGGCGCGCACCATCTGGAGGTCCTCTAGTGTAGCGCCTCCGACTGCGCTCATCGCATGCTTGTAAAGTCTGCCGCCGAGTATTATCACGTCAATGTGTGGGTGATTACCCAGCGCCACCGCTATCGGTGGGCTGTTCGTAACGACGGTCGCACGCAAATCCCAGGGTAAACGTTGGGCGACCTGCAATGTGGTGGTGCCGCCGTCCAGCAATATCACCTGTCCGTTCTCCACCAAACGTGCAGCAGCATCCGCAATGGCGGCCTTCGCCGAGGGCGCCTGCTGTTGTCGGTCGGTGAAGCCCGCGTCCACGCCGGGAGTGCGCGGGAGCGCTCCGCCATGTACGCGTTGCAGCAGTCCGTCGCGCTCCAGGTCTTGCAGGTCGCGCCTAACGGTGGCAGACGATACACCCAGCTCTCCGCTCATCTCAAGCGCCACAACCTTGCCGTCACGGTGCAGTGCGTTCAGTATGTGCCTGCGTCTTTCCTCAGTAAGCATGTTCACTCCTGACTGTATATGTGTATTGTTGCATATTTTACACTATATAGTACTAAAGTATGCTTGCATCTGCACTGTTCTGCGCGTATAATAGTATTGTGATAGGCGACACGAAGCAGTTTGATCGTATGATTCGCCCGGAAAGGAGATAAACAAGTAGTGATTAGACTGAAGTCTCTGCTGAAGCGCGGGATCGCCACCAGGCGTAGGCGCACCGAGCACGAAGTCAGCGTAGCGCACACAGCCAGGACGTCCCCGGCCTGGGGTCTGGTGGAGGTACGACGAGCGGCGCGCGACGAGTTTGGGGTAGGCCCATTCATGGGTTGGCCGTCCCAATAATCCCAGCCGTTGGTAATCTGATAGATTCGTTTTCATACATAGTTTGTTTGTTTGACACAACCAGGAAGGTACACATATGAAGTTGCTACAAAACATGACTCGCTGGGTCGTTCTCAAGTTTGACGACAAGGGTTGCACAGACCAGATCTGCGTCGCCGCTCGGGTGCCCGAGTGGGGCCGGATGGAAGTACGAGGCGCTCATACCGCCGCAAGCGGCGTGTTCGTCGGCTCCGGTCCGACCCAGTAATCAACCAGAAGTATACGGGACCGAGTTGGTCCAGGTGCGGTTGCAAGGCGGGACTCAACGTCCCGCTGTTTTTCGCGTCCTCGGCCCGCCCCAACACCTAGCTGCGAGCCTACGAGAGCGGCACGGGTCTCGCGGCATCGCCACGTTTCGTGTCTGAGCCCCCCAAAGTTCGCTGGGCGGACGCCTTGCCCAGCCTCTCCCGCCCGCCGGTTTCCACCAACGCAGCCTTGTAACGAGCTGAGCTAGGCGTTCTCCGATTCGCGACTAACCCGCGCGCCGCAGTTTGTGCAAAAGGCGACGCCGGCGACCAGCTCGGCGTCGCATACCTCGCAGAGCTGCGACATAGTTTCGGGGTCTGAGTCGGACGTCGCACCGCCGACGAAGATTGTGTCCATCGGCCCCGGAAACGCCGGCGTCGCGTCGGACGGAGCCACGGCGCGCGGAGACTCATCACTCGAGGATTCGTCGTCGGTCAGGGCGCGGCGCTCAAACGGCATGGTCTGCTCGTCCTGGGCTTCAAGCCGCTCGGCGGAGGTCGCTGCCTCGCTTTGGCCCGGCGTCGCCCAGGAGGTCGGCGCGTCCAGTTCCTCCTCCCTGTCGAGAGGCGTTCCATCCTCGACCTCATTTGGAGGCGACCAGGCGGGCGCCGGCCCTTGCGCTTGGGGCGCCTCAACACCGGACGAGGACTCCTCCTCGGAGGGGGACGACCAGGCGGGCGGTGCGCTCGACCAGGCCGGCGGAGCGCCCTGGGCCTGCGGCTCGCCGGCAGGCGTCGGCGACGCGGGTGGAGGCGTCCAAGCAGGCGGGGCGCCCGGCGTCTCGGTCCGGGCAGCGGGGGCCGTAACGTCGGCGGCGCCGGAGGACGGCCACACTGGCGCCGACTGCTGCAGGTCCGGCGCGCCGCCGCTCTCCCCTGCGGACACCCTGGCGCCGCAGCTCGTGCAGAATTGCACGCCGAGCGCCAGCGGTCTACCGCAGTTCTGGCAGTAATACCCGCTCTGAGCCTCGGTCGCACTCGGAGCCGCCGACTGCGTTGATGGGCCCGTTGTGTTGGGCGGCTGCTCGGCTCGGATGCGCTCCAGCTCCGCTTCGGCCTCGGCGATCTTCCCCTCGGCGTCTAAGACCAACTGCGCAAGCGAGATCAACTCGTCGTCGTGGAGCGAGCCGTCGCGCGCCTTCTCCACCGCCTTGTTACCCACCGCCCGAGTAGCGGCGTCTTTCGCCTGGTTCAACGCGCCGACTGCGGACTGCTGGCGCTGAACTCTCACCATCTTCTGCGCTTGGAACGTGGCGTCCTCTGCGCTCTGCTTGATTGACTCGAAGAATTTCATGACTTGCTCCTCGCCTTACTCTGTTGACTCGACGCACCACAGTGCGCCTGCCCACGATGCGGCGGCGGCGACGTCCCAAAACGCGAGGTCGCTCACACCCGTGGTCGCCGCGAAACAACCGACTCCCATCACGGATCGCTATCGGCCTCCCGCCTACAGTGCGGTGTGTTCACCTTAGCACGATGGTTGCCTTGAGCGTAGCTGGGTACTGCGGAATGTACGTGACCTGACGACTATGCACGCGACGACCCACTCTGCGGCGTCGTCCAGGCGAACACCACAGCGAGCCGTTCGTTCCGGTTGCGCATCTGGCGCTGATAGGCGTCCTGAGCTTCGGATGGCGGGACGAGTTCGGCCAGCCCGTCCACACGGACGCGCCCCTCCGCGAGCCAGCGCAGCGCCGCCTCGATGTTGCCGTAGACGCTGTTCGCGCGGAAGTCCTCAGCGTGAAGCGGTAGCTCCCATTCCCAGCCGCTGCGAACTACGACGTACCGATGAAAGATCGCGTGCGTGAGCTCGTGCATATACAGCTCCGTGCGCCGCGTCCACGGCGTTCCGACGAGCACAACCTCGCCCCGCCTGGCGGCGACACGACATCCATCGAGAACCGCCTGCTCGTGGCCGGAGCACTCCAGCACGAGGGCGGCCCTGCCCGCAACCGTCGGATCGTCCAACGGCACGGCCGGCTCGACTCGCGACACGCCTGCTCTCAGCGCGATCTCCCTGCGACCGGCGTCGGGGTCGCACCCGATCACGTCGTAGCCGCAGGTCGCGAAGGTCCGAGCCGCGAGCAAGCCTACCAGCCCGAGCCCCATCACGACCACGGTCGCGGGCGGCCTCGCGACGGTGGTGGTCAGCGTGCTCATCGTCACACCCATCAGCCTCGCGAACGTCGCATCGGTCGCGGAGAGGCCCGCAGGTACCCGAATGACGTTCTCCCTGGCTGCTCGTTGGAACGAGCGGTGCGGCCCCATACAGAACGCCACGTCGCCAGGTCGCAGGTCGGCTGCCTCGCCGCCCGTGCGCTCGACCTCGAAGACCGCCGCATACCCCGGGGTGCGCGGAAACTCGGCGCCGCGATACGAGGCGAGCTCCGTCCCCGCGCTGACGAGCGTCGCCAGCGTGCTCCCCTCCACCTCGCGGGCGTCGAGGGGAGTTGGGTCGCGCTCGGTGGGTACGAGCTCGGCGCGCTCGGTTCCGACGAACGTTACGGCGTATTCCTGTCTGACGACGCTCATCGAAGCACGATCCCGAGATCGCGCGCCGTCGTCCGAAGGTACTCGGCGCCGGCGGCGTAGTCGTCCTCCGAGGGGAGGTGTTCGAGCAGGAGGGGAGTATCGGGGTCGAGCCCCGCGAGCAGCCGGAGGTACACGCCATAGTCGAGCGCGCCGAGGCCTGGGCGGACCTCGTCGAGGTGGACGGTCAGGGCGCCCGAGAGCGTTATGTCCTTGGCGTGGCAACTCCGAATGTAGGGACCTAGCATTTTGAAGCACTCCTTTAGAAACCCCGCAGTGTCATAGTAACACCCCGGGCTTGAGATCATGTTTATGGGATCGAGGTGCACCGCGAACGCGGCCCGATCCACCGCACGGATAAGGTCGAGGTATGCCTGCGGCGAGTCAGGGAGCGACCACGGCATGGGCTCAAGCGCATAGTGTGTGCGCGTGGGGTGAACGGCGTCAATGATCTCGCGAACGGTCTGGACGACGAGGGCGAAGGTATCAACTGACAGATTGTCTGGGTGAGGTCCGTCCCACTGTTCGCCGCGCGAGCCGGAGATGTTGACGCAGCAGCGAGCGCCCACCCGGTCCGCAAGCGCGAGTCGGCGGCAGCACAACTCGACGGCCTCTCGCTGAACCGCCTCGTCGGCGCTGATCGAGTTGCTCCACGCGCCCACCTCGGCGATCACGACGTCCGCCGAGCGAGCGGCCTCGGCGTACTCGCGCACCGCGTATTCGTCGTGCTCGATGTGGAGCGGGAAGGCTGCGGCAGTGTAGCCGCGCCTGTCCAGCCCGGAGATCCACTCCTCCGGACCTTCCGCCGCCTCCGCAACCGGTCCTCCAAGCCTCACAAAAACCTCCGACCTGCATGATGTCGAGCGGGCTCACAGTTTCCACCCGAACTGCACGGAGTGTAGACGAAACGGGGCGCCTGGTTCAAGGCCTGGTGGTCGGTACGAGTGTCGCCTTGACAGACGGAGAGGAGTACTTTACGATGCGAATGAACGTTCATTCGCACAAGGAGGCGACGGTATGGTTGTAGAGAACGGGGTGGCCGAGCAGAGGCGCGCGCAGATTATGTCGGCTGCGGCAGCCGCTTTCCTGCGGCGGGGGTTCCACGGAGCCAGCATGCAGGACGTGTGTCGCGAAGCGGCGATGAGTCCGGGCTCGGTCTATCGCTACTTCCGCAGCAAAGAAGACATCATTGAGGCTCTCGCCGAACGAGACCAGGCGGAGAGCATTGAACTGCTCGAGACCGTGCGCGGGCGGGCGGATGCGTTCGACGCGCTCGCAGAGCTGACCGACGAAACGTTCGCTCGCATGACGCCGTCGGAGTGCGCGCTCAACGTTGAGGTCGGCGCGGAGGCGGTACGCAACCCGCGCGTAGCAGCGATCGTTCGACGCTACACCGACGAGATCGCCGGCACGATCGCCGATGTACTCCGCGACGCACGCGAGCGGGGACGCATCGAGATGGACCTCGACCCTGAGGCCGTCGCACGAATACTCATGGCGACGCTCGACGGGGTGCGGATGCAGCGGGCGCTGGACGCCGACCTGGACATGAAAACACAGGCGGAGGTGTTCCGCACGATGCTGCGGTCGGTGCTCCGTCCGCGAGAGGAGGGCCGACCCAGTGGAACTGCGGAGTAAAGACACCGTCCGGCGGGGACCGCTGGCGGCGCTGCTCCTCGCGTCAATAGTCTCGTGGATCGGAAACTCCTTCACCGCCATCGCGATCCCATGGTTCGTGCTTCAGACCACCGGCAGCGCGGCGCTGACGGGCGTCGCTGCGGCGTTCGGCGTTCTGCCGGCGATAGTGACCGGCTTCTTCGGCGGCACTCTCGTGGACCGCCTTGGCTACAAGCGGTCCAGCGTCCTCGCGGACCTGATGAGCGCCGCAACTGTAGGTGCGATACCGCTGCTGCACGCCTTCGACCTGCTCGGCTTCCCGGTGTTGCTCACGCTCGTACTCCTGGGCGCAGCGCTCGACGCGCCCGGCTACACCGCGCGCGGCGCGCTCGTGCCGGACCTGGCTGCTATGGCGCGCATGAACCTGGACCGTGCGAACTCGTACATGCAGACGATAGCGAATCTCTCGACCCTCATCGGCCCGCCGCTGGCCGGCGTGATGATAGCACTTCTTGGCACGAGCCAGGTGTTGTGGCTCGACGCCGCGTCCTTCGTCTTCTCGGCGGTCCTGGTGGGGTGTGCTGTCCCTGGGGCGCCCGTCCGTAGGATCGCGGGAGCGACGGCGAGCGGCGGCGCAATGGCGAGCAGCTACCTCTCGGAGATGCGCGAGGGGCTGCGATTCGTCCTGCGAGATAGGCTGGTGCGAACGATGCTGACGATGTTCGCAGCTGTCAACGTGATGGGCGCGGCGCTCGTCGCAGTGGTGTTGCCCGTCTACGCGCGCGAGAGTTTCGGCCAGGCGGTCGGGCTCGGCCTGATGCTCTCCGGCTTCGGCGGTGGGTCGCTTGTGGGAGCGCTGCTGTACGGCGCCCTTGCTGGGCGACTGCCGCGTCGGCCCACGTTTCTGCTCGCGTTTGCAGGTCTTGGCCTGCCCTTCTTCGCGCTCGCTGCAGAGCCTGGACTCTGGGTGAGCGTCGGGCTGCTTGCACTCGTCGGAATGGCGAACGCGCCGATAGCGGTGATTGCTGTGTCGGTCATACAGATGCGGACGCCGCCGGATATGCGCGGCAGAGTGATGGGTATGGAGACCGCGCTCACCTCGATTGCTGCCCCACTTGGACCGCTGGCGGGCGGTCTTGCAATACAGTGGCTGGGGGTGAGCGTAACGCTCCTCGTGTTCGCCGCCGGAATGGTTGCGATCCCGCTCCTCAACGTCGCCAACCCGACGCTGCGCGACCTCAACCTCCAGTCGGCGACCGAAGTCGTTTCGTCCGGCGCCGTCGCAGAGCAGGTCGCGCCTTGACGGGAACGCACATTTTGGTTGTTCGATGTCTAGTTCGCCCGGGGCCTCGGCGGCGCCTGTCGGTGTGGGCCGGCGGGTTCGTCGGCCTCGGAATGAGCCATGCGCGTATTCACGACGGCGCTCCCTGCAAACGCCTGAATCGCGCGAAAACGCTGGAAAGGTCGCACCCGAGGCTCCCCTTCTGATATAGTGCCCAACTGTGAGCCGGGGCGGAGAACGGGCCGGGGGGCGCGAAAGAAAGGACGAGAGCGGAGTGAACAACGACAGGTTGGGGCTCGGAGTGATCGGCTGCGGTGTGATCGCGAATCTCATGTACTTGCCCCTGGTCAACCGCAAAATCCACGGCTGTATGGTGGAGCTCGCGGCGGTCTCCGACAACGTGGCTGAGAAGGCGGCCGCTGCGGCGCAGGCGTTCGACGCCCGTGCGTGCTACTCCGACTACCGCGACCTGCTCGCGGTTCCCGGCGTCGAGGCGGTGCTGATTACGACGAACATCGCCAGCCACGCGGAGATCGCCCTCGCCGCCGCAGCCGCCGGCAAGCACGTGCTCGTCCAGAAGCCGCTGGCGGAGACGACTGCGGAAGCCGACGCGGTGATCGCCGAGGCGCAACGAGCGGGCGTCAAGCTACAGGTGGAACCCTCCCACATGCTCAGCCCACTCTGCGCCCGCGCACGAGACGTGATAGCCTCCGGCGCGCTCGGCACGATCTCGTCTGTGGAGGCGCGCGCCACGCATTCAGGCGCCGACGATAGGCCGTGGCTGTTCACCCGCGCGGGGGGAGGCAGCGTGATGCTCGACATGGGGGTGCACGCGCTCACGTGGGCCGCGAGCCTCGCCGGGCCGGTCGGGCGGGTCGCGGCTTTCACGCGCACGACCGTGCCCACCCGCACGATCAACGGGCAGGCGCACGACGTGGACATTGACGACAACGTAGCTCTCCTGCTGGAGTTCGAGAGCGGCGCGCTCGGAAACATAGTCGCCAACTACACCACGATAGCCGACCAGGCGCCGCAGTACAGCGTATACGGCACGGAGGGCACGATACACGTAGGGGCTCCGGGGTCGCCGTTTCAACTCTACGTTCACAAGGAACAGTACGGCGGCTCGCAGGGGTGGCTCTCGCCGACTCTCTTCCGAGGCCACAAAGCGCGACCCGTCACGGAAACCACGCCCTACGAAGCACACGGCGTTCAGCCGGACACCAGCCTCGGGCACTTCGTCGAGTGCATCCTCGAGGACCGGGAGCCAGTGCCTGGGGGAGAGTTCGCCCGCCACGTACTTGAGATAATGGTGAAGGGCGCCGAGGCCGGCCGCACGGGAGTCGCACAGCAGATAAGTTCCACGTTCAAGCCGCTCGCCGGCTGAGGTCCGCCTCGCCAGGGCCGCGGTGCAATGAAAGCTAACTACAAGGAGGATTAAGAGTGGCCGAGAAGTACAGGGTCGGGGTGATAGGATTCGCCCACATGCACGTCAACGAGCTGATGCGAAGGTTCGCCGAGCTCCCGAACGTGGAGTGGGGCGCCTGCGCCGACACCGTCCCCACGCGCCCCGAGCTCGCCGAGGGGCCGTCCACACGAGCGTGGAACCTGCAGAACGCGCAGGAGAAGATCGGCATCCCAAAGGTGTTCGACGACTACCGCGAGATGCTCGAGAAGGAAAGCTTCGACATCGTCATCTTCTGCCCAGAGAACTCACGACACGGCGAGGTCGCGGCTGCTATCGCCGCATCGGGCGCGCACATGCTCACCGAGAAGCCAATGGCCGCCACGCTGCCTGAGGCTACGGCGATGCACCGCGCGGCGCAAGGGGCCGGGGTGGAGCTGTTCGTCAACTGGCCCTCGACCTGGAGCCCCGCCGTCCGCAAGGCCAAGCAGTTGCTCGACGAGGGCGCCATTGGCGAGCTGTGGGAGGTGAAGTGGCGGGCCGGCTCGCTCGGCCCTCTCTCGCACGGCGCGACTCACGTCGGCACCGACGGCGTCGCCCGGCCCCTGACCGACGTTGAGAAGGGCTCGACGTGGTGGCACCACGACGCGGACGGCGGGGGCGTCCTACTCGACTACTGTTGCTACGGCGCGTGCCTGGCCCGGTGGTACGTCGGCGAGCAGGCGCAGGCTGCGTTCGGCCTTCGCGCTAACTTCAAGACACAGTTCGGCGACGCCGACGACAACGCCGTGATAACCGTCCGGTTCCCACGTGCGATGGCCATACTTGAGGCCACGTGGAGCTGCGTTGACCACGGCGTGCCGACGGGGCCGATACTCTACGGCGACGCGGGCACGATGGTGGTGGAGCACAGGGGCGACGAGTCCGTGGTCAAGCTCATCCGGGGTGTGGGCGCCGAGCCGGAGTACATCTCGGGCGACCCACTGCCTGCAGGTCGGGCCACGCTCGCAGAGGAGATCATGCACCACCTCGAAACCGGGGAGCCGATCCACGAGACGATGGAGGCCGGTTTCAACCTCGAGGCGCAGGCAATCCTCGACGCGGGCATACGCTCGGCGCGCACAGGCAAGCTCGAGCTCGTTTACGGTCCCGGCTGGGTCGTCGGCGAGTAGGCCGGGGCGCTACTCGCTCACGCGCACGACGGTCCTACCCCGCGCCTGGCCGGCGATAAAGGCGCCGAACACGTGGGGCAGCTCGTCGAGCCCGATCGTGCGCGTGACATCCTCAAGGTGCGGCGGGCGAAGGTCTCCGGCCAGGCGAGACCACAGCTCGCGCCGCCGCTCCATTGGGTAATAGCCGGAGTCTATCCCCAGCAGGTTGACGCCCCGCAAGATAAACGGCATCACCGTCGTGGTCAGGTCCGCGCCCGCAGCGAGACCGCACGACGCGATGCTGCCGTGGCGCATTGTGGTGCGCGTCAGCCAGGCGAGCACGGCGCCCCCTGCGGCGTCCACCGAGCCGGCCCAGAGCGCCTTCTCCAGCGGTCGCTCTCCCATCTGCAACTCTTGGCGCGAGATCACCTCTCGGGCGCCCAGTCCACGCAGGTAATCGTGCTCCGCGTCCTTGCCCGTGAGCGCGTGTACCTCGTACCCCCGTGCCGCAAGGATGTCTATCGCGATGCTGCCCACACCGCCAGTCGCGCCGGTAACGAGCACTGGGCCTCGGTCGGGCGCAAGGCCGTTCTCCTCCATCCGCACGACGGAGATCGCCGCCGTGAATCCTGCGGTGCCGACGGCCATCGCGGTCGCCGAGTCCATCCCCTCCGGCAGCGGCACGAGCCAGTCGCCCGGCACACGCACGGAGCTGGAGTAGCCGCCGTCGTGCTCCTCGCCGAGACCGTAGCCCGTCACGAGCACACGATCGCCCTCGCGAAACCGTCCGTCGCTGGAGGTCTCCACGACGCCCGCCGCGTCTATTCCGGCGACCATCGGGAACCGGCGCATAATGCGACCCTTGCCTGTGGCGGCGAGCGCGTCTTTGTAATTCACGCTGGAGTACTCGGTGTGTAACACCACGTCTCCGGCGTCGAGGTCGTCGAGCGTCAGCTCGGTCAGCGCACCGCTTACCTCACCGTCGTCGTTGGAAACCCTATAGGCTCTGAATCGCTCCGGCATCGCGGCTCACCTCCTCGTGCAGCTTCGCATCTTCGGTCGCAATGTGGTCGTCGGCGTGGCGGCCAACCGACCCCGCCGGCTGATCCCCTCAAGCTCGCAACCCACCCAGCGGCGCCCGCCGGGGGTCACGATGCGGAGCCGAACCTCTGGATAAGCTGGTAGATCGCGTTCGCGCCGAACTCGACCGCCTCGGGCGTCGTGCGTTCGTCCGCAGCGTGTACCAGTCGCACGGGGTCGACGGAATCGGGGAACTGCATGGGCAGAAAGCCATAGGGCTGCATGCCTAGCTGCGCCCAGAACCGACCGTCCGTGACCGCCGAAAGCAACATCGGCACGGGGGCGCCTTCCGGGTCCTGTGCGCGGAGTACATCCGCCATCACTTGGTAGAGCCCCATATCCGGCTCGCCAGGGCCGCGATCGTAGCGCAGGACCTCCAGCTCCACGTCCGGCCCGAGCAGGCGGCCCAGCTCGTCGAGCATATCCTGCGACGTGTAGCCGGGCAGCAATCGCCCGTCCATCTCGACGACGACCTCGCTTGGTATCACGTTGATCTTGTGGCCACCGGAAACTATCGTGGCGTTCACGGTATTGTGCAACATCGGCTCGATGAACTGCCCCAGCGGACCGAGCGTATCGAGCACGGCGTCGGTTTCTCCCTCGTTGAGCAGCCTCCGAAGATCGCGCCCCCTTTCAGGCGAAAGTACCTCGGCCATTTCCTCGATCATGCGGCGTGTCGCAAGGGGGACGTGAACCGGCAGCCGGTTGCGGTCGAGCGTGTCGAGCATCGCAGCGAGCTTGGCCATCGTCCCCCCGCGCATCGGGCGGGAACCGTGGCCGCCCGGCCCGCGTACGACGGCCCGCATCCAGCACATCTGCTTCTCGATCACCATTATGGGGTAGAAGCGCCGACCGTCCACGTAGCGCGTCGTTCCGCCCCCCTCGCCCACGGCGAAGCGCACGCCCTGGAACAGATCTGCGTGCTGCTCGACAAGGTACTTCGCGCCCATGTCGCTCCCGGCCTCCTCGTCGCTGAGGACGACGAGCATCACGTCCCCCGGCGGCACAACGCCCTCGACCTTCGCTCGAAGCACGGCGGAGAGCATCATCGCGACGCCGCCTTTCATGTCGAGCGCACCCCGACCCCAGATCCAACCGTCCTGCAGTCGGCCCTCGAACGGCGGCTGCTGCCACGTCTGGTTCGCGGTCGTGACCACGTCTACGTGTCCGTGCAGCAGTAACGGCGGAGCGGCGCCCGCGCCCGGCAGCCGGGCGATAAGGTTGGGCCGGGCCGGGTCGAGCGCGAGTAGAGTGGTCTCGAACCCCGCATCGTCAAGTAAACCCTTCACGAACGCGATGCACTCCCCCTCCGCCCCAGGAGGGTTGGTGGTATCGTACCGGAGCAGTCGTTGCAACAGCTCTGCGGGCCGTGTGTAAAGGCCGGCGGTGTCGGACGTGGTTTCGACGGCCAAAGTCTTTTCCTCCTCGTGCGGCCCGGCGTGCGCAGCGTGGGCCGGTAATCCGTGTAGTCGTCAGGCGGCGAAGTCTCGCTCGCCAGTTCGAGCAAGCACACGGGACGCCGCCGCTCATCCAGGGTCGGAGATCACCCCAGGTCGCACACGGGTTGGGCGCTGTCGAGCAGGCTTATCGCGGCAGTGCCGCCGAGCAGCTCCGTCGTCAACTGTGCGAGTTCCCGGCACGCCGGCTCCAACGCTTCAGCGCCCGTGACGGATTCTATGATGAGCACAGCGTCGGTAGTCGCCTCGGTGAGCTTCGTCCTGTCCGCCTCGCGCCAGTTCCAGCACCTGCACACAACGCCGAGGTCGTCGCGATAGATCACCTCGCCCGGCCCCGGCGGCTGCTCCTCCTTGGAGCCGAGCGGCACGAAGCTTTCGCCTCCGGCCGCACGCACGAGCCGCAGGTCGCCCGCGACCATGCGTAGGTCCTCGCCGCCGCAGGGCAAGTGGGCGCCGAGCGACACGGCGTTGTAAACGTCCACCAATGGGTTCACGCTGCGCACGCCGCCCGAGCGCGCTGAGCGCAGGAGACTCTCGATGGACGAGCGATGTTTGGACGGCTTGACCCCGAACTGGCGGTACGCCTCTCGCCAGGGTGCGACCGCAGGATGGGCGGCCAGGTCCGCGTCGCCCAGGTTCTCTGCGGCGGCCGCCGCTCGCTCGCTTAGCAATGCGGCGCACCGATCCCCGTAGCGAGTGTTGTCCAGGCTCCGGGCGACCACCACGCCTATCCGGGCGCCGGAGAAGAGCGACCATACATCCGCCTCGACCACGAGCCTTTTCGTCACGCGCCCTGAGCCGAGTGTCTGCTCACGCATGTCGGCATGGCCGCTCAAACGCGGGCGGCGACGTGAGACAGGGCCTCGACCGCGCGCTCCAGCGTGCTCATCCGCTTGGCGAAGCAGAACCGAATCTGCGTTCGGCCCTCGGCGGGGTCGGTGTAGAAGCTGGAGCCAGGTACGACGGCAAGCGCGTGTTCCTCGATGAGATAGCGCGTGAACTCGACGTCGTTCTCGAAGCCGAAGCCCTCGATCTCCGCGATGATGTAGTAAGCGCCCTGCGGCTTGTAGGCTTTGAATCCCGTGCGTTCCAGGCCGTCGAGCAGAAAGTCCCGCCGCTCCAGGTACTCGTGTTGCAGCTTCGTGTAGTACTCGTCCGGCAGGGCGAGCGCGACGGCGCCGGCGGCCTGCAGCGGTGCGGCGGCGCCGACGGTGATGAAGTCGTGTACCTTGCGTATTGCGTCGGTGATGTCTGGGGGCGCAATGGTGTATCCGACGCGCCAGCCGGTCACGCTGTACGTCTTGCTCAGCCCGTTCACCACAATGCTACGATCGCGCATACCGGGCAGCGTTGCGATGCAGACGTGCTCGACGCCGTCGTACGTCATATGCTCGTAGATCTCGTCGGTAAAGACTAGCGCGTCGTGACGCCGACACAGGTCGGCGATGAACTCCAGCTCGTCGCGGCTGTATACTTTGCCCGTCGGGTTGTGCGGTGTGTTTATCACAACGCCGCGCGTTCGGTCGTTGAACACGGACTCAAGCTCGTCGCGGTCGAACGTCCAGTCCGGCGGGTGGAGCTTGACGAAGCGGGGCACGGCGCCGGAGAGGATGCAGTCCGGGCCGTAGTTCTCATAGAAAGGGGAGAAGATCACAACCTCGTCGCCGGGATTGAGGGTGGCGACGAGCGCGCAGAACATTGCCTCCGTGGCGCCGCAGCACACCGTTATCTCGCGCTCGGGATCTATCTCCATCCCGAGGAACCGATGAGTCTTCGCAGCGAGCGCGTCACGAAAGTCTTTCGCGCCCCACGTGATGGCGTACTGGTTGATGTCGTTCTGAATTGCGTCGCACGCAGCGTCCTTGACAACCTGAGGTGCGGCGAAGTCGGGAAAGCCCTGCGCGAGGTTGATACCGCGCTCGCCGTGTCGGTCCCCAATCAACCTGGTCATCTCTCGGATGACGCTTTCGGTAAACGTCTGTGCCTTGCTCGAAACTCTCTGTGTCATAGCCGGCCGCACCTCCAAGTATGCACGTTGCAGAACACGTTATGAATCGGGACCTAAGTCCTATATCATCGGGTTAGTACCCAAAGTATACTTTGAAGGTACCCAGAAGTGTAAGAAATATCCCTCGTTATCCCCCCAAACCTGGCCCGGTAGCGTTACCCCCCGCTACCGGGCTCCCCCTTTTTGGGCCCCACCCTCACATCCCGCAG
>Ga0136612_10000512_pt1 | contig 14012 bp, 15 predicted proteins | sample AntDryUQ224A2306_2_FD_106644 | JGI IMG/M metagenome (GOLD analysis project Ga0136612, IMG submission 106644) | Polar desert sand microbial communities from Dry Valleys, Antarctica - metaG UQ224A (23.06) | ecosystem: Environmental > Terrestrial > Soil > Desert | place: Antarctica: Dry Valley... | reverse complement strand
GAGCGCTCAACCCAAACACAAGACGCCCCGCCCGCTCGGAATCCGCCCCCGGGGCATGCTCGGTAAGCGAGAGAACCAGGTCGCGCGCCGGCAGGTACGCGAGATCCTCCGGTCCAGTGGCCCAGGGGCGGTCGGCTGCGAGCCTCTCGCGTTCGTAGACGGCAAGCCTGCCACTGCCGCGACGGCCGCCGCCGCTGGAGGCGAGCAGGAGATGGTTACCGATCGGCAGCGCGCCTTGGAGGTTGGTGCGGCCGGTCGTCAGGGCGGAGCTCGCCTGCACGGTCGCCCCGGCACGGAGTCCTTCCTCCTCGCCGAACAATGGCCAGCTCACCAGCCGAGCACCCGGCTGCCGGGCTCGGTACTCGCCGCTTATCACTGAATCGGAGGCTCCATCCACGCCCCGGCCAAGCGAGAGAAACGAGAAGCGTGGTCCGCGATCGATGATCGAGCGCACCAAACCCATCCGCAGCGCGCCAACCTGGGGCATCACGTAGCGATGCCCAGCCCCGTACCAGCGGCCCTCGCGGTAACCGACACACCCCGGCGCGGAAGTGCGAGCGACCTCGAGCATCTCGTCAATCGCGAAGACCCGCAGACCCCGCAAGGTGTCGGCGACGTAGAGGTGCGGCCCGCGCCAAACGATGCCACCGGCGTGGAGTCGGATCGGCTTCAGCTCGATCGCCTCGCGGCCCCAGCGCCGAACGGGCTCGGCCAGCAATACATGGCAGTAGCGCGGGGAAGCACCGGCGGTCAATTCGCAGAAGCTGACGCGAACACTTGAGTTGCGGCCAAGCACCCAGCTGACGAGCACCACTTCGCGCCCCGCCCAGAGCCCGTCGTCGCTGGCGTCGTGGGTGCTGGTGATCCCCTGCGGATACCAGCGCGTTGTCGTCGCGTCCTCGAAGTCCCAACCGAAGCCAGTCAACACCGGCTGCTGAATCGCCGCCAGCGGCGGCTCGGTCCGGTCGAGCGCACGGCCGACGCGGTCGGCGCCGTCAAGGACCTCTTGCACGCTCACCCTGCGCAGGCCGGCCTCGTGCAGCTCCCCCAGCAGTTCGCCCACCCGCTCCCACGGCCCCGACGCGCGCAGCGCGAACCGCGAGCCGTCGATGCTGCGATTGCGCCGCGGGGTAGGGGTAGGAGGCGCGGTCACGCGGCGATCGTAGGCGCATGCACGCGGGCGGCGCTCCTCCAGGGAAGGCACCGTGTGTGCGTGCGTAACAACCTCTTCACTTCACTTCCTTCGCGCGGCCCTACCTTCGTCTCATGACCCGCCGCGCCAACCGGGTGAGCGAAGCGATCGGACTGGCCGTCGCCGAAGGCGCCGGAATTGCGGTAATCGGCTTTCTCGGCGCAGAGTTGATGCTCGCGCCGGCCGGCGTCTCGATTGCGGTGGTCGAACAGCTGGCGCCGGCGATTGTCGCAGGCATCGGCGCCGGCCTCTACCGGTTCAGCATCCACATGCCCCAGGTGAGGACGCTCGAGCGGGACGACTCTGACCGCCTCGCCGCGCATGCAAAGGCCGCCGCGCAGCTCGACGCTCCCCGCGCTTCCCAATCCACAGCCGTTGCGCCGAGCGGGCTGGTCTCATCCGGGTGAAGATCCGGATCCTCGGCTGGGCAATCTAGCCGCTAAAGCCCTGCTCAGAGTGTCGAGACTCGCTTCGACCATGCGTCGAGTCCGCCACGGTCACGTTTCGACACATGGCCAAAGACTCGCCGCTCCCTCTACCGCAAACTGATCGTCCAGGGCAGCCTTTGCGGTGCCTGAGCCTGAGACGGATGGAGAGTGAGCTATGCGCCAGATCGTCACTTTCGGCGGCGGCGGCTTCTCGATGGAGGCCGGAAACCCGCTTCTCGACCAGTTCGTCCTCGATCTCACCGGCAAACAACGACCAAAGGTCTGCTTCTTGCCGAGCGCCAGCGGCGACGCCGACCACTACATCGTGCGCTTCTATCGCCACTTCTCCGGCGAGCAATGCGTGCCATCGCATCTGTCGCTGTTTCGCCGCGTGAAGGCGCCCGTCGATCCACGCGAGCACCTGCTCGATCAGGATCTGATCTACGTCGGCGGCGGCAGCATCAACAGCCTGCTCGGCGTCTGGGCCGCGCATGGCATCGACGAGATCCTCCACGAGTGCTGGGAGAAAGGGGTCATCCTCTGCGGGGTTTCGGCCGGCTCACTTTGCTGGTTTCGCGAAGCGGTCTCGACATTCCACGGCCCTGCGCAGCGGATCGAGGGGCTCGGCTTCCTGCCGTGGAGCAACACGGTGCACTACTCGAGCGAACCCCCGAGGCGCGAGGCGCTGTTCAGCTGGCTGGGCGAGGGCATGACACCCGCCTATGCGGCTGACGACGGGGCGGCTCTTCATTTCGTCGGCGAGGACGTCGCCCAGGTGGTCGCCTCGCGCCCCGGTGCGCGCGCCTACCGGGTCGAGCTTCGCCACGGCCACGTCGTCACGACCCAGCTTGCAACGCGCTACCTGGGCGACGAGGCCTTCGTACCGCTGCTCAGACCCGTGACGATGCTGGAGGCATAGGCGGTCTTGTCGCCCGATCAACGCGAGCCCGTCCCCGTGGCGCGCAGGACGATCCTCGCGCTCGGGGGTCACGAGTTCTCACGCAAGCTCGGCAACGAGGCGATACGCGACTACATCCTCGCCCTCGCGCCCGGCCCGAAGCCGCGAATCTGTCTCTTGCCGACGGCCAGCGGCGATCCCGAAGATCAGATCACGGCCTTTCGCGCCAGTCTCGGCGGCCTTCGGTGCGAGCTCTCGCATCTCTCACTCTTTCGCCTCGAGCACGAGGCGGTCAACCTCGCCCCTTATCTACGCGCCCAGGATCTGATCTACGTCGGCGGTGGCAGCATGGTCAACCTGCTGGCGATCTGGCGGGCCCACGGCATCGATGAGATCCTGCGCGACTGCTGGAGCCACGGCGTCGTCCTAGTCGGCCAGAGCGCCGGCGCGATGTGCTGGTTCGATTGGGGCGTGACGCGCTCGGCGGGTGCCGCGCGCTTGGTGGCCGGCCTCGGCCTCGTGCCGGGAATACTCAGCGTCCACTACCACCGCGACCCGGAGCGACGGCGCACGTTGCTCGATGCGGTCGCCGAACGCCACATCCCCGGCCATGGCATCGACGATGGAGCCGGTGTGATCATTCGCGGGCGGGCGCTAACGGCGTCGGTCAGTGCTCGCGCCGACGCCGCAGCCTGGCGAGTCACCCCCGACGGCCGCGGACGAGCGCGCGAAACGCGTCTCGAAGCGGTGCAGCTGCCGTCGCCCCGTCCTGCAATCGACGAAGCCCCGGCCGCCGTGATCGAGATGCGCAGCCTGCGTGCCGCGCGCTTGGCAGCTAGCCGCGGGGCCTGGTCTCGCCGTTGACCTGGTAGGTGACGTACCAGGCGAGGTGACGGGCGGCGGTGACGCCGAGCGACCATGGCGAGAGCAAGAGCTTCATAGTTGTCCACAATATCGTCCGCAGAGGCGAAAAGGTTCAGTTCCCACGCCATTTCTTGACTGGATCGGTATGACATTGGCGCAAAAACGAGAGGTGAAAACCGATGGCAGCGAAGCTTCGGTGGCAGGCCTCGCCCGCCATCTGATCGCTTTCGCGGCTGAGTTCGGCTCCGAGCCGCCGGGCTCGGTAGTGCTCACTGACGATTCGGATGCGGCCCTGGCTGCCGCTCTGGTGGCGACCAAGATGCTGATCGCGGTCGAGGCAACCGTCTCCGCGAGCGATCCGGCCAGCCTCAACGGCCGCCTGATCAAACAGCTCGCGGCGGCGTGACGACCACCTAGACTGAGGCCGCATGAGCGCAGGGATCATCGGTCTCGGCTACGTTGGGCTGTTCCTCGGGGTCGTGGTCGACTTCCGCGGCGTCACGCGCGGCATCGCCGCTCAGAACCTGATCAGGCTTTAGGCAGATGCCGATGGGCGATCGCACGTCCCCAAACGGCGTCTGCCACTAGATGGGCGCGAGCCGCTTACCGGGCGCACGGCGAAGCCGCCAACGCACGGCCGACAAGCTCACGCTCGCCCTCGCTGCTGGTGCGACCGCGACGGCAGGGACGGTATTCGCCGGACAGTTCCTGCGGATGGTCAAGCGCCGCGCGGCCGAGGGCGATGCGCAGGACACTGTGCTCGAAAGCGCAGAGCATGCGCTTGGTGCGGCGACGCAGGCGACACAGGACACCGTCACCGTTGTCCGCGAGGGCTACTCGGCGGCTCCGCGCCGCGAGACCGTCCTATTCAACATCCTTTCCGGATTCACCGGCGGCTTCGCCGTGATGCGGCTCTCGACCTGGGGCATGCGTGGCGGCTGGTGGCCTGTCGGCACCGTCAGTGTCCGGGGACGCCACGTTCACCATTTCGTTCCCGGAATCCTGACCGCGTTTGGCGCCGGCGGCGCCGGCCTGATCACAAAGAGCGACCGGCTCGAGGAGATCCTCGCCTTTCCCTTCGGTGCGGGCATCGGCCTCACCTTCGATGAGGCCGCGTTGCTGCTCGAGCTCGACGATGTCTATTGGAGCCCCGAGGGCGTGCTCAGTGTGCAGGCAAGCCTTGGCGTCGCCGGCTTGCTCGGGGCGACGATTCTCGGCATGAGGATGCTTCGCCGCGGCGAGCTCGCCTCTGAGGAAGCGGGCCTGATCCCCGACGAAACGGGCGAGTACGTGAACCGAAGCTCGGTCTGATTGGACCTTTGTCAGCGTCGTCAGCGGGCCACCCGATAGCGCCCGAACAACTCCCCGGTCGCCTCCTCGTGCAACAGCCAGACGAGCTCCAGCCCGCGCTCCTGTGCCGGGAAATCGGTGAGGAGCCCCGGTCCGGTACCACCCGCGAGCTTGGGTGCGTGGGTGACGAAGAGCTCGTCGACGAGCCCGGCCTGGATCAGCTGCGAATGAAGCTGCGGCCCGCCCTCGCAAAGCAGCGCTCGGATGCCCCGCTCGGTTCTCAAATGGGCCATTACCACGCTCAGGTCGACCCCGCCTGGCTGCCGCAGTACACGCACGCTCGTCGCCGTCTCGGGAACGTCGTCCTTGGACGCGGTTGCGATCAGGATCCGCCCAAAACCCTCGGTGAACAGCGGCGCGTCCCAGGGGAGATCGAGCCGACCGCTGACGATCACCATCAGCGGATCGTGGGGGAGGCCTTCGCGCTCGCGGGCGGCCCGCTTTTGCGGGTCGCGAATCACTCGCCCATAACCCTCGGCGCGCATGGTCCCGGCGCCGATCATCACTGCATCGACGCGGGTGCGCAGTCCGACGAGCATCGCCGTGTCGGCTGCTGTTCCGATCGGCCCCGAGCGCCCGTGGATCGTCGCGTGACCATCGAGGGTGAGTGCGAAGTTGGTGATCACATACGGCCGCTCGGCGTGCGAGGCGGAGACGAGATCGAGCGAGCGCACCTGTTCGGCGACGGTGGTCTCGCCCGGATCGGGAATTAGACGCTGCATCGAGAGCCGTTGTACCCGCGGCGCGGCTGCCTACCCGAAGTCCTCGACTCCGAGCGGCTTGCGGCCGGCAGGATGGCCGGGACGCGGGCCGGGATCGATCGCCGGGATCGGCTTCGTCTGCGGTCGCTCGGGCTCCAGCGTGAGCTCGTCACCGTGGTGGCTGATCGTCAGCCCGCCGCCCTCGACCAGCGTGTAGGTGGCTTCCAGGCCGGTGGCACGGACCTCGACCACGCAGCCACGAATCGCGAGGCGAAACCGCAGTCCGGTCAGCTGCTGCGGCAGCCGCGGGGCGAAACTCAGCTGCCCTTCGTAATCCCGCGCGCCGCCGAATCCGGCGACGGTGGCGATCCAGGCTCCGGCAAGTGACGCCATGTGGACGCCGTCGCGGGTGTTGTGTTCGAGGTCGCCGAGGTCCATCAGCGCCGCCTCGACCAGATAGTCGAAGGCGAGGTCGAGCTGGCCTACCTCGGCGGCGACCACGGACTGCGTGCACGCAGACAGCGACGAGTCGCGTACGGTCAGCTCCTCGTAATAGGCGAAGTTGCGGGCCTTTTCTCCAGCCGTGAAGGAGTCGCCGAACAACTGCAAGGCGAGGACAAGGTCGGCCTGCTTGATCACCTGCTTGCGATAGATGTCGAAGTACGGGAAATGCAGGAACAATGGGTATTTGTCGGCGGGCGTCGCGTCGAAGTCCCAGCGCGCGTGGTGGGTGAATCCCTCGGCTTGGGGGTGCACGCCCAGTGCATGATCGTAAGGGATCGTCATCGCCTTAGCCGCGTCGCGCCAGGTTGCCGCCTCCTCCAAATCGACGCCGAGATGGCGCGCGACATCGGGCATAGCGTCCACCGCGTCTGCGGCGTCGTGCAGATTACGAGCGGCGGCAAGGTTCGTGTAAACGTTGTTGTCGGCGATCGCGGTGTACTCGTCGGGCCCGGTGACGCCGTCGATCCGAAACGCACCAGCCGGCTCATGGTGGCCAAGTGAGCGCCACAGCCTCGCGGTTTCGACCAGCAGTTCGATCCCGCACTCCGCGGCGAACTCATCGTCGCCGGTCGCGTTCATGTACTTGGCCGTGGCATTGGCGATGTCCGCGTTAATGTGAAACGCAGCCGTTCCGGCCGGCCAGTATCCGGAGCATTCGTCACCACGGATCGTTCGCCATGGAAACGCAGCGCCTTCGAGCCCGAGAACTGCGGCGCGTTCGCGCGCCCTCCCGATCGTCGCGTGGCGCCAGCGAAGCGCGTCGCGGGCTGCATCGGGCATCGAGTAGATCAGCATCGGCAAGACGAAGGTCTCGGTGTCCCAGAAGGCATGGCCGTCGTAGCCCGAGCCGGTTAGTCCTTTCGCCGGGATCGCCCGACCTTCGGCGCGCGAGCCCGCCTGCAAGACGTGAAACATGCCGAAGCGCAGCGCCTGCTGCAGCCGTGGCTCACCCGCGATCTCGACGTCGGCGCGCGCCCAGAAGGCGCTGAGATAATCGCGCTGGCCCTCGAGCAGCTCGTCCCAGCCCGTGTGCTTGGCCTGGGCGAGCGCCGCTTCGACTTGGCCTCTCATCGCCGGCATCGAGCGCAGGCTCGACCAGCCATAGGCGATGAACTTGGTCAGCTGAAGCGGCTTTCCGGGCTCAACCTCGGCGGTGATCGTTGCCCGCGCGAGGTCGCCGTCGGCTTCCGTTTCGGTTTCGAGCCCGTCGGGTCCGTCGACGACGTGCTCGAAGCCCGCAGCTAGGCGCAGCTTGCTGCGATCAGTCTTGTGAACCAAGATCGCGTGAAGCTCGTGGCAGGCGGCGAGCTCGCAGGCCAGCGGAGTCGCGACGGCAGCGGCCCGCGGGTCACCCTTGGTGGTCGGCAGCGGCTCGTTGGCGACCAGCTCCGACTGCAGCACGATGCGGGCGCTACAGCCGATCGGCTCGACCTCGTAGCGGATCGCAGCCACCGCGCGCTGGGTAAGCGAAGCAAAGCGGATGCTGCGCACGCGCACCCCTTGGCCCGTTGGGCTTACCCACTCGACCTCGCGCGTGAGCGTCCCGGCGCGTAGGTCGAGGACGCGCTCGTGGCGGCGAAGCTGGCCATAGCGGACGTCGAACAGCGAGTCGCCGATGAGCAGGCGGATGAGCTTGCCGTTCGTGGCGTTGACGACGCTTTGGCCCGACTCCGGGTGGCCGTACCACTCCTCCGCGTAGCTCATCGGCCGCGATTCGAAGAAGCCGTTGACGTATGTGCCAGGGAGGCCATAGGGCTCGCCCTCGTCAAGGTTGCCGCGCAGGCCAATGTGGCCATTGGAGACGGCGAAGACAGATTCGGTCTGGGCGAGGACGTCGAGGTCGAGGCTGGCCTCCCGCACCGTCCAGGCGTCGACATCGAAGGCGTGGCGCCCGATCATGTGTCGAGCAACTCGTCGAGGTCGGCCACGACCATGTCTGCGCCGTGCGTTGCCAGCGCCTCGGCTTGCCCGACTCGGTCGAGCCCGATTACGCAGCCGAAGTCGCCGGCGCGCCCAGCCTCGACTCCGGCAAGCGCGTCCTCGTATACCGCCGCTTCGCCCGGCGCGACGCCGACCGCCTTTGCGCCCGCGAGATAGGTGTCGGGCGCGGGCTTGCCCGCGAGGCCCTGTTTCTCGGCGACGGTGCCGTCGATGACCTGCTCGAACATGTCTTCGATTCCCGCTGCCTTGAGCACAGCGCGACAATTGGTGGACGAGGAAACAACCGCTCGCCTCAGCCCCGCCTGCGCTGCCGCCTCGACGTATCGAACCGAGCCGGCGTAAGGCTCGACACCCTGCTCGTCGATCAACTTCAGTACCAGCACGTTCTTGCGACTTCCGAGGCCGGCGATGGTTTCAGCGTCGGGCGGGCCGTCGGGGCTGCCCTCGTCGAGGTGAATGTTGCGCGACTCGAGAAAGGAGCGCACACCGTCGGCGCGAGGCTTGCCGTCGACGTACTGGTCGTAGTCGCCGCGGCCGTCGAAAGCGACGAACTCCTGACCCTCGCACTCGGCCCGCTGTTTGAGGAACTCGTCGAACATCTCCTTCCACGCGACCGCGTGCACCTTCGCCGTCTGCGTCAGCACGCCGTCGAGGTCGAACAGGCACGCCTTGATCCCGTCGGGAAGTCCGAGGCTCACACTCGAAACCTATCGTCCGGGGATGTCCGAGCCCTTACCGTCGTTTCCCAGCGCCCAGGCCGAGCTGTGCCCGGTGATCTGCTCGAGTCTGGCGGCGTCCGCCGCAAAAAGCGGCTGCAGCCGCTCACGGATCGCCGTTGGCAGCTCCGGCTTCGGCGCCTGCCCCGAACCCGGGTCGTGTACGACTTTCTCGACCATCCAGCGAAGCGATTCAGGCAGGCGATCGAAGTTGCGATCGAAAGCACGCAGACCCGGAAGCCGCACGGCCCGGTCCATGAGCCGAAAGCCGCCGCTGCCCTGCTTTGCCCGGGCGCTGCCTGTTTCCCATTCGCGATCGAACTGCGCTGACGTGAAGCCGGTCTCAACGCCGCAGAACTCGAACACGCGACGGACGGTCGCGTCGCGATCGCCCGCCAGGTCTTTGTTGTCGACGATCAGGATCGCCTCGCTGCCGAAGGCGTCGAGGTAGGGCTCCAGCTGCATTGCGTACAGCGAGCGAGCGGCGTAGGAGCTGTCGGCGGTAAGCGCCTGCTCCATCGATCTCGACTCGTAGCCGCCGCCCTCGTTGTGGAGGTAATGCGAAAGCAGTCGCTCGAACGGGTCGCGAACCATGTAGACCAGCCGGGTCTGCGGCCCGAGGGTCTCGCGCATCCTCGTCGCGACACCTTGGAAGCGCGGCAGGTTGGTGTAGTGCGGCGAGGTTTCACCGCGGACCGCGACCCCGCGATCGAAGTGGCTCGCATACCACTGCGGACCCAGTTCCCAGTTGAGCTCGGAGACGAAGAAGTTGAGCTCCTTGGGTCGCGACATCGCGATATGGGGATGCAGGTTGAGGTAGTGATGCAGGCTCGTCGTCCCGCATTTGAGACCGCCGATGACGATCAGGTTCGGCAGTGCCCCGTGGCGCTCAGCCTGTTTGCGGCGGCGCTCGAGCTTGCCCCGCTCGGCCGCGAAACGTTCACCCGCTCGCGCGACCATCGCCTCATCAGCGGGATCGCCGGCCGGCGAGTTGTGTTCGCCGTCGACCGCGCCGAAATCAGCGGTCGCCGGCACCGAGCTTCTTTGCCGCGTCGCGAAAGGTCCTTACCTCCGCGTCCGGCTTCTTGCGCCCCTCGAGCTTCTCGCCGTGGCGGTTGACCCAGATCACCGGCACCTTCATCTTTTGCAGCGGCTCGACGTCAGCCAAGTAGCCCGAGGCGATGTGGACCCATCCCTTTTTGCCGCCGATGCGCCGCGCGGACTCCTTGAAGTGGGCCTCGTCGGGCTTATAACTGCGTACCTGCTGTGCGGTGACGACGAGCTCGAGCTCGGTGCGAAGGTGACGACGCGAGACACCGAGAAGCTTGTCGTCGATGTTTGAAACGATGCCGAGCTGGTAGCGCTTGGCGAGGCGGTCCATGGCTGCGTTTGCCTCGCGAAATGGCACCCAGCGAGCGACGCTGTCGGGCACGAACTGGGCTCGCGAAGGTTCGAGCTCCCAGCCGATCTCGCCGGCGACCTTGACCGCGGTGCGACGCAGGACCTCGGCGTAGAGCTCGTAGGACCCGCTCATGATCTCCGCCTGGACCTCGAAGAAGCGGTCGATGAACTTTTGCTCGTCGAAGGAGAAGCCGTCGCGGGTGGCCTCCTTCGAAAAGGCGTCGAGGATGCCCTTTTCCCAATCGATCAGGGTTCCGTAACAGTCGGTGGTCACCCACTTGATGTCTTTTAGCTTCGGTAGCGGCATAACAAGATTGCGTCGCTCGGCACCAGCACGATCCCCTTGGCCACCGCGCGCTCGCGCCGCGGCATTATGGCAACCGGCGGCATCTAGCGCGGATGGGCCCTTTGGCGCCTTCTTATGTAGGCTCGCGACCCGCCGATGGACCTACTCGAATATCAGGGCAAGCAGCTCTTCGCCAAGCATGGAGTGCCCGTGCCCGACGGCCGTCATGCCACCAATGTCGACGATGCCGTCGTGGCGGCAAACGAGATCGGCTACCCCTGTGTCGTCAAAGCTCAGGTGGCGATCGGCGGTCGCGGCAAGGCCGGTGGGATCAAGGTAGCCAAGGACGAGGCCGAAGCGCGGGCCCATGCCGACGCGATCCTCGGCATGGACATCCGCGGCTTCACGGTCCACGACCTGTGGATCGAGCAGGCCTCCGAGATCGCCTCGGAGTATTACGCCTCGATCATCCTCGATCGCTCCGAGAAGAAGCTCTTGGCGATCGTCTCGCGCATGGGCGGCATGGACGTCGAAGAGGTCGCCGAGAACGACCCCGACGCACTCGTCAAGCGCCACATCGAGCCCGCTGACGGGATGACCAAGCAGCTTGCCGAAGAGCTCGCTGTCGACGCGGGCATCGACGAAGACGTCACCGATCAGGTCGCCGAGATGCTGATCAAGCTGGCGTCCGTGGTCGTCGAAGAAGACGCGACGCTGATCGAGATCAACCCGCTGATCGTCACCAACGATCGCAAGGTGGTCGCGCTGGACTCGAAGGCGACGATCGACGGCAACGCCCTCTATCGCCATCCCGACGTCGCCGAGCTCTCCGACAAGTCGGCCGAGGACCCCCAAGAGGCAATGGCCAAGGAGAAGGGCCTCACCTACGTCAAGCTCGGCGGCAATATCGGCATTCTCGGAAACGGGGCCGGACTCTGCATGTCGACGCTCGATGTCGTCGCCCAGGCGGGCGGCCGGCCCGCGAACTTCCTCGACGCGGGTGGCGGCTCAAAGGCCGAGGCGATCGTCGACGCGCTCGAGGTGATCACCTCCGACCCCAACGTCACCGCGATCCTCTTCAACATCTTCGGCGGCATCACGCGCTGTGACGAGATCGCCAAGGGAATCATCGAGGCCTCACGGCAGATCGGGATCACGATGCCGGTCGTCGTTCGCCTCGACGGGACAAACTCCGAGGAGGGTCTCGCCCTGTTGGCCGAGGCCGGACTCGACAACCTCCACAACGAGACGACGATGCTCGACGCCGCAAAGCGCGTCGTCGAGCTGGCAACCGCCTAGGCAGGCAGCAATTGGCAATCATCGTCAACGAAGAAACCAAGCTCGTCATCTCCGGCCTCACCGGGCGCGAGGGCACTTTTCACGGACTGCGCAACCGCGAGTACGGCACCGATCTCGTCGCCGGCGTCACCCCGGGCAAAGGCGGTCAAAATGTCGAGGGCGTTCCCGTCTTCGACTCGATCTCCGAAGCGGTCAACGAGCGCGACGCCAACACCTCGATGATCTTCGTCCCAGCCCGCTTTGCTGCGCCCGCGATCGAGGAAGCGATCGACGCGGGCGTCTCGACGGTGATCGCGATTACCGAGGGCATCCCGGTACTCGACATGATGCGTGTCTATTGGAAGGCCCGCGAGGCCGGCGTGCGTCTGGTCGGCCCCAACTGCCCCGGCATCCTCTCGCCCGGCAAGGCCAACGTCGGCATCATCCCGGCGCAGTTCTTCGACGCCGGCTCGATCGGCGTCGTCTCGAAATCGGGCACACTGACCTACCAGATCGGCAATGAGCTCAAGCAGGCCGGGATGGGCAACTCCTCGATCGTCGGCATCGGGGGCGATCCGATCGTCGGCTCGGACTTCATCGACATCCTCAAGCTCTACGAGGCCGACGACGAGACCGAGATGATCGTCATGGTCGGTGAGATCGGGGGCGATGCCGAGGAGCGCGCGGCAGATTTCATTGCCGCCGAGATTTCCAAGCCTGTTGTCGCCTATATCGCCGGCTTCACCGCACCGCCCGGCAAACAGATGGGCCACGCCGGAGCGATCATCTCAGGCTCGTCCGGCACCGCCGAGGCTAAAAAGGAAGCGCTCGAGGCCAAGGGCGTGCGCGTCGGCAAGAGCCCGACGGAGACCGCGCAGCTAGCGGTCGAGGCGATGCAGTCGCTCTGAGCGCCCGCGCGGCGTTGACCCGGCCTGAGCGCTGCCGCGACGGGTGAGATCCGTCCCGAGGCGGGCGCGGGCCGCAGCGAGCAGCTCGATCTGGAGAGTGTCGCGCCGGCCCGCCATGACCGCACCGTAGAGCGATCAGGTCAGGGCCTGTCGATCCGCGTCGGTTTGGCCCGTTGCTAAGGTCGGGCGACGATGGCTTCCGACGTGATCTCCTTCGCTCGCGGCGCTCCCTCTGCCGACATTCTTCCCGTCGACGCGGTGCGCGAGGCGGCGCAGACCGCCCTCGCAAACGACTGGCAGCGCGCCCTCTCCTACGGCACCGGAATCGGCCATCCCGGCCTTTGCGAATGGATCGCGGCCGAGCTGCATGGGATCGAGACGGACCAGGTGATGGTCACAAACGGATCGATGGAAGCGGCGGCGCTGCTGTTTCGCTACATGGTCGAGCCCGGCGACCGGGTGATCGTCGAGCAGCCCTCCTACGATCGCACGCTGCTGCTACTCGGCCGCACCGGTGCCGAGCTGGTGCCGGTGGCACTCGAGCCCGACGGCGTCGATGTCGAGACGTTCGAGCGCGCACTCGCCGACGGACCGGTGAAGCTCGCCCACTTGATCCCGCACTTCCACAACCCGGCGGGCTGCTCGCTTTCGATCGCCAAGCGCTCGCGCCTGGTCGAGCTCGCCGCCGAGCACGACTTCCTGATCTTCGAAGACGATCCCTACCGGCTGATCAGCTTCGGCGGCTTCACCGCTCCGACGATGCTCTCGATCGACAAGGCCGATCGGGTGATCCACGCCTCCTCGTTCTCGAAGACCGTCAGCCCCGGGGTTCGCGTCGGCTATCTCGCCGGGCCCGTCGAGCCGATCCAGACGCTCGCCAAGCGCGGCTCCGAGCACTACATCTCACCGAACATGCTGGCGGAGTCGGTGGTGCTCGAGCTCTGCCGCTCCGGGGCATTGCACAGGAACGTCGAGGTCGTCAACTCGGCCCTGCGCGAACGCCGCGACGCGCTCGTCACCGCCCTCGGCAAGCACCTGCCCGAAGCCCGCTTCGTCGTCCCCGAGGGCGGCTACTTCCTCTGGATCGATCTACCCGAGGGCAGCGACACTCCGTCCGCGCTCGGCGCAGCCAAGGATGAGGGCGTCGCCTTCGTCGCCGGCCCCGACTTCATGCTCGAGGGCGGCGAGGACAGCCTCCGCCTCTCCTTCGCCAGCGTCCCCGTGGATCGGGTCGAAGAGGGCGTCGTTCGCCTCGCCCGGGCCCTGCACTCGGTCCGCGCCGCTGCCTGATCCCGCGGTGCCCTGGCGTCTGCAGGGCACCGCCCGGGCACCTCGAATTCTTGAGTAAGTCGCTCAAGAATAGTGAAGGGGTCAATTCCGAAACCGATCGTTCACCAAAGCGCAGCATCGGACCGTTGCCGTGCGGTCATGGTGCGGGAGTAACGAAAGAGAAGGAGGGTCGAATGACACCGGTTCGGACCATTGACGAAAGTCGCCAGCTAGATCCAGTCAGCGAGCGCAATCGGGTCGAACGGCGCTTCTCCG
>Ga0136612_10000510_pt1 | contig 14029 bp, 8 predicted proteins | sample AntDryUQ224A2306_2_FD_106644 | JGI IMG/M metagenome (GOLD analysis project Ga0136612, IMG submission 106644) | Polar desert sand microbial communities from Dry Valleys, Antarctica - metaG UQ224A (23.06) | ecosystem: Environmental > Terrestrial > Soil > Desert | place: Antarctica: Dry Valley... | reverse complement strand
TTGCGACGGACCGCGCAGGACGACGTTGCGGCCACGCCGCGTTTTGTCAGCCACAAGGCTTACCGCCGCACTCGCGTACGCCGCCTACCTGCCTCGGGATCTTGAACATCGGGAGCCTGGCGCGATTCAGGAAAATCTGATCCGCCCAGATTTTCCTGTCGGGAAGGTAGCTGATCTTGTCGCGATCCTCGGGGAGACCTCCAGCGGCGACAAAGGTGACATAGTCGTCCTGTTCGACTCCGTCGCCGCTGACCCCCAGACCGCCGATCAGTTTGCCGTTCCGATAAAGAGGCGTTGAGCCTGGAAAAAAGACGATGCCGTTCTGATTGGGGTTCCTGGCCTGGGACCCTTGCGAGCAGACGTTCAGAAGATCTTTTACGAACAGTGACTCGAAGAAGGGACCTGGATCCAGGTTCCGGTTGAAGACCGCCGAGTCGATGCCAGGTGGATAGAGTGGCTGCGAAGTAAAGCCCAGAGTGCGGTTCGTGATAGCTACTCCGGCACCGATTCCAGGAATGTCGTTGCGAAGCCCACCATCGGACCCGCTGAAGTAGACGACGTTGCGCGCTTTTGCAACCGCCACATCGACCGAGAACATCGTGGCGTCAGGCATCCTGAACAGCCCGAGGATATTGCCCTGGAGGTCCGAGATGGCGATAACCATACGTGCGTAGCTGTTCAGCGGCAGGCGAATCGCGGCGCGAGTTCTCCTGGACGCAGTGACGGCGCGCTGGGTGATGAGAAGAACGTCGCCGGCGGTTAGATCAGGGCTCGAGCTCGGACCGACGAGATAATCGTTCGGAGCACAGCCGCCATTGAATGGACCAGCGACGTAGAACCCCAGGTCGGTTCCGCGCGTCGTTGCCGGAGGTTGCTCCAGTCCCGTGGGGAGTCCGTTCCGATTGAACGTCAGTTGCTGCGTAGGGCCGAGGAAGGGAAGGCGAATGCCGTCGATGAACACGTTGTCTGGAAATGGCAATGGGTAGACAGGAAGAGGGATGATGAGACTCGAGATCTCTGCCGCGAAGGCACCTTCAACGGCGGCGAACTCGGCCCACTCAGGATGATCGGGCGGGGCACCCACGACACCGATCGCACCCACAACCTTCCCTCGAAAGGGAACCACTCCGGTATCGAGGAGGCGGCGAGTCTCGGCAGGGTTCAGCGGGAGTCGGTAGAGAGCAATTCCACCCGCGTTGACCGGGCGATTGTCTGGTCGTTGCGGGTACGGTCCGTCGTCCGGCTGCATCTTGCCGGTCACGATCCCCGTTCCGCATCCTTCATTCTGAAACGGATTACATGGGGATCCGTTGAGCGAACGCGCCCGCGGGATACATCTGCCTTCGTTGAAGCGGACATTGAAGTCGCAGCCACGATTGGTATTCTCGATCCCGTACAGCGCGGCATTCGGCGTGTTCGTCACTCCAGCCGGAAAATGCACTCCGCTGATGGAGCGCACTGTGCGACTTGAGAGCGGCGCCATGTTGTGACTGAAAAACGCGGCCGTGCGTGCCGTACCCACCGCAAGATCGTCGTTGGCAGGGTCGGCTCCCGGCTGACGGAAGACGGCGAGCACGCGGCCGGTGCGGTCGACCACGGCAATAGTCATGGTGTTGATGTTCAACGATCTCGCCGCGCCACGGACGATAATCTCCACATCCGGTACGGTGAGGGCGCCGAAGGTCTCTGGCTGCGCGGTCCCGAAAGCGCCATCGCTACAAGTCTGCGACCGTAAGGGAGGGGTTGCGCACGAGGCAGGCTCCGGGAACGGTACGACCTGCCCCTGGAGTGAGGGAACCGATAACCATCCGCCGCCCGCCAGGAGCAGAAGCGCCACAAGAGGATGGATCGCCTTAGTCGATGAAGCTCCGCTCACGCTGAACCGTCCCCTCTGCTGTCGTTCCCGGATGATGACCACACTATTGGGAGGCCTCCATGTTGTCAAGAACCGCCCAGCTCGTCATATCTGATACCTGAAAGAGGCGACGTTGTCCGCGAGGATCAGCGTGTCGCCTTTCTTGAGGGCGACCTCCGTGATTCTCGGCGTTCCTGCTTCGTTGAGGTAGGTTCCGTTCGTCGAGTCCTCATCCGTGGCGAAGACCGTGCCGTCGCGAGCCGTAATCCGGACGTGCCGCTTGGAGACCCGGCTGTCGTTGATCACCACTTTCGAGAGGCCGGCGTCGCGACCGATGTAAAACCCGTCGTCCTCGATGATGAACCGCTCTCCCTCGAGGTCGCCAGCCGTGCAGAGAAGTAGTCCATTCCACCGCATTGCCACGGTGCCGCCCGGAACGTCCTGCTCCGGCATCGCCATCATCACGGTGCGTTGGGGCGAGACTGCGGGGCCAGCAGGCTCTTTTTCTTTCGCAGCACCGCCAGCCGCAGCATCTCCACTCGCGCCCTTACGACGAAAAAGCGTAACGGCGACGACCACGAGGGCCGCAAGAATGAGGAGTCCTGTCAAAATCATTACGGGGTCGTTGAGCATATCTGGCTTCTCTTCTCCTACCGGCGTTCCGGTGATGACAGCGAATTCTGCCAGAGTGGGCGGGCAAAGCGGGCGCCATTCTCGGGGCCCGCGGCGTCAGCGAACAGCAGTGTCGACCGCCCACCGGACATTGGAATGTCGGACCACATGCGCGTTTTGTCTCGAAGTCCGGCTACCTGGTTCTTCGAGCTCGGATGATAGTAGTGACATGTGCTGCAATTGCTGGAAACACCTTTGCCCATCAGCTCTCCGGTTGCTTCCCCTCCGTGGCAACCCGTGCACGATGCACGGCCAGGCATGATCACATCACGAGTCTCACTGCTCTGCCGCGCCGATGCATGGCAGGTCTCACATGCTACCTTGAGGTGGGGGGAGTGACTGAAGTGCGCATGCTCGAACCAGGAGGCGCGAATCCCAGGCTTCGTTACACCAAGCTTTCCGTCTGTTCGAACGAGCTGGTGGCAAAGTGAGCACTTGGTCTTGATGACCTGCTCGGCATTCAGAACGGCCCGGTCATCAGCGTTCACCGCCGATCGCGCCGAAAGAATTCTTCGTACCTCACCAGGCGACTTTCCAACGATGTTGCGACTGCCGGCATAGGTCGAAAGGATCGACCCGTACACGATGCCTGGATCCTCACCATGAGGCACCTGGCTCGAGGGAAACCGCGGATCAAAGGTCAACTGATGGCATCGCTGACAGTGATTCTCGAAAGCAATTGGCGCTGGATCGCTTTTCCCGTTCACGGTCTGCATTCGATGACAGGACTGGCAGTCCAGCTTCTCACGAACACCAGTAGCCGCCAGCACTCCATCCTTCTGAAGGTGGTAACGGTGATTGAAGCCAAGCACTGCTGGATCGGACTTCATTGCCATGGGATCAGAAAGAGGAAATCGCTTTGCGGAGCCGTCGCGCATGACCGTCAGCGCGAACTCTGGATGGTTATCACCAAAGCTGGTTGCATGATCGGCAAAGAGGGAACGTGGCGAAGCCGTGTTGGCCTTGAGGTCTGCATGGCACTTCGCGCAGCTCTTGTCATTGACCACGGACGCGAGGCGGGCGAAGTCGCGATGTTCCGTGTGGCAGCTGATGCACGGCGGTGTCGACGCCTGATTCGTTGCGTGAGGCATATCGGAATGACAACTGGCGCACCGACTGTCCACGACTCCGTTCCAGGCATCATGACAGGCACTGCATTCACTTCCGATCGACTTTCCACTCGCAGTCATCGCTCGCGCATGAGCTGACGACACTCCCCCGGGCATGAAAGCGGTGGTCTTCTTCTCGCGAACGACTGCAATGAGAGCCCCACTGGCCAGCAACACTGCCAGCGTTGCAAAGATCGTCTTGGAAATCAGCGGCCGCCTCAGCTGATAGGCGGAAACGTAATCGATCTTCGGTGCTTTGAGCGGCGGACCCTGCCCGGCAACCACCACCGGAGCGGGGTCGTCGAGGTTTTCGACCGGCGATGCGTCCTCGGTCTCGACGACCAGCTCTTCCACCCTGAGGAAAAGTGGCTTGCCAGGTTCAGCCATCTGCACCTTGATGCGGATGTCACCGATATCGACAATATCGCCCTTCGACAGTCTCGCCGTCTCGACCGGCTTGCCATTGACATACGTACCGGTGATGCTGCCACGGTCGACCACCGTGTATCCCTGTGAGCTCTCCTCGATGATGGCGTGTTCGAGCGCGACGGCAGGGTTCTCCGATCTGAGCTCCGCGTTCGTCCCTCTGCCGACCCTGAGCAGATTGCTCCGGACGTCGTTCAGAACGGTGGCCTTGCCGACCTTTCGATGGAGGATGAACGTCATGTCACAGTCTCAGTGAAACTGAACCTTGCCATAGTAAAAGACCGCCACCACATGCGCGATCGCCAGGACAACCAGAGCAATGGAAAAGGGAATGTGAAGATAGAGCCAGGCGTCGAGAATGTTCTTGTAGCGTTGCTGAAAGATGAGTCTGTATAGAAGCTCTTTCCTCTGGCGTGAAACCACCAGCAGTTGCCGGAGATCATCCTGCTCCGGTTTGCCGACCAGAGCGATCTGTCCTGCCCACTCCCCCGTTTTTCGTCGCTTCCGCGCCCCGATGCCGGAGAAAAGGATCCTCCAGCCGGCAAGAAATCCGGGGCGCGATTCATTGATGAGGCTGTTGTAGATTCTCTGGAATGGCGCAGACTTGCCTGAAGCGATTCGCGCCATGGACTTGGCGAGCTGATTCAGCTGGTCTGAGATTTCCTGCGCGGTCAGGTTGCTTTCGACTTCGGTCAGCATCTTCGGAACCGTTCCGTAAAGGATCGCGCCGAACATTCCGCTGAACACGACGATTCCTACGACGACCATCGTTGCGACCGCCACGCGGTCGTTGAATCTTCCACCGGTGTGGCAGAGCAGAATCACGAAACAGAGAATGCCCAGATAGATGTGCGCCTGGAGCCACCCCTCGAGAGTCCCAACTCGGCTCCGATACGATCGCTTCCGAATTCCAAAGTAGAGCAGAAGGGCGATCAGGGAGAGACCAACGATCCCGTATATCAATCCGATCGGCGAGCCTCCATGAGGAAATTCACGTCCCTGATACCAGAGGTACGAACCCACCGTCAGTGCCAGCAGCACGACGAACACGCGACGCCACAGCTCGCCCTTGTGTGAGACCGGCAAGCTTAGCGATCTCCTCTACTCACCACGAGCTCTTCGAAGGTTTCGCGATACTCTTCAGGAGTGAGCCTGATGGCGGCTCCTGTCGGACAGGTGCGGACGCAGGCCGGTCCTCCCTTGATCTCGCGGCATAGATCGCACTTCACGGCAACTGTCTGCTCTATGTGCTCCTGCTCTTTCCTGAAGAGCGATGTCAGCCAGCCGAAAAGCGACTTCTTCGGTTCCTTGTGAACCATGAAAATGTTCCCGTAAGGACAGTTCTTTTCGCAGTTCCCGCAACCGATGCAATTGCTCTTGATGTAGACCTCTCCTCTCGGATCGCGAACGATCGCATCGGGCGGACAGTCCAGCATGCACATCGGGTTCTCGCACTGCCAGCACGAGTTCGGAGCCAGCAGGTTGTAGAACTTGATGCCTGTGAGAGACAGGCGCGACTGCCCGTCCACGTGAACACCTTCACATGCGCGGATGCAGTTGTTGCAGCGGACGCATTTGTGCTCGTCGATGATGAGAGTCTGAGTGCCCATCACCACTTCTTCCCGGATCAGATCGTTGAGAATGTTCCCCGAGCCCGGGGTGGCCTCGGCGATGAGACCCTGAATCCTCCTCTCCTCGAGCTTCCGCAGCGGTGCTTCTCTTAGCGAAGGCCGATGCTCCAGGAACTCGTCGAAATCTGTCTTCGAAAGCTTGATCAGATCCGACGGAAAGATCGTGGTGACCGTGGCAGTACGCGGCGCTTTCGAAAGAAGGGCTGCCTCTCCGAAAAAGTTGCCCGCCACCAGATAGGACAGGATCACCTCTTTGTCACCCGACGTCTTGGAGATCTTTACCATTCCGTTGCGGATCAGAAAGAAGGCATCGCCGTCGTCACCTTCTTTGAAGATGACAGTCTCTTTGGGAAGTGACTGGATCGAGGCTTTCGCGACCAGCTCCCCAAGGAGTGCTTCCGGCGTATCTGGAAAGAGATATCCTCGAAATGCCCGAATGAGAAAAGCCTGATCGACGAGCGATTTGGCCCGGGGGGCGGTGTAGAGCAGTTTGAGGATCGCCTTGCGCGGAATCTCGATCAGGCGTGTGGGTCCCAGGGCCCGCGCCGTTGCGGTCCGCCGGCGGCCGGAGATCAGACTCATCTCTCCGAAAAAGTTTCCAGCGGTCAGCTCGGCCAGTTTGATGTCTTCCACGGATTTCTCTGGTCGCTTGAAGAGCTCCACGCGTCCACTGGCGATGATGAGGAAGTCGTTGGTGTAGTCGTTCTGCCTGATGATCACTTCGCCGTCGCGATACTCCTTGACCCGTGCCGACAGAAACGTCTCGCGCAACTGCTCTTCGTCTGCCGCGGCGAGCAGAGGGATCCTGTCGCGAAGCTGCGCGATCCGCTCGCGTACGGTGCCTTCCCAGAATGGAAGACGCTCCCTGAGCACGGCTTCGTCAGCAGGCTCCACTTCCCGCCCCATCAGATGCTCAATCACCTCGAAGCCCTGATTCATCCCCAGCTTGATCAGGTCGCGACCGCTCGCGGCACCGATCAGAAAGAGACCAGGGACGCTCGATTCATACACCTGACTCAGGATGGGGCGCGCGTCCTTGCCCGGTCCCGAATATTTGATTCCAATGCTCTCGAAGAACTTTCGTGGGGGGTCGGCGCCAAGCTTGAGGAAAATCAGTGTGGCCGGAACTCGCAGAGTCTCGCCTCGCACGCTGAGCTCAGCGAAGTCGCCCTCGACCTTCTTCGTCGAAGCGCTGAAGTAAACCTTCATCTGCCCCGTGACCTGACGGCTCAGCACTTCGCGAGTCAGAATTTCGTTCGCACGCGTGATCTCCGGTGAGCGGACAACGAGCCCGACCCGATTCTCCTCCGAAAGTGCAATCGCGATCTCGAGCGCAGAATCGCCCGCTCCGATGACCAGGATGTCTTTGTCGGAATGCTCCGCAGGATCGACCAGGCGGTAGAGAACGTGCGGAAGATCCTCGCCCGGCACGCCGAGTTTTCGCGGGTTCCCCTGGGTTCCCATCGCCAGAACGACTTTCCCAGCGTCGTACTCGCCACCGCCCGACGTTTTGATGATGAAGCGATCGCCATCTCTCGACAGACTGTTCACTTCCTGCTTGAAGTGAACGTTGAGGTCGTTGGAGCTCATATGCTTCTGCCAGGCTCCGAGGATTGCTTCCCTCGATCCGGCCTGGAACGGGACCTCGCCCCTCGCCGGAATCATCATCGGCTCGGCCATCACATACTTGCGGGCCTGGTAGCAGAAGATTGTGTCGGACAGGTGGTCCGTGCGCTCGAGCAGAACGTACTTGATTCCGTTCTTCTGAGCATGCGAGGCGGTGGCCAGGCCAGCGGGCCCTGACCCAACGATGACGAGATCGAACTGTTGCCGGCTCACGCGCGTCAATCCTTTAAGAAGCCTGACCGAATTTTTTGCTGCGGGATAGTTGGACGGTGATTATACAGATGACGGAAGACGCTGTGGCCGGACATTTCAATGTCCGGCGGCGACGACAGAAATCGCGCCTGCGGCCACAGCGGGTCAATCCGGTCGTCGCACTCCGTGCAGCGTGGCCTTGCTGATCTGCATCTCCGAGGCAATGTTGTAGGTGAGATAGATGCGGCCCAGCCGGATCGAGTCGTTGTCACTCAGGAGCTTTTTTTCAATCTTCTCGTCGTTCACGAAGGTGCCATTGCGGCTCTTGAGATCCTCGAGGACGAATCCTTCCGGTGTTCGCACGAGACGGGCGTGTTTGGTCGAGATGCTCGTGTCGGGGATTGCTATGGCGTTCTGTGGGTCTCGTCCTACCGGATACTCGTCGTCGATGAGTGGAAACATGTCCTTGTCTCCGGAGTCCATGGTGAGACAAGCCATGATCGGTGCACCGGTCCCGGCCGACACCGCTGGAAGAACAGGCGGTGCCTCGGCTGGTGCCGAGCGAGGAGGTGGCGGAACGAACGCAGGCATCTTGTCGGTTCTGGCCGGCGCCGACGGCTTCGAGCGCATGGTTTCGGTCTCATCGTCTTTGACCGCTGCAGACGGGACAGCGAGTGGCTCGGATGCGGATCCGCTTTTCTCGGCGTTCCCAACCTGTTCGATCAGCCCTCCAGCGCGAAACGAGGCGATCGCGGCCTGAAACTTCTCCCGATCCGCGCCCGCTTCATCGAGGAGCTCAGCCAGGCTCTTCTTCCCGTCGATTTTGAAGAGGTCCTTCCACTCCTGCATGCTCAGCTCGATCTTCGCTTTGACGTCAGCCTGATCGATGACGCGAAAGATGACGGAGAGGTCATGAGCGACAGAGGAATCTTCCTTCTCGCGACGTCGACCCGCCTCGGCGACCGCCGCCTCGAGCGAAAGAGTCAGGGTTGGAGCGTCCGGAAGAATCACGGCGTCAAACACACAGGCAAAGGTACCTCGCTGCCACGCGAGCGCTTCACACACTTTGTCGGTCAGTTCGCCGACGTTGGCGCTCCAGCCGGTGCGTGCTCTGGCCTGAAGAATCGAGTCTCCGGCGAAGAACAATTCGACCTCTTGATCGCTGGATACCAGCTTGACACTTCCCCTCCTCCCGCCTTTGCTCAGGAACTCCAGGATATCGGCGGGATGGAAGTGCTGCAGGTTCCCTTCAAGAACAATTTCCATGGCTGAATACTAGTTGAATTCAACTCAGCCGTCACTCGGCAATGCTGCCGCCTGCGCTACAATCCGGCGCTCTGGAATCCGATGTGATACGTCAATCCCACACCCGACAGACAAGAGTGTCTGTCCTACATCAAGCCCGACAGACAGGAATTTCTGTCCCACATTACGGAGGAGAATCATGACCCTCGTCAACGCCAGGCTCAGTCCGGACGTCCCGGCTGCAGCAGCCGCCCCTGTTCGTTTTCCGGACTCCTCCATTCTTACGATCTTCGGAGCAGCCGGTGATCTCACGAAACGGAAGCTGATTCCGGCGCTTTACTCTCTGGCGCACGACGGCCTGCTTCCCGAAGGACAGACCATCGTCGGCTTCGCGCGGAGCCCTTTCAGCGATGAAGAGTTCCGCAAAATCTGTCGAGAATCGTGCGACAAATTTGCCCGGCGACGACCAACTGACGACAAGGTCTGGGAAACATTCGCGGCCGGGCTTTTCTACGTCGCCGGAGATTTTCAGAATCCGGACGTCATCGGAAACTTCAAGAACTATCTGGCCGACCTGGACTCAAAAAGAGGAACCGGCGGACGCCGGATCTTTTATTTCTCCGTCGCGCCACAGTTCTTTCCCGTAATCTCCGCGAACCTGGGGAAACAGGGAATGCTGACCGATCCGGAAGTGGGCGGACCTTTCACTCGAGGCATCATCGAAAAACCGTTCGGTCACGACCTGGAGACCGCCCGGCAGCTCAATAAACTCGTAGTGGGCACGTTCCGCGAGCGTCAGGTCTTCCGCATCGACCACTACCTCGGCAAGGAAACGGTTCAGAACATCCTCGTTCTGCGGTTCGCGAACAGCATCTTCGAGCCCTTCTGGAACAGGCAATACATCGACCATGTCCAGATGACCGTGGCCGAGCAGATCGGAGTGGAAGGTCGCGGCGGATATTTCGAGACGTCGGGAATCACGCGAGACATCATTCAGAACCATCAGCTTCAGCTTCTTTCGTTGATCGCCATGGAACCGCCGGCGGCATTCGAGGCCAACGCCGTCCGTGATGAAAAGGTCAAGGTCATCAACGCGCTTCGCCCGTTCCCCATCGGAGGCAAACTCTCGGACTTTGCGGTTCGAGGGCAGTATTCCGCCGGACTGAGCGGAGACAAGCAGGTGCCTGCATACCGGCAGGAAGAAAGTGTTTCTCCCGAATCGAGGACCGAGACGTATTCCGCACTCAAGGTGTTCATCGACAACTGGCGGTGGGCAGATGTTCCGTTCTACCTGAGGGCCGGCAAACGACTCCCGCAGCGCGTCACCGAAATTCAGATTCAATTCCGGCAGGCTCCGGGGATGATGTTCAAGAAAATGAGCACCTTCGACATTCAGCCGAATGTCCTGCTGATTCGTATCCAGCCAGACGAAGGGATCGCGCTGAAGTTCGACTCGAAGGTTCCCGGAGCGACTCTCACTGCTCGTCCGGTCACGATGGAGTTCAATTACGCGGAAGCGTTTGGAGCAGAGCCGCCGGAGGCATACGAGAGGCTCCTGCTCGACACGATGTTCGGCGACTCGACACTATTTGCGAGGCGCGACGAAGTCGAGACCGCCTGGTCGTGGCTCGATCCCCTCATGCGTGCGTGGGAAAGCGACCTGACACCACCGCCGCTTTACGAGGCAGGAAGCTGGGGACCGAAAGAGGCAGACGAGATGCTGGCGAAGGATGGCCGGACATGGATGATTCCCTCGGGATGGGGCACGGGAAAATAGCCAGCCATCGGAAGCGGGCGGGATAACGATCATTCTCACCGAACCTTACCTCCCATCGCCCAAGGCGATGTCATCCCGAAGCGGGAGAACAGCGGGGAACGGCTGGTCAAGAGGTGATGAACTCGTGCCGCCTCGCAGCCGCGAAGCGGCGACATCGTTTAGCCCCACCCGTGAGGGTGGGGGTGTCGGTACGAGAGTTCCACGGAGCCGCGAAGCGGCGGCATAGATGCTGCCCCTTGCGGGGCACCGTGCCTCTTGGTCGACCAACTCCCCAGCCTTACGGCTGGGCTACGATGATTGGGCCTGCAGCCCTCCTCGAGGAACCAGCGGTCGTGACTGATGATGAGCGCAGCCGGCAAGGTTTTCCAGAGTCTCTTCCACACGCATGGTGTTCACATGCATATCGTTCGTAGGCTCTCGAGAAGAAGGAAGTTCGCTCCTTCCTTCAGCATCTTGGCCCCACTCGCCTCTCGAAAGGTTCTCCACCTTCTTCTGCTGATCGGATCCGGAGAAGTTGAACCGCGCCACATAGGCCCGTAAGTTGATTTCCGCGTTCCGAGAAGAATGTCAGAATGGCGCCAGCCGCGGCCCCTCTTCCGGCCAGACTGGATACTCGACTTCCCCTATCAAATGACGTTGACCGTCGCCGTATTGCTGTCCGTTATTCCACAGGCATTTGTTACACGGACCCAGTAACTCGTTACCCTCGAAAGCGAAGGCGTGGTGTACGAGCTACTGTTCGATCCCACAGGCGTGCTTGTTTGCCCCTTGTTGCCTTGATACCACTGGTAGGTTACAGGCGCCCCATTCGTGTTCACGCTTACGACGAGTGTGGCCGAACTCCGCTTTTTGATGGTAGTGCTCGTCGGTCCGCTGATGATCACGGGTGCGTTCATCACGGTCGCGGTGGCTGACCCACTGCTCAATCCACTCCGGTTGACGTCCTGGACGCGACGATGAAAATCTTCTCTGCTCCAGTCCGTCGCTTCATCTTCATCATGGCTTCACCTCGTAGTGAAAATTATCCTTGGGCAGGCGCCTGTACAGCCCGCAAGGTCAACCCGATCTTTTTGTAGCTGATGTCAATCGCGTCACCCGTAACGTGCTTCGGATTCAACTTTCCCGGTTCATAACCGATACCATGCTTGTAAAGTTTCTCGTTCGTTACCTTCTGTTTGATGGTTGCGCACTCTGGCGTTCTGTCGTCCGCGAGCTCGTTATACTTGTCCCAGACCTCGCGAAAATGGTTCTGGTACCACGTCGTTCGCAACGTAGAACTCAGAACAAATGTCTTGCCCTCAGCTTTTGCGCAAATGGGAGAGCGATCCGACACCACCACCGCTTTATGAAGCCGGAAGCTGGGGACGCTCTGTTTTCGACCGATGAGGAGTTTCTACTTCACGGCAATCGCTCTCGCCTGTTTGTAATCCGTGACCCCGCGGAACATTTTCATCAGACCGTCCTGAAGCAACGTGGTCATCCCCTGCTCGAGAGCGATTCGGCGTAGATCGTCGATCGGTGCCCGGCCCTGGACCGCGCGCTTGACCTCATCGGTCGCGACCAGTAACTCGTGCACTCCCATTCGTCCCCTGTACCCGCTATCGCCACAGTCACGACAGCCTTTCGGGCGATAGAGTGTCATCTCGGGTGAGTATGTGATTCCAGACTTCGGAAACCATTCCCGACCATACGCATCAATGATCTCTTCGAATTCTTCCTTCGTTGGGTGATACCCCTCTTTGCATTTCGAGCAGAGGGTCCTGATGAGACGCTGGGCAAGAATCCCGAGGAGTGCGTCCGCGAAATTGAACGGATCGATGTTCATGTCCAGCAGACGCGTGATCGTCTCCGGCGCCGAGTTCGTGTGCAGCGTCGAGAAGACGAGGTGACCCGTGAGCGATGCCTCGATACCGATCGCGGCTGTCTCGTGGTCGCGCATCTCTCCAACCATGATGACGTCGGGGTCGGCGCGAAGAAACGATCGCATGGCCGCAGCGAACGTGAAGTCAATCTTCGGTTGCACCTGGACCTGGCGCAAACCCTTCTGCGTGATTTCGACGGGGTCTTCCGCCGTCCAGATTTTCGTGTCGACTGTGTTGATCAGCCCCAGAGCGGAGTGAAGCGTCGTAGTCTTTCCTGAACCGGTAGGCCCGACCACCAGGCAGATTCCGTAAGGTTTCGCAAGGATGGTCTTGAATCGGGAAAGGTTCGAATCGCTGAATCCCATTTTATCCAGAGGGAGTGGCTTCGAGGCGGCCAGGATACGCATGACTACGTCTTCGTTTCCGTTCGCGGTCGGGATCGTCGCGACACGAAGCTCGATGGTTCCTTTCGAATATTTGAAGCGGATCTTTCCGTCCTGAGGTTTCCGTCTCTCGGAGATGTCGAGATTGGCCATGATCTTCAGGCGCTGAACGATCGCATTGCGGTGCGCTCCCGGGATCTCGAGGTACTTCTCGCACTCTCCGTCCACACGCAACCGTACCAGACATGGATTCTTCGCACCATCGGGCTCGACATGAATATCCGAGGCTCCTCGCGCTGCCGCTTCGATGATCAGGCGGTTCGCGAGCTTCACGATCCCCGAATCCGTTTCATCGATCTCAGGTCCGTCGTTCTTTTCTTCCTCGACCTCGGCCTCGCCCTCTCCCAGCTCGGTCATGATCCTGGTGAGCGACTCCTCACCCTCGGTCTTTTCCACTTCCGCTTCGCCGTAAGAAGTGGAGATGTATTTCTGGATGTCCTGCTTGAGTGCTACCCAGAAGTCGTAGCGCGGAGCCAGGCTCATCGCTTGAATCCCATCGAGCCTGGTCAGATCGTGCGGATCGTCGACGGCCACTATGAGCGCGCCAGCCTTTCGTTCGATCGGTGCGCAGCCGTACTTTTTCCAGACGTCGGAGCCTACCCGATCGCGAAGATCAGCCGGGATCGTCTGCGTACCGTCGTAGTTGAAGAACTGCGTGCTGTAGAACGTACCGAGAGATTTCCCGAGCTCCTCTTTCGACACGTTGTGCTCTTCCATGAGGACCTGGGAAACATCAATGTTGTTCACCCGTGCGCTGGTGACAGCAGTCTCGATGTCTTTCTCGGAGACGACACCTTTGTCGACCAGGCCGCCGAACTTGGACGGTTTGGTCTGCCGCGTTGCGCGGTGCTGATTGTAGAAAGCGATTCCGAGAATCCGAGCGATCTCTTCCGCCCCGTCCTCGTCCTGTGGCGTGAACGCTCCGCCGTGTCGCTTGTTGATCAGCTGAATGACGCCAAGAAGATACTTCTCGAAGAGAATGGGGACCGCCAGCACCGTTTTCGTGCGGAACCCGCTCATCTTGTCCCACCGCTGATCGAATCGGAGATTCGCATGAAGCTTCGAGAGCTCCGCGGCGTCGTATGCGTCGTGAATGCTGATCGTCTTTCGGCTCAAGGCCGAGAATCCGGAAATCGATGCGAATGACTTCGGAATGCGAATCTCTTTCGGATTGTCGCCGACCTTCTGTAC
>Ga0136612_10000509_pt1 | contig 14034 bp, 14 predicted proteins | sample AntDryUQ224A2306_2_FD_106644 | JGI IMG/M metagenome (GOLD analysis project Ga0136612, IMG submission 106644) | Polar desert sand microbial communities from Dry Valleys, Antarctica - metaG UQ224A (23.06) | ecosystem: Environmental > Terrestrial > Soil > Desert | place: Antarctica: Dry Valley... | reverse complement strand
CGTCTAGCGTGTGTGACGACTACAGAGAAGGAGTTTCGAATGACCGATAAGCTGTGGATAATCCTGTGCCGCAGTGTGCTGCTCGCGGCCTGCGGCGGGGCGTCGAACCCCGATACATCACCCGACCCCGGAAGTGGTAACGCCGCGCCCACGAACGCCGCTGGCGCCCCGTCTCAGGAGACGGCCCCACCGACGTCGGAGAACACGCCGGACGACGACGCCGTCCCAACGGCGGCGGGCGGCGACCTCTCGGGCAAGGTCACGTTCTCGGTCTTTGGCGACCCGGCGGAGAAGGCCGCGTACGACGGGTTGGTCGCGGCGTTCGAGAAGAAGTATCCTCGGATAGACGTTCAGCTCATCCACATCCCCGACCAGGCAGACTACCGTAAGCGGCTCGCAACCGACTTCGCCGCGAACACCCCGGCCAACCTCGTACTGATCAACTATCGCCGCTACGCAGGGTTTGCCGCGAAGAACGTGCTTGAGCCCGTGGGGCCGTATCTCGAGAAGAGCACGGTTATCAAGGAGGCGGACTTCTATCCAGAGTCCATCGAGCCCTACAAGTGGAAGGGCGCGCTCACCTGCATGCCTCAGAACCTTTCCAGCCTCGTTGTCTACTACAACAAGAAGCTCTTCGACGACGCCAAGATCGCCTACCCGGCAGCCGACTGGACATGGGATCAGTTTCTGGACACGGCGAAGAAGCTGACCAAAGATGTGGACGGCGACGGCAAAACGGATCAGTACGGGTTGGGCACAGAGGCTTCGATCTTTCGAATCGCGCCGTTCATCTGGCAGAACGGCGGCGAAATCGTAGACAATGAGCAGAAGCCCACGAAGCTTACGCTCGACTCTCCCGAGTCTACGAAGGCGATCCGATGGTTCGTGGAGCTACAGACAAAGCACCACGTTGCTCCCGACGCCGTACAGGAAGAGGCGCAGGAGAGCGAGGATCGTTTCCAGAACGGTACGACTGCGATGTTCCTCAACAGCCGGCGCGGAACCCCGACTTACCGTGAGATCGAGGCCTTCGACTGGGACGTGGCGCCCCTTCCTAGAAGGTCGGAGCAGGCGGGCATACTGCACGCGGACGCGTACTGTATGTCGAAGAGAACAGAGAACAAGCCCGCTGCCTGGGCGCTGATCGAGTACGCGAACTCGCCCGAGGGACAGACGATCATAGCTAAATCCGGCAGGACGGTGCCGTCGCTCAAGGCTGTGGCGGAGTCGCCCGCGTTCCTGGACCCGAACGCCAAGCCCGCCAACAGCAAGGTCTTCCTCGACGGCATCCCAAGCATCCGAGCCGTCCCCGTGATGGACACGTGGGTGGACATCGAGGAAACGGTGGGCGCGGAGATGGAGAGGGCTTACTACGGTCAGGCGAGCGTAGAGGAGGCGATCTCCACAGCGAAGCGACGAACAATGGAGTACTTTCCAGGACAAACGTCGCGCTGATCTCGCGTCTAAGTGGCTTCGAGTCGCACGTGCCGAGCACAATCCACTCGCGAGGTACGGGCGATCAGATTAGGGTTGGAGAAAGATGCCAATAACGATTTTGCCGAATATGCCCGTCACGAGCGATGCGATCAACGAGCTGCGGATGAACGCATGGGAGGACATGGGTCCTGCCGAGTGGGACCCGGTGCTGGAGCGCAGCCTCGGCTGGGTGTGCGCCTTGGACGGCGAGCGCCTGGTGGGGTTCGTGAACGTCGCCTGGGATGGGGGTGCGCACGCCTTTTTACTCGACACCACCGTACATCGCGAGTATCAGCACCGGGGAATTGGGACGGCGCTGGTCAGGGAAGCCGTCGAGATCGCTCGGAGCGTTAGGGCGGATTGGCTACACGTGGACTACGGCGAGGAGCTGGAACCGTTCTACCGAGGCTGCGGGTTCGCGCACACTCCCGCCGGGCTAATCAACCTCTCGCCCGAGTGACCTGCGCGTGTGGTGCATGGCCACAGGAAACGGCGACCCCGACATATCCCCAATGCCGCGACCAGTTGACTCGCCGGCCTAACGATCGCGAGTATCTCGACCAAACGCCCACCGCGCGAGTGGGAGCAACGTTGCGGCCGCGCCAATCGCAAGTGCTAGCTTCACAGGGGCGGGGAGCGGCGTCGCTCGCTGTGTGATGGGTGCGAGTACAGGGTGTAGCCTGTAGCCGAGCCAGGCTCCGACGCCCGTGCCGGGCCCCGCAGTCTCAATATCTATCAGGCTCTGTGGTAGGCCGCGCCTCAGAGCCCGCCAGCCCATGGTCATTGCCGGTAGGAAGTGAGGAGTACGGTCGCGACCACTCCGCACCACGCCGCGCTCGTCCTGATCGAGCAGCCCTTCGACAGCCATGTGCAGCGTCGGCGCGTGCGTCCACATGTTGTAGTAGGCGACGCGGCCGTCGTCGTCTATCAGGTAGGTAGGGTCGGCGAGGGCGCCGTATACCTGATGTACCGTCCCATCGAGGTCGTCAACGACAACCTCCCAAGGGATGGCCTCATCTCGCTTGTAGAGCTCGGCGTCGCGCATTTTCTGGTCCAGGTTATCGTACGCACCGACCCCCGGCCCAGGATGCGCCTGGCGGATGAACACGTCAATGAACCGCACTCGATCACCCCAGCGGTCGTACAACTGCTTCAGCGGCTCGACCGAGCCAACCGTGATCGGTCAGGTGATGGAGCCGAAGTGGAGCAGGACCGGTTTGCCGCGCAGCTCGCTCAGACGCAACCTGCCCCCTTCGACTCGAGGCAGCTCGAAGTCGGGCGCCGTCTCACCGGGATTGACGCCGCGTGCAGTGATAGTGCCCAATACATCAAGCAGGTAGTGTGTCGCGCGGAAGTGCGCGTAATTATACTTCTCCAGACTCAGTTTGTTTTCCAGGCCGGCGAACTCGTGTCTCGCATCGGGCGTAAGCATGTTCATGTCCTCCTATAGTTAGGTTCGCGCGAGGGCTGCCACGCGCTCGTCGAAGAGCAATTTTTGCGCCAGGCACGGCGTATGGCTGATCAACGCTTCCGAGGAGCGAGCCGACGCCCTGTCCACCCTACCGATCCAGCCCATTTTGCTCGCGGCCTCGTGCTCGATGCAGGCCGGTCTGTATCGCCACTGAGGGGTCCAAGTAGAACTCGACGCTCCGGGCGTACGGTTCGTCGCACCACGTGTAGTATCCGCTCGTGTTAGCAGCCTCCACTACGTACACCGCGCACTGCTCGCCGTGGAGCCTCGCCCAGCGACCCGATAGGTCCACTTCGCCTACGAGGCCGAGGGTTCGTAGGGCCTTCTCCAGTTGCGTCATTGTCTCTTCCCGATCTCTCGGCGCCTTTGTGGGGTCCCGAGGAGGCGTTGCTTTGGAGGCTGACCAATACGAGCCAAGAAGGCGCTAGTGCTTAGCCAAACGAGTCTCTAGGTACTACAAGGATGCCGAGCGTGTAACACTGAAGTAGGGACGTTCAATCGAACGCCCTGAATACCCCACCGAACGTCCTGGCGGGAACGTTCCTATGCACAGGATGTCCCCTGATCATGCGCTTGATGCTGATGTACGGCCGACGGAGCGGGTGAGCGCAGGGTCGGCGCCGCCGTGGAGACTTTTCAAGCCTCCACGGCGGCACGCCGTTGCTGTTTGGGTTGTCCGTGTTCGCGGGCGGTTCCCTAGAGGAAGCGCTCGACGATTGGACAGTTGACGACTATGCCGGTCGAGCCGAACGGCTTGCCCATCGGCCCGGTGATCCAGCCCTGCTGTACGAGCCCGAGGTACTGGAACTCATCAATGACGCGCGCGCGGTAGCCCTTGTCAATCGCCTCTTGAGTCCACTCTCCCAGGTTCAGGTCCCACAGCGGGCTGTAGTCCAGCGCCACGGTCGGGATGCCGCCTATCACGTGAAGCGGCGGCGCGGGCTCGCCCTTGAGGGTCTTGTCGCTCAACGCGCTGAACAGGCCCTGACGCTGGGGATTCTTGACGCCGGTCGGCCCGTTGGCGGTCACGAACAGCCGCTCGATCGCGCTAAACGCGCTGTCGTCGCGACCGACCGGAACGTCGGCGATGGCGGGTGCATGAGTGCCTGCGTCCAGCGCCGCGACCATCGGGTCGGAGGCCTCGGTGCTGATGTACGTGGAAGGCTTGGCGAAGCTAAAGATGGGGGTCGTCTTGAGCGTCACCGTGCCCCCGCCGTTGGCGTCGCCCGAGGGGCAGATCTTAGTCACCCGGTCATGTACCAGGCTGTGATCCACCTTGCCGTTGCAGAACTTTAGGTCGTCGCCGTCCACTCCGTATGCCACCACGGGAGCATTGTAGATGTGGCCGCCGGCGTTCTCGATCTTCACGATAGGTGTGTAGTCCGCGTCGCCCACCGAGCCGGGCTGCGCGACCTTCGGCGGGAAGGGCTTGGCGGCGTCGCCGGGCACGATCTTGCGCTCGGGCGCAAAGTCCACCGCGCCCTTCTCAAAGGTGAGGCTCGCGTCCTTCTGGAGCCAGGCCTTGCGCACCGTCCGTCCCACGTCCGCGTAGTGGAGCTTGCCGGAGAAGTTGAGGCCCAGCGCATCGGCGTTGTCTTTGTCTGTGGTGTCGGTGAGTATGAACCAGACGTTCGTGCCGTCCTTCATCTGCCCTCTGTAGAGCGGGAGCGTAACTGTACCGGCGTCGGGGTCGGTATCGCCCGCGCGCAGGAGCTTGACGGGGCCGATCAGCCGCTTGTCCACCTCGGACGGCTTGGGACCGAAGTAGGTGACGGGGATGTCAGTGCCTATGGAGTCGGGTGCGGGCGCCACGTCGTCGCCCAGGTTGACGGTGGGATCGTTGTTCGCGCCGGTGGCCTGCCCGTTCGCGTTACCCTGCTGCGAGCCCCCACCGTCGCCTCCGTTCCCCATGTCGCCGCTGTTCCCCGTGCCGCCGCCTCCGCCGCCCTCGAGTGCTACGCGCGGGGGTGCGGAACTGCCGCCGCCCAGCACCGTCGAGGGTCTAATCGGTCCCGCGACGAGCGCAAGCAGCGCTACGATCCCGAGGAGACTGACGAGCCATCTGGTGCGGCTGTTGTTCGTGTTCATGTGTGAACTCCTATCGCTGTGAATCCTTACCGATGCCGTCTGCCGTGCTAACGCTGTATATTCCGTTCCTTTCTGCGGCGCCGTGCGTAGCGCTACTACTTCAACTGTACGAACCAAAGGTATACAGGCCCGTGAACGATGGTGAACGAAGTGGTGTCAGTCGGTGAACGTACGTGAACACGCTCGGGGATAGGGGGACTCGAGGTAGGGGAGACGGCTGACCGCCTCCCTTACGACTCTCAGCGACGACTCAGTTCGACCCGCCCATAAGGCCGCCGCCGCCGGTAGACGGCATCTCGTCGGGCATCGAATCGCCGTTGCCCGTCTGTCCATCGCCGCCGGCGCCGTTGTCGCGAGCCGCGAGGCCGCCGCTCTGGGGGCCGGGCATGCTTGTCGGGACGCCTCCGACCGAGGCGACCGGCGTCAGGCCGCCGTCCGCCTCGATCCGCCAGCCCTTGACCTTGCCCTCCTCGGTGTTGAGGGCGTACAGAAAGCGTCCGTCGCCGCTAAAGGCGATGTCGGCCGCCCCCACTCCGACCTGCGCCGCTTCAGCATCGAGCAGCTCGAGCGAGCCGTCGTCCGCGACGCGGAAGCTCGAGACCGTGCCCCTGCGCGAGTCCTCCGACTCGACCGTGAGGAAGGGAACGGGGCCGAAGCTGGTGGTGTACGCGTACTCGCCGTCCGGGCTGACCAGGATCCAGCAGGTGTCCGTCTCGCCAATCGGCATGCTCGTACCGACCGGCTCGATCCTTCCGTCGTCCCCAATGGTGTATGAGGCGACCGCACCTCGCTCCTCGCTGGCGCCGAAGTTCTCAGTCGTGAGGAGGCGTCCCTCACTGTCGAAGGTTAGGCCGAACGGCCCCATGCCGCTGGTCTCGTTCGCTGTGGGCCCGTTCGCGACCCCATTCTCACCGACGGTGAACGTGTCGAGATTGTCCGCGCCGATCTCGCTGACGACGAGCACGTCTCCGGTCGGATTGAACAGAATCTGTGCGCAGCCGGAGCCGACGCCGCCGCTGAGCTTGCGGGTCGAGCCGGGGATTGGTGTGAGCTCGCCCGACTCAGCGACACGGAACCCGGTGATCTCGGGCTCGGCGCCGTAGCAGAAGCCGGCCCCCGGCAGTCCCTGGCCCGCGCTGTTGAGCACGTAGAGCAACCCCCGATTGACGGTCAGGCTGATCGGGCGCTCGCCGCCCGAAGGCTGTGTCTCGACGAGCTCGAGACTTCCGTCGGACTGCACCGCGAAGACCGAGATCTCGTCGCTGCCGGCGCTGGCCGCGAACAGCAGGTCGGCGCCGCCGCCGAGGTTGATCGGCGAGGACTGTCCCTCCGCGCTGCCGACGACGATCATTGTGTCGGAGTTCTCGTACAGCCCGGTGCCTTGCCCTCCCGTGTCGAACTTGCCCAGCGGTGAGAGCGTGCCGTCGGCCGCCCGGTGGTAGGCCAATACCTCGTTGTGGTCTCCGGCGTTTGTCAGCGTGTACACGGTTCCCGTCCCCGGGCCCGAGCCGTCGCCCTCGGCGGCTGTGCGACCGCCGCTGGAGGCGAATCCGGCTGCCAGTAGCGCTGCGGCAAGTAATAGTCTCGTAACTCTGTGCATGCGTAACCTCGTGATGCGTGTACCGCCGTCCGCCGTCGCCCGATGCAAACGGGACTTGAGTCCTTCGCGTCGCGTGGACGGAAGCCGCCGGCTGTCTAATCTTCTTCGTGTCGGCTGACCGGGCCAGGGTGCTACGCAGTCCGTCCACCTCTCCTTCTTGCTTGTCCTCTAAGCGTATTGGATAATGGTAAACCTGCCGGTAACCGTCGGTGAACAAGGGATCCGACAGTGGTGAACGTTGGTGAACGCGAAGCGATTCTGTCAGCCAGGGGCGCCTTGCGTGTGGTAAAGTGAGGACGCCGCAACTCCCCGGCGCGCCGCGAGGCGAACACGATTACAAGGTTAGGAGCCGCGACGGAGCGTACATACGTACACATCGAGTCGCGTATTGTTCCAGCGTTAGGGATAGAAGTTTGAAGTCAGATAGGTCGGACGAGACGACGTCGAGGGCGCAGTCGCAAGAGCGGCGGTTTCTCGATCGAACCCTTGCGCCACTTGAGCAGGCGACGACGCTGGCGCTGCTGTTGCTCACCCTTCTCCAACCGACGGAGAGCCGGATCGGTGCGCCTGTCTGGGTGCTCGTCCTGGTCTTTCAGGTCTATAACCTGGTGGTGAACCTGGTCCGCGCATACGTTCCCGGGTTCCAGTCTTATACCTGGAAGCACATCCTCGACGTTCCGGTGGCGGGCGCGGTTTACGCGCTCGCCGGGGAACCGGGCGGTCCGCTCTTCGTCCTGTTTTTCCTGGCGGTGGTGTGCACGGCTTCCAGCGAGACGCTGCGTTTCAGCCTGCTGTACACGACCATCGTCGCGCTCCTCGTTGCGCTGTCCGACGTGACACTCGGGGCGCGTTCCGCAGAGGACGTCCGCATCCTGGGAGTGAGGCTGCTCTTGATCTTTCTGTTCGGATCGAGCACGGCCATATTGACCAGGCGACTGACCCTCGAGCAGCGGGAGACGCGCTCCGTCCGCGGCCAGGCGCTTCACCTTGAGGAACTGGACAGGCTGCGCGCGGTGTTCATATCTTCGGTCTCCCATGACCTGCGCACACCGCTGACCGCCGCGCGGGCCGCGCTCGGCCTGTTGGAGACAAGCGCGGCCGAGCGTCTGGAGGCCGGGGAGCGAGGGCTGCTCAACAACACGCGGCGCAACATCGAGCGCCTCGGGATGACCATCGAAGACTTGCTCGCAACGAACCAGTTGGAGGCCGGCACGCTGAGTATCGAGCGAAACCTGCTCGACCTGCGAGCCGTCGTCGTGCAGGCGATAGGCTCTGTGCATCCGCTCATGCGCGACAGGCGTCAGACGCTGGAGATCGCCATTCAGGATCCGTTGCTGGTTGAGGGCGATGCACGGCGGCTTGAGCAGGCGATCGTGAACGTGCTGTCCAATGCGCACGAGCACACGCCCGATGCCGCCCGCATCGAGATCTCCAGTCGTGCGACGGCGGAGGAGATCGTTTTGTCCGTCACGGACGACGGTCCTGGCATCCCGCCTCAGGAACGGGAGGCGATTTTCGAGCGGTTTCATCGGCTGAATGAGGAGGGAGGCTCAGGGTTGGGGTTGGCGATCGCCAGGAGTATAGTTGAGATGCACGGCGGGCGAATGTGGGCAGAGAGCAGCGGCGCCGGCGCCGCGTTCCACATCGCCCTACCTGCGGCGAGTGAGGGAGGAATCCGTTGACACTGAAGCTGCTAATAGCGGAGGACGCCCGCGATGTCGCGGAGGTGGTGGCGTTTGGGGCGCGGATGACCTGGCCGGGCTGCGAGGTGACGTTCGCGGCCGACGGCGCCGAGGCGCTGGCTCGCTTCGAGGAGGTGCAGCCCGACCTGGTGGTGCTCGACGTTTCGATGCCGCCGCCGGACGGTTTCGAGGTCTGTCGGCGCATCCGAAGCATTTCCCAGGCGCCGATCCTGATGCTCACCGTCCGGGACTCCACGCTCGACAAGGTGCGAGCGCTCGACCTCGGCGCGGACGACTATCTCACGAAGCCGTTCGATCACCTTGAGCTACTCGCGCGGCTGCGAGCGCTCATGCGGCGTACGACCGCCGGCCCGCCTACGCAGGACTCTACGATGGCAGCAGGCGATTTAGTGGTGGACTCGGCCACGCGGGAGGTACGGGTAAACGGCGAGCGGATCGGACTGACGAGCACGGAGTTCCGGCTGCTGGAGGAGCTGGTGCGCAACGCCGGCCAGGTGCTGCCGCACCAGCTACTACTGGAGCGGGTGTGGGGTCCGGAGTACGTGGGCGACAATCACTACCTCAAGGTGTTCGTGCGACGGCTGAGACAGAAACTGGGGGACAACTCGGAAAGCCCGCGCTACATCCAGACCGAGTGGGGCCGGGGCTACCGCTTTCTTGGTAGCCGCCAGAGATAGTAGCGTCGAAGTTATATGAAACCGGCGGCCTTTGGATGCTTCGTTAGGGACGTATCAGATGTGAAGGGGCCAACCTGAAGTCTGGGGTACCTGCCGCCGGAGGGGATCGAGCCCACGGGTCGTCCATAGTGGCTGTCAGGTCGCAGGGGTTCACTCCGGCTACTGCCAACGATACCCCTGCTCGGGAGCGGATGGAGGCGCCTTTGTCAACGGCAGCTCAGGAGTCTCTCGCTCATACCAGGCGCTCCACGGCGCCGGCTGCGGAGTTACGACCCGTGTGCTCTTTGGGTACAATCATATATTATGAATGTACTACAACCGATCGCAAACACGTCGTCGAGCACACCCTACTATCGCTACACACTTGAGGCGGGCTTGCAGCCGTCCGATCGGGGCGCCCCCGAGGAGGCGGCGATTACGCTGTCCATCAACGGCCGTGAGTGGGTTACGCTAATGTGTACACCTACCCGGCTGAACTTCCTCACGCTCGGGTTCCTCTACACCTCGCGAGTCATTTCCAGTCCCGCTGATGTGCAGTACATGCGCGTGTGTGAGGAGGACGGTGTGGTCGAGGTGAGACTGCCGGAAGGTCCGGAGCTCGACGAGGCGCTCGCTCGCCCCCGGACACTCACGTCCGGCTGCGGCGGCGGCACGTCGTTCGAGGCTGTCGAGGGGTTGACGCCCATTGACGACGACGCGGGCGTGGACCCCGTCGATGTGCTCGCCGCAATGCACTCGCTCCACTCCCATTCGGACGCTTATCGCGAGACGGGCGGAATCCACACATGCGGGCTTTCCAGGGGCCCGAGCTTGGTCGCGTTGGCGGAGGACGTGGGGCGGCACAACGCGGTGGATAAGATAGTCGGCGAATGCCTCTGGAACGGGACTCCCACCGCCGACCACTGGCTGCTCTCCAGCGGGCGGATCTCCAGCGAGATGGCGCTGAAGGCGGCGTGGCTGCGTGTGCCGGTGGTGATTTCGCACACCGCGCCGACGAGTCTGGCCGTGACGCTGGCGAGGATGCTGAACGTTACGTTGATCGGGTACGCAAAAGGACAGAAGTTTAACGTGTACTCGGGCGTCGAGCGGCTGCGAACGTCGGAGCAATAATATGGAATCTGATCTGCATCACACACCGATGCTGAATACTAAGCGGCGGTCCAGAGAGAGTATCGAGGAGATGCTTGCCGAGACCAGGCTGGCGGGCGACAACCTTGCGCACTCCCGCGCAACAAACGTTCAAAACGTCTACCGCCTGGTGGCGGGTGAGCAGGGCGTCACGCTCGGTATAGACTTGATCCATCGCGAATTGGAGCGGACCTCGCTCGATCCGCAGTTCGTGCTCGACCTGATCGCGGGCATCACCGGGTGCTCGACGGATCTGTCGCGCGAGGACGGACAGGGTTATATCAGTCCCCGTGCCGTGTACAACGGGCTTCGGGCGGCGAGCGTGGTGCTCCGCCGAGCGATTGAAGACGGCAGCAGCGTGATCTTCGCGTCCGGCCATCCCAAGAATATGCTGCCGGCGTATCAGGACTTGGCCGAGTACATGCAGTCCAAGGGGTGCGAGTTAATTGCACCGTCGCCCGATGGGATCGAGACGGAGGAAGCACGGCTCGAACTTCGGGGCGCGGTGTACGTCGCAACACGCGATAGTGAGCCGGTGCATACGCACGGCCACGAGCTTATGGAGGAGCTGCTTCGACGTGCGCCACTACCGACGATCGCCGTCGCAGACCATGGTTTCGGCGGGGCGACGCTGAACCTCGGCGTGCGCACCGTGTGTGTGATGGACACCAACGACCCAGGCGTAGCCGTCGCTGCGACGCTTGGCGCTCCTGTGACGATTGTGCCGCTCAACGACAATTGCCCCGGCGACGTGGTTCGCGAGATCGCGGACGTGCTCGTCGAGTTTATCGAGCGTCCGGAGAGCGACACCGAATGAGCCAGGACGAGACGGAACGGTACCAGCTTCAAGACCAGATCGGGTCGGGCGGGATGGCCACGGTTTACCGCGCTCGCGACAGCGTGCTTCAACGCGTGGTGGCGCTCAAGTTGCTGAACGGCGGTCAGGTCGAGCCCGCGCTCAAGGAGCGGTTCCAGCGCGAGGCGCAGTCGGTGGCCCAACTCAGCCACGAGAACATAGTGCGCATCTACGATGTGGGCGAGCGCGACGGTAGCCCCTACATCGTGATGGAGTACGTGGAGGGCTCGAACCTCAAGAAGCGCATCCAGGCGCGAGGGCCGCTTTCCACTCAGGAGGCCGTCGAGGTCGTCTCACAGGTGGGTGCGGCATTGGAGTACGCGCACGCCAACGGGCTGATCCACTGCGATGTAAAGCCGCACAATATCCTGATCTCGCCGAATGGCCGGTCCAAGCTGGTGGACTTCGGGATTGCCCAGGCGCAGGTGGACCGCACGCGTCGCGATTCGGAGCAGGTGTACGGCACTCCTCTCTATATGGCGCCCGAGCAAGCGTCCGGCGGGCGGGCTTCGTCGCGGACGGACGTGTACGGATTGGGGCTCGTGCTTTGGGAGGCGCTGAGCGGCTCTCCTCCGGAGCGCACCGGTCGCTACGACCCGGTGAAGCTCGATTTCGACAGCGCACAAATACCGCACGCTTTCGAAGAAGCGATTAAGCGGGCTACCGCTTTCGATCCCGACGACCGATATGTCTCGGTGGACGATATGGTACACGCCGTCGCAACCGCCGTCAAAGACCCCGACGACCGGGAGGAGACGACGGTGCCTTTCAGGCCCGACGGCGCTGCTCATTCATCCTATCGCTCGGTCCGACCCGATAGAATCCTGCCGATACCCGCCGACGACGGCGCATCGGAGCCCGAGCCTCGCGTGCAGCGGCAGCGCGCCGAGCCGGCTCGCCGGGCGCCGCAGGAAAGGGTTCGGCGACGTCGGTTGACCGCGCCCGTCGTGCTGCTCCTACTGGCGCTACTCCTGCTTGGCTCGTTCGCAGCGTGGCGGTACATTCAGACCGGTTCGGCGCCGTGGCTCAGCGCCTCGTCAACGGTGACGGCGCCGGTGTTCAGAGGCATGACGCTCGACGAGGCTCGGGCCGAGGCGGACAGGGTGGGGGTGCAGCTCACGACGAGCTCGGACCTAGCGTCGGACGAGCCGGAGGGGACGATACTCTCTCAGGACCCGGGCGCGAACGCCGAGGTGGAGCGCGGCTCGACTGTGGCGCTGGTGGTGGCAGGTGCCGCAGAGGGGGCCGCCCTGCCGACCGGAACACCGACGGAGGGTGCTCAGACCTCGCCGTCGCCCGGCGCAACGCCCACAGCGAACCTCGATCCGCGTGAGAACGTGGTCCAACTGCTGGCTGTCGGCGGCCCGGTCAGGGTGCAGACAATCGTAGACGGGGACACAAGGACGTACTCACTCGCGGAGGGCGGTTACCTGGAGTTAAGAGGTGGCAGGCTGCGGATTCGGGCCGACCAGGCCGACCGATTGGCGATAACGCTGAACGGTGTGGCACGAGGCACGCTGCTCCAACTGGCGAACCAATGGGCGGACAAGCCTGTGCCCGGCCCATCGGCGTTCATCCAGACGCAGTCCCGCCCGGGCATATCGAATGGCGACGAAGGCGACGACTAGGGACGCCGCGCTCGGTGGGATGCGAGCCGTTTTGCTCTCCGGCCCCGCGCTGCAATATAGGCGGCGGGAGGCGGCGCAGCGCCTATGTGGTACCATTGGCAATGAGACCACATCACATTCTTCGCGGTTAGCTTGGGAGGGAGCAGGGAGAATGCAAGGACGAGGACGAGTACTTCATGGCTGAACCAATTACCCTGACAATCGGCGCCGTTCTGTGGGCCGCGAACACCCTGGGGCCTGAGATTCTGGCAGGCCGCGCAGACAGACATGTGCTCGAGCGGGTCATGGATCGGTGCTTCAACCGCGACGTGCAGGTGTCGCTCCCGGCGGCCTGGGAAAAGACCGGCAAAGCCATCTTCTCCGAGTATCGTCAACTGCACGAGTTCAAGTCGGCGTCCCGCCAGAGCAAGAAGGAGATTGCCGAGTGGGAAGAACAGTTCACCTGGAAGGGCACGATTCCGAAGCTGTTTCAATCCATTGACGACGCGACCGCCCTGCAGGCGGCAAGCGACGTCGCTCAACTCTTCCTAACCACTGAGGACGAATGGCCCCCGATGGTCAGATTGAAGCAGGAGTGGTGGTGGGAGAAGCTACCTCCCGGGCTGCAGGGGTTGATCAGCAAGCGCCTTCAGGTTGAGTTGACGTGCCAGTATATCAACGCAGCGGCGGCAAGCGGCGCAAAGTCAGGCGGCGGTACCTGTTCAGAAACGCGGGTATGAGTTAGAATAGCGGCACTATGGATAGTGTAGAGATAGCCGTCCGAGATAAGCGCATTGCGGAGCTTACGGGGATCGTCACCGAGCAGCAGCAGATCATACTCGCCCTTCAGCAACAGGTCGAGCAACTGCGACGGGAGTTGCACTCAACAGAGACGGGCAAGCCCAAGGGGATGCCTGGCAACAAGAAGAGTGGGAAGCAGCGTAGCGCACAATCCGACGAGGATGAGCCCAAGCAGGTACGCAAGCCGCGTGAGGTCGCCTTCGCCCGCAAGCGCAGCCCCGAGCCCGACGTGAGGGTCGAGCACGCGGTGCAAGTGTGTCCCGAGTGCGAGTCGCCGTTGTCGTACGGGTCGGTGTGGCGCACCCGCGAGGTTGTTGAGATCGTACCCAACCCGGCCGTCGTAACCGAGCACGTCTACATTGAGCGCGACTGCCCCGTATGCGGCGTCAACTGCAAGCCGGCGCCGCAACTGGAGGGAGTGGTGGTGGGCAAGCGGCGCTTCGGTGTGGGGCTGGTCAGCCTGATCGCCACGCTTCGGGAGAAGCTGCGCTTGCCGATCAGGCAGATCAGGTGGTACCTGAAGACGTACCACGAGTTGCAGGTGAGCACTGGGGCGATAGTGGACGCGCTACGGACGGTGGCAGAGCGTGGAGCGGGGCAGGTCGAGCAGATACTAGGTGCGATCCG
>Ga0136612_10000508_pt1 | contig 14041 bp, 8 predicted proteins | sample AntDryUQ224A2306_2_FD_106644 | JGI IMG/M metagenome (GOLD analysis project Ga0136612, IMG submission 106644) | Polar desert sand microbial communities from Dry Valleys, Antarctica - metaG UQ224A (23.06) | ecosystem: Environmental > Terrestrial > Soil > Desert | place: Antarctica: Dry Valley... | reverse complement strand
CTCTTGGCCATGCCCTGCCAGTAACCGTCGGACGGCAGCGCGGAGACTTGCGCGCGCAAGCGCGCGAGCCCCAGCAATTGGCCAATCGAGAAATACGCGGCGGCCACTGCCGCGAACGGCTGCTTCGACGACTCGGCGACTTCGGCAATGTCCAGCGCCGCGAACGATGTATCTGAAGCGGTGACTACCAGTGCGAGCGACGGCGAAACACCGCCCGCCACCAGCGTCTGTTCGCCCTGCGCTATCAGCGCCCGCCATGGCGCGCTGACCGGCTCTGCAGCGATGAACTCGAGCAGCGCAGCGGCAGCCGGCGCGAAGCGTTCGATCGTGCCGAGCATCGGCTCGGCGAGCCGGCGCGAGCGCAGGAACCACGTTGTCGAGCGCACTGTGCGGCGACCGAGCTCGATCAGCATCTGCGATTGCAATTCGTCAGCGACAACATTGTCGAGCGCTTCGATCGCCTGCCACACCGGCACCAGGCCAAACACTTCGCGCGTCAACAGGTAAGCACGCACGATCTGCGGTGGTGTGGCACCGGTTGTTTCCATCAGGCGATGCACGAACGTGGCGCCGACGCGATTGACCATGCTGTTCAGCACATGGGTCGACACGATCTCGCGCTTCAACGGATGGCGTGCGATGTAGCCGGCGAATTTTTCTTTCAGTGCAGACGGGAAATAACGCGCGATCGCGGTCGCGACCCAGGGGTCCTCCGGCAGATCGGACGCAAGGAGTTCATCGAACAACCACATCTTGGAATACGCGAGCAGCACCGCCCGCTCCGGGCTGGTCAGCGCGATCCCCTTGCCACGTCGCTCGGCAATCTCATCGTCGTTCGGCAAAAATTCTATGGTGCGGCTAAGGCGGCCCTGGCGTTCGAGAAAGCGTATGAACCGCTGCTGCTGATCGAGCAGCCGCATGCCCATGCGACCGCCGATCGAAAGCGATTGACCCTGAAAGTAGTTGTCTCTAAGCACGAGCTGCGCGACATCGTCGGTCATGCTGATCAGTAACGAATTGCGCTGCTTCTCGGTCAGATCACCGTCGGCGATCGGCAGCGATAGCAGGATCTTGATGTTGACCTCGTGATCCGAGGTGTCGACTCCGGCTGAGTTATCGATTGCATCGGTGTAGAGCCTGACGCCGTGTAACGCCGCTTCGATTCGTCCCAGCTGTGTGAAGCCGAGATTGCCGCCTTCGGCGACCACTTTGCAGCGCAGCTCGGCGCCATTGACGCGCAATACGTCGTTGGCACGGTCGCCGACCTCGGCGTGCGACTCGGCCACTGCTTTTACGTAAGTGCCGATGCCGCCGTTGTACAAAAGATCAACCGGCGCCCTTACAAGCGCCGAGATCAACTCAGTGGCCGTAAGCTTGCTCGCTGCAATGCCGAGAACCGCTTGCGCCTGCGGCGAGATCGGAATTGATTTTTCAGAGCGCGCCCAGATGCCGCCGCCCGCCGAGATCAACGCCTGGTCGTAGTCAGCCCACGAAGAGCGCGGCAATGCAAACAAACGCTCGCGTTCAGCGAAGCTCGCTGCAACATCAGGCGCGGGATCGATAAAAATATGTCGATGATCAAACGCGGCCAGCAATCGAACGTGACGCGACTGCAGCATGCCGTTGCCAAACACATCGCCCGACATGTCGCCGATACCGACGCACGCGAACTCGGTTGTCTGTGTATCGACGCCGATCTCGCGAAAATGCCTCTTCACGCTTTCCCATGCGCCGCGCGCAGTGATTCCCATTTCCTTGTGGTCGTAGCCCGCACTGCCGCCGGAAGCGAATGCGTCTCCCAGCCAGAATCCGTATTCCTGGCTGATGGCGTTGGCGTAGTCGGAAAACGTCGCAGTACCTTTGTCGGCGGCGACGACCAGATACGGATCGTCACCGTCGTGTCGTACGACGTGCGGAGGCGGCACGATCGCGTCGCCCACTCTATTGTCGGTAATGTCGAGCAGCCCGCGCAGATAGTCGCGATAACATTCGACACCCTCCTTCAGGTACTCCTCACGGTCTGCGCTCGATGGAGCTTTCTTCAACACGAAGCCGCCCTTGCTGCCGACGGGCACGATGACGGTGTTCTTCACCATCTGCGCCTTGACCAGCCCCAGCACTTCAGTACGAAAGTCTTCTGGCCGATCAGACCAGCGCAACCCACCGCGCGCTACCTTGCCGCCGCGCAAATGGACACCCTCAAAGCGCGGCGAGTAAACGAATATCTCGAACATCGGCCGCGGCTCAGGCAGGCCAGGAATCTTGGACGAATCGAATTTCAAGGAAAGAAACGAACGGCGCGGCCCGGCATTGCCACTGGCGCCGACACCCGTGCACCAATAGTTGGTGCGCAGCGTGGCGCCGATCAGCGCCAGATACTGACGCAGCACGCGGTCTTCGGAAAGATTCGAAACTTTTTCGAGCGCCAACTCGATTGCGTTGACCTGGCTTGCCGCCGCACCTTTGTCCGCTCTTTGGTCGGTACCCTTACGCGGTGATGCCGGCGACTTCTGCGCTGGATCAAAGCGCAGCTTGAACAGCCCTACCAACATGCGTGCAATGCGCGGATGCGCGGCCAGCGTCGTCTCAATGAATGTTTGCGACAACGCGAACCCCGTCTGTCGCATCACCTTCGCATACGCGCGCAGCACGACGATCTCATCGGCTGACAACGCCGCGCGCAGTACCAGGCGATTGAAGTCGTCGTTCTCGACCGCGCCTTCGAACACGCGCGCAAACGATTCCTCGAACAGCGGCGCGATCGCTTCGGCATCGACGTCGTCACTGCTTGTGAGCTGCAGCGAAAAGTCATGTACCCATAGCGGCTCGCCCGCTTCGGGCTTCACTTGATAACCGCGCTCCGACAGCACGCGCACGCCCATGCGCTCGAGCATCGGCAGCGAATCGGACAATACGATCGGCGCGCCTTTTCGATACAGCTTGAATCCGAGCCGCCCCTGTGGGCCTTCCAGCGGGCGATACAGATTAAGCCCGAGCGCTTTATCACCGAGCGCGGCGAGGCGCCGGATGTCCGCCACCGCCTGCCGCGGCGACACCGCTTCTTCATATGAAGTCGAAAACGCCGAATGAAATCGCTTATAAAGTTCCGCCGCGCGGGCTTCGCCTTCGTCGTCGTTCAGCGCCTGCCGCAGATCGTCTTCCCAGCGCCGTGCGGCGGCCGCCAGTTGAGCTTCGATCGCGCGCCGATCGACGGCGCGCACCTTGCCTGGCGTCGTGCGTACGGTAATGTGAATGCGCGCGAGTACGGCGTCGGTCAGCAGCACGTCAAAATCCGCCGTCGAGCCGTCGAATGCTCCGATCAGTATTTGCTGAAACCGCCGCCGCAAATCGGTGGTGTAATTTTCGCGCGGCACAAATATCAAACACGAAACGAAGCGCTCGAAAAGATCGCGCCGCACGAACAGGCGAAAACGCTGGCGCTCGCCCAGGTGAACGATGCCGGTGGCGATCTCGAACAGCTCGTCGGCCGTCATCTGAAACAACTCATCGCGCGGATAAGTTTCAAGCACGTGCGTCATTGCTTTGCCGAGGTGGCTCTCCGGAGCGAGTCCGGAGCGCGCAGCGACGTCCCTTACTTTGCCGCGTATCAGCGGCACCTCGGCAACACGATTGTTGTATGCCGCCGAAGTAAACAGTCCGACGAAGCGGTGCTCGCCGATCACAGCGCCGTCAGCGCCATAGCGCTTGACGCCGATGTAGTCGATGTAACCGGGCCGATGCACGGTGGAGCGTGTATTCGCTTTAGTCACCACCAGCATCGGCGTGGCTGCACGCGCAGTGGCGCGAGCCTGCGGCGGCAGCACGGCAAAGCTGGTCGACAGCGCCGCGTCAGAATCGGATTCACGCAAGACGCCGAGACCGCTGCCCGCGATCAATCGCAATGCATCTTCGCCATCGACCGTCGCAAGGTCATGTCGCCGATAGCCGAGCAGCAACAGATGATCTTCGGTCAGCCATTGCAGGAATGCGCGGCTTTCGGCGAGTTCTTCGCTCGCCAGCGGCGGCGGCTGACCATCGATTTCTTCGATGACCGCTCGCAGTTGCGCGACCATTGATTTCCAATCGACAACGGCGGCGCGCACGTCGGCCAGAACACGCTCGAGGCCTTCGCACAATTCGGCGCGCACTGCCGGGTCGGCCACCCGATCGACTTCGATATGCATGAATGACTCGCGCGGCGCGTCGGTTTTCTTATCGCGCGACTCAAGCGTTTGCAAAGTTCCGCTGGCGTCGCGCTGAACCGCAAAGATCGGATGCACGATCAGATGCAGCGTCAGCCCTTGATGGTTGACCTCCATCGTTGAAGAGTCGACCAAAAACGGCATGTCGTCGTTGACGATTTCGACCACGGTGTGACGCGATGACCAGCCATGCTCTCCGGCGCCGGGATTGAGTACCCGGACCTTCGCACGCCCAGCTTCGCGGCTGCGTGCAAATTGCCAGTGCGAAAGCAGCGCGCCGTACAGATCTTCGACGTTGCGCGACACGAGGTCTTCGGGATCGACTCGCTGAAAATAACCGCGCGCAAACGTTACCAACGACGCTTGTTCTCCGGCCGGATTGCGCTGGTTGATCAACGCAACGACCGCATCGAGCCGCGCGACCTTATCAAGTTCCGGCCTGGCTTCCGGCGATGTCATCGAGTCTCTCCGGCTTCTCTTTTTCTAAGTATGCCCGTGTCGCGTGAAACATAATGTCGCATGAGATTTCCCACGCTGGCTCCACGCCTCGCGTTTGTCGACGTAGAAACGACGGGCTCGAGCCCAGCACGCGAGCGCGTGACCGAAATTGGCGTCGTGCGCGTCGATTTCGATGATGACGCGATACGCGTCGAGGAGTGGTCGACACTGGTCAACCCAGGCGTGCCGATCCCCACGGAAATTCAGTGGCTGACCGGTATTTCAAATGAGATGGTGCGCGCGGCGCCGTTGTTTGCCGACATCGCAGACGCGCTGCTCGATCATTTGGATGGCGCAATTTTCGTTGCACACAATGCGCGCTTCGATTATGGATTCGTTCGCGCAGAATTTGGCCGTGCTGGAGTTTCATACGCGGCCAAGACCCTGTGCACGGTTCGGCTGAGTCGCTATCTATATCCCGACCGTACTCCGCATACGCTGGACGCCATTATCGATCGCTTCGGTATCGACGGTGAGCAAAGGCATCGGGCGCTCGGTGACGCGCGCGTGCTGTGGCGCTTCTTGCAGAAGCTCGCCGACCGCCATCCGCCAACGGAGATCGAACGAGCCGTGCGCGCATTGTTACGGCGGCCTTCGCTGCCGCCGAATCTTGCGCCCGAGGCAATCGACGCGCTGCCGCACGCGCCGGGTGTTTATATGTTCTTCGGGTTAAACGAGCATCCGATCTATATCGGCAAGAGCGTCGACTTGCGCGCGCGCGTAGCTGGCCACTTCAACGCCGAGCATCGAGTGGAGTGCGAGCTACGACTGTCGCAGGAGATTCATCGGCTCGAATGGGAGGAGACCGCAGGTGAGCTGGGCGCGCTGCTGCGCGAATCCGAACTGATAAAAACGCGGCTGCCGGCGCACAATGTTGCGTCACGCCGCAAATTAAATCAGGTGCTGCTCGCTATTGACGACGATGGATGCGCGACACTTTTAAACGCAGCCGCCTTCGATCTAGCCGGCCTCGGCCGCTGGTACGGGCCATTTTCATCGCGCTCATCTGTGCGCCGCTGGATGGCGGCGTTAGCCACCGAACATCAGCTTTGTCTGAAAACGCTCGGGCTCGAAGGTCGACGCAAAGCGATTCGCGACGGCACACCGTGCTTTAACCAGCAGCTCCGGCGCTGCCGTGGCGCGTGTGTAGGCGCAGAGTCGCATGCTGACCACGTTGCGCGGCTCAGGAACTTGTTGCTGTCATGGTTATTGCCGGCGTGGCCGCACTCAAACGCTGTCGCTCTGGTGGAGAACAACGCAGCGCGTTTTCGCGAGGAGTGGCACGTGTTCGATCACTGGTGTTGGCTTGGCACCGTGCGATCACTGCACGCCGCGCTCGAGCTGGCGCGCAGTGCCCCGCGCGTGTTCGAAGCCGATGCAGCGCGACTCGCGGTACAGGCGCTGTCAGCGCGCGCGCCATGGAAGCTGCAGGTGGTCGACTTGCACGTCGAATCAAACCTCACGGCGGCTAACGCGTGCCTGCTGCCGGCAACGCGTCCGCCGGCAGTTGAACTTGCGGAAACCGCTCACGAAAGCGCCTGAGCTCGGCGTCGGCTTCGTCGTGCCGGCCAGCGCGCCGCAATTTGATAATTCGTTCAAGCCAAAGGGCAGCCGGCTCTTCTGCCTGACTGCGCTCGCTCGGCTTGGCCAACGATGGCGCCGGGGGCATGGTGGGCGCGGAATCACGCCGCGCGTCAGCCTCGGCCGGCGCAGTCGAGCGCGGTCGCGCCGTGGCTCCGCTCACCGCCTCCTCAGCGCGAAGCTTCGCTTCCTTCGCATTCGGCGCGGGCGTGGGCAATGCAGGCGTGGCGGCAGGCGCATTCGCGGGTTGATTCATCGTCGTTGCAGAAGGCACGCTTTGCTGCAACTCCCTCTGCGAATCGGCAACCGCGTCCACGCCGCGCTCGCGCTGCACCTTCGGCGCCACATTGCGGGCCGCCGACCGCCGACTCTCAGTGGGCGGTGATGCAGCCTGCTCTAACGGCTGCGCTGAATCGATCGATGCCACGGGTGGCGATACCGGCATCGGTGCCGAATTTTCAGCGGCCCTGCTCGCTGGTGTTTGCGGAGACTCGAATTGCGGCATCTCGTCGTTCGTGCGGACCGCGAGCATCACCGCCAACGTCGACAGCATTACAGCGGCCGCGGCCGCCAGCGGCCAGCGCGTAGTGCCGGACTTGTTATACGGCGCATCTGCAATGATGGGCCGCGCCTGCGTTTCGCGCGCAGCAGCCGCCAGGATCGCAGCGCGTGCGGAGGCGGCTGGTTGTTCGTTCAACTCAGCACTTGACGCGTGATAGCGCCGCACCAGATCGTCAGCGGCCGAGCCATCACCACTGCCTTTTCCGCGGCCGTTCATTTCCATCCCTCCATCGCCGAACGCAGCTTGCTCATTGCATAACGCAACCGGCTTTTTACCGTCTCATGCGCGGCACCGGTCGCAGTGGCGATTTCGTCAAGCGACAGACCACCCTCAACTTGCAGCAGAAACGCTTCCCGCTGTGGCGGCGGCAATGCCTCAACTGCGGCGACGAATGCGCGTGCTTCTGCGCGAGCGATTACCTGATGATCGGGCCGTTGAGCCTCGCTCGCGGGAATATCGATCATCACTTCATCGTCGTCATTGGCAGCATCGCCTGCAAAATACGCCAGCGAGATCGCATCATCGCGCGCGCGCCAGTGATCGATCATCTTGCTACGTGCGACGGTGTACAGCCAAGTCGTGAACTTTGCTCGCGGCTCGAACCTCGCGGCGTTGCGCACCACCGCCAGCCACGTTTCTTGCAGCAGATCGTCTGCCAGTTCTGCCGCGGCGCCCTGCCGCAGAAAAAAGCGGTAAATCGCGCGCTCGTGCCGCTCATACAACTTACCAAATGCGCGCGCATCTCCCTGGGCATACGCGGCCAGCAAATCTTCGTCGCTCATTACGAGGCATTGTGCCTCCTGCTACTGCGGGTGAGCAGGCCAAGATCAGCCGGCTATCACCAGCGCCGCGGCGGATCCGGAACGAAGCCGGCCGTTGCGGGAAACGGTTGCGGCGAGTGATGCGGCCGATGCCTAGGCTGCGGAATCACCCCCATCGCGATCAAGTTGTCGCGGCTGTCGTAATGGATCGTGATCATTTCGTCGGGCGTCGACTGCGCGCGCTCGAACGCCACGTTGTGCGTCGGCGCGTGTTCACTGCGACCGTGGCCGGTGCCAAGCCGTTGCTCTTTGCGGGCCGAGCTCGCACTGTCTGCGGAAGATTCATTTGATAGCGACGGCGCGGGCGTTTTTGCCGCTTGTGCCTCGGACGAATCCCTCCCGTAGTCGTACGGAGCTTCCGATCGCGAGCGCGGCATCGGCACAATAGACGGCGCCGCTGGCGGCTGGTAACGCACCCTTTCACGGAAGACCGCCACGCCGATAACGCCTACGTTATCCGGCCGGCCGGTGCGTGCCGCGTACGAATCGGGCAGCGCGGTGAATTCAAACGCCGCTACGTGCGCCAGGTTTTTGCGCCAACCGGTGATCTGCGCCTGCTGGCCGTAGTTGAGCACGTAACCGGTCTGATCGTGCGCGGCAGTTTCGCCCGAGATCACGTTGACGCCATCGACCGAGATCACGGTCATGGTGCGCACTCCGCTGCGGTTGTTCAACGAAACGGCATAGCGATTGCCCGGCTTACCCGCGACCCACCAACGGCCGCCGTGCCAATAGGCCGGCAGCGTTTCACCCGTGACTCGATCGACGACGTTGACGTCGACCGTCGATCCAAGCGCTGCCGCGGGCAGTGAAAAGGTGCTTAGAGCCAGCGCCGCGGCGGCGGCCAGCGTTTTGATCAGCATCGCAATCTCCTGAAGTTGAGTCATTGAAACGCCGACCGGAGACAAAAGGGGTTAATAAAGCTACGCGCCGGAGAAACGTGGCTCAAAGCGGGAACGCACCGGGAGGCGCCGCACCAAGGGGTGCCGCAGGCGGCTGAGGCAGAATTCCGCCGTGCGCTACGAACATCTGATCCAGATCAACGACCCATTGATGCCGCTGCTCGACACGCTGACGCGTGAACAGTTATGGCACGGCCTGGTGCGGCGCGCGGAGCAGCCCACAGAATTCATCCTCGGCCTCGAGATCGCGACGATCCATCGGCGTCAGGAGCTCGGCACGCAGATCGAGCTCGACCGTACGCTCGACTTCGGCAGCTTCAAGGTTCACGACCGGGTGCGGCTGGTACCGCAGCAGAGCAGCGAGATTCGCACCTTGGCCGGCCCAACCTGGCCCGCCAGCCGAATGAGCATCTATATAGAGGAGCCGCAGCCTGAGCTGTTGTTCCTGCGCTTCGTGTACGAATCCGATGAGGCACGGGAAAAGGGCGAACTAGGCGGCGTCACGCTGGCCTTGCGCGAACAGGCCTACGAGCGCGCCGACCTGGACACGGTTGCGCGCATCCGCGCCTTGGCCGAGGACGGCTGGCTCGACGACTCGGCAGCGCGTCGGCTTGCCTGTATTCCGCGGCACTAGGTCCATTCTCGGGTGCAGGATTCGCCGCTTGCCCTGCGTGGGGGCTGCGGAGATATAGGTAAATCTAGACAATCGGCTGCGATCGCGGGACATGCCCGGCATGCGACCTGCTCGCGGCGAGCGGCGGCGTAGCGAGCCGCGGTGGCTTGCCCTTTGGCGAATTAACGGAGCCTTGGCAGCGTGCGACGGATTATTCGACGCTGGCTTGGAGGCGGCGGTTCGTGCTGGGCGTCGTATCCCGCGACCGGCTTGGCGAGCGACTCGGCAATCTTCTGGCGGGCAGCATTGAGCGCGGTCTGCCGTGCCGCCGCGCCGAGGAAATCGTCCAAATCGTCGTGCTCGCCCCGCAAGCTCATTACCATCGGCACGAAGAGGTCGACCAGGTGCGGATCGAACTGAAGTTCACGCAACCGGAGAATCTCGCTAATCGCCTCGTCGCTCGAAAACGCCCGCCGATAGGCTTTCTCGTGCGTCAAAGCGTCGTAGCTGTCGCACAAACCAACAATCCGGGCCTCCAACGGAATGGCGGAGCCCGAAATGCCTTCCGGGTAGCCATTGCCATCCCATCTCTCGTGGTGATGTCTCGCGATGTCGCTGGCGAGTTCGCTGTACGAAACTTTCGTCTTTGAAAGCAGATCCGCACCGGTCGCGGCGTGCGTTTGCAGAATTTGTCGCTCGCCCTCGGACAGAGGTTGAGGCTTTTGCATTAACGAATCAGGAATTCCAACCTTGCCGATATCGTGCAAGCGCGCAGCAAGGTCAAGCGTTTCGCACGCGTCATCCGATTGGCCGAGCGTCTTTGCTAACAGCGATGCTAGTTTCGCGACGCGGTAGACGTGTTCTCCACTTGGATCATCTCGCATTTCAGCAGTGAACGCGATTTGTTCGATTAAGTCGCCCTGTTTTGCACCGGCAGTTTGTGCGGCGATCTGATCGCTCAACTCGGCTTCTTTGCTCTGCAGTAAATGTTCTGGAAACTGATTACTTGCCTCAATTTGCTGCAAATGCAATTCTTGATGGCGAACGATGCTGTCGTGCTGGGCTTTGCGGATGTGCAGTGTTAATTCACGATGCAATGCCAAAGCTCTTTCCGGCCGCCCGGCTTTTTCGTGCGCCTGAACCAACGCCAGAAGCGTTTCGCGAAGTGACGGTTTGACAGCCCGAGCTTTTTCCAGCGCCGACATACCTCGCGAAAGCCCAACATCGCCCAAGCCCGAGTAGACCTCAACTAATCCCTCCGCACATGCGGCTGAGATGTCAGCCCTCACTGACTTCGCTTTGGCGGCCAATTCCTTGGCTATCTGAGCTCGCTCAGAAGCTTCCGCTACGCGGCCTACCGCCAACAGAAGCCGGGTGTAGGTTCCCTCGGCGAACACGCGATTCAACATGTTCGCTGGCGTGTCTGAAACATCTTTCAACCCGACTGCGTCGCGGATGCTATTGAGGCCCGCTTCGAACTCTTCCATATGCAGACAACAAAGGGCGACGTTCGCCAGCGCGACGGCTTTAAAAGATCGAAGCGACGGAGCACCCGTCGCCACACGGGTGGCTCGTTCGTAACAGTCTCTAGCGTACGCGTAAAGCGCCGCTTCGTAAAACGCAGTTCCTAAGTTGTTCCAAACGGCAACCCTTCCCACGTCATCGCGGATCTCATCTGCAATCTCGAGTGCCTCTGACAGCAAGGTTATTGCATCACCCGAATTATTCGTGGAGACAAGGATCACTGCCTGTATCGTCAACGCACGTCTTAGGAGAATGCGATCGTTGGAATCGCGGGCTAGCATTACTGCCATCGCTGCTGGCTCGACTCCGCTAAACGTGCTCTGACCCTGGTGATAGAACTGTGACGCAATATCAATCAGGCAGTTAACTCTTCGCTTCGGCTCAAAGTGGAATGGAATGTTGCGCAGTCGTTTAAGCGCATCATTCAGAAACGAAACTGTTTCAGCGCTTGGCGATGCAAGGTTCGCCTTAAGCGTGCGTTCTAGGAGCTCAAGATCTTCGTGGGTGTGCGTCGACATCCGGTATGCGGACTATATGGATTGCCGGATTCTGAGCGGCCGGAAGTTTCCTGGCTACGGGTGAAGTCGCCAAATGGGAGTGATTGCCCCAATAATTCGCGCGATCAGAATGATGGCTCGCGTCGCTTTCAATCAGTGGACGCCCGGACAACCAACCGTTGCTTATAGAGGTTCTAAATGGAAAACATTGAACTTGCCGTTACCGACGAAGCGATTCTGACCAATGCCGATCAACAAGCCTTTGAACTGTCGCTTTTTGAACTCGACCTGGTCGGTGGAGGAAGTGCAGGTTTGATCCTCGCCTGAAGGCAAAGCAGTTGCGCAGCACCGCGGAGTAGCGCGTTCTATCGCGCTGGGTAAGTCGTACTCAGAGCCGCGGTTCAGGCGGCGAGTTGGCCTGCTACTGGTGGCGCCTCGCCAAGTTTCACTATCCGATCCACCGCCCCGACGGTTTCGGGGCGGTGACTGACGATTACCAGACCAATTCCTGTTTTCCGTAAGCCATCGGTAATCGATCGCTCCCTCGCCAGGTCGAGCTGATCAAAGGTTTCGTCCAGAAACAGTATCTGCGGCTGGCGATATAACGCCCGCGCCAGCAACACCCGGCTGCGCTGGCCGCCCGACAGCGCCATGCCCAGACTGCCGACGATCGTGTTGAACTGCATCGGCATCGCATCGATTTCCTGATCGACCATCGCCAGGCGGGCGCAGTCCTGGACCCGCTGCGCATCGTGTTGGGGGTCGAAGAAGCTGATGTTGTCTTCGATCGTGCCGACGAACAGGTGGTCGTCCTGCATGACGACGCCGATTCGGCTGCGGTAGGCGGCCTTGTCCCAGTCGCGAACATCTCGTCCCGCTGCGGTCAACGAGCCTTCGGTGCGATCAAGCAAACCCGCCAGCACTTTGACCAGTGTGGTCTTGCCGGCGCCGCTGGCGCCGACGATCGCGACCATTTCGCCCGGCTTGGCGGCGAAATCGACGCCGCGGAAGACAAAGCCTTCGATGCCGTAGGCAAATCCAATGTCACGTCCCTGTAATGCGAACGGCGCCGATGGAGCATCGGCGCGCGCTACCGCGGGCAGTTCGGAAGCTCCTTCGGGCTGCGCCAGTGCGATATCGGCGACGCGGTCGGCGTGCAGGTCGAGCATGCGGAACTCGATGGTTTTATCGACCAGGTTGTTCACGCGCGTGATGAACAGTAGCTTGAAGAGCAAAAACGCGAACAGCATGCCGACCGACAATTGGTTATCAAGCACGGCGTAAGCGCCGAGCCAGATGACGAGCACGTTTTCGAGGCCGAACACCAGCACATTGCCGGCACGCTGCAGCAAAGCCAGATTCTGTACGCGCACATCGGCGTTGGTTTGATCGACGACGTGATTCAAATACGCCGACCGCCGTTCGGATTCGCGCAGGTTGAGCTTGATCGCCATCATGCCGCGCAGCGTTTCGATGAAGTGCGTCGCCGCCTTGGCTTCGTGCACGATGCGCTCATCGGTCGCGCGCCGCTGCGGGCCGTACATCGTCCAGCGCAGCAGGCCATAGCAAAGCGCTGCGATAGCAACGATCAACGTCAGTGTCGCGCTGTACCACAGCATCACCGCCAGTGTGACCAGAACCATCACGCCGTCCATAACCGTTTCGAGAAACGTCAGCGTCAGCGTGCGCTGGATCGCGTCGACCGAGCGGAAGCGCGACACGATATCGCCAATGTGCCGCTTCTCGAACCACGCGAGCGGTAATCTCAACAGGCGCGCGAACAGCGTGTCGAGCAGTTGCAGATTTAGCCGCGTGCTGATGTAAACGCCAAGCCAGGCGCGCATGCCGACCACGATCGCGATGACGACGGCGAGCATGCCAAAGCCGATGCCAAGCACTGCGAGCAGATCGCGATCGCGCCCGACCACAACGCGATCGACCACCAGCTGCAGGAAAAACGGCGATGCGATCGCCAGCACCTCGAGCACCAGGGACAGCAGCATCACCTGTGTGATCGCGCTCTTGAGCCCGGTTGCGGTGCGCACCAGCTGCCATGCGCTGATCTGCTCGCGCTCGTCGGTCTTCTTGAAACCGGCGCTTGGCGTCATCTCCATCGCGACGCCGGTGTAATGGTCCGACGCTTCGCCAAGCTTCAACACACGTCGACCGCGCGCCGGGTCGTTAACAGTGATCGTGTCGCCGTTGACCTTTGTCAGTACGACGAAGTGATTCATGTCCCAATGCAGAATCGCCGGCAGCTTCAACTGTGATAGCGATTCGAGCGCCACCTTGACCCCACGCGCCGCCATGCCCATCACATCTGCGATTGAGCTGATGTGCTTCAGCGTCACGCCCTTCATCGACGGCGCAAGCCGCATGCGCATGCCGCCGAGATCGGTGCGAAATCCGTGATAGCTCGCGATCATTGCAACGCATGCGATGCCGCACTCGGGCGCCTCGCTCTGCAGGATCATCGGCACACGACGCCCGAGCATCAGCTAAGCCTTTCCTTCAGCGATAAGATCGGCTCGAACACCCACTCCCACACCTTGCGCTTTTCCTGCAGGATGTCGGCGTTGACCGACATCCCTGGCCGCAACGCAAGCGTTTGCGAGCCGGACGCAACGGTCTGCAAATCGAGCTTTACATCGACGCGGTAGACCGGCTCTCGAACCGTGACCGGACCGACTTTCTCGCCAGGCGACCACACGCTGCTGCTGACGCGCTCGACCGTACCGCGGTACTGACCAAAGCGCTGAAAAGGAAACGCGTCGTAGCGCAGCACCACCGCCTGACCGGGCTGCACGAACCCGATGGCGCGCGTGGGCACTAGCAGCTGCG
>Ga0136612_10000507_pt1 | contig 14047 bp, 10 predicted proteins | sample AntDryUQ224A2306_2_FD_106644 | JGI IMG/M metagenome (GOLD analysis project Ga0136612, IMG submission 106644) | Polar desert sand microbial communities from Dry Valleys, Antarctica - metaG UQ224A (23.06) | ecosystem: Environmental > Terrestrial > Soil > Desert | place: Antarctica: Dry Valley... | reverse complement strand
GCTCGTGTCGGCACCGACATCGGAACCGCGGTGACCGGGATCTGCGCAACCCAGGCCGTGCTCGCACAGCGCTTCGCCGGCGGCACCGCGGCCGTCATCCGGGTCTCCGAGCTGCGCACGCTGTCGATGCTCAAGTCGCTGCTTTGGGCCGCGCGCAGCCGGCCGGACGAGTGGTCGGGCACCCATGTGCGCTCGCGCGACCGCGCCGTCGACTCGGGCTACCGCACCGCCGACGGGCACGTCACGATCGACTTCAGCCCTTACGACCAGGAGAGCTGGGAGCGCTTCGTCGCCCGGCTCGGCGTCCCTGCCTCGACCGCGGAGGCCCTGCGCCCGCGCTGGTACGAGACGGTCGGCTGGGGCGACGACGTCGATGCGGTCCGAGCGGTCTACGAGGCCGGCCTGGCACGCCTCACGACCGCTGCGGCCGTCGAGCTGGTGCGCTCCAGCGGGGGTTCGTCCGTCCCGTTCCTGGCACTCGAGCAATGCCTCGCTCATCCCCAGGCCGCGGCGGTCGCGTTGCGCGAGCACGCCGTCGACGGCCTGCCGTGGCGCAGCGAGCGCGTCGGCGATGCCATCGGGCGCGCACCCGGCGGCAGAGCCGGGCAGCCGCTGGCGGGTGTGCGCGTCGTCGACCTCGGCGTCGGCGGCGTCGGGCCCTTCGCGGCGACGATGCTCGGCTGGCTGGGCGCCGACGTGGTCAAGGTCGAAGCGCCCAACGAGTTCATCATGAGCGTGCGACCGACCGTTGCGGGCATCAGCAGCACGTACTTCGCGATCAACCAGGGCAAGCGGTCTGTGCAGCTCAACCTCAAGCAGCCGCCCGACCTGGCGCTCGCGCGCGAGCTCGTCGCGGGCGCCGATGTGCTGCTGGAGAATTTTCGCCCCGGAGCGCTCGACCGGCTCGGGCTCGGGTTCGCCGACGTGACGGCGATCAACCCGGCAATCGTTTTCTGCTCGGCGACGGGCTTCGGCTGGGACGGTCCGCTGTCGGGCGAGCCGTGCACGGACCCGCACATGCAGGCGTTCAGCGGCTTCGCCTGGGCCAACGCTGACGCCGGCGTCCCGCGCCGGATCCGCTACTACGGGTTCGTCGACCTCGTGACCTCGTGCGTGATCGCCGAGGCGATCTGCGGGGCGCTGGTCGATCGCACGCGTGCGGGCGGCGCCACGCGGATCGAGACGTCGATGCTGCATGCCGTCGTGGCGGCGCAGACGGCCGTCGCGCAGCCCACGATCGTCGACGAGCTCTTCGAAACGGGTGACGGCGCGATCGCCGTCACCTGCCGCTCGGAGGCCGAGTGGGACGCGCTCTGCGGCGCGCTCGACCTGCCGGCCGGCGCGGACGACGAGCGCCGCCGGCTGCTCACCGCACGGCTTGCGCTGGAGCCGTCAGCGGCCTGGGTCGCGCTGCTGGCGCGTCGCGGCGTGACCTGCGCGCGCGCGATCGCCGATGACGATGCGCTTGCACGCGCGGACCTGTGGCGACTCGGTGTGTTGCGCGAGCTGACCCTCCCCCACGCCCCGCCGCTCGTGACCGGCGGTGCTCCCTGGGACCTCGGCGACGCCCGCGCCGCCTGCCGCGCGCCGCTGCCCGGCGCAGACACGGCGGCGCTGCGCGATGCGCCGGACCGCTTCTGGGATCGGCGCTAGAGCTCGCCGGCGTAGGTCTGGTTGACCGCCTTGAGGCTCGCCTCGGAGCCCAGGAACGCGTGCCGGCTCATGTCCGCGCTGTAGCGGCTGGCGGGCGGGGTGCGCCCGAGCGCCTCCGCGACACTGCGGATGTGATGCGGGGCAGCGCCGCAGCAGACACCCAGGTAGGTGACGCCGAGCGCCGCAGCGGCCTTCGTGAACTCCTCGAGCTCGTAGCGGTTGCAGGTGAAGGGATCGAGTGCGGTCGGGAACGGGCGCCCGCCGGGGATGCAGTCGCAGTCAGGGTCGGTGAGCGACTGGAAGCTCGGCTCCGCGTCGGTCGTCCGGTAGGGCACCGGCAGGGCGGCGATGTGGCCGTCGCAGGCCTCCCGGATGCCCTCGATCAGCGGCAGCATCGTCTGCGGGCCGCGGATGCAGTTGAGCCCCACGACCGCGGCGCCCGCGTCCTCGAGGCGCTTGCAGGCCTCGGCGGGCGTCCAGCCCTCGCGCGTCTCCGGCGCCTGGTGCACGGCCAGCGTGATGACGGCCGGCAGCCCGGTCTCCTTGATCACCTCGAGCGCGATCAGCGCCTCTTCGCCCCATGAGAACGTCTCGCCGATGATGAAGTCGACGCCCTCGTCCGCCGCCCAGCCCGCCTGCTCCTCGAACATTGCGCGCACGGTCGCCGCGGATTGCGGGTCGCCGGCGTCGTAGACGTTCGTGTTGCAGATGTCCCCGGCGAGCAGCGCGTCGGATTCGCGCGCGACGGCGGCGGCGATCTTCAGCGCCTGGCGGTTGATCTCCTCGAGCGAGTCCTCCTTGCCGATCAGCCGCAGCTTCTCGCGGTGCGCGTAGTACGTGAAGGCCTCGACGACGTCCGAGCCGGCGTGGACGAACTCGCGATGCAACTGGGCGACCAGCTCGGGCTGCTCGAGCACGACCTCGGGGACGAACGCGCCCGCCTGGAGGTACCCGCGCCGCTCGAATTCGAAGAGGTAGCCCTCCGCACAGATGACGGGGCCTTGTTCGAGACGTTCGAGGAGTCTGCTCATGGGGTCTAGACTACAACCCGGGTTGCGTCGGTTGCAACCGAGGGAAGTCCGAGCTGCGACGACAACGCCTCGGCGTTCCGTGCGACCAGGAGCCCGGCCTCCGAGAGTCGCGCACGGAAGCGGAACGACGGGCCGGACACGTTCAGCGCGGCGACGATGCGACCGTCGAAGCGGCGCACCGGCGCGGCCACTGCCGCCAGCCCCGGCTCGAGCTCCTCGTCGGCGACCGCGTAGCCGCGGCGGGCGGCCTCCTGCACGCGCGCCTCGAGCTGCTCGAAGCTCGCCACGGTGTTCGGTCCGCGCTCGGTCAGCTCGACGCCCCCGAGCAGCGACCGCAGCGCCTCGGCGTCGTGATCGGCGAGCAGCGCGCGACCGGCCGCCGAGCAGTAGGCGGGCACGCTGCGCCCCGCCCAGCCGGCGGCCTGGACCGCCTGTGGAGGCGAGTGCGAGAGCAGCGTGAGCACGGCCGGGCCGTCGAGCACGCTCAGGTGGGCGCGCTCCTCCAACAAGGTCACGAGCCGCTCGAGCACCGGCGGCGCCGTGCGCAGCAGCCGGCGCTCGGAGACCAGCGCCGCGTAGGCGAAGGCGCGCGGGCCCAGCCGGTAGGCGCGGCTCGCCGGGTCGCGCTCGGCGAGGCCGTGGTCGGCCAGCGTGCGCAGCGTGCGCGATGCCTGGCTCTTGTCGACCCCGAGCCGGCGGGCCGCGTCGACGACGCCGAGGCCGGCGTCGTCCTGGCCCTCTGCGAGCGCGAGCACCTCGAGCGCGAGCAGGCCGCGCCGCAGGCTGCTGCCGCCGTCGCCCGCCATCCGCTAGCTCCGGCTGCGCGCCACGGCGACCTGCAGCGCGCCGCGCAGCACACGCCCGATCTCCTCGAACTGCTCCGGCCCCGCCACGAGCGGCGGGGCGAGCTGGATCACCGGGTAGCCGCGGTCGGCCGCGCGGCAGATCAGGCCGCGGCGATGTAGCTCAGGGCCGAGGAAGCCGACCACGGCTGCGGCCGTCTCGGGATCGAAGGGCGTCTTGGTGGCCGGGTCGGCGACGAGCTCGATGCCCCAGAAGAAGCCGGCCCCACGGACGTCGCCGACGATCGGGATGTCGCGCAAGCCCTCCAGCGTCGCGCGCAGCTCGGGCTCCTGGCGCAGCACGTGGCCGAGCAGGTCCTCGCCCTCGAGCACGTCGAGGTTGGCGAGCGCGACCGCCGCCGCGACGGGATGCCCGCCGAAGGTGAGGCCGTGGGCGAACGACGCACCCGCGTCCAGGAACGGCGCCGCGAGCCGGTCCGACACGATCATCGCGCCCATCGGGACGTAGGCGGAGGTCAGGCCCTTCGCCGTCGTGATGATGTCGGGCACGTAGTCGAAGCGCTGGCCGCCGAACCACGTGCCGAGCCGGCCCCACGAGCAGATCGTGTCGTCGGAGATCATCACGATCCCGTGGCGGTCGCAGATCTCGCGGACGCGCGCGAAGTAGCCGTCAGGCGCGACCAGGCAGCCGCCCGAGTTCTGGACGGGCTCGAGGATCACCGCGGCGACGGTCTCGGCCCCCTCGAACAGGATCCGCTGCTCGATCGCCGCGGCGGCCCAGAGCGGGTCTCGGCCCGCCTGTGTCCGGTAGCCGTCGGTGTGGGGCACGTGGCAGCCGCCGGGCGCGAGCGGCTCGAACGGCGTGCGCACCGACGGCAGGCCGGTGGCCGAGAGCGCGCCCATCGTCGTGCCGTGATAGGCCAGCTCGCGCGCGATCACCTTCACGCGCCGGGGCTCGCCCCGGAGCTGGTGCAAGGTGCGCACGAACTTCAGCGCGGTCTCGACCGACTCCGAGCCGCCCGAGGTGAAGAAGACCCGGTTCAGGTCTCCCGGCGCCAGCCCGGCGATGCGCGCCGCAAGCTCGACCGCGCGCGGATGGACAGCGTCCCACGTGGTGGCGAATGCGAGCTCGCGCGCCTGGGCGGCGGCCGCGTCGGCGAGCTCCGCGCGGCCGTGGCCGGCGTTGACGCAGAACAGCATCGAGAGCCCGTCGAGGTAGCGCTTGCCCGTGTCGTCCCACACGTAGCAGCCCTCGCCGCGGACGTAGTTCGGCAGGCCGGCGGCGCCGACAGGCCCGAAGTGAGTCATCAGGTGGCGCTCCGCCAGCGCCCCCGGCACCGGCTCGGCCTGCGCGACGTCTTCGGCGATCGTGGCCATGTTCAGGACGGTAGCCGAAGTCGCAACTGCGGTGGCAGCCGGCTCAACCCGACGCCGTCGCCGCGCGCACGCTGCGCGCGAGTGCCGGCAGGGCGGCGTCGGCGAGCGCCACGTCCGGCCCGATCGGCCGGTCTTCGAGCCGTGCGTCGAAGCCGGTCGCCAGCGCCCGCAGCGGGCCGAGCACGCCGCCGACCGGCGCGCCCTGCATGCGCAGCGCCCGCTCGGCGACGACCCACTCCAGCGCGAGCACCGTGCGCAGGTGCAGCACCGCGCGGCGCGCCTGCCCTGCGGCCTGCCAGGCGAAGCTGGCGTGCTCCTCCAGGCCGCGCGAGATCGCGACCGTGCCGAGCACCGCCGGCACGGCCTCCGCGCGCAGTCGCGCGAGCGCGTCGGCGGCGAGGTACTCGGCGATCAGCACGCCCGAGCTGCCGGGTGCATCGACCGAGAGGAACGCGGGCAGTCCGCTGAGACCCGGCTCCATCAGGTGGGCGAGGCGCGCCGCGGACATGCTCGCGAACGGGACCAGCGCGAGCCGCAGGGTGTCGAGCGCGAGTGCGCACGGCGCGGCGTGGAAGCCGCCGTGGTGCAGGACCTCGCCGCCGGCGATCAGCGGGTTCTCCGCGGCGGCATTGATCTCGACCGCGAGCACGCCGTGCAGCCCTGCGGCGGCAGCGTGCAGCGCGCCGGCCACCGGCGGCAGGCAGCGCAGGCCGAACGGGTCCTGCACCCGGGCCGGCGCGGGCGCCCCCTCGGTGAGCACGCGCAGGCGCTCGGAGACGTCGGCGAGCCCGGGCAGCGGCCGCGCGGCGGCGAGCTGCGGCGCGAACGCCTCACGGTTGCCCGCGAGCGCGTGGAACGTGAGCGCAGCGGTGCCCAGCCCGGCGTCCAGCAGCTCCCGCGCATCGGCCCAGGCCAGCGCGGCGGCGGCGTGGGTGGCTGCGTTGGAGCTCATCAGGGCGAGCGCGTCGCCCGCCTCGATCGTGATCCGCGCCCCCGCGTCGGGCGGCGGCTCGACGGAGCTGCGCAGCGGCGCGACGGCCGCTCGGGGCGCCCACTCCCCCTCCCCGGACAGCGCGAGCCCGAGCTGGGCCATGAGCGTGATGTCCCCGGTGCCGATCGCCCCGAGGTCGCGCAGCACCGGCAGCGGCCCGGCACGCAGGATTCCGGCCAGCGCGTCGGCGATCTCCGCCCGATGGCCGCCGCCGCCGGCCGCCATCTGGGCCAGCCGGATCAGGAGTGTCGCCCCCACGACCTCCGCCGGCAGCGCATCGCCGACTCCGCCGGCATGACTGCGCAGGAGCCGCACGCTATGGGCGCGCCGATCGGACGCGGGCACCGGGTCGTGCCGGTTGGCGCCGACGCCGGTGGTGCGCCCGTAGACCGTGCGCTGCTCGGCCGCAGCCTCCGCGGCGGCGTGCGAGCGCGCGATGCGGTCGCACGCGGCCGCGCTCAGCTCGACGTCGATCGTGCCGCCACGCGCCGCGGCAACGACCGCCTCCGGCGTGAGCGGCTCGTCCCCGATCAGCAGCGCGGTCATACGCCGGGACTCAACCACACGACCGTCGCACGGTCGCGCGGTGACAAGATGCCGACATGCCGACGCTGGAGCTGCTCGAGCAGGTCGCGCGCGGGGCGGCCCCGCCGCCGCCCGACCATGGCGACCGCGAACGGATCGCCGCCGCGCGTGCCGTGATCGACGACGCGCTCGAGCACGGCACGGCCGTCTACGGCGTCACGACCGGCTTCGGCCGGCTCGCATCGGTCCGGATCCCGGCGGCGGACGCCGCCCAGCTGCAGCTCAACCTGGTCCGCTCGCACGCGGTCGGCGCCGGGCCGCCGCTGGCGGCGGACGTCGTGCGCGGGATGCTGCTGCTGCTCGGCGCGTCGCTGCGGCGCGGGCACTCCGGCGTGCGGCCGGAGCTCGTCGAGCTGCTGCATGCGCTGCTCGAGCGCGACGTCGTGCCCGTGATCCCGAGCAAGGGCTCCGTCGGCTCCTCCGGCGACCTCGCGCCGCTCGCGCACCTCGCGCTCGTGCTGATCGGCGAGGGCGAGGCGACCGTCGGCGGCGAGCGCCTGCCGGGGGCCGAGGCGCTCGCACGCGCGGGTCTTGAGCCGCTGGCGCTGAGCGCGAAGGAGGGGCTCGCGCTGATCAACGGCACGCACCTGATGGCCTCTGCGGGCGGACTCGCGGTGCGCGAGGCGGCGCGGCTGATCGACGCTGCGATCGTCGCCGCGGCGCTGTCGCTCGAGGCCTTCAAGGGCTCGACGGTGCCCTTCGACGCACGGCTGCACGCGCTGCGCCCGCAGCCGGGCCAGCAGGCCGTCGCCGAGTGCCTGCGCGCATTGCTCGCGAACAGCCCGATCGTCGCGAGCCACGCGGATTGCGGCCGCGTGCAGGATCCCTACACGCTGCGCTGCGCGCCGCAGGTGCTGGGCGCGGTCTCCGACGCGGTCGCGTATGTCACCGGCGCGCTCGAGCGCGAGCTCGAGGCGGTCACGGACAACCCGCTCGTGTTCCCAGAGGACGGCGACGTGCTCTCGGGCGGCAACTTCCACGGCCAGCCGCTGTCGCTGCCGCTCGACCACCTCGCGCTGGCGATGTGCGAGCTGGCCTCCTTCTCGGAGCGCCGCGTGTACGCGCTGCTCTCCCCCGGCTACGCCGAGCTGCCCGCCTTCCTCTCGCCGCGACCCGGGCTCTCGTCGGGCCTGATGATCGCCCAGTACGCCGCGGCGGCGCTGGTCAGCGAGAGCCAGGTGCTCGCCCACCCGGCCGGCGCCGGCTCGATCCCCACGAGCGCGGGCCAGGAGGACTTCAACTCGATGGGCGCGCTGGCGGCGCTGAAGGCGCGTACCGTGGTGGAGAACGCGGCGCACGTCGTCGCCACCGAGCTCGTCTGTGCCGTGCAGGGGCTCGAGTTCCACCGCCCGCTGCGCACGACCGAGGTGCTCGAGCAGGCCGTGGCGCGCGTGCGCGACTATGTGCCGCGCGTGGAGGAGGACCGGTCGCTCGCGGCCGAGCTGGCCGTGCTCGCGGATGCCCTGCGCTCCGGGGAGCTGACCCTGTCAACGGAGGCGCTCACATGAACAAGCTGCGCTGCCGCGGGTGGCAGCAGGAGGCCGCCCTGCGGATGCTCGAGAACAACCTGCATCCCGACGTCGCGGAGAAACCGGAGGAGCTCGTCGTCTACGGCGGGATCGGCAAGGCGGCGCGCAACCAGGCATGCCTGGAGGCGATCAAGCGGGAGCTGATCGGCTTGCGCGACGAGGAGACGCTGCTGGTGCAATCCGGCAAGCCGGTCGCGGTCTTCGAGACGCACGAGGCGGCGCCGAGAGTGCTGATCGCGAACTCGAACCTGGTCGGCAAGTGGGCGAACTGGGAGCACTTTCGCGAGCTCGACGCGGCCGGGCTGATGATGTACGGGCAGATGACCGCGGGGTCGTGGATCTACATCGGCACGCAGGGCATCCTGCAGGGCACGTATGAGACCTTCGCGGCGATCGGCCGCCTGCGCTTCGGCGGCTCGTTGCGCGGCAAGCTCGTGGTGACGGCGGGTCTGGGCGGGATGGGCGGCGCGCAGCCGCTGGCGGTGACGATGAACGAGGGCTGCGCGCTGTGCATCGAGGTCGACCTGCAGCGGATCGAGCGGCGCATCCGCGAGCGCTATCTCGACGAGCGCGCGGGCTCGCTCGACGACGCGCTGGCACGCCTGGCGGAGGCGCAGCGCGAGGGTCGTGCGCTGTCGATCGGGCTGCTCGGCAACGCCGCCGAGGTGCTGCCGGAGCTCGTGCGGCGCGGCGCGGCGGTGGACGTCGTGACCGACCAGACCAGCGCGCACGACCCGCTCAACGGCTACGTGCCGGCCGGCCTGACCAACGAGCAGGCCGACACGCTGCGGGCGGCCGACCCCGACGAGTACCTGGAGCGCGTCGGACAATCCGTGCTCGCGCACGTCGAGGCGATCCGCACGCTCGGCCGTGCGGGCGCGGAGGCGTTCGACTACGGCAACGCGCTGCGCGGCGTCGCTCAGGACCACGGCGACGCGGACGCGTTCGAGTACCCGGGCTTCGTGCCGGCCTACATCCGGCCGCTCTTCTGCACGGGCAAGGGCCCGTTCCGCTGGGTCGCGCTGTCGGGCGATCCGGCCGACATCGCCGCGACCGACCGCGCGATCCTGGAGCTGTTCGGCGACCAGGACCACATCCGGCGCTGGATCGAGCTGGCATCGGAGCGGGTCGCGTTCCAGGGGCTCCCCGCACGGATCTGCTGGCTGGGGTACGGCGAGCGCCACCTGGCCGGTCTGCGCTTCAACGAGCTGGTCGCGTCCGGCGAGGTGTCGGCGCCGATCGTGATCGGCCGCGACCACCTCGATGCGGGCTCGGTCGCTTCACCCCAGCGCGAGACGGAGTCGATGCTCGACGGCTCTGACGCCGTCGCCGACTGGCCGATCCTCAACGCGCTCGTCAACACCGCGACCGGCGCGTCGTGGGTCTCGTTCCACCACGGCGGCGGCGTCGGCATGGGGCTCTCGCTGCACGCCGGGCAGGTCAGCGTGGCCGATGGCACCGAGCTCGCCGCGCAGCGCATCCGGCGCACGCTGCTGGCCGACCCGGGCATGGGCATCGTGCGCCACGTCGACGCGGGCTATGACGAGGCGATCGAGGCCGCCGACCGGCTCGGGGTGCACATCCCGATGCGGGCGTGAAGCCGTGACGGGTGTCGCGATCCGCGGCGGAGCCCAAGCGCGGCGCCCGTTGAAGGGAGCGCTGCGGTGACCAGCGTCGCGATCCGCGGCGCCGCGCAGGTGCTGCGCCCGCCCCAGGACGGACTGCCCTACCTGCGCCACGACCGCGCCGGTGAGCTGACGCTCGACCCGGGCGAGGTGCTGCTCGACGGCGGCCGGATCGCAGGCTTCGAGGCGGCAGGCGCCGACCGCGAGATCGACGCCACCGGCTGCGCGGTGCTGCCCGGGTTCGTCGACTGCCATACGCACCTGCCGTTCGCGGGCTGGCGGGCGACGGAGTACGAGCGCAAGGTGACCGGCGTCCCCTACCAGGAGATCGCGCGCGCGGGCGGCGGGATCGCGAGCTCGGCGCGCTCGCTCGCCGAGACGGCCGACGAGGACGTGCTCACGCAGGCGCAGGCGCTCGCATCCGAGCTGCTGGAGCACGGCACGACCGCCTTCGAGGGCAAGACGGGCTATGGGCTCTCGCGCGCGGGGGAGGCGCGCGCCGCACGACTGGGGCGCGAGCTGGGCGCGCGGGTCGTCCAGCCGATGCGGGTCACCGGCCTGTTCGCCCACGCCATCCCAGCCGGGACGACCGCCGACGCGTGGATGGACGAGGCGGAGGCGCTGGCGCAGGAGTGCGACGTCGACGCGCTCGACATCTTCGTCGAGTCGGTCGCATTCGGCAACGAGCACCTGGCACGGATGGGCGCGATCGCCCGCGACACCGGCCGGCCGCTGCGAGCCCACGTCGAGCAGCTCTCCACCCTGCGCTCGGTGCCCGTCGCGCTGGAGTGGGGCGCGCGCTCGGTCGACCACCTCTCCCTGATCCACCCCGACGACATCGCACCGCTGGCCTCGTCCGAGACGGCCGCGGTCCTGCTCCCCGGAGCGGAGCTGATGAATGCCGAGCACACCGCACCCGCGCGCGCGCTGGCCGATGCCGGCGCGATCGGCGTGCTCGCCACCGATCTCAACCCGGGCACATCGCCGATCGCCTCGATGCCGGTGATCATCGGTCTCGGGGTGCGCCGCTACGGCTGGAGCGTGCGCGAGGCGCTGCTCGCGGCGACGCTGAACGCCGCCTGGGTTCTGGGCTGGTCGGACGAGCTCGGCTCCCTGGAGCCGGGAAAGCGCGCTGACGTGCTGGTGCTCGACGGCCCCGCCGAGCACATCCCCTACCGCTTCGGCCACAACCCGGTCGCGATCGTTCTCGCGGCCGGGGAGCCGGTCTGGGTGCGGCCCGACCAGGCGTGGCGGTTGCGGTCGTGACGGATCGAGGCACGCGCGGCTTCAAGCTGCGACCGAGCGACCAGCTGTCCGTCGAGGCACGTCCGTGAAGGCCATCGACGCGTCCGAGTTGCGCGATCGGCTCGCCGGGCTCGAGCCGATCGGACGCGGGCCGGACGGGACGACCCGCCTCGCGTGGACTGCCGAGCTCGCCGCGGCCGAGGTGTGGTTCGGCGAGCAGGCGGGCGCCGCGGGCCTGGGTGTCGAGCGCGACCCCGCCGGATCGCTCTGGGCTGTGCCGGACTCGCCTGGGCCATGGTGGGCGACCGGATCGCACCTCGACAGCGTGCGCAGCGGCGGCCGCTTCGACGGCGCGCTCGGTGTCGCGGCCGGCTTCGCGGTCGCCGAGCGCGTGCCGGGGGTCGCGGTGATCGCGTTCGCCGATGAGGAGGGCGCGCGCTTCAACACGCCGACCTTCGGCTCGCGCGCGCTCGTCGGACGGCTCGACGTCGGCGACGTGCTGGCGCGCACCGACGACGACGGACTCGCGCTCGCCGACGCGATGCGCTCTGCGGGAACCGACCCGGAACGGCTCGCTGACGCGCCGGCCTGGCTGGCGCGACTGCGCGGGTTCCTCGAGCTGCACATCGACCAGACGCAGGACCTGGCGCGGCTCGACGCAGCCGCCGGCGCGGTCGGCGCGCTCGCATCGCGCATGCGACTCGCGCTGACCTTCGCGGGCCGCGCCGACCACGCCGGCACGACCCGCCGCGCCGAGCGCCGCGATGCGCTGGCCGCGGCAGCGCGCATGATCGTGGCGGCCGACGAGCTGACCGGCGGCGACCCCGACTTCCTCGTGACCGCCGCGCGCATGCTCGTCGAGCCGAACGCCTTCACGACCGTCCCGTCCGGCGTGCGCTTGTGGATCGACGGCCGCACGCCGGACCCGGAGCGACTGGCGCTCTGGCGCGCCGAGCTCGAGGCCGCCGCAGCCGTGCTGGCGGGCCGCTCCGGAGTGGCGATCGAGCTCGCGACCGCCTCGCATACCGAGGGCGTGACGTTCGATCTCGACGTGCTGGCGGGGATCGGCGACCTCCCGCGACTCGTCTGCTTCGCCGGTCACGACGCCGGCATCCTCGCCCAGCGGCTGCCGGCCGGCATGGTGTTCGTGCGCAACGCGACGGGCGTCAGCCATTCGCCGGAGGAGCACGTCGAGCTCGACGACGCGGCAGTCGCGGCTGAGGCGATGCGCGCGGCGCTCACGAGGCTCGCGTGAACCCGCACGAGTTGCCTGCGATGGTCAACGCCCACTCGCACGCGTTCCAGCGCGACCTGCGCGGCGCGGCCGAGCGGCCCGCGCCCGAGGCTCACGCCGCGGATGACTTCTGGTCCTGGCGCGAGGCGATGTTCGCGCTCGCGCGCCGCCACGATCCGGACTCGATGCGCGACGTCGCCGGGCGCGTGTACGACGAGATGGCCGCCGCCGGCTACGGCGCGGTCGGGGAGTTCCACTACGTCCATCATCAGCCCGACGGAACGCCGTACGCGGATCCCAACGCGATGGCGAAGGCCGTCGGCGAGGCAGCCCGTGCTGCCGGCCTGGAGATCGTGCTGCTCCCCGCCGCCTACAACCGTGCCGGCTGGGACGGCGGCGACCTGCCGCCCTCCGTGGGGCAGCGCCGCTTCTGCGACCCCGACGTCGGCACCTACCTGGCCCGGGTCGACGCGCTGCGCAATTGGGCCGCCGGTCAAGACGGCGTGCACGTCGGCGTGGCTGCCCACAGCGTGCGTGCGGTGCCGGCGGGCTGGCTCGAGGCGATCGCCGCCTACTCGGAGCAACACGGCCTGGTGCGCCACGTGCACGCGCACGAGCAGCCGCGCGAGCTGGAGGAATGCCGCGCCGAGCACGACCTCTCACCCGTCGAGCTGCTCGACCGCAGCGGCTTTCTCGGCCCGCGCACGAGCCTCATCCACGGCATCCACGTCGATGCCGGCGATGTGCGGCGGCTGGCGAAGAGCGAGACGATCGTCGTCTCCTGTCCGACCACCGAAGGTAGCCTCGGCGACGGCCACTTCCCGGCCCTCACCTACCGCGACGCCGGCGTGCGGATCGCGATCGGCACCGACTCGCAGGTGCGTGTCGACCCGTTCGAGGAGGCGCGCGAGCTCGAGACGCTCGCCCGGCGCGAGCGGCGCACCCGCCATGCGCTGCTGGCGAGCTATGGGGACCTCTGGGCCGAGCTTGCGCGCAACGGGCGCGCGAGCCTCGGCCTCGACGACGCCGGCACGATCGCGATCGACCGTGACCATCCCGAGCTGCGCGGGGTCGCGGACGCCGACGTCGCGCTCGCGGTCGCCACCTGCGCCTCGGCCGCGGTGGTCTGCCGTCGCGCCGGCGCGCGCTGAAATCGCCGCTGGTTCCGGGCTCGCCGTCGAGTTCCGCCGCCCGCTCGCCTACCGTGCAGCGGCATGATCGACGCGCTCACGGACACGCTGGAGATCCGCCTGCTGCATCCCGCCGCGGTCGCGCCGGCGCGGATGCGCGGCGGCGACGCCGGCTACGACCTGCGCGCGACCGAGCGGGTCTCGATCCCGCAGGACGGGCGGCGGCTCGTCGGGACAGGGATCGCCATCGCGCTGCCCGAGGGAGTCGCCGGCCTGGTCACGCCCCGCTCCGGGTTGGCGATCGAGCACGGCATCGGGCTGCTCAACGCCCCGGGCCTGATCGACCCGGGGTATCGCGGCGAGATCAAGGTGATCCTCCACAACACGAGCGAGCGCCGCTTCACGGTGGAGATCGGCGACCGCATCGCCCAGCTGCTGCTCGTGCCGTACTGGGCGCCGGACCTCGAGGTGGTCGAAGAGCTGCCCGCGACGGAGCGCGGGTCGGATGGCTTCGGGTCCTCGGGCCGGCGCTGAGGCTCAGGCGACCGCGACGGTCGCCTGACCCGGGTCACCCAGCGGCGCGTCGCGGCGCGGGCGCGCCCCGACGAACAGCAGCCCGCCGGCCAGGATGAGCAGCACGAAGCCGGTCGTGAGCGAGATCTTCCCCGCCTCGTCCAGGAAGCCGAGGCCGGCTCCCGCGCTGATGCCGGCTTCGACGCCTGCCGAGCCGTCGGCGTTCATCACGACGACCGACCAGTCGCCGTCGCGGACGTCCCAGGTCAGCGCCTGCTCGCCGTCGCCTTGAGCGGTCGCGGCCCAGATCTTCCGCTCGCCCGGCGCGGTC
>Ga0136612_10000506_pt1 | contig 14052 bp, 10 predicted proteins | sample AntDryUQ224A2306_2_FD_106644 | JGI IMG/M metagenome (GOLD analysis project Ga0136612, IMG submission 106644) | Polar desert sand microbial communities from Dry Valleys, Antarctica - metaG UQ224A (23.06) | ecosystem: Environmental > Terrestrial > Soil > Desert | place: Antarctica: Dry Valley... | reverse complement strand
GCGGCCGCGCCGAGCTCGGAGACGAGGCGGTCGCGGTAGAAGCGCTCGAGCGTGAACGGTTCGATCAGCTCCGGGGTGGTCCCGGTGGCGATCAGCTCGGCGATCGTCGTGCCGACGATCGGGGCGGCCTTGAAGCCGTAGGTGCCCCAGCCCGCGCTGAGCAGGAATCCATCGACCTCGGTCACGCCCAGGATCGGGCTGAAGTCCGGGCTGATGTCGCAGAGGCCGGCCCAGCTGCGCAGGATCCGCGACCGCTCCAGCTGCGGGAAGAGCTCGAGCGTGTGGCGCGAGGATTCCTGGAGGAAGTTGAGCGTGCCCTGCTGTCGGTACGTCGTCCACGGCTCGATCTCGGCGCCGATCAGGAACTCGCCGCGGTCGGTCTGCGAGATGTAGACGTGCATCTGCGAGGAGACGACGACGACGTCGAGCAGCGGCTTCAACGGCTCGGTCACGAACGCCTGCAGGATGTGGGTGGTGATCGGCAGCTCGATCCCGGCCATCGCGGCTACGGCTGAGCTCCAGCCCGCGGTCGCGCTGACCACCTGCCCGGCGCCGATCCTGCGCCCGTCGCGCAGGACGACGCCGGTCGCACGCCCGTTCGAGCGCTCGACCTCAGTGACCTCGCTGTAGGGGTGGATCTCCGCCCCCGCCGCATCGGCCGCGCGGGCGAGTCCCCAGACGACCGCGTCGTGGCGGATGATCCCGCCGGGCGGGTGATAGAGCGCCCCCATGACCGGATACACCGCGTCGCGCGCCAGCGACATCGCCGGGGCCAGACGGCCGATCTCGTCCGGGCCGATCACCCGCGAGTCGACCCCAGCCAGCTGGTTGACCTCCGCCCGCTCGGTCATCACGAACATCGCCCGGTCGGTGTGGGCGAGCGTCAGGTGGCCCTGTTGTGAGAAGAGCAGGTTGAAGCCGAGCTCCGCCGAGAGCCCCTCGTAGAGCTTGACCGAGGCGTCGTAGAAGCGCACGCCCTCGGGCGTCTTGTAGTTGGAACGCAGGATCGTCGTGTTGCGCCCGGCCGCACCGGAGCCGATGTAGCTCTGCTCGAGCACGCAGACGTCGGTGATCTGATGGTTGCGGGCGAGGTAGTAGGCGGTCGCCAGGCCGTGCGAGCCGCCGCCGATCACGACCACGTCGTAGTGGTCCTTGAACTCGCCCGCCGGGCGCCACATCCGCCGCTTGCGAAACAGGTCACGCATCCGCAGCCGCCTCGCCGCCGAATGGGGGTCCCAGGGCATCGCTGCCGACAGCGCGCCCGCCCAGCTCAGTCGCCGCGTCGATGAACACGGTCCAGACGTAATCGGCGTATCCGGCCCCGAACAGATGCAGGAAGCGGTCGCCGTGCTCGCGCAGGATCATCCCCGGCGTTCGCGCCACTGAGACCGGCGCGAAGGCGGCCTCGGCGAACCGCTGTGGCCGCAGGTCCAGCGCCGTGGTCCGGGCGAATGCCTCGCGCGCCAGCGGCCCGACGACCGCGTTGGAGCACAGGGCCGTGGTCAGCTCGCAGACGGAGACGAACCCCGGTGCCGCCGCGGCCACCGTCTCGAGCGCGTCGCGCAGGCTCGCGGTCGCCTCCGGCGGGGTCACGGCGAGCACGCGCCCGGCCGTGATCGGACACCACCAGACTCGCTCTGCGAGCGCGGCTCGCCCGGGCGCGAGCGACGCACCGCCGGCGAGCTCGGCGACGATCGCGACGACGACCTCCGGCTCGCCCTGCAGCTCGAGCTTGCCCAGATACGACAGATCGGCGACCCCCACCGAGTTGCCGCAGGCGGCGGCCTCGGCCCTGGCCGCGCCGTAGCCGGTCACGATTCGCCACCCGTCCTGGCTGCCGATCTGCGCTCCGGCGTCGCGGTGCGCCCACTCGATCGGGCTCCGCGGCTCGGGCCGCACACCGTCGACGACGGTGGCGGCATCCGCGGCGAGGAACTCGAAGCTCATCCCCGCAGGCGCTCCTGATCGGGGTCGTAGAAGGGCGAGGTCTGGACCGTCGCGCTGAGCCGGCGGCCGTCGTCGGCGAGCGTGATCGAGCTGCCGTCCGCGGCGAGGGCGGCGGGCACCCAGGCCATTCCGATTGTGCGCTCGAGCAGCGGCGAGAAGCGCGACGAGGTCACCCGTCCCACCGGCTCTCCGTCGGCGACCACCGCGGCCCCCTCGTTCGGGACCGCGCCGTTGGCGATCGTGAAGCCGACCAGCATGTTCTCCGCGCCCCGCTCTTCGACCGCCTCCAGGGCCCAGCGGCCGATGAAGTCCTCCTCCTTGTCGAACTTGACGATCCAGGGCATCGCCGCCTCGAGCGGGTTCGACTCCGCGTCGGTGTCCTGGCCGACCAGGATGTGGAGCTTCTGCAGCCGCAGAACCCGCTGGGGCTCGAGGCCGAAGGGCCTGACCCCGTGCGGCTCGCCGGCGGCGAGGATCGCGTCCCACAGGTGCTCGGCCAGCGCCCCGGGGCAATGCAGCTCGTAGCCGAGCTCGCCGACGAAGCCGATCCGAAGCAGCAGACAGGGAACGCCGGCGACATGCGCGCGCTTGCCGTCGAGGTAGGAGAACGACTCGTTCGAGCAGTCGAGATCGGTGAGCCCCGAGAGGATCTCCCGCGCCCGCGGGCCGGCGAGGTTCAGCGCCGCGAGGCCCTGGCTGACGTCGGTCAGGTGAACGTCCATGTCCCACTCGGCCAGCCACCAGGCGAACCAGCTCTCGACGGCATCGGCGCCGCTGGAGGTGGTGGTGACATAGAAGGAGTCGTCGTCGAGGCGACAGACGGTGCCGTCGTCGGTGATCCGCCCGGCGTCGTCACCGAGCACCCCATAGCGGATCCGGCCCGGCTTCAGGTTGTCGAAGCGGTTCGGGTACAGGAGGTTGAGAAAGGCCCCGGCCTGCGGGCCCGCAACGATCAGCTTGCCCAGCGTCGAGACGTCGATCAGGCCGGCACCCTGGTGGACGGCCATCGTCTCGCCCTTCGGATCGCCGTAGTCGTAGGGCCGGCGCCAGTCGCCCGCCCAGAGCACGTTGCCGCCGAGCTCGCGATGGCGCCCGTGCACCGCCGAGCGCTTCGCGGGCTCGAACGGGCGCCCCGCGAGCACCCCCATCGGCACGGTCGACCAGGGGGGCCTGGCGGTGGTGATGCCGACCTCGGCGACGGTGGTGTCGGTGTCGGCCGCGGTCTGGCGGATCGCGGACAGCTGGCACATCCGGCCCTGACACGGCCCCATGGTCACCGTCGTATAGCGCTTGAGCAGCTCGAGCGAGTCGAATCCCTCCTCGATCGAGTAGCTGATGTCGTCGGTGGTGACGTCCTCGCAGAGACAGGCGAAGCACTTCGCGTGCCGCCCGTTGGCGCTCGCCGCCGGGGCCGGCACCAGCTCGGCGGCGGGCTCGGCGCCGGCGCTCAGCGCCTCGCGCTCGGCCTCGAGGCGCGCCCGGTCGGCCTCGTCGCCGAGCTCGAGCGAGAGCGCCGCCTCGGCTCCGGCGACCGCGCCCGAGAGCTCGGCCTGGCGGCGCGACCGGTGGCCCGCGACCGCTCCCGCCGCGTGGATCCCCGGCGGCGCCGTCTCGGGGAGGTAGGCGCCGGCGGCCTCGTCCCAGCGGGCCTTGACGCCGGCCTGGAGCAACAGCGATGTCGCCGGGACCGTGCCGCCCGAGACGGCGAGCAGATCGCAGTTGTGAGCGTGCTCGCTGTCGGGCAGCGCCCTCCCGGCCCGATCGAGGTCGGCGACGACGGCGCCCATCACCCGGCGGCGCCCGACGGCACGGACCACGGCGCTGCCGCGCCAGAGCGGGAGCCGCGCCCGCTCTATCCGCGCCGAGAGCTCCGCGTCGGCGCCGCTCGCCCGAGCGTCGGCGATGCCGACGATCTCGACCCCGGCCTCGTGCAGGGCGAGGGCGGACTCGAGGCCACGGTCGGCGGTCGTCGCGACCACGGCCGCCTTGCCGGGGCGAACGCCGTACAGCGAGGCGAGCCGCTGCGCGCCCGAGCAGAGCATCACCCCGGGCAGGTCGTTGCCCTCGAACATCAGCGGCTGTTCGATCGAGCCCGTGGCGGCGACGTGGGACCGAGCGCGAATCTGATGCAGGGTGCTCTGCGACCAGACCGGAACGATCCCGTCGAAGAAGCCGAGCGCCGCGGCGGGCGCCAGGACCTCGACGCCGGCGGCCCGCACGCGGCGGGCGAGCTCGCGGATCGCCTCGGCGTCAGCCCCGGCGAGCTCGGCGCCGCCGAGCTCGGGGCCGTCGTCGGCAAGGACCACGTCGGCTCCCAGCTCGGCGCCGCGCAGCGCGGCGCTCATCCCGGCGACCCCGCCGCCGATCACGAGCAGGTCGGCCTGGCGCCGGCGGTACTCGGTCCGCCACTCGCGCTTGGCCTGGCGGCGGGCGAGCCTGCCGAGCCCGGCGGCGTTGCGAAGCACCTTCTCGTACAGGGGCCAGAGCCTGCGCGGCCTGATGAAGGTCTTGTAGTAGAAGCCGGGCGGGGTCAGGCGGCTGCCGAAGATGTCGGTGGCCCGCATGACGTCGAAGCGCAGCGACGGGGTCGCGTTCATGTGGACGACCTTCATTCCTTCGCGGACGGGCTCGGTGCAGGCGCGGACGCCCGGCCAGCCGTCGACGTCGACCAGGCAGTTCGGGCACTGGCCGGCGCAGCAGAGGAGCCCCCGAGGGCGGTGGTACTTGAAGCTGCGCGAGAGCACCCGCTGATCGGCGGCATGCAGCGCGGAGCCGATCGTGTCGCCCTCGAACGCATCGATCAGCTCGCCGTCGAAGCTGAAGGAGACGGGGCGCTCGCGGTCGATCCGCTCGCCGCCGCTGGGGGGGAGGCGGCTCATCGCTCCGGCAGCCCGACCCACCGCACCTCGTTCGTCGTCGTGTCACGATCGGCGAGAAACCAGGCCCGGCAGCCCGAGCGGTGATACCACCACTCCCGCTGCACGCCGGCGACGTTGCGGCGAAAGTAGTTGTAGGTGTTGAGCCGGCGCTCGGTCGGCTTGGTCGACGGTCGCGGTACGACCTCGCCGCCGTAGGCGAAGTCGGTGACCTCGCGCTCGCCACAGTTGGGACAGCTGAGCAGAAACGACATTGGCTCGAGGCCGGTCTAGGGCCCCTCCGGGCACAGACTAAACAAATTGGTACAAATACGCAAGCCGCGGTCTCAGCGGGCCCGGATGGCACGTTCTCGCCCATCGACACGTATGTGGCCCCGGCACATAAGCCGCGGCAGAATGCTGGCGCGGGCGCCATTGTGCGGGCCCCGGATATGTGAGATATAACCAGGGGATGCCGACGCGAAGCACCCCTGAGGACGTCCGGCGAGCGGTTGCCGAGGACGGGATCGAGTTCCTGTTCGCGCAGTTCGTCGATATGCACGCGAAGCCGAGCGCCAAGCTCGTGCCGGCGCAGCAGCTCGACGGCCTGCTCGCCGACGGGGCGGGCTTCGCGGGCTTCGCCGCCGGCGACATCGGCCAGACGCCCGACCATCCGGACCTGATCGCGATGCCCGACGTCGGCACCTTCACCCAGCTGCCCTGGAAGCCGGAGATCGGCTGGTTCGCCTGCGACGCGACCGTCGAAGGCGAGGCGTGGCCGTACTGCCCGCGCACGATCCTGCGCCGCCAGGTCGAGCGCGCCCGCGACGCCGGCTTTGAGTTCAAGGTCGGCTGCGAGCTCGAGTACTTCCTCGTCCGCCGCACCGAGGACGGCGGGATCGAGGTCGCGGACGAGCTCGACACGCTCGAGCAGCCCTGCTACGACATCCGCGCCCTCACCCGCTCCTTCGACTTCGTCGCCGACGTCACCCGCCACGTCAACTCGCTCGGCTGGGAGATGTATGCGACCGACCACGAGGACGCCAACGGTCAGTTCGAGCAGAACTTCGGCTTTGCCGACGCGCTCACGACCTGCGACCGGGCGGTCTTCTACCGCTACATGGTCGAGGCGATGGCCCAGGAACGGGGACTGATCGCCACCTTCATGCCGAAGCCATTCGCGCATCTGACCGGCAACGGCGCCCACTTCCACATGAGCCTCTGGGACGGCGAGACGAACCTGTTCCTGCGCGAGCCGGGCGACGATCCACGCGGCCTCGGCCTCAGCGAAACCGCGTATCAGTTCATCGCCGGCCTCAAGGAGCATGCGAAGGCCTACATCGCGCTCACCGCTCCGACCGTCTCCTCCTACAAGCGCCTGGTCACCGGGGCGCCGGCCAGCGGCGCCACCTGGGCTCCCGCGTATGTCACCTACGGCTACAACAACCGGACGATGATGCTGCGCATCCCCGACGCGGGCCGGATCGAGGATCGAACGGTCGACGGCTCCTGCAACCCCTACCTCGCCGCCACCGCGGTGCTCGCGGCGGGGCTCGACGGGATCGAGCGCGGCCTCGATCCGGGTGATCCCTCGACGGGCAACATGTACGAAATGAGCGTGGCCGATCGCGAGCGGTTGGGGATCGAGACCCTGCCGGCGAACCTGCTCGACGCAACGCGCGAGCTGGAGGCCGACGACGTCCTGCGCAAGGCGCTGGGCTCGGTCGGCGACGAGGACTACCTCGACTACTTCGTCCGCTGCAAACACCGGGAGTGGCAGGCCGCGCACGAGCAGATCACCCAGTGGGAGCTCGACCGCTACCTGCAGCACTACTGAGAAGGGGATGGGGCTCGTGTGCGGGATCGCCGGTCTGTTCAGCAAGTCGGCACCAATCGAGGAGCAACTCGGCGCGCACCTGAGCGCGATGCTCTCGCAGCTCGCCGACCGCGGCCCCGACAGCACCGGGGTCGCCCTCTACCGCGACCCCGCTCCGGCGGGCAGCTGCAAGGTCTCGCTGTTCTCAGACGAAGCGGATCCGCCGTGGTCGGAGCTGGCGGGCGAGCTCAGCGAGGAGTTCGGGCCGGGAGACGGGCCGCAGGTTCGTGCCTCGCACGCCCTGTTCGTCGTCCCGGCGGCGGCTGCGGCGGTTCAGGCCTGGCTTCGCCACCGCCATCCCGAGCTGCGGCTGATGAGCATCGGTGAGCGGATCGAGATCTACAAGGAGGCCGGCGACCCGCGCGATTTCGTCGCCCGCTTCGGGCTAGCCGGGGTCTCGGCGACCCACGCCCTCGGCCACACGCGGATGGCGACCGAGAGCCGGGTCACCACCGAGCACTCCCACCCGTTCTCGACCGGGCTCGACCTTTGCCTGGTCCACAACGGATCGCTCTCCAACCACAACCGGCTGCGGGCCGAGCTCGCCCGCGAGGGGATCGAGTTCCAGACCGACAACGACACCGAGGTGGCGGCCGGCTACCTGACCTGGCGGCTCTCGCAGGGCGACGATCTCGAGCAGGCGCTGCGCGGGTGCCTCGACGACCTCGACGGCTTCTACACCTTCGCCGTCGGCACGGCCGACGGGTTCGCGGTCCTGCGCGACCCGATCGCGTGCAAGCCGGCGGTGATGGCCGAGAGCGACGACTGGGTCGCGATGGCCTCTGAGTACAGGGCGATCGCGGTGCTGCCGGGGGCCGACGAGGCAGAGCTCTGGGAGCCCGAGCCGGGACGCGTGTACTCGTGGCAGCACGCGATGGTCTCGTGACGCGGAGTCCGTCAGGACGAAGCGGAACCCCGCCGCCGTTGAGGCGGCTTGCATGAGCCCGGCCGAGGCCGTGACCGAGTCGGTCGACCTGGCGGCGATCACGGTGCGGGAGCTGAACCAGCGGCTCCACCAGCTCGAGCCCGGAGCCTCGAGCTGGCGCGTGACCAACCCCAACGGCGCCCATTCGATCGCGGTCGGGCTCGACTCGGAGGCCGAGGTCGAGATCGACGGCCACGTCGGCTACTACTGCGCCGGGATGAACAAGCTCGCCACGGTGCGGGTGCGGGGCAACTGCGGCCCAGGCGTGGCCGAGAACGTGATGTCCGGCAAGGTCGTCGTCGACGGCGACGCGAGCCAGGCGGCGGGCGCCTCGGGGCGCGGCGGCCTGCTGGTGATCCGGGGCAGCGCCTCGGCGCGCTGCGGGATCTCGCTCAAGGGGATGGACATCGTCGTCCACGGCTCGATCGGACACGCCGGCGCGTTCATGGCCCAGCGGGGCACCGTGCTGGTCGGCGGCGACGCGGGCGAGGACCTCGGCGACTCGATCTACGAGGCCCGGCTCTACGTTCGCGGCAAGGTCGCGGGCCTGGGTGCCGACTGCATCGAGAAGGAGATCGGCGATGAGCACCGGGCCGAGCTCGAGCGGCTGTTGAGCGCGGGGGAGGCCCCCTTCGATCCGGGCGAGTTCCGCCGCTACGGCTCGGCCCGCAGGCTCTACACATTCGACGTCGACAACGCGGGCGCGTACTAGGTCCGATGACCGAGTTCGACGCGCTCAGCAAGCGCGAGGGCTTCGACCCGGAGCTCGCCGGCCGCTGGCGCCCAGGGCTCCGCGAGTCGGCGCTCTTCGACCGCAACGCGATCCACGAGATCCACCGGATGGCGCGCGAGGGCATCTACGACATCCGCGGCTTCGGCGCCAAGCGCCGGGTGCCGCACTTCGACGATCTGCTCTTCCTCGGCGCCAGCGTCTCGCGCTATCCGCTCGAGGGCTACCGCGAGCGCTGCGCCACCGACGTCACCCTCGGCACGCGGTTCGCGAGCGAGCCGGTACAGCTCGACATCCCGATCACGATCGCCGGGATGAGCTTCGGCGCCCTGTCGGCGCCGGCAAAGGAGGCGCTCGGGCGGGGTGCCAGCGCGGTCGGCACCTCGACCACCACCGGCGACGGTGGCATGCTGCCCGAGGAGCGCGAGCACTCCGACAAGCTCGTCTACCAGATCCTCCCCTCGCGCTACGGCATGAATCCCGACGACCTGCGCCGCGCCGACGCGGTCGAGGTCGTGGTCGGACAGGGCGCCAAGCCCGGAGGCGGCGGGATGCTGCTGGGCCAGAAGATCTCCGACCGCGTGGCCGAGATGCGCGATTTGCCGAAGGGCGTCGACCAGCGCAGCGCCTGTCGCCACCCCGACTGGACCGGCCCCGACGACCTCGAGATCAAGATCGGCGAGCTGCGCGAGATCACCGACTGGCGCAAGCCGGTCTACGTCAAGATCGGCGCCACCCGCACCTACTTCGACGTCGCGCTCGCGGTCAAGGCGGGGGCGGATGTGGTCGTGCTCGACGGGATGGAGGGGGGCACGGCGGCGAGCCAGGGGGTGTTCATCGAGCACGTCGGGATCCCGATCCTGGCCGCACTTCCGGAGGCCGTGCGCTCGCTCCAGGACCTGGGCATGCACCGCAAGGTGCAGCTGATCGTCTCCGGCGGAATCCGGTCGGGGGCCGATGTCGCGAAGGCGCTGGCGCTGGGCGCCGACGCAGTCTCGATCGGCGTCGCCGCGGTGATCGCGCTCGGCGACAACTCGCCCGCGTATGAGCGTGAGTACGAGGCGATCGGCAGCTCGGCAGGCTTCTATGACGACTGGCACGAGGGTCGCGACCCGGTCGGGATCTCGACCCAGGACCCCGAGCTGGCGCGTCGCTTCGATCCCGAGCTCGGTGGCCGCCGGCTGGCGAATTACCTGCGCGCGATGGTGCTCGAGGCGCAGACGCTCGCCCGCGCCTGCGGTAAGTCGCACCTGCACAACCTCGAGCCCGAGGACCTGGTCGCGCTGACCGTCGAGGCGGCGGCGATGTCGAAGGTGCCGCTGGCCGGGACCGATTGGGTGCCGGGGCGACCTGCTTCGGCCTACGATGGCGTCAACCCCCAAGGAGACTGAGAAATGGCGACGATCCTCTGCGTCCTCTACGACGACCCGGTCGACGGCTACCCGCCCGACTACCCGCGTGACGGGATCCCGACCATCGAGCGCTACCCCGACGGGCAGACGACGCCCACCCCCGACGGAATCGACTTCACGCCGGGAGAGCTCTTGGGATCGGTCTCGGGTGAGCTCGGCCTGCGGAAGTTCCTCGAGGATGCTGGCCATGAGCTCGTCGTCACAGCCGACAAGGACGGGCCCGACTCCGAGCTCGAGCGCCACCTGCCGGACGCCGCGGTGGTCATCTCACAGCCTTTCTGGCCCGCCTACATGACCGCGGAGCGGATGGCCAAGGCCCCGAACCTGAAGCTGATCATCACCGCCGGGATCGGCTCCGATCACACGGATCTCGAGGCCGCGATCGAGCGTGGGATCACGGTCGCCGAGGTCACCTACTGCAATTCGATCAGCGTCTCCGAGCACGTCGTGATGATGATCCTGGCGCTGGTCCGCAACTACATCCCCTCCTACCAGCAGGTGATCGCCGGCGGCTGGAACATCGCGGACTGCGTCGGGCGCTCCTACGACCTCGAGGGAATGCAGGTCGGCACCGTGGCGGCGGGGCGGATCGGCTCCGCGGTGCTTCGACGCCTGAAGCCCTTCGACGTCGGCCTCCACTACACCGATCGCCATCGCCTGCCCGCCGAGGTCGAGTCGGAGCTGGGCGCGACCTTCCACGACTCGGCGGCGGAGATGGTTCCCGGGATGGACGTGGTGACGATCAACGCGCCGCTTCACCCGGAGACCGAGCACCTCTTCGACGACGAGATGCTGGCGCGGATGAAGCGAGGCGCCTACATCGTCAACACCGCGCGGGGCAAGATCTGCGACCGCGACGCGATCGTGCGGGCGCTCGAGTCGGGCCAGCTCGCGGGCTACGCCGGCGACGTCTGGTTCCCACAGCCGGCGCCTCGCGACCATCCCTGGCGGACGATGCCGCACCACGGGATGACCCCGCACGTCTCGGGAACCAGCCTCTCCGCGCAGGCGCGCTACGCCGCGGGCACGCGGGAGATCCTCGAGTGCCACTTCGCCGGGCGCCAGATCCGCGAGGAGTATCTGATCGTCGAGGGTGGAGCGCTGGCAGGCGCCGGTGCCCACTCCTACAGCGCCGGCGATGCCACCGGAGGCTCGGAGGAGGCCGAGCGCTTCGTCCACGAGGAGTAGCGTGGCAGGATGCTCGGCCGCACGAAGCAACGTCATCGGCCCACTTGGGTCGAGCGAAAAGAGCTCGATCGACAACATCGTTCGGTGAGCGCGCGGATGGACCAAGGCGCTGCTTAACGGCGGTACCGACCGCCTGCAAACGGCACGCACACATCGCACCAGACCGCCGCCCGTAAGGAATTGGTGCCCGTTTGGTGCTCGCCGGTCTTATTGATCCCTTTGCTGGAACGCAAACTGCTTGATCAAGGCAGTTCTCAGTGCGGCTGAGAGGACTCGAACCTCCACGGCCCTCGCGGGCCACAAGGCCCTCAACCTTGCGCGTCTACCAGTTCCGCCACAGCCGCTCGAGGGACGCGGGATTGTAGAGGTACAGGCGCCGGCGCCCGCTTGTCGCCCATCGCTCTTGCATCCGTCCGCAGGGGGCCCTACTATCCGAACATGTGTTCTGGTCAGAGAGATGAACCGGCCGCAAACTGAGCTAAGGAGAAGACGAGCTGTGGACCTGACAAAGCGCCAAAAAGAGATCTTCGACTTCATCGGCAAATACGCCGCGAAGTACGGCTATCCACCAACCGTTCGTGAGATCGGCAAGGCGGTCGGGCTGCACTCTTCGTCCACCGTGCACGCCCATCTCGCGAATTTGGAGAAGATCGGCCTCTTGCGTCGCGACCCGACCAAGCCGCGGGCGATTGAGGTACTTGTCGATAAGGCAAAGAAGGCGATTCGCCCGCTCGGGCTGCCGCTCGTCGGCCAAGTCGCCGCTGGTGAGCCGATTCTCGCTGAAGAGAACATCGAGGAGTACCTCGAGGTGCCCGAGGTAATCGGTGGCGAGATGGGCGACTACATCTTGCGCGTCAAAGGCGACTCGATGATCGGAGCAGGGATTCTCGAGAACGATTTCGTGGTCGTCAGGCCAATCGAGGACGCCACCGACGGCGAGATCGTCGTCGCGATGATTGACGACGAGGCCACCGTGAAGAGCTTCTATAAGGAAAAGGACACGATCCGCCTCGAGCCCGCCAACGAGGCCTACCAGCCAATCCGCACCCGCGATGCGCAGCTGCTCGGACGGGTGGTCGGAGTTTTCAGGAGCGTCTGAGGTGGCAGCGGTCGCGACAAGCGCTGGGATCTCCAGGCCACCTTTCGTCACCGATGCTCGGACGTCGCGTCTGTTCGAGCCGCTCGCCGAGACTGGGTATCGCGGAGGTTCGCTGGAACAGAAGCTGCTTTGTATCTGGGCGGACGCCTCAACCCATGGCAGCGCCGACTGCCTCGTCTGTGGCGCTCACATGCGCGTCGCACGCGCCTGCGAGAGCTGCGGGTCCGAGCTTTCATAGCGCGAAGCGGTTTCGCGGAACCGCCATCGCGCCCGTATAATTGAGGGGCTGGCTATGCAGTCGCGGGAGGTTTAATCCCTCGAGGAAAGTCCGGACACCAAAGGGCAAGGGCGGTGGGTAACTCCCACCCGGGGAAACCCGCGGGAAAGTGCCACAGAAATACACCGCCGATGGCGCACCCACAGCTGAGGTGCGCACAGGTAAGGGTGAAATGGTGCGGTAAGAGCGCACCGGCGCCGCGGCGACGCGGCGGCCAGGCAAACCCCGCCCGGTGCAAGGCCAAGCAGGATCGTTGACCCGGCCCGGCGAGATCCAGGTAGGCCGCAGGAGCGAAAGCCCCGCTGGCTCCTAGGACCAGCGAGACGGATGACTGCACTCGACAGAATCCGGCTTACAGGCCAGCTACGGAAACTGAGGCCCCGGGTAACCGGGGCCTCTTTCCATTCCAGGATCGACGGCCGAGCAGTCGAGTCGCGATCAGCCCCGCAAGCGAGGTGATGTTGGTACGGCCCCGGCTTCTACGGCAATGAAACGGCCTGATCGCGGACCCTACGCCAACAACGCCAAGCGGGACCGGACTTCGGCAGCAGCCTCCGCGCTGCGCTTCACCTACACGGATGAGATCCGTGTGGCGAAGCTGGCAGCGCGTTAGGCCTGCTCCGCCTGACTACGCGGCGGCGGGCAGGACGGCGGAGTCGAACTGATCCTGGGGCAGAGCTGCCGCGTTTGCGATCAGGCTCTGGAACTCGTTCATCGCGAGATGGGCGACGGCTTCGAGCATCTCCTCGTCGCTCCAGCCCTCCTCACGTGCCTCTTCGGCGAGATACTGCGCGGGCCGCCCGTCGGTAGCGGTCAGCGCCTCGAGGAACGCCAGCAACGCCATCTCCTTTGCGTCCCCAGATTTGAAGCTGCGGGCGCGTGAGACCTCGTCGAGGCCGAGTCCGGCGCTACGCGCCGTGCGAGCGTGCTGGGCGAGCGAGTAGGGATCACCTCGTCGTTCGGCCACGGCGAGCCCGATGCGCTCCCGCGTGGCTTGAGGTAGTGACCCTGCGCGCAACTCGTGGCGCATGCGTGCGTACGAACGCAATGCGGCGGGCGCCCCCGCGAGCACGCCGATGAACTTCGAGACCGATCCGGCGGCTCCCTGCGCGCCCTTGAGGATCCTGATGCTGCCCTCCGGGGCCGTGAGCTCGTCGTGGATGTGGAAACGGCTGACGTCTGTCTTCACTGTCATGGCTGTCCCTTTGTCGTGGCCGGCGAGAAGAAGTTCGGCCGACCTTGGTGTCCCACCAATCTCTCTCTTACTTTTCCGTCTTTACTTTACTTTTAGCTAGTTACTTACCTCACGTAAGCAGGCTACCCGATCGGTGCCTGCGATGCAATCTCGAGGCCCGACCGTCTGGAGCCCCGGATTCTCGATTTCTGTACTACCCACCAGTACGCACGAAAGGCCGTCACGGATAAGGTTGCCGCGATGCCAGAGCAACAACCGCGCCCTGAGACCGCCGGCGACGTGATCAAGGCGGTCGCCGACAACGACGTCCGCTTCATCCGCCTCTGGTTCACCGACGTCCTCGGTCAGCTCAAGTCGTTCTCGATCAACGCCTCGGAGCTCGATGATGCTTTTGAGGGCGGCATGGGTTTCGACGGCTCGTCGATCACCGGCTTCAACCCGATCGAGGAGTCGGACATGATCGCCATGCCCGACCCATCCAGTTTCGCCGTGCTGCCGTGGAGCTCGGGCGAACGGGCGACCGGTCGCATGTTCTGCGACATCCAGGT
>Ga0136612_10000505_pt1 | contig 14053 bp, 14 predicted proteins | sample AntDryUQ224A2306_2_FD_106644 | JGI IMG/M metagenome (GOLD analysis project Ga0136612, IMG submission 106644) | Polar desert sand microbial communities from Dry Valleys, Antarctica - metaG UQ224A (23.06) | ecosystem: Environmental > Terrestrial > Soil > Desert | place: Antarctica: Dry Valley... | reverse complement strand
GTGCGACACGATGTCTGGGTCATCACGGACGAGATCTACGAGCACATTCGCTACGCCGGCGAGCATCACGTCATGGCGACATGGCCCGAGATGCGGCGGCGCACGATCACCATCTCGGGTCTCTCCAAGACCTTCAGTTGCACCGGTTGGCGCCTCGGGTACGCCATCGCGCCGGAGGCCCAGACGGCGGCGATCCGGAAGGTGCACGATTTTCTCACCGTGGGCGCGCCCGCGCCTTTGCAGGCCGCAGGTGCGGTCGGCATGCACTTCGATCCCGATTACTACAACCACCTCGCACTCGACTACCGGTCACGCCGCACCGTGCTCTGCGACGCGCTCACCGACGCGGGCTTCACCTTCACGCAACCCGAGGGCGCGTACTATGTGCTCGCAGATTTCTCGGGTCTGAGCGACATGGACGACACGAAGTTCGCGCGATGGATGTGTGAGGAGGTCGGGGTCGCCTCCGTGCCCGGCTCGAGCTTCTACCACGACAAGTCGCTGGGCCGGACGATGGTGCGCTTCGCGTTCTGCAAGAAATACGAAACGCTGAAGCGCGCGGCGGATCGTTTGGCGACGGTGCGGGCGACCGTCTAGCCGCACAACGAGCGGTTCGGGATCCACGAAACGATGCGATCGACACACCTCGCGGTCGCGGCTCTCGCCATCTCGCTTGCGTCGGCGTGCTCGATGGTGGCGCGGCCCGCCACGGACGCCCCGGTCGGGTCACGTCCGTACGTCGTCCTGATCTCGTTCGATGGGTTCCGGCACGACTACCTGGACCGGTATCGTCCACCCGCCTTCGAGTCCGTCGCGAGGCGCGGTATGCGCGCAACGGCGCTCATCCCGTCGTTTCCGTCCAAGACCTTTCCCAATCACTACACGCTCGCCACCGGGCTCTCTCCGGGCCACCACGGCATCGCGGCCAATGCCTTTCACGATCCAGAGCGCCGAGCCTGGTACCGTGTCGGTGATTCGATCGCCGTGCGGGACGCACGCTGGTACGGAGGTGAACCGATCTGGGTCACTGCCGAACGCAATGGCGTGCGCAGCGCCGCCTACTTCTGGCCGGGGTCCGAGGCGGCGATCGGCGGTGTGCGACCGAGTCGGTTCGTGCCCTATGACGGCTCGGTGCCGAACGCCCGGCGAGTGGACGCGGTGGCCGGTTGGCTGCGGCTCGCGCCAACCGTGCGTCCACACCTCGTGCTGCTCTACTTTTCGGACGTCGACGACACGACGCACCGGCATGGCCCCGACGCGCCGAACACGGCAACGGCAGTTGCGTCAGTCGACCGTGCGCTCCAGCGATTGCTGGACAGCATCGCGGTATCGCCGCTGCGCGACAGCGTGAATGTCGTGCTGGTGTCGGACCACGGCATGACCGGAACGCCTGCAACGCAGGTCATCGTGGTGTCGGATCTTCTCCGTGGTGCGGGCGTGGACACGACCGGGATCCTGTTCGGCGACAATGGTCCGGCGATGTCGCTCTGGTTCGGTGGCGACTCGGCGCGCATGCACCGGGCGAAGGCCGCGCTCACCACGCCGCATGCGGCCACCTATCTGCGTCGGGATGCACCCGCACGATGGCGACTGGGGGACAATCCGCGGATGGGCGATCTGCTTGTGGTCGGCGAATTGGGCTACACCCTCAAACGGAACGGAACGGATCGGGACCCGTCCGCGGGCTCACATGGCTACGATCCTGCACTCCCCGACATGCGGGGGATCTTTCTCGCCGCCGGCCCGGGCGTTCGCCTTGGATCCCGCGTCCCCGCGTTCGAGAACGTGCAGGTGTACGCGTTCCTCGCGGCGCTGTTGCGACTTGATCGGCTCCCGGCGGTGGACGGAGCGCTCGGCGCGCTGCAATCAGCGCTCAGGTAGAGCTGCGCGCTAGCGGCGACCCGGCTCAGAGGACCGTGTACGCAGATACGACTCCAGCGCGCGCGCGTGCGTGTCCAGCCGGTCGGCGAGCGCGCGGCGGTCCGTCCCGTCGTCGGCAACCGCGGTGCCGTCGAGCGCGTGCCTGATCGCATGCGCCGCTCGCAACATGTCCGCTATCGTCGCCGGCGTGATCTTTCGTGGGTCGGATGCGGGCAGCAGATTATTGGCGCGCGTGATCAACTCCGGCGCATGATTCGGATCGATCACTGTTCGCAGCGACAGCGGTGTCTGCCGCTTGGACTGCGAGCTGTCGCGCGCGTCGAGCTCCCGGTCGTCCGAGCCTGCGCGCGCGGTCGACGTCACCGCGTGGCTCCCGGATACATCCGATTCCAACACGCCCTCCACGACCGGCTCGCCATGCTCGTCGAACACGTGGATGTCTCCGGTCCCTCGTCCCCAGAGCTTTTTCGCCGCGTCCGAAAACTGCCAGAGGGATGGTGTCGCGCGGGAGTAGACCGCCGAGGACAATGCGCGCTCATCCGCCGTCCGCACGACGAAGCGTCGGTAGCCCAGTCCGCGCAGATCCTGATGGACCTTCGGCTTGAATTCGAGCACTTCACTCGTGCCATTGCTGTGAATGGCGACGCAACGGATCATGTGGCGGCGGGGGACGTGATGTGAATCGGTCCGTCGTGCGCGAGGGTCGATCCCGACGACGCAAAGTATGCGGCAGCGCGCATGAAACTCTCAACCCGCGCGCGCGTGGAATTCGGTATATCTTCGGCGTATATTCAGTACTCGTGGTCGGGTCCCGAGATGCTGGGAGAGTGTCACGCAATGTCGCGCGCGGAAATCACCACCCCCGAAGTGCTCTCCGAGGAGTCGGTCGTCGAGCTCTCGCTGCGACCGCAGCGGCTCGAGGAATTCATCGGGCAGCAGAAGGTGAAGGACAATCTGCAGCTCGCCATCGACGCGGCGCTGGCGAGGGGAGAACCGCTCGATCACGCGATCTTCTACGGACCGCCCGGGCTGGGGAAGACGACCCTGGCCGAGCTCATCGCTCGCGAGCTTCGGGTCAACATCCGCACGACCTCCGGCCCCGCGCTCGAGAAGCCGGGCGACCTCGTGGGCACGCTGACGAACCTGCGATCGGGCGACATCCTCTTCATCGACGAGATCCATCGGCTCCGGCCCGTGATCGAGGAATTCCTCTATCCCGCGATGGAAGACTACAAGATCGACATCCGGCTCAGCGAGGGTCCGAAGGCGCAGACGATCACGATGCCGATCGAGCGCTTCACGCTCATCGGCGCGACCACCCGCTTCGGCATGCTCACGCCTCCGATGCGCGCGCGATTCGGCATCGAGCAGCGGCTCAACTACTACTCGCCGGAAGATCTCGAGCTCATCGTTCGACGCACGGGTGACGTGCTGAAGGTGGTGATCGAGACTGCGGGGGCGAAGGAGATCGCGCGCCGGTCACGCGGCACCCCGCGCGTGGCGAACCGGCTGTTGCGCCGCGTGCGCGACTACGCGCAGGTTCGCTCGGACGGCGTGATCACGGAAGACGTGGCGCGCGCGGCGCTGGCGATGCTCGATGTGGATCAGTTCGGACTCGACGACATGGACGGGCGCATCCTCCGCGCGATCATCGAGAAGTTCGATGGCGGCCCCGTCGGCGTCGCCACCATCAGCGCCGCGCTTGGCGAGGATGCGAGCACGCTGGAGGAGGTGTACGAGCCCTTTCTCGTACAGCAGGGCTTCCTGCAGCGCACGCCGCGCGGGCGAGTGGCGACGCCGATGGCGTACCGCCACTTCGGCTATGCTCCGCCCGCGGTTCCGGCTGAGCAGGTGGCGTTGTTCTGAGTCACTGCGGTCGGGAGTTTTGCACTGCCGAGCTGACAGCTTGGAGTTGTCTGCTGACTGAAGTGGTCGTTGTTCTGAATCCGCGACAGACCGACGCAGCGGTGCGGCATCGTGACGAACGGCGGAAGTTCCGCGACCGCAGTTCCGCTGTTCTCACTTCTCATGCTGACAGCTTGGAGCGGTCAGCTCGGCCGTGGATCGCAACTCGGGCACTGTGCACCGCCATCGTCACGGAGTCGTGAGCTACGGGATGTTAGACTGATACATGATGCACGGCCTTCTCACTGCCGACTACGATTTCACCCTTCCGCAGGAGCTCGTCGCGCAGCATCCGCTGCCACAGCGTGACGCCAGTCGATTGATGGTGCTGGACCGGTCGTCGGGTACGATCGAGCATCATCGCTTTTCCGACCTGCCCACACTCGCGACGCCCGGCGATCTCCTCGTCGTCAATCGATCCCGCGTCGTCCGTGCGCGATTGATCGGTACACGCGACGGTTCCGGCGCGCCGGCCGAGGTGTTCCTGCTGCAGCCCTTGGGCGAAGGCCGGTACGAGGCCATGGTCTCACCGGGCGCCAAGCTCAAGCCCGGTCGCCTGGTGACCTTCGCGGCGAACTTCCGGGCGGAAATCGTAACATCGACCGAGCGGCGAACGCGAATCGTGCAGCTGCACATCGACCCGCCCTTCGCGAACGTCGAGCAGGCGATCGACGCCCACGGTCACGTTCCCCTGCCCCCGTACATCACACGACGTGACGACGCGAGCGACGATGAGCGCTACCAGACGGTGTACGCTCGGGAGCCCGGTTCGGTCGCGGCACCCACCGCGGGGCTGCACTTCACCGCGGCCCTCCTCGAAGCGCTTCGCTCACGGGGTGTCCGTCGCGCCGAGGTCGTGCTGCACGTGGGTGCGGGGACGTTCAAGCCGGTGGACGCCGCGGACCCGGTTGACCACGTGATGCACGAGGAGCGGTACTCCATTCCTGTCGAAACGGCGGCGGCCGTGACCGAGACGAGAGCGGCCGCGGGGCGGATATGGGCCGTGGGGACGACAAGTGTGCGCGCGCTCGAGAGTGCCGCGCAACCGGATCGCACGGTGCAGGCGGGTGTGGGCGAGACACGTATCTTCCTGCGGCCGCCCGCACGACCGCAGATCGTCGATGCGCTCGTCACGAACTTTCACCTGCCGCGCTCCACACTCCTCATGCTCGTCGCGTCATTCGCCGGATACGACCTCACCATGCGCGCATACCGCGAGGCGGTCGCCGAGCGGTATCGCTTTTATTCGTACGGTGATGCGATGGCGATCACATGAGCTTCGCGTTCACGCTGGACGCGACGATTGGCGCCGCGCGCGCCGGTCGACTCGACACGCCGCACGGCGTGGTGCACTCGCCGGCGTTCATGGCGGTGGGGACGCTCGCAGCGGTGAAAGCGCTCGACCCTGAGGAGCTACGCGGGATGGATGCGCAGATGATTCTCGCGAATGCCTACCACTTGCATCTGCGTCCGGGGGACGAGCTGATCCGCGAGCTGGGCGGACTACACGAGTTCATGCAGTGGGACGGCCCGATCCTCACGGATTCAGGCGGCTTTCAGGTGTTCTCGCTGGAAGGGCTGCGCACGATCGACGAGGACGGTGTGGACTTCCGCAGCCACATCGACGGATCGAGTCGCCGCTTCACCCCGGAGAGCGTGATGCGGATCGAGCGAAATCTCGGCGCCGATGTCGTCATGCAGTTCGACCACGTGATACCAGGACAGAGTGACGCGGCGGTCGCGCGCGACGCGAGCGAACGCAGCCTCAGGTGGCTGGCGCGGTGCGCCACGGCCTTCGCCGAGTTGAAGGCCGACGATCCGCTCCCGGGCCGCGCTGAGCAGGCGCTCTTTCCGATCGTGCAGGGCGGCGTGCACGCCGACCTGCGTGCCGAGGCGGCGCGGGCCATTCGCGGCATGGGGGACTGGTCGGGTTTCGGAATCGGGGGACTCTCGGTAGGCGAGCCGAAGCTCGAGATGTACCGGATACTCGAGGCGCTGAACCACGAATTGCCGTCCGACCGCCCCCGCTACCTCATGGGCGTGGGCTTCCCGGAGGATCTGATCGAGGGCGTACGGCGTGGGGTGGACCTGTTCGACTGCGTCGCCCCGACGCGGATGGGACGCAACGGCACCGTGTTCACGGCGGATGGCCGGTTGAACATCAAGCGCGCAGAATTCCGCGCGGACCGGCGGCCGCTGGACGACGAGTGCGGATGCTCCGCATGCGCGCGGTTCTCGCGCGCGTACCTCCGCCACCTGTTCCTCGCCGACGAGATTCTCGGGCTGCGCCTCCTCTCGCTGCACAATGTACATTTCCTCGTGGCGCTGATGCAGCGCGCGCGCCTCGCGCTGCTCGACGGCACCTTCCACGGCTGGAGCGAGGCCTGGCTTCAGCGCTACCACTCCCGCACCATTCCGGTCTCCGCATGATCCATCAGGGATTCTCCGCTGCGCTTCTGGCGCTCCAGTTCGGCGGTGGCGCCGGCAGCCTCGCGCCATTTCTGCTCCAGATCGTCGCCATCTTCGGCATCTTCTACTTCCTCATCATCCGCCCGCAGCAGGCGCAGAAGAAGAAGCACGAGGAGGCGCTGCGCAACATCAAGCGTGGGGATCGCGTGGTCACGTTCGGTGGCATCATCGGTGAAGTCATCCACGTCAAGGATTCCGCTGAAGGCGCCACGACACGCGGAATGGAGGACGAGGTGACGATCAAGTCCGCCGAATCGCGCCTCGTCGTCGAGCGCGGCCGCATAGCGCGCATCGTCGGTGTCAGCACCGCCGCGGCAGCCGCCAAAGCCTGAGCGGGGAGCGCGTGAGCATCCTCGACATCCGCGTTCTCGGCGACCCTCTGCTTCGGCAGGCGACCACGCCGGTGACCGGTGTGACGGACGAATTGCGCCGGTTGATCGCGGACATGTTCGACACGATGCATCACGCGCGTGGCATCGGGCTCGCCGCGCCGCAGGTCGGTCGCACCGAGCGACTCGCCATCGTCGAGGTGGATGATCAGCGCCTCGTATTGATCAACCCCGAGATCGTGCAGCAGGAAGGGCGCGCGAAGGCCGAAGAGGGATGCCTTTCGATCCCCGACATCTATGCCGACGTCGAACGTCCGAAGTCGGTGCTCGTCCGCGCCCGTGACGAACGGTTCGAGGTCTACGAGGTGGAGGCGACCGACCTGGTCGCGCGCTGCATCCAGCACGAGATCGATCACCTCGACGGGAAGCTGTTCGTCGACTACCTCAGTGTGCTGAAGCGCACCGCGGCGCTCGCGAAGTGGAAGCTCGAGCAGGGCAAGTATCCGGGCCACATCCGCCGCGTGTCGCTCGAGACGCCCGAGGAGCTCAGCGAACACGAGCATCTCGAGGAGGAGCTGTAGGTGCGCGTCCTCTTCTGGGGCACACCTGATTTCGCCACGGCGGCGCTCCGGGCCCTGCTCGGCGAGGGCTTCGACGTCGTGGGCGTCGTGACGCAGCCCGACAAGGCCGTCGGCCGGTCGCGATCGATGCTCGAGCCATCGCCGGTGAAGACGGTCGCCATCGCCGAGGGGCTGCCGGTCCTTCAGCCCGACGCGCCACGCGGGGAGGCGTTCATGACCACGGTCGCCGCGCTCAAGCCGGACGTGAGCGTCGTCGTGGCGTACGGGCACATCCTGCCCCGTGCGGTCATCGACCTGCCGGCGTCGGGCACGCTCAACATTCACGCATCCCTGCTGCCGGCCCTCCGTGGTGCGGCACCCATCCAGGCCGCGATTCGCGACGGACGGGGCGAGACCGGAGTGACCATCATGCAGATGGTGCCGAAGCTCGATGCCGGGCCGGTGCTGTTGCAGGCGCGCACGCCCGTGCTCGCCGATGAGACGGCGGGCGAGCTCGCGTTGCGGCTGAGCGAACTGGGCGCGGGCGCGCTCATCGAAGCGCTCGCGTTGATGGAGCTCGGGCTGTCGAAGCCGGTAGTGCAGGACGAGCAGCTGGCTACCTACGCGGCCAAGCTGACACGGGAGACGGCGCAGGTAGACTGGACGCGCACTGCCCACGAGGTCGGCCAGCACGTGCGCGCTTACGATCCCAAGCCGGGCGCATGGACGCGCGTCAACGGGACCGAGGTGAAGCTGTACGGCGCGCGGACCGCGCCGCGCGGCGCCACGCACGAGCCGGGCGACGTGATGGCGATCGACGCCGAGGGGCTGCTCGTGGCGTGCGGGGGCGGTGCCGTGCGCATCGCCGTCGTGCAGCCATCCGGCAAGCGCCGTCTCACACCGCAGTCGTGGGCCAACGGGCGCGGACTGTCGGTTGGCGACCGATTCGACACCGGCGTCGTCACGCCAGCGTAGAGTCGGGATGACATCGGAGCCGGTAGCCCACCTGGACGGTGCGGTCCCGCTCGTGCACGCGGTCACGACCGACGAGATCGTTACCCGGGCGGACTTCATCGACGTGGCGTGTGGCGTGATGGGCGCGCTTGGACGCCGTGGAGCGTTGCACCTTCGCGCGAGCCGGCTGTCCGGCGCGCAGCTGGAGCTCCTGGGCGAGACCCTGGCCGCGGCGCAGCAGGTGACCGGTGCATGGCTCGTGGTGAACGACCGGGTGGATGTCGCGCGCGCCGTGGGCGCGCGCGGTGCGCAGTTGACGAGCCGTTCGCTCACCGCTGCCGACGCGCGTCGCGCGGCGCCGGCGCTGGCGATCGGGGCGAGCGTCCACGGCGTGCCGGACGGCGTGACCGCGGCGGAGAGCGGAGCGGACTGGCTCGTGGCTGGTCGGGTATTCGACGCCGATGGGCGACCCGGCGCGGCGGGTATCGGGATGGAGTTCGTCGAAGCGCTCATCGCGGCGGTGCGCATCCCGGTGGTCGCCATCGGCGGAGTGCGTCCGCAGCACTGCCGGATCCTGCGCCTCGCCGGCGTGCACGGAGTCGCCGTGATACGCGGCATCTGGGACGCGCCGAATGCCGAACGCGCGGCGATCGAGTATCTTTGCTGCTATGACGACGCCGCTGGTGCCTGAGCGCTCGGCCTCCGCGCTGACGGCCGACGGATCGTGCCGCGGCGCGCGGCGGACGCGCGCACGGTGACGGGCCCGGGCCGTCCCGCCGTCGATACGCGTGGCGGCGTGACCGACGCGCGCGCTGCGTCAGCAGACATCTGCGCCGACCTTCGTGGTGGCGACCTGCTCGACAGCAGCTTCGAGCGTCGTACGGTCCGCCTGGACCCGCGCGACCGCCGATGGACGCGTGAGCTCGTATACGGCATGCTCAGGCGCAGGAGCTGGCTCGACGCGGTACTCGCCGAGCGTGTCAGTGGCGGACTCGCGCGACTCGATGCGGACGTGATCGACCTGCTGCGGCTGGGAAGCTATCAGCTGCTCGCGATGGGCAGCGTCCCGGCGTACGCCGCGATCGGGCAGACGGTCGAGACCGTGAAGCGCCGTCATGGCATCGGCGCGAGCAAGCTCGCGAACGCGGTGCTTCGCCGACTGGACCGCGAGCGCGAGACGCTGGCGGTCGTGCCGCCCGACGATCGCGCGGACGCACTGGCGCTGGAGCATTCGCATCCGCGGTGGCTCGTGGCGCGATGGCTCGCACGGTGGGACGAGGCCGACGTGCGCCGCCTCCTCGTCGCCAACAATGGCGAGGCGCCACTCGTGGCGCGGCCCTATCACGTCGTCCGCGAACAGCTCGAGGCGATGTTCGAGAGCGCCGGTGTGGAGACGGGCGACGCGCCCCTCGTGGCCGACAGCCTCGTGCTGCTGGGGGGCGTGGGATCGATGACCGAACTGGGCGCATTCAAGCAGGGGCTCTTCCACCTGCAGGATCCCGCGTCCACGCTCGTCACGCGATATGCGTGCGTGCCGTCCGGCGCCACGGTCGCCGACCTGTGTGCCGCGCCCGGCGGCAAGTCGCTCGAGCTGGCCCGCACGGCGGGGCTCGTGCTCGCCGGCGATCCGTCGAAGCATCGGCTCGCGCGCGTGCGTGAGAACATGCGGCGGCTCGACGTCGACAACATCATCCCGTTCGTCGGCGATGCGCTCCATCCGCCACTCGCATCGGTGGATGCGGTGCTGGTGGACGTGCCGTGCACCGGCACCGGGACCTTTCGCCGTCACCCGGACGCGCGCTGGCGTCTCAAGGCGAGCGATCTGGCGGTGCTTCCGTCGCTGCAGCGCGCGATCCTGCGCTCCGGTGCGACCGTCGTGCGGCCCGGAGGACTGCTCATCTACAGCACCTGCTCGCTCGAGCTCGAGGAGAATGACGAGCAGGTCTCGACCTTCCTCGCCGAGCATCCGGATTGGTCGCTCGAGGCGCCGCCGAGCGGCGTGGTGCCGGACACCGTGCTCGATGGCCAACTGCTGCGCGTTCTGCCGCAGCGACACGCCACCGACGGCGCCTTTGCGGCGCGCTTTCGTCGGCCTCGCGCGGATGTGGCGGCATGAGCTGGCGTTCGACCGTGCGCACCTCACTCGTCTATCTCGTAAGTATCTTCGCGGGCTTCGCGCTCGCGTGGCTGATCGTCGCCTTCGTCGTGTTTCCCACCGGCGTTGTGCCGCGCGACGTGAAGGTGCCCAACGTGACCGGCCTCATGTTCGACGAGGCGGAGCAACGACTCGCCGAAGCGGGCTTCAAGGCCGAGCGGGGCGAGCAGCGGTACGACAATTCGGCGCCGAAGCTCACGGTGCTCGAGCAGGTGCCCGCGCCGGGCACGCGCGAAGGGATCGGCAATCCGGTGACCCTCGTGCTGAGCGGAGGCCAGCGGATCGTCACGGTGCCGACGGTCACGGGCATGACGCGCATCGAGGCGCAGGTGCGACTGGAGCAGGACGGATTCGAGATCGGCGAAGTTGGAGAGGCCAACAGCTCGTCCGCGCGCGGCAGCGTGGTGGGAACTCGCCCCGCCGCGGGCGCGCAGGTGAGCGTACCGAGCACGATCACGCTGATTCTCAGTCGCGGCGCGGAAGCGACCGCTACGCAGATGCCGAGCCTGATGGGCCGCGACATCAGCGGCGCACGGATGGTGCTCTCACAGCTCGGCGTGCGCGACGTGATGGTGACACCGGACCCGATGGCGACTGGTCCCGCCGGCACGGTCGTCGGACAATCGCCGGTGCCCGGCGCGACGATTCTCCCCGGAGCCACGGTGCAGTTGCGCGTCGCGGGTGTGACGACGCCGTGAAGACGGCTCGTCTCGCGCCGTCCATACTCAGCGCCGACTTCTCGCGACTGGGGGCCGACGTGGCCATGCTCGAGTCGGCGGGTGCAGACTGCATTCACGTCGACGTGATGGATGGACGCTTCGTGCCCAACCTCACTTTCGGTGCGAAGGTGATCGAAACGGTGCGCCGGTGTACTGCGCTCCCCCTCGATGTGCACCTGATGGTCGTCGAGCCCGAGCGCTACTTCGACGATTTCGTGGCGGCTGGTGCGACGGGGCTCACGGTCCATGTCGAGGCCGCGACGCACCTGCATCGCCAGCTCGCGCGGATCCGTGAGCTGGGCGCGCTCGCTGGTGTCGCGGTCAATCCCGCGACGCCGCTGTCGACGGTGGACGATGTGCTCGAGCAGCTCGATCTCCTGCTGGTGATGTCCGTGAATCCCGGGTTCGGCGGCCAGCAGTTCATCGAGCGATCGATCGAGAAGGTTGCGCTCGCCCGTCGACGGCTGGACGAGGCAGGAAGCCGCGCCACGCTCGAGGTGGATGGCGGGATCAACCGCACGACGATCGCCGCGTGCTGGCGGGCGGGCGCGGACACGTTCGTGGCCGGCAATGCGGTGTTCGGCGCGCCGGACCCGCGCGCCGAGCTCGCGGCGCTGCGAGCACAGTGCGCGATTCACGCGTGAGGAGGGGAGCGTGACGGCTCGCCAGCAATGGACGATCGTGCTCGGCATCGTGGCGCTGCTCGCCGTGCTGCTCGCGGCGGCGACACACTTTCTCGGCGATGAGCTGTTTCCCGTGTCCGTCGGCTCGGCGGCGCCGCCCATGGAGGCGACCACGCTCGAGGGCGCGCCACGCGCGAAGACGCTGCGCGACTACGAGGGCAAGGTGGTGCTGCTCAACGTGTGGGCTACCTGGTGCGAGCCCTGCAAGGTGGAGATGCCGAGCATCGAACGGCTGCATCGTGAGTTCGGCCCACGCGGTCTCGCCGTGGTGGCCGTGAGCGTGGACGACGCGGGCATGGAGAAGCGCATCACGACCTTCGCGCGGGAGCTCGGCATCACCTTCGAGGTATTGCACGACCCCACGCGGACGACATCCCGAAACTATCAGATCACGGGTTACCCGGAAACGTTCATCATCGGTCGCGAGGGGACGATCCGGAAGAAGGTGATCGGTGCGGCCGACTGGAACTCCGCGGCCAACCGCGCGCTGATCCGCGAACTGCTCGGACCCGTCACGGCATCGCGCTGAGCGCACGATGACGCGCACCGCGCCGTGACGCGCATCCTCGGTATCGAGACGTCCTGCGACGAGACCTCGGCCGCCGTGTTGTCCGGACACGGTGACCTTGCCTCGCTCGAGTCGCTCGTGATCCTCTCCCAGGACGTCCACCGCATCTTCGGCGGCGTGGTTCCCGAAATCGCGTCGAGGCATCATCTCACGGCGATCGTGCCTGTCGTTCGACAGGCGCTCGCCGACGCATCGGCGACACTGGACGACATCGACGCGGTGGCCGTGACGCACGGGCCCGGACTCGTCGGCGCACTCCTGGTCGGGGTGAGCTTCGCGAAGGCACTCGCCTTCGGACGGTCGGTGCCGTGCCTGGGCATCCATCACATGGAGGGGCATCTGTTCGCCACCGCGCTCGAGCATGCCGATGCGGTGCCACCTTTCATCGCGTTGCTCGTCTCCGGCGGGCATACCCTGATCGTCGATGTCGAACGCTGGGGAGAGTACCGCCTGCTCGGCCGCACGCGAGACGACGCGGCGGGTGAGGCATTCGACAAGGTGGCGAAGCTGCTCGGCCTCCCCTACCCCGGTGGGCCACACGTGGAGCGACTCGCGCGCGATGGCGATCCGGCCCGCTTCCGCTTCTCGCGCCCGATGCTGCGTCGCAACCAGCAGCCCGCCGACGAGGATTTCTACGACGTCTCGTTCAGCGGTCTCAAGACGGCGGTGCTGCACGCCGTTCGCGCCGGCTCGGCGGACGACGCACCGCACATCGCGCGGGGTTTTCATGACGCGCTCGTCGAGACTTTGGTCGAGAAGACGGCGCGCGCTGTTCAACAGTTCCATCGCACGCGGGTGGTACTCGGCGGTGGTGTCGCCGGTAATCGTACGCTTGCCGAGGCGATGCGTCACCGCGTGCGTCGACTCGGGGCGGACGTGTATGCGCCGAGCCCGCGGCTCGCGACGGACAACGCGGCGATGATCGCGCGTGCGGGGCTGTTCCACTTCGATCGCGGCGATCGCGCGGCGCTCGACCTCAACGCATTCGCGGCGCTTCCTCTTCCCGGGCTCGTGACCGCATGACGCTGTTGCCGCATCCGATCGTTCATCACACGTTCGCCTACGAGTTCGGCCCGCTCCAGTTCACCGGATTCGGGATCGCGATCCTGATGTGCTTCGTCGTCGCGCAGTCGGTCGCGCAGCGGGAGCTCGTGCGACGAGGCCATGATCCCGCGCCCATCTCCGACATGATCTTCGCCGCCCTTGTCGGGGGTCTGCTCGGGGCGAAGCTCTACTACGTCGTCGTGCTCGGGAACTGGGATTCGATCTTCGACCGAGGCGGATTCGTGTATTGGGGCGGATTCATCGGTGGTGCGCTATCGGTGATCGCCGTGGTGCTATACAAGCGCGCTGGCGTCATGCGCATGTCCGACATTTCGGCGGCGCCGCTGGCGGCGGCGTACGCGGTGGGTCGCACCGGCTGCTGGGCGGTGGGCGACGACTACGGGCGACCATGGAATGGGTTCTTCGCCGTCGCGTTTCCGGAAGGTGCGCCGCCGAGCACGGCGGGGGTGATGTCCCGCGACTTCGGCATCGCAATGCCCGCCGGCGCAACCGCGAACACGGTATTGTCGGTGCTTCCCACGCAGCTGCTCGAAGTGGTCATGGGTTTCGGCGCATTTCTCATCCTCTGGCGGCTGCGCGACCATGCGCACGCCGAGGGCTGGCTCTTCGGGGTGTACTGCGTGCTAATGGGGCTCGAGCGGTTTCTGATCGAGTTCCTGCGAGCGAAGGATGACCGATTCCTCGCGGGTCTGACCTATGCGCAGCTGATCGCGGTGGGCTTCATGCTCATGGGCGTGGCGATCATGATGTACACGCGAACGGTCG
>Ga0136612_10000504_pt1 | contig 14056 bp, 12 predicted proteins | sample AntDryUQ224A2306_2_FD_106644 | JGI IMG/M metagenome (GOLD analysis project Ga0136612, IMG submission 106644) | Polar desert sand microbial communities from Dry Valleys, Antarctica - metaG UQ224A (23.06) | ecosystem: Environmental > Terrestrial > Soil > Desert | place: Antarctica: Dry Valley... | reverse complement strand
GGCGGCGGCGATCCGTCAGGCGACCGGCAAGGCGCTGCGGCGGGTACCGATCCGGCCCGAACACATCACCGGTACCTGACGCGATCGGCCGCAGGCAAGAGGGCTCAGGGCAGTAGGCGGGTGCATGAACCTGGTGCACTCGCACTCGCCTTCCCACTGGTGACTGCTTGAGAGGATCGCGGGACGTCACTCCTGACCGCTGCCTCTGTCGGGACTTGACCGCCAGCGTCGCTGGGACCCGCCACGTCAGAGCGAACAGTCCGGCCGCCAGCAGCAGCTGCGCGATGGTGCCGACCGTTTGCACCACGGCGTCGACAGCGGGGAAGCCGGCCAGGTGCGTGACGTGATTGATCGCGTGCGGAACCGCGAAGACAGTCAGTGCGAGTAGTGCAACCCGGACCAGCCTGCGGTCGGTGGTCAGCATGGCGGCCACGAGCAGGAAGGTCAGTGCCAGGCTGAACGCGGCGAGGAGGGCCAACCCGATGCGCAGCACACTCCGGGCAGTCATGGTCGGGCCTGCGCTGCACGTTCGGCCAGGTAGACCTCGAACCCGACAACGCCATCGGCGTGTTCGGGGGCGAGGTGCCCGCCCTCGCGATAACGACGGGCTACCGATCCGGGTATGCGCACTGGCATGAGGGCGCGTCGGCGGCCGTTCGCAGCGAGCCAGGCGGGCGAGAGTCATGCTGACAGTTCGAAGCTGAGGCGTCTGCACTCGAAACTCAGTTGCTGTCGCTGCGGCTCATGTGGTCGCCTGCCCGCATGGACCAAGAAGCGTTACGCGCCGCGTTCGACGAGCAGATGCGCCGCAACCCTGAGCCGGAGCCGGACGGACGTGTCGAGCACGACGACTGGGTTACCCGCAGCATGTCCGCGCGAGACGGGTGGAACGGCGTCACCTGGTGTGACCTACGAGGCGTCGATGCTGACGCAGTCATTGCTGAGCAGGTCAGCCGGTTCGCACAACAGGCCCGGCCGTGGGAGTGGAAGCACTACTCGTACGACGAGCCGCAAGACCTCCCCGACCGACTGCTCGCGGCCGGTTTCACGCGCGAGCCGGCCGAGTCGCTGCTCGTCGCCGAGATCGCGGACCTTGGGCTCGATGTCCCACCGCCGCCGGGCGTAGAGCTGCGGGAAGTCGTCGACGCAGCCGGGGTCGAAGCCGTCGTATCGGTGCATGACGAGGTGTTCGGCGGTGACCATTCCGCGCTGGGCCGCAACCTGCTCGCGGGACTTGCGCTCGAGCCCAGTACGGCGGCCGCCGTGGTCGCCGTTGCCGCGGACGATCCGATCGCCGCCGGGCGCGTGGAGCTCCCTCCCGGCACCGACTTCGCCAGCCTGTGGGGCGGCGGTACGGTGGCTGCGTGGCGGGGACGCGGTACGTTCCGCTCGCTGGTCGCCCATCGGGCCGCCATCGCATCGGCGCGAGGCTACCGATACCTCCAGGTCGACGCCATGCCGGCAAGTAGGCCGATCCTGCAACGTCTCGGGTTCGTCGAGCTCGCCACCACGACCCCGTTCACCTACCCAGGCTGAGGTGGGTCGCGCGTCCGGCGATGGCGACAGCACAGCCTGGACATCAACCGTGGTTGAGTCTCTAGGCTGTGGGCTCGGCCCAGAGAGGAGAGCGACAATGCGGATCTGTCAGACCTGTGCCGTCGAGCATGCCGAGGGAGTGGACGTGTGCGCCATCTGCGCCGACGAGCGTCAGTGGGTGCCGGTCGCCGGCCAGCAGTGGACCACGCTGGAGGAGCTGGCCGCGGCCGGTTGCAAGATGCGGGTGACCGAGCTCGAGCCCGACCTGTTCGGCATCACCGTCGAGCCCGAGGTAGGCATCGGTCAGCAGGCGCACCTGGCGCGGACGCCCGCGGGCAACCTGCTCTGGGACCCGACCGGCTACCTCGACGAACCGGCCGTACGACGGGTTCGCGAGCTGGGCGAGGTCGTCGCAATCGTGGCGAGCCATCCCCACATGTTCGGCGTGCAGGTGGAGTGGAGCCGGGCGCTGGGGGACGTACCGGTGCTGGTCGCCGAGCCTGACCTGGCCTGGGTCGCCCGTCCCGATCCTGCGATACGTACGTGGTCAGGAAGGCTCGACCTCCTCCCTGGGATCACGCTCGCCCAGCTCGGCGGGCACTTCCCTGGCAGCGCGGTCGCACATTGGGCAGCTGGTGCAGGCGGCAAGGGTGTGCTGTTCGGAGGGGACACCATCCAGTCGAACCCGGACCGGGCCTCGGTGACGTTCATGCGCAGCTACCCGAACCGGATCCCGCTCTCGGCCGCCGTGGTCGAACGCGTGACCCAAGGGGTGGAGCCGTTCTCCTTCGATCGGTTGTACGACAACTTCGGCGGCACCATCGACGCCGATGCCCGCGCTGTCGTCCGCCGGTCGGCCGGGCGCTACATCGGCTGGGTGCGCGGCGACTTCGACCACCTCACCTGACGGTCTTTGGCACCATGACTCCCGATCAGGTCAAGGAGCGTACGTCCGCCACGTCGTACTCCGCTACGGACGCGGAGAGCATCGCCGCGCCCTGCTCGTCGCTGGGGCCACTGCCGCGGAACGCCTCGACCGAGGCCTGCGACTCCCAGCGTTCGAAGATGTCGATACGCCCTGGATCCACGATGTCGGCAGTGATGGCGAAGTCAAGGCAACCGGCGAAGCGCCGGGCCTGTTCGACGACGCTCGCGCAGCCCGCGAGGTAGCCCTCGCGCTGCCCAGGGTCGACCATGATGTGTCCCGCGACGATGACCATACGATGCTCCAGTGGTGGGTTCGGACCGGCTGGGTCACACAGTAGGACGGTCCGCCGCCGCTGAAATGATCGGTCACAGCTCGCACCGACGCGCCCGCGCTCAGAACCGGCGGTGCACCGGTGGCAGCACCGCGCGGAACCGCTCCTCCAGACGGGCGCGGGCTGACTCGTCGATCTCCCCGTTGACCCGCAGACGCGAGACGCCCCCGTCGGGATAGACGTCGAGCCGTACGTGGGTGATAGGTAGCGCATTGTCGAGCACGAAGTGGTGCCGGGTGTCCGGCTGCAGCCGGGTCCGCGGCAGCAGCTCTAGCCAAGCCGGCTCGTCGTCGATGTCCGCCGAAACGCCGACGAACCCACTCAGGCTTGCCCACCTGGCCGCGTTGCCGATGAAGTAAGAGGTGTCGATCTCGACGCGTCGTACGCGTCCCCGCGCGGCGAGTTGTACGGTCACGTGGTCGTTGCCGTCGTCGCGGCGTCGGGCGTTCTCCCACCCTTCGCCCATCGTCCGGGCACGGCCCGACGCCAGGATGTTGAGCGGCGAGGAGTAGAAGGCGTTGGAGCAGCCGACGACGGTACCGCCGTTCTCGAGTGCGGCGAGGTCGACGGTTCCGGTCAGGAGGCTGGGGTCGGGCACGGGCTCCCCGTGCACCCGGAACCTGGCCACGCCACCGTCGGGATAGATCGTCAAGCGCACGTGGGTGTAGCGGTGCTCGTCACTGACGACGAAGGGGTTTGCACCGTCCCCGTCGACCGGTGACTTCGGTACGAGCGTCGCCCACGCGGCCTGCTCGAGCTCGGCCGGTGACGGGTAGCCGTCGACGCTGGTGGCCTCGACCGAGACGTGGGGTGGGTAGTTGCCGGTGAACCACGCCGTGTCCACGACGACACCATGGACGACCCCGGGCACACCCAGGCGTACGACGGCGTGATCGTGGCCGGGCTCGCGACGACGGCGGGTCTCCCAACCGTCGTAGATCTTGCCCTTGTGGCCGAAGTCCTGCGTAGAGAACACCGCCGGCTCAGGCTTGATCAGGTTCTCGCGCTCGGCGAAAAGCTCGTCGTTGGCGTAGACCACGCTGCCGGCGATGGCCCGCGACGCGAGGTCCGGCAGCTGTGTGAAGTCACTCATGTGCCTCCGTTGGCGAGCAGCCGGCCCTGCGGCTCGACGTCGTTCTCGATGTCGGCCGTGATGACGTTACCCCGCAACCAGGTGGCGCGTACCCGTCCGGTAAGCGGACGCCCGTCGTACGGCGTGAGGGGGTTCTTGTGGAACAACTCCCCCGTGTCGACGGTGAACCCGTCGTCGGGCGCGAAGACGCAGAAGTCGGCATCGCGCCCGACAGCGATCTTCCCCTTCGATGACAGGCCCGCGAAGGCCGCAGGGCGCTCGGCCATCCAGCGCGCGACCTCGGCCAGGGTGTGTCCGCGTTGCCGCGCCGCGGTCCAGATCGCCGGTAGCCCGAGCTGGACCGAGGCGATCCCTCCCCACGCAAGCCCGAAGTCCCCCGAACAGGTGCGCTTCAGGTCCGGCGTACACGGTGAGTGGTCGGATACGACGAGGTCGATGGTGCCGTCGGCCAGCCCTCTCCACAGCGCTTCGCGGTTGTCGGCCTCGCGGATCGGCGGGCAGCACTTGAACGCCGTGGCGCCGTCGGCGATCTCCTCGGCGGCGAAGGTCAGGTAGTGGGGGCAGGTCTCCACGGTCAATGCCACACCGTCGCGGCGGGCCGCGGCGATCATCGGCAATGCCTCGGCGCTCGCCAGGTGCACGATGTGCACCCGGCACCCCGTCCGCCGTGCCACCTCGATCACGCGGGCGATGGCGAGGTTCTCGGCTGCACGCGGGCGCGACGCGAGGAATGTCGAGTACGCCCGGCCGTCCGTCCCCGGTACGTCCTCGACGGCAGCAGCGTCCTCGGCGTGGACGAGCATCGTCGTGCCCAGGGACTCGACGACGCGCATGGCGGCCTCGAGGTCGTCGGGTCCGAGGTGGCCGAACTCCTCGACGCCCGACGGCAGCAGGAAGCACTTGAACCCGAGCACGCCGGCGTCGTGCAAGCCGTCCAGGTCGTCCAGGTTGCCCGGGACCGCGCCCCCGTAGAAGCCGACATCGACGAAGCACTGGCCCTCGGCGCTCTTGCGCTTGACCGCCAGGGCGTCGACGTCGCAGGTGGGCGGGATGCTGTTCAGCGGCATGTCGACGACCGTCGTCACCCCGCCTGCCCCAGCCGCGCGGGTCGCGCTGCGGAAGCCCTCCCACTCGGTGCGGCCAGGCTCGTTGACGTGCACGTGCGTGTCCACCAGGCCCGGCATCAGGACCTCGTCGTCGCCGAGCCGGACCACCCGCGTGGCGCCGGGGGTCGCCGCCTGCTCCAGCGGATCGATGGCGATGATGATGCCGTCGCGGATGCCGATGGCCCAGGCGACCTCGCCGTCCGCGGTGATGACGCGTGGCGCCCGGATCACCAGGTCGTAGCCGTCGGTCATCGCGCTGTCACGTTCATGAGAGGGGTGTCGCGGGTCACCAGTGCCACTCCTCCGCCTCGGCAGGGGCGTCGTCGCGCTGCACCGCGGCCTCGATCAGGCCGTATGGCCGGTCGGCCGCCACGAAGACCTCGCCGGGGTTGTCGACGCCGAACGGGCCGAGGTCGACCAGGAAGTGGTGCTTGTTCGGTGCGGCGAACCTGATCTGGACGATCTCCGGGTGCTTCTCGAGCGCGACCTCACCCATCGCGTACAGGCTCTGCTGCAGTGCGTAGCTGTGCACCTCGGCGAACTTCTGCAGCAGCAGGCCGCGGACCGACCGGTACGTCGTGTCCCAGTCGACATCGGTGCGGTCGTAGCGCCACTTGGCGACCAGGGAGGTCGCAAGGATGCGGTCGGCCGTCTCCGGAAGCGTCGTGTAGTGGTCGGTCAAGAACCCGTGGAACTCCGAGCCGGTCGTCTTGAGGAGGACGAGGTCGTTGACACCCGACACGACCGTCGCCCGGCGGTCGGCACCGGTCCCGCCGACGGTGACGACGGTGGTACGCGTCTCGGCGCCGGTCCGGGTGAAGGCGTGGTCGTGGCCCGCGCCGTCGACCTCGATCCGCCGCCAGGAGTACTCCGCGACGGCGATCCGCGCCGCGCTGACCGACTCGGTCTGGTCGACGAAGTGTTCAGCGAGGGCCATTGCGTACTCCTCGATGGAGCCGATGCCCGTCTCTTTGGCGAAGGAGAACACCGTGTTCTTCTGGGTGTCGGTCGGCAGGACCCCGGCCTGGTCGCCGGTGGTGTGCGCGGCCTCGAAGTCGCCGCGCAAAGACGTCGAGACGTTGAGGTCGCGGATCTCGTGGCGCTCGGTGTCGCGGTAGACGCGCACCACGCGGTTCTCGGACTTCCCGTACTGGTTGGGGCCAAGGACGATTCCCATGCCGCTCAGCTCCCCCGGTAGGTCGAGTACGCGAACGGGCTCAGCAGCACCGGTACGTGGTAGTGCTGGGAGGGGTCGGCGAGGCTGAAGGTGATGCTCACGTAAGGGTAGAAGCCGGTCTGGTCGGTCGATGCGAAGTACGTCGAGGTGCCGAAGGTCAACCGGTAGTCACCGCGTTCGAGCCGGTCGGGGCCGAGATCGCCGACGCGACCATCGGAGTCGGTGACGGCGTCGGCGACGTACGTTGTCGCGTCCCCTTCGCCGCGGACCTCCTCGAGCAGGACCGGTACACCGGCGGCCGGCACCCCGAGCGCGGTGTCGAGCACGTGGGCGGTGACGGCGCTCATGTGCGCAGTCCCTTCCGCAGGCGGACCAGGGCGATCTTTCGAAGCTCGTCTGCGACGACGGCTTGCTCGGCGGCAGCGGAGTTGGTCATTCGGTTGCGGGCGGAGTCGAGGACCTGCTCGGCGCTCAACCCGGTTGCGCAGATCAGGAACACCCGTCCGAACCGCTCCTCGTACCGGCCGTTGGCCTCGGCGAGCAGCGAGGCCGTCGAGGCATCCGACGACACCGACGACTGCTCGGCGCGGGACCACCGCGCTTGCGCTGAACCACCGGCCGCCTTATCGCCGATCCGCAGATGCGCTGCGAGCGCGCGGTCGACGTCCTCGGCGGTGAACGCCCGTGCCGCCCGGTCCGCAGCAGCGACCAACGCGTCGTCGGCGGGGTACGGCCGTGCCGCCACCACCGCGTCGACCCAGCTCGGCACGTCGCAGCAGGCGGCCAGGAAGTCGCGGAGCTCCGCCTCGGTCGCGGCGTTGACCTGGGCGGACACCGACGGTGGGAGGCGCATGGGTCGGGACGCGCCGCTGTCGTCCCGTGTGGGCGGCCGGCGAGCGAGCCGACCGAGCTGGGCGCGGGTCAGCGAGGCCCCTTCGACAATCGCACTCTCGGACACGGCACCACACTCGACTGCCCGCAGCACGAAGCCCGCGAGCGCCGCGGCGGTGGCCGGCTCGTCCATGAACCCCGATGCGGTGTGCTGCACGTACGCGCGAAGACGCCCGACCGCTTGTGGCAGTCCCTCGGCGTAGAAGGCGAAGGTCGCGGCGAACCGGCTTGGCAGCTGGGCGGGGTGCAGGTCCCAACCCTGGTAGTACCCGCGCTCGAGCGAGCGCCGTACGAGCCGCGCGTGCAGACGCCAGGCGGCGAGCACCGACGCGTGGTCGCCGACGGGGAGGACGTTGGTCGATCCGTCGGACAGGTGCACACCGGTGCAGGCCGGTGCAACGGCTGCCGGAGGCGTGAACCATCGGAGCTACGAGCGCGGCGCCGTCGGGGCCGAGCACGGACTGCGGGGTCTCCACCTGGATCTCGAACCGCAGGCTGCCGGGCGTCAACGCGTGCGCCGCCTCCAGGTGTTCACACACCACGACCATGGCCTCGACCTGGTCGACCGAGGTCACCTTGGGCAAGGTCACGACGAAGCCGAGCGGCAGCGCTCCAGAACCGGCGAGCTCCCCGACGAACAGGTCGAGGGTACGTACGCCGCGCCCTCGGGTCTGCCGCTCGAAGCTCTTGAACCGGATGCCGACGTACGGGGGCGCAGCGCCCGCGTCGAGAGCCTCCCGCAGCACCTGCGCCGCGGCCGCGGCAGCGGCGTCCTCCTCGGCATCGGGGCGTGACCCGTACCCGTCCTCGAAGTCGATCCGCAGATCCTCGACGGGTTCGACGGCGAGCTTGTCGCGTACCCGCTCGTACACTGCGGCGGCGGTCGTCGCCGAGATCCCCAGCCCCTCAGCCAGCTCGCGGGCGGTGGGCGCATGCGTGTCGAGGGTCTCCAGTGCCTGCCGGCCCCAGTCCGAGACGAGTCCGGCGTGGTACGTGTCCGCGGGCACGTAGACGGTGTGCACCGGTTGGCGGACACCCCGGTCACCGGGATAGAGCCGTGCGAGTCGCGCATCGGCGGCTGTCAGCCGCCGGTCGAGCGCGCCCGTCAGCTCGTGGAGGTCGCTCACGCGTACACCGTAGCGACCAGCGGCCGAGTGAAGGCGGGAAGGCCTACCGGCTACGCGCCGGCCTTGGCCGGCAGAACGGCTCCGATACCTCACACTGGCAGCAGTGAAGCGAGCCCTCCCACGCGGCCGAGTCCTGACGGTGAGCGAGCTCGGCTCGCGCCGGCCGGCTAGGTGGGCGCAGAGGGATTCGAACCCCCGACCGCCTGCTTGTAAGGCAGGAGCTCTACCGCTGAGCTATACGCCCGGACGCTGCACGATCAGCCCGGCGATCTTGGCGCGATCAGATGAGATAGGCGTGGCCGCTGGAGTCTCGGGTCACCAGCGGCCACACGACCTCAGTATGCCACAGATCCATCGCGCGCCGAAGCCGATCCGATTGCGGTTCTCATCACTCGCGGCAGTGGCTGAGCCCCGCCAGCGCAGCGCGGTAGTCCTGGATCTGTCGGGTGTCGGTAGTCGCGTTCTCGACCTTCCAGCGCACGAGCCCCGCGGCGTCGATGACGAACGTCCCGCGGATCGCGCAGCCACGCCGCTCGTCGAAAACACCGTACGCCCGCGCCACCTCTCCGTGCGGCCAGAAGTCGCTGAGCAAGGCGAAGGTGATCTCGCGGGCGTCGGCGAACGCTCGCAGGGTGAACATCGGGTCACACGAGATGGCCACCAGCTGGACGTCATCGTTGACGAAGGCCGTGACGTCGTCCTGCAACGCGCCGAGCTCGGCGGTGCAGACGCCACTGAACGCCCATGGGTAGAACACCACGAGCGCCGCCCTGCGGCCGCGCAGGCCTGCCAGGCTCACGTCCTGGCCGTGCTGGTCCACCAGGTCGAAGCCAGGGGCGCCCGCGCCGACGTCGATGCTCATCGGGTGCTCAGTCCGCCGTCAGCAACAGCATCACCCTCGGCGACGCCGCCGACGGCAAGCGCCCGGGCCAGCGCGTTGGCCTGGGCGTGCAGCTCGCGAAGGTCAACGACCCGGCGTCGTCCACGATCGCCGTACGCCGTGGCACGCGGGCCGCCAGCGAGGCGAACCCACCGGCCGGACCGAAGCCCCACCGCTTGAGGGCCGTCGCGATCTGCAGCATCGTGTGCGGCCCGTACGGACGTACGACACGGGTCGCGGCCAGCGACCTGATGCTGTGCGCTGCCAGCGAGACACGACCGGTTCCGGGTCCGTGCAGCACGCCGGTCACGATGCCTCGGGCATTCAGCGCTTGGGCGTGGCGAGCCGGGTCGCCGCCCAGTCCGCGGACGCCGATGAGGTCGTCGTGGTGGACAACCCCGCGATCGGGGCAGCCTCGGCGATGTCGGCGTTGTCGACGTAGCTGGGGCGCCCCACCTTGGGGGTCAGCAACCAGATCCCCCCGCCCTCGATCAGATCCTGCAGGGAGTCGACCAGTGCGTCGACGAGGTCGCCGTCCCCGTCGCGCCACCACAGGGCCACGCCGTCCACGACGTCGCCGTAGTCGCCCTCGACCAAGGCGTTGCCCGTGTGGCTCTCGATGGCCTCGCGCAGGTCGCCGTCGACGTCCTCGTCCCAGCCGAGCTCCTGGATGACGGTGTCCGGCTTGAATCCCAACCGTGACGCCATGCCGATGCTCTCCGCGTCCCGCGCGGTCGCGCCCACCCGAGCCTCCTTCTGCGTGCCGGCCCTTGGCGACCGGGATGCATCACACTAGCGGCTCATTCGCCGATGTCGCAGACCGACAACCCAAGATGTGAGCGGGAGTGACAAAATGGTCCCAGCCCCACCGGCAAACCAACTCCAGCTCGGCCGCCCACGAGGCAACCGATCACCAGGCAACGAAGAGGACATCGTGGCTCCAGCATCGCAGCGACCCCCCGTCATCCACGAGGGTCTGCCGACACAGCTTCCGGACATCGACCCCGACGAGACGACCGAATGGGTCGAGTCGCTCGACGACCTGATCTCCGAGCGCGGTCGCGACCGGGCCCGGTACGTCATGCTCCGGCTGCTCGAACGCGCTCGCGAACGCAATGTCGGTGTCCCCGCGCTGCGCAGCACCGACTACATCAACACGATCACCACCGAGCGTGAGCCTGAGTTCCCCGGCGACGAGGACATCGAACGCCGGATCCGGGCCTTCATCCGCTGGAATGCCGCGGTCATGGTCTCGCGCGCGAACCGCCCCGGCCTCGGCGTCGGTGGACACATCGCGACGTACCAGTCCGCAGCCAGCCTGTACGAGGTGGGCTTCAACCACTTCTTCCGAGGCAAGCAGCACCCGGGCGGCGGCGACCAGATCTTCATTCAGGGACACGCCTCCCCCGGCGTGTACGCCCGCGCGTACCTCGAGGGCAGGCTCACCGAGGACCAGCTCGACAAGTTCCGTCAGGAGGTCTCGCACGGAGTAGGCAAGGGCCTGTCGTCATACCCCCATCCGCGGCTGATGCCGGACTTCTGGGAGTTCCCGACCGTCTCGATGGGGTTGACCGCCATCAACGCCATCTACCAAGCGCGGTTCAACAGGTATCTGCAACATCGGGGCATCAAGGACACCAGTGAGCAGCACGTGTGGACCTTCCTCGGAGACGGGGAGATGGGAGAGCCGGAGTCGTTGGGCGCCATCGGTGTCGCGGCGCGCGAGGAGCTCGACAACCTGACATTCGTCATCAACTGCAACCTGCAGCAGCTCGACGGGCCCGTGCGCGGAAACGGCAAGATCATCCAGGAGCTGGAGTCGACCTTCCGGGGCGCCGGTTGGAACGTCGTCAAGGTCATCTGGGGCCGCGAGTGGGACGACCTGCTCGCCCGCGACGTCGACGGCGTCCTGGTCAACCAGATGAACAAGACGCCGGACGGACAGTTCCAGACCTACGCGGTCGAGGACGGCGCGTACGTACGCGAGAACTTCTTCGGAGCCGACCCACGCCTGCGCAAGATGATCGAGCACCTGAGCGACAACGACATCCACACCTTGCCGCGAGGAGGTCACGACTACCGCAAGGTCTACGCCGCGTTCCAGGCGGCCAGCGAGCACGCCGGCCAACCCACGGTGATCCTGGCGCACACGATCAAGGGGTGGACGATCGACTCGCTCGAGGGCCGCAACGCCACCCACCAGATGAAGAAGCTGACCAAGGCCGACCTGAAGAAGTTTCGTGACCGCCTGTTCCTGCCGATCGACGACGCGCAGATCGACGACTCCGACGTCGCGCCGTTCTACCACCCCGGCGCGGACAGTGACGAGATCAAGTACATGCTGGACCGGCGCCAACAGCTCGGCGGCCCGGTGCCCGAGCGCGTCGTCCGATCCACACCGCTCAAGCTCCCCGGCGACCCGGTGTACGCCGAGCTCAAGGGTGGCTCAGGCAAGCAGCAGATCGCCACGACGATGGCGTTCGTACGGCTCCTGCGCGACCTGATGCGTGACAAGGAGATCGGTCACCGGATCGTCCCGATCGCGCCCGATGAGTACCGCACCTTCGGCATGGACTCGATGTTCCCGACCGCCAAGGTCTACAACCCACACGGGCAGAACTACGAGGCGGTCGACCGCAGGTTGCTGCTGGCCTACAAGGAGTCCGCCAAGGGGCAGCTGCTGCACGAGGGCATCAGCGAGGCCGGCGCGATGGGCTCGGCGACTGCGGCGGGGACCTCGTACGCCACCCACGGGGAGCCGATGATCCCGGTCTACATCTTCTACTCGATGTTCGGCTTCCAGCGCACGGCCGACTCCATCTGGGCGTTCGCCGACCAGCTGGGCCGTGGCTTCCTGATCGGCGCGACGGCCGGTCGTACGACCCTGACCGGAGAGGGCCTGCAGCACGCCGACGGTCACTCACCGCTGATCGCCGCGACCAACCCGGCCGCGGTCCACTACGACCCGGCGTGGGGTTTTGAGATCAGCCACATCGTCCAGGCCGGCCTGGACCGGATGTACGGCAGCAGCGAGAAGCACCCGCACGGGGAGAGCGTCTTCTACTATCTGACGGTCTACAACGAGCCGGTGGTGCAGCCGGCCGAGCCGGACGACCTCGACGTGGACGGCCTGCTGCGCGGCGCGTACCGCTACCGGGCTGCGGCCGCGACCGACGACAACGGGCCGCGCGCCCAGATCATGGCCTCGGGTGTCGCCCTGCCGTGGGCGCTCGACGCGCAGAAGGTGCTCGCTGACGACCACGGTGTCGCTGCGGACGTGTGGTCCGTCACGTCATGGAACGAGCTTGCTCGCGACGGTGTCGACGCCGAGAAGTGGAACCTCAACCACCCGGACCAGGACGCGCGGGTGCCGTACATCACCGCCAAGCTCGCCGATGTCCCTGGTCCAGTGCTCGCTGTCAGCGACTACATGCGCGCCGTGCCCGATCAGATCGCGCGCTGGGTCCCGCAGACCTGGCAGTCGCTCGGCGCGGACGGGTTCGGGTTCGCCGACACCCGCGCCGCGGCCCGACGGTTCTTCCAGATCGACGCCAGCTCGATTGTTGTCAGCGTGCTGCAGACACTCGCCGCAGAGGGCCAGATCAAGTCCGCGACCGTCGCGGAGGCGTTCGCGACGCTGGCCCTCGACGACCCCACGGCGGTCGCTGGGGTGCCCCAGGAGGGTGGCGACGCCTGACCCGGTCGTGAGTCGCTGGCGATACGATGGCCCGCATGGATCCACGGGGCGGAGCGTCGACGGCAGGGCCGGACGATGCGGCTCCGACAGCCGTGGCTGGGCGTGCCCGTTCGATCGGCAGGCGTCTGCTGGACTGGCCCTACACGTTCGCCGTCGCGCTGGCACTCTCGGTCGGCGTCTTGACGATGGTGGTCGCCCACAACCTCGATCTGACGTTGCGTGATCCCGACGGATTCCTCGGACCTTCGTACATCCGGCTGCCGGCGCTGGGGCTGCTGTTCGTCGCCGGCGGCATCACCATCGTCGCGATCATCAGGTCCCGCAGCCTGCGGATCGGTGGCCAGGTCAAGAAGATCATCCGTGAGGAGTGGACCTGGAACCGGCTGTTCCACGTCGCGCTCGGGCTCATCACCTTCTACATCTGCTATGTCAGCTATCGCAACCTCAAGGGCTACCTGCCGCTCGTCCGCGAAGGTGTGGAGTACGACACCGAGCTGACCAACCTCGACCGGCTGCTGTTCTTCGGCAACTACCCGTCCCTGGTGCTGCAGGACGCGTTGGGCACCTCCGTGGCCGCACAGGTGCTCTCGACCTTCTACATCTCCTACCTAGTGCTCGTACCGATCTCGCTCGCCGCTCTGCTGGTCTGGAGTCGGGACATCAGCCTCGGGGCGTGGTACGCCACGGCGCTGAGCCTCAACTGGGTCCTCGGCGTCGCGAGCTACTACGCCTTGCCGACGGTGGGTCCTGCGTTCATCAACAACGCGCTCTTCTTCGAGCTCCCCCTCAACACGGGGGTGGCCGAGCTGCAGCGGCAGCTGTTCCGCGGCAGGGTGGGATTCCTGCAGAACCCGTTCGAGGGTGGCATCAACGGCATCGCCGGCTTCGCCTCGCTGCACGTCTCCGTCGTCGTCACCGCCTGCTTGTTCCTGCAGCGCACCGCAGCGCACCGGGTGGTGCGTGTGATCGCGTGGGCGTTCCTGCCGATCACCGTCCTCGCGACCATCTACTTCGGGTGGCACTACATCGCCGACGACGTCGCCGGAGTGGCGATAGGCTGGGTGGCGGTGGTGATCGGTGCCAAGGTCACCGGCAACACCAAGAAGCAGCGCCATCCCTCCGAGGCCGATGGCATCCCCACCGCGGTCTAGCTGTGATGTCCAGGGAGGTTGTCCCCGGTCTTGGCGGTGAGCCTGCCTGACAGGTGAAGGCCTCCGGTTGTGAAGTGGAGCTGTCGAATTCACCGCTTCACGACCAGGAGGCCCTCGTGTCCCACGCTAACGCCACACT
>Ga0136612_10000503_pt1 | contig 14058 bp, 17 predicted proteins | sample AntDryUQ224A2306_2_FD_106644 | JGI IMG/M metagenome (GOLD analysis project Ga0136612, IMG submission 106644) | Polar desert sand microbial communities from Dry Valleys, Antarctica - metaG UQ224A (23.06) | ecosystem: Environmental > Terrestrial > Soil > Desert | place: Antarctica: Dry Valley... | reverse complement strand
GTTGCATGAAACTGGTAGCAACTGTATATGCTACCAATAGTAACGACGGTGCAACTGGCAATTCGGTGCGCAATTGCGCACAAAAGCAAACGCCCCGACCGTGCTGGTTGAGGCGTGGTGTGCTTATTGTGCTGGGGGTGGCGTTGTGCCCCCCCCCTGCATTGTCGGTTGGTGGTTAAGCGAAAATGATCTCGCCACTGTCAACGCCCAAGAAGGCGGCTGTCTCTTCGGCCATGCGTGCCAGACGATTGCTCTGAGCTGCACTCGCCGAAAAGATGCGCGCTACATTGCTGTCAGTGCGGCGGACACGCTCACGGTCATTGACTTTGAGATTGGGGACAATGAGGGGTGCAGGGATGACACTGCCGGTGAACTGTGCAGTGACAGTCGTGATGCCTGCTACAGCCTCATAGCCTGCCGCATAGGCAACCTGTTGACTGCGGCTGATGAAGATTGCTTCAGGGCAAAGCGTCTTGCCTGCCTGGGCGTCCTGTTGGCCGAAGCGGTAGGCGACTGACATGGTGACGACTGGGGACTGTGGTAGAATCTGGGTATTCATTGAAAGCTGGCCTTTCTGTGAATGTGAGCCGTCGGTGTTACAGCACTGGCGGCTCTTTTTGTTGCACTAGATACAGGTACACTTGTATTTTATCATGGTTATATATCAAAGTCAACTACGAATATATACAAGTATACATTGACATATAATACAAATAGATGTATTATGTACACGTCAGAGCAATCTATAGCGAAAGGGGAGACAACATGAGGTTTGACGTACGAGCTGTCAAGGTGCTAATGGCTAGCAATGGAATAGATACACAGAAGGAGCTGGCCGAGTTAATCGGCTTGAGCGCGAATGCGGTATCTGAAATGCTACAGGGAAAAAGTGTGCCGAGTCTTGAGACAGTTGGCGCGCTGTGTGAAGCATTGCACTGCACGCCAAACGATATTCTGTTGGCTGATGGCCCAAAAGAGCCGACCCTCGTCAGAGTACCGGCGTAGAAGAATAGCCACTGGTGAGGGGCAAAAAGAAAGCCCCACCACCCGAAGGCAATGAGGCGTTTCGGCGCAATCACTCAACTTTGCTTTGCAGGCAGTGAGTGATCGCTACAACCAGGAGGTGGGCATTGCCTGCCGCCTTAGTTATGGAAGGAAGTATAACACGTTATGCAAAGTTTAGCCGATGTGCGCGCTGCGGAATTGGAAGCCCTAGCGGCGAGCGAAGGCATTGAGCTCCCCATGCCAATCAGACTTATCCTCTGGCTCGAGGATCGAGAATGTGTGGTGGATCTACACACAGGCCGGGCGACACGTCCCATTGTTGGCACGCTTACGCTCGCTGGCAAGGCTGTAAGCCATCTGCTGCGTGAGGTAGTAGGGGAGTTTGCCCTATGACTCAGCAGCCAAAGCAGGTGCAGTACCAAGCAGGGCATACATTTGTCCCGGCTATTATTGAGCGCAAGAATATTGTAACGACGATCCCCACTTTAGACCATTCTGCACTGCTACCACAAGCCGCCCATTCAGGCCACGCAAGGCAAGACGATGATGCCATCACGCACGCCAAAGCCACGTTGCTTGTGAGCAGCGCCTATGTCGTCGCATCCGCACTGATCACAGTTGGCCTATTGCTCATTATATGGCTCTACAGGGGCTTGGGTGAAGGGTGGGCGGTGTACACCTTCACCGGCCTCATTGTATGGGGTCTGGCTACACTGGCGGCTCTGTGGAGCAATCGTAAGCAATCGCTGTGGCACAGTTCCACAGGCATTGCTCACGCGGAAATAGGTAGCCGTGAACGAATAGCACGCCACGCTATAGATACCCATGCTGGGCTTCTGCTAAAGCGTTGGGAGATTGACAATGAGTGATCACCTATTGGTTGAGTTGCGTCGGCTCCAGACTGAAAATAGGGAACTGCGCGAAGCATTGCGTATCAACGGCAGGCACGCCAGGCGCATACGCCGCGCCCATGATTGCGCTCTTCTTCTAGCACAATGGCACATTGCCTATCTGCCAACGACTAGGGAGTTTGCCGCGCAGAATGGCATGGCTCAGCGGCAGTGGCAGAATGCAATTGCGTTGCTACGGTTGGCGCGTGTGGTGGCTCTGTCGTGGAACTGGCGGGCGCACGACCTGCCCACCATATCGAGCAGGCTAGACGACGCGGCTGTGGCGGCAAATGCCAGCCCTGAATCCTTCTTCGCTAACGGCTCCGTCCACATGCGCCGGTGACACACATGGGAGGCCACAGCAGTGGTGCTATTGCGTTACTGGCACGGTGCTGCCCTAATGGGTATAGCGTCACTGTACACAAGCGTTTTACGGGGGGTGGGTGCAGGCGATGAGAGTGGGCAAGGACTGTGGAGGTCTACGCGCAAAATGGGGTGCAAAATACAGTTTTAGGTGATGGGGCAGCCGATGTATAATGAGAGATAGAAAAGCAAAAGCGACCTGCTGGCCTAGGAACCGTGGTCGCTCTTGCGGGACAATCTATGTCTTGTGGCCTTAATGATACTCGCCCACGCGCGACGTGTCAAGTAGGTTCGCACCCACATATCTTTGCACCCAGGAGCGCCCACCAGGCCCAGCCCTACAAGCTGTGTTCTGCGTGGGCGTTTTGTATTGATTAAAGTGGAGATTCTTATGTTGCCCAAAAAAGTTATCACTACCGCTATGAGTGCATTGGCCGGTGCAAGCCATGCCGAGAATGAATATCACGTTATGGCCTACGCTGTCTTTATGAACCGTTTGGTTCGTTATCCTAGTTGCAAAGCGCTTTTTATGAAGTGGGAGCACATGACTGGCTTGTACGAACCCGTCACCTATCTAAGAGCGGTAGTAGAAGAATTCCATATCCTGAACCAGTTGCCTCCAGTTGGGGAAGAGCGTGCCAAGGTACTTATGGACGCTCTTGTTGAGGCAAGCCTTCTATTCATCACAGCAATGCATACGTACGACCATACTGCCCTCGAACTTGATGCGGCCCAGTATATCAACAACGAGCTGTATTTGCCGTGGGGATGGTTAAAAACAGAATTGATAACCGCTTGGAAACAAACCGTATCTAGTTGGGCCACGAGTATTGAAATCGAAACGGCACTCTACTATCAACGCGCCAAAGTAGATCCGCCACCACTTCAGTATACCTTTACACCTGAAGCTCACGAGCAACCTGACGAAATAATCAGACGGATGAAGCACGAAACAAAGCAGATCGCCAAAGACGTGAAATCCCACCAACGAGTGCATGACTTGCCGCCAGGAAGAAAGAGTTGGCAACCGGAAGATGTTGAAAGATATGTCGAATGGTTCTTCAGAAACAAGATACGCAATGAAGGGATTCGGCGCATCTCTAACTACGACATGGATGGAAACGAGATACCCAAACATAACCGTTATGGCAGGAAGGAAATTGGCATCGGTATTGGACACGCAGAACGATGGTTGAGTGCTGGAGATCCGCAAGATGGGGGAGCAAGTGAAAAAGAATAGACGGGCTAACTCCCCCATGGGGGAGTTGCTTGACAACCAATTCCCCCATCTTGACGCCCGCGCGGAACCTGTCACAATAAGTGTGGGAACACGAGTTGAACAGCGTTTACAGGAGGAACAGCAGTGAACCGCGAAAATATCTTAGCTGTGAGGTTAACGGAAGTGGAGCGCGCAACGGCAGAACGTTTAGCCGTCATTGAAAAATTGCCACTGAGCACGCTGGTTCGGCGCAGTCTCCTGCAGCAGGCGGAGCGCCAGGGAATTTGGCCGCCATTGAATGCACAAGTGACGATGGCAGATGCACACCCAGGCGCGAAATAGAGAAGACCACCAGTTTGCAGCTGGCAGTCTTTCCACAACGGTTGTACCTCGACCAATGGGTCGGGTTCATATAGGCAATGCCACGGTATCGAGCCACAGGCACGCCACATTCAGTACAGGATAATAATAACATGCCTTTCAAGACCGACAAGTACACAGACAGCCCCTTTTTCAAAGGTGACGATTTCGACGAAGGGGAGCGAACTACCTTCACTCTCAAGAGCGCGGAGGAAGTGCATTTTCCATCCGGCGATACAGTCCCCGTACTTGATTTTTTAGAGTCAGATAAAAAGTTGACTCTAAACAAGACCAGAGTCAAGAAACTGGTTGAAATTCTCGGCGACGATACGGAAGAATGGATTGGGAAGAAGATCTCCCTTTATCGTATCGACGTTCAATTCCAGGGCAAGACGATGCCGGGTGTTGCAGTGACTGCCGCACCAAAGAAGAAGGCACTGCAGCCAGTGGTTGAGGATGACGACGACATCAACAGCGATGGCGACGTAGTATTCCTCCGAGGCAAGAACTAAGCCATGAGCGACGACATTAGCCAGTATCGAGGCGTCTACTTGTTGCGCTGTAAAAAGTGTGGCGTAGGCTTATGTACGTTCAAGGGAGATAACGATGTGCCCAGAAAGACAAAGCCCAAAGGCTTGCGCGTGGGCAACTACAAATGCCCGGAGTGCGGTGGTGGCATGGCAGAGGCCGAGGTACGTATGTGCTACACCTGCAAGACGCCGCGTGTCGTGCTGAAACGCACCGATGCGGAACACGCCTGTTCTGACTGTGGCGATAAGCAGGGCTACGCAACCATTCGAATCTTGAGTTCGGGTATAACCGGCTGGCGCACAACATCTATCGAAGGTGCGCAATGAGTAACATCAAGTGGCAACAAGCAATGGATAAGTGGCAAGCCTGTGACGGTGTTCTAGTCAAGATGTTGGCCGACGTTGCACGCAAAGCAGCGGAGTTTCTTCAAGACCCGGACGTACACATGGTTGATGCGAAGGAAGTGTGGGTTGATGAAATCGGGCGCTACATTAAGCCGGAAAATATGTGGCTGCTTTCAATTCTCGCCACGTGGATTCATCAAGATGGGGACAACGGCGAAGGCAAAGGTTATGAGCTTCCCATTAGAGCTTTGTACGAGACGCTTGTGGCACCGTCGAGACGCGAGTCGCTAGAGAGCTTCAAAGCGTTCTTGGCAGACTACATGCCAGGCGCAAACTAGCAATAGAGACGCCAATGGCCCGTCCATTCTTTGCGGGATGACGGGCCATTGGCAATTGAATACTAATCTCCGCGCCTATCTTAGCATGATTAGATGGGCACAATCAAGAGGCAATTGACTATGGCTGATAATACCGAATGGCGTGCATTTAATAAATTGATAAAGCACCTGTGGCGCGGTGGTCCATATGCCTGCTATTGGAGCATGACCGCAGATGGCGAAACAAAGCAAGCGCACTGGTTTGCCACAGATGAAGTTGAGCCACCCAGCCCACGATTGAGCGACCGCCACCAGTATTTCGGCGTTCACCCTGGCACCGTGATGGGAGCCACCAATCAGCGTGTCACAAAAAAAACGGTGGCAGCTATCAACGGATTCTTTGCAGACTTCGATGCCAAAGACGAGGTTAAGTTTCGTGAGTACAGCCCATACCTTCCAGACAACTATAATGAACTAAAGGCAGGCGATCAGCGTGCGGCAGTAAAGGATGCGCAAGAGAAGGCGATGATGCTGGATCTGCCTACTTACAAGGCGCGTGCAAGCGCAAAGGTGGACGCCTGCCCACTGCTGCCCACATGGATAATTGACACGGGTGGCGGCTATCAATGCTATTGGTTCCTGCGCGACACGGTGATCGTAGACGACACCAACCGCGAACGTATGGAAGCCTTGCAGGCAGAGTGGGTAGAGGCGATTGGCTCTGACCCTGGCGCTAAGGACTTAGCACGCGTTCTGCGCATCCCCGGCAGTCTCAACGTCAAAGACTACTTTGCTCCTGATTACCCTGTGGTGAAGGTGGTAGAGCGTGACGACAGCAGACTGTATGACTTAGAAGATTTTGAAACAATTACAGGCATTGATGAGGTGTGGATGGCAGCGAAGAAAGCCAAGCCACAGCCGCGAGAAGATGCCAACCCAGCTATCGTTAAATTCAATGACACGATAAAGATTGGCGACCTACTGACTGCGCGTGGCTATCAACTGGGGCGAAAATTTCCAAGCATGGAGCGTTACGCACGCCCTGGCCGCGAAAAAGGCGAGACTAGTGTTGTCGTCTGGCTTGAGGACAATCGCAGCTATCACCACAGCAGTAGCGACAACCTTAATTGCAATGGTCACAGTCGGGACGCCTTCGACGTGTTCACGGCACTTGAGCACAATGGCGACACAAAAGCTGCCTTCATTGCCGCCAAGAAACAGTTGGATCTGTGGCAGGAAACAGTAGAAGTCACCGTTGAAGGCGTGGCAAAGACTACGAAGGCATCCACTAACAGCACTGCACCACATGACTATTCCAATATTCCTTTTGATGAGGAAGAGAAAGAGAAAGCCGCAGCGTTACTGGAATGGCCGGTACATGACCACGGCAATGCCTCAGTGGTTAATGCCCTTCATCCGGACGCCTTTGCCTTCTGTGATGCACTAGGGTGGATGGCAAACGTTGACACCCACTTTGAAACAGAGAATGCAGAGCGGTCTGTGAATCGCACCATTACGGGAACGTTGATTCGTAGGCGTATGGCAGCGGTGGGAGCCCAGCGCGAAGATGTGGTGAAAGGTACTGTGCCGAATTCAGCACGCAAAAACGCTGTGAAGGACATGTACAAGGATCTGGCTGTAGTCCGGCTTAGTGAATTCGACAATGATCCCAACGTCCTGAATTGTGCCAACGGTGTGATTGATCTTCGCACTGGACAACTCGTTGCGCATGGTCCATCGAATCGTTTCACCTATTGCGTGCCAACACCCTATCTGCCTGACGCACAGTCAGATCTATGGCATAAGTTTTTGGTCGAGAGTGTAGGAAGCTATAGCGAAATAGCCGAATGGCTGCAAATGTCTGTGGGCTATTCCATTACCGGGCTAACGCGTGAGGAAATCCTTTACTACATCGAAGGTCCAACACGCAGCGGCAAAGGCACCTTTGAGCATACAAAGCTGACTCTGCTAGGATCGCCACTGGCGCGGGGTGTGGACTTCAATACGTTTACATCAAAGCGCGATGGCGACAGTCAAAATTTTGACTTGGCACCCCTGCGCGCAGCTCGGCTTATATCAGCTTCAGAGAGTGGGCGATACAGCTCACTGAATGAGGCTGTGGTCAAGAATATCACCGGCAATGATCCCATCACGGCAGCGTTTAAGCATCGAGATTCATTTACATACACGCCTCAATTCAAGATATGGCTTTCGTCCAACTACCCGGTTAAAGGTGACGTTGATGATGATGCTTTCTGGGGACGCATCCGTGTAATTAAGTTCCCGAATTCGCATCTGGGCAATGAAGACAAGTCGCTCAAATGGCGCATGGCAAGTCCGGACAACTTACCGGGTATCCTGGCCTGGGCAGTGGAGGGAGCACAACGGTGGTATGCGTCACCTCAGGGATTAGCTACACCAAAAGCAGTACAAGTTGCCACCCAAAAGCATCGCGACGATCTGGATCACGTACAGCAGTGGCTGGATGAGTGTGCAGAAACAAGCATCGGTAATACGGTCACGAATGCGTTGCTCTACACCTCATATCAGAACTGGTGTGAGGAAAATGGACACACACAAAAAAAGGCTGCGGCTTTTGGGCGGGCATTGGCAGCGAAGGGTTTTGAAGCCTGCCAGAAGATGGTCGGGGGCAGAAATGCGCGTGCATATCGCAATTTAGAGTTGGTTAATGGGAGCTGACTCATACAGATATACAGTATATACAGGAAATTCCAACTTTTTTTACATATATTTTCTTTCGCGGAAAAACTAAGATATTCCTGTATATACTGTATATCCGTGTGGAGAGAGGTGAGTCAAAAATGGCAGATTCAAACTATGGCAAGCCAATCCGAATCTTTTATGCGAATCTGCTGCACTCAGGCCTAAAGCTACGTGTAGCCAATGACAAGTTAATGGTAGACGGTAACGTAGACATATTGTCGCCAGTGTTGAAGGAAGAAATTGTTAAGCGGTCCAAACATTTGATTGAACTGCTAACACCGCTACCTACGGAAGAGTTGGCACCTTATTTTGGGCGATTGCTGCGCTTGGACGAATTGAAGCAGGCGCTAGGCATTGCAGCGCAGATAAAGATGCAGATAGACGCTATGCCTTGCAATGGCGGGTGGTTGCTGACAACGCAGAAGGAATTGGCAGGTCCAACGGATTAAGTAAATGCGCGACGTTGCACCTGTTGCAGCCCAAAAAAGGAATTTTCTGACACGTAAAAAGGCTGCAAAGCGGGGATAGTCGAAGGGTCTAGCACAACATGGCATGGGAAGTGCGGCGGAGTGGCAACTACTATTATCGTAAAGTATGGCGCAACGGAACCTGCACAAGCGAGTATGTAGGGCAAGGGGTGTTGGCGAATCTCTCTTCTAGTATTGATGGCAGAGAGCAGCAGCAGCGCCTCATGAAGCAGCTAGAGTATGCGAGGTTCAAGCAAGAGCAGCAGCGTCTGGATCAGGCTGTCAACGCATACCATGAGGCTGTACAGCAGTTGGTGACCACGATCTTGAGACAAGCAGGGTTCCATCAGCACAAAGGCACCTGGCGCCTAAAACGCCGGGGGGAGGATAGCAGTATGGCAGATGCAGATTTAGTGCAACAAGGTCGGCAAATTGTGGAGGAATACAACAGACTCCACCAGGCGGCCAGTGTGAAAAAACCGAAAGCCGAGGACGTTGAGCGGCTGCGCCAATTCGCCATCGCTCATCCGGGTATCTTCGACGTTTGCCCCTTGCTTGCCAATGCAACCCTAGATGAATTGATTGCTTCCCTTCACACCAATGAGGCGACTAAGATCTACATGCGAGGGGAAGTAAGAGCGGTAGAGCGCAACTTGGGGTACAACACGGCCAGCTATATGGAAAGGCTGTTGATCAAAGATGTGGCGATCTGTTGGCTCCGAATGCAGTTGATAGAACAGACTTACACGAACAATCTCAACACCGATGACGGTGTGACATTTACCAAAGCCGAATACCTAGAGAAGCGCCTATCTGCCACACGCCGCCGGTACTTGCAATCTATTGAGGGTTTGGCGCGAGTACGTGGGCTTTTAGCTCGCGCTGGGGTACAGATCAACATTGCTCAACAGCAAGTCGTCATGAACAACTAAAGCATTCCCAGTGTGTTGCAGAGTTTTTATACACAGCGTGCCACGATGGAGTGAAAAATGGGCTATTCTGAACGAGAAAACGTGCTACGGCGCTGCAAGGCCACGCGGCGGGATGGGCACCCCTGCCGAGCGTGAGCGATCTGGGGAGGAAAACTATGCTCACCACACACGTACAAGACCCGCGGCAAGTCTTTAGCGGGACTGCGCTCCAAAGTTCCACCCTGCCGCTGTGTTGCCTACGCATGGCCGCACCGACCGGGCGCTGGCTCGTGCCAATGGCCTGATGCGCCTACATGGAGGAGTGCGATTGCGGCGGGGACACATAGCGAACCACGCAGTTACAGAAGCAAGTACCGGGCGGTACTCCGACGCTGGGGACACATGTAAGGCACGTCGGGTATGCGGTGGACCTAATGACGCTGAGGTTGAAGGCAGGCTAGTGGATGCGGTAAGGTACGGGTAACCTGTGTACATGTAGACAAAGCCCAGGTGGTGAACCTAGGCTTTTTGTTGCATCTCGCACTTTATCAACAGACCGTTGTCGCTATGCAGCGATGTGGGTAAGCACTTTTGCCGTTGGGCGAGCAGGCGTTGTCAGCATCGTGAAGCGGCGTAGCGGATTGCTCTCTTGAATTAGACCTGTATTCTCAACCACCAACTCGCTTTCATTCAACTCCGCCACCACCACACTATTGTAGTTGCCCAAAATATTGTCGGCATAGCCATCAGCGTGGAAATCAGTATGCCACTGTCCGTCGATCAAGTAGCGAAACTCATAGTGTTTGCCCATGGGCAAATCCACGGTCGCCTGCCAGACCGCATTACGCGTCTGCTCGAGGCGAATATCATTCTGGCACCAGTTGTTAAAATCACCGGTGAGATAGATACGATCAGCCCAGATGCAAGAGGGGAGCTCAAATACGACGCGCACATGACCTGATACGGGTGAAGGGTACTTTTGGATCACGGCTCACTTCCTTTTCGCTATGGCTAGGAGTTCTTGGGGCTCCAGCCTACAACTCTGCAAAGCGATAACGTATAGGACTGTGCTGAGCAGGAGTAAGTGTTGCTAAAACGGCTATTAGCTACGTGTCATAGCCCCATACGGCAAAGCTAGGAATCATAGAGTATCATCCCGACTGCATTGCCACATCCGACAAATGTTGTACTACACATCTAACAATGAATAGGCAACCTGGTAGGCACCACGCCCGATGCATGCTCTCATAGTCCCAAATGCGTAACTGGGAGTTATTGATACTAATATAATTGAGGGGTGTGCATACCCTGATACCTCGAGTAGCCACAATAAAAATCGACATAATGGCAGTTTTAGATACGCATTTTGGGGTTGACAGAGCACAAATTGCAGACACAAAACGTGTTAGCGATAGCGCAAGGCATGGGTCTACCTCGAGTGGAAATCCATGCACACCCCTCACCTAATTACCAATCACATCGTCCCCAAGTCCTACTCACCCGGTTGCCTCTACCCTCCCATCGCATCTATACTAGATGGCATCACCACTAACTTTATCCTTTTAGCTCCCGGAGGGCCTCAACATGTTCAAGCGTAGTTTCATTACCGCTATTTTCCTTACGCTACTCTTTGCCATCACGGCTCAAGCCCAAGTACCGACATCTGGACAAGTTAACCGCACTGCCAACCTACGTGGCGGCCCTGGTACAACTTTCCCCATTGTGGGAGGTCTTGCTACAGGCGCAACAGTACAAATTGCAGCCTGCAACGATGATTGTAACTGGTATCAAGTCGGTGAAGATCAATGGATTGCTGCGTTCTTGGTGACGCCAGTTACGGTGCAGGCTACACCGGTGGTCAGCACAACGTTACAGCCCATCACCTTCATAAGTTGGAATGTCGAGAGCGGTGGTGCGCTGCAAAGTGCCGTTGCGGACCGCCTAACTTCTTTTGAAAATGTAGACATTTTCGGCCTCAGTGAAGTCAACGCCATTGACGCCGAAGCCTTTGAGTTTGGCGCAGAAGGCGGCGAGAACGTAGATTATGAATCATATCTCGGCACTACCGGTGCCGCAGATCGGTTGCTCTTGATTTGGGACACCACGCGATTTACGTTAGTGGGTAGCGGGCAGCTAATCGAGATCGGGTTTAGCGGACGTGCGCCACTGTGGATTCAACTTGAGGAACAAGCCACGGGGGTAGAGTTCATCGTGATGGTCAACCATTTGCATCGTAGCGACGAGGAAACCCGTCACCGCCAAGCGCAAATGCTAAACGCTTGGGGAGCAAGTCAGACATTACCCGTTATCGCACTGGGTGACTATAACTTTGATTGGAATTTGCCGAATGGCGATGCTGATCATGATGTTGGCTACGACAACCTCACGAAGGACGGCGTATGGGAGTGGATCAGGCCAGCCGAATTGGTGACAACGCAATGTAGCGGATGGCCTTGCGGCTATAACAGCGTGCTTGATTTTGTGTTCGTAACTGGGCCAGCAAGGAATTGGAATATCTCTTCGGAGATTATCGTTGTAGCGAATGATTTTCCTGATGATCTGACCACACCGGACCATCGACCTTTGTTGGCGGTCGTCATGCCAGATAGTGCTGTAATTGCACTCGCACCCATAGTCGCCGTAACGAATACAGTGCTGGTAACTACTCCTACAATAGTTGCTACCGTAATTCCGACCGCTGCACCCACCATTACACCCACTGCTACAACGCCAGCCTCTACCTGTCCACAGACCACCAGCACGGCCAACCTACGCAGCGGCCCAGGCACAAGCTATCCAACGGCAGGCAGATTACAGGCAGGCGAGTGCGTTGTCATTACAGGTCGTACAGAAGTGGCCGATTGGTATCAATTGAGCAATGGCAACTGGATTGCTGAATTCTTGGTCATCAATGTTGGACCACTCGCAAACATCCCGGTCACGTTCACTGCACCGCCATCCACGGCAACAGCAATGCCAGCGCAGCCTACTGCTGCACTAGTAGTGCCAACGGCTATTCCCCTGCAGGCGCAGCCAACACCTGTTCCACCAACACCGCTGCCCGCTGCCCCCACGCAAAACTGCGATCCTAGCTATCCTGACTTCTGTCTAGAACCAGGCATTGCTGATCTAGATTGCGGCGACATTCCACAGTACGCAGGTTTTACGGTGCTACAGCCAGATCCCCATGGCTTCGACGGTACTGACAATGATGGGCTGGGATGTGAGAGCAACTAAGTCCTGCTGAAAAATATGCCTCATCGCAAAAGCTCCAGGTGTCTGGCCTGGAGCTTCTCGTGGTCTAAATACCACGTCATACCATAGTTGTACAGCGGCCATTGTCATGAAGATTGACGTACTATAGCAATGTGACGATAGCCGCTGCGGAAGTCCATTGTACATATATGCATCAGTTGCCAATAACAAGCGATGAAGTCGCCAAGCGCATGCCCATACGCATTTTTATTATCAGGACCAGCGGGAGCATTTGCGCAGAAACCTACGGTTTTGAAGTCATTTCTTGTTTGCCAACCGGAGGTTTCTATCGAAAATCATCACAATCCGTGGTAAATCTGACAGTCAATCAAACGCTGGATTGATTAACTCTGTGATCAAGCACAATGCATTGCCTAAAAATAGCAAATCTGTGGGTAGAAAAGTCGGTAAACCAATCAACGTCAAGAAAATCTTGGCATCATCGAGTTTCTTAACCGAAGAAACGGGTGGTGAAACCGTAGGTTTCTGTTCGTTCGCTCCCGCTGGTCCATAATCGCACCCAAGCGCACAGGAAGGCCACCACGCGACGTTTTAGGGCACACAGTGGCACTGTCTAGTGCGTGGGCGCATGGCGCGCCATGCGCGCGTGGTAAAGTAAGCCCTATGACCGCGCCCCCCAACGCCAACATCACCAGACGGCTTGCCGCCATCCCCTAGGGCGGCTATACTGAGAACTCCACTCCATTTTCCCAAACATCCATCAAACCAAAGCGATCCCCGCTATGGCCACATAGTGAAGCTCTTTATTCCACAGAGTCGCCAGCCGTTAAGCAAGGAAAGGGAAGCAAAGATGAGGTTACCGCAACAGATCTATAAGTCAGCGACCACAGATAGCACGCGCTGGACAAGCTACAACCATCGTCCTGGCGACATCTTGATCTGTACACCACCCAAGTGTGGCACGACCTGGATGCAGACCATTGTTGCCTCTCTGCTTTGGCCTGAGGGGACCTTTCCGGGGTTGGTGATGCAGATCGGACGGTGGTTCGATGGTGTGATCTATGACCACGACGAAACGTTGGCACGTCTCGAAGCACAGACACATCGCCGCTACATCAAAACCCACACGCCCGCCGATGGTATCCCCATTTTCGACACTGCTAGCTATATCGTGGTCGGCAGAGATGGTCGCGATGCCTTCATGTCCTATGCCAACCACATGGCGAAGATGCGTGCTGAAAGACGTGAGCAACTTAATGCTCAAGCTGTCGCACAGGGGCTTGACCCCATGATGGAGTTTCGTGGCGACATCCACGAGTTCTTTGACCGCTGGATCACTGAGGCCCCCGTGATGCACCACATCGCCACCTGGTGGGAACTTCGCAGCGAACCTAATGTCCTATTTGTACACTACAACGACCTCAAAGCCAACCTCGAGCAGGAGATGCGCCGCGTTGCTGCATTTTTGAACATCCCTGTACCCACAGAGCTTTGGCTGGAAGTGGTGGATCGCTGTACGTTCAGCCGTATGCGCGCCGACGCTAAAAAGGTGGGAGACTTCGACCGCCTTGTTGAAGGAGGAGCGCAATCATTCCTCTTTCAGGGCACTAACGGACGTTGGCAAGGCGTTCTCACTACCGAGGAACTCCAGCGCTATCAGCGGCGCGTTGACGAACTACTCCCCCTAGAAGCAGCTCAGTGGCTTGAACAT
>Ga0136612_10000502_pt1 | contig 14063 bp, 12 predicted proteins | sample AntDryUQ224A2306_2_FD_106644 | JGI IMG/M metagenome (GOLD analysis project Ga0136612, IMG submission 106644) | Polar desert sand microbial communities from Dry Valleys, Antarctica - metaG UQ224A (23.06) | ecosystem: Environmental > Terrestrial > Soil > Desert | place: Antarctica: Dry Valley... | reverse complement strand
CGCTCGAGCACCCGGCGGCCCTCCTGCGCGACGGCCGGCTCGGGATGCAGCGGGTTGGCGTGCGCGCTCAGCGCGGACACCACCATGCCGCGGGAACCGACGGCGTCGCGCCACCGGCGCGCGGCAGCCGGATCGGCGACGAGCGCAGCGGCGTCGCAGTGCTCCGCGCCGGGATAGCCGCCCACGCCGACCTCGACCGCCTCGAAGCCGAGCTCGGCGAGCCGGTCCAGGACCGCCTCGAACGGCCGGGCGCGCAGCACCGTGGTGAACGCACCGATCCGCACCGCCGGCTACCCCTTCTCGGCGCCCCGGGTGAGCCCCTCGGTCATCAGTCGCTCGGCGAACATGAACAGGACGATGATCGGCACCGTGAGGATCACCGAGCCGGCCATGAGCGTGGTGGCCGGGGTCTCGATGTTCGTGAGCTGGGAGACCCCGAGCGAGACGGTCCAGCTCGGCCGCTCCTCGACCAGGAACAGCAGCGCGAAGAGGAACTCGTTCCAGGCGATCATGAACACGAAGAGTCCGGTGGCGGCGATGGCGGGCACAGCCAGCGGCAGCGTGACCCGCCGGATGATCTGGAAGCGCGACGCCCCGTCGATCTCGGCCGCCTCCTCCAGCGAGCGCGGCACCGTCTCGAAGTAGTTGCGCAGCATGTAGACGCAGATCGGCAGGGTCTGGGCGACGTAGACGATGACCAGGACCGGCAGCTCGCCGCGCAGGCCGAGCCGGGAGAACGCGACGAAGAGCGGGATCGCAAGCAGGATGGGCGGGAACAGGTAGACCGACAGGAACAGGAACTCGACCGGCCGGCGGCCGAAGAACTGCAGCCGCGCCACCGCGTAGGCGCCGAGGACGGAGACGATCAGGGTGACCACCACGGTCGCCGCGGCGAGCCCGGCGGAGTTGAGCAGGAAGCGGACGAAGCCCTCGCCGCCGTCCTCGACCGAGCGCAGGACCCGGCTGTAGGCGTCGAGGGAGATCGACTCCGGGATCAGGGCCCCCGGCGCCTGGGTGACCTGCGAGATCTCCCGCATCGACAGCAGGATCATGTAGTAGAAGGGGAACACGCTGATCAACACGAAGAACCCGATGCCCAGCGGGCGCAGGGCCTTCAGGACCCGCGTCTCGATCGTGTTGCGCGACCAGCGTCGCGACCCGGAGCTCATGTCCGCTCCTCCCGGCCCGCGAAGAACTTGACGTAGATCACCAGGAAGACCGCGAGGACGGCGGCCATGAACATCGCCACCGCGGCCGACGCGCCGACGTCGTTGCGCGCGGTGAGGAAGGAGTAGACCTGGGTGGCGAGCACCTCGGTGCCCGCGCCGCCACCGGTGAGCAGGTAGATCTCGTCGAAGGCGTTGAAGGTGAAGATGAAGCGCAGGACGGCGATCAGCGCGAGCACCCCCGCGAGCTGCGGCAGGACGATGTGGCGGAAGATCTGCGTGGGCGTCGCCCCGTCGACCCGCGCCGCCTCCTCGAGCTCGGCCGGCGCGGCCTGCAACCGGGCGAGGATGAACAGGAAGGCGAACGGGAACGACTTCCAGCTCTCGAAGAAGATGACCATCACGAGCGCCGTGGGCACGCCGACGCTGAGGCCGAAGAGCGTGATCTCGCCGCGCTCCTGGCTCAGGAAGGGGATCGGGCTGTTCCAGCCGAGCAGGTCGGTGCCCACCGCATTGACGAACCCGAGCTGCGGCGAGAGCAGCACCTGCCAGATGAAGGTGATCGCCACCACGGGTGCGACCCACGGCAGCAGCATCACCCCGCGCACGAGCGCCCGCCCCCGGAACGACGAGCGCACGAGCAGCGCCGCGATGAGGCCGAGCAGGATCGCCCCCGCGGTGCCCAGGACGGAGTAGAGCAGCGTGGTGCGGATCGCCGACAGGAAGCCGGACGAGCCGAGCAGCAGGTCGTAGTTGCGCAGGGTGTACTCGCCGCCCAGCACGTCCAGGTTGCGGATCCCGAGCAGCCGGATCCGCTGGAAGGACAGGATGAGCGCCCACAGCACGGGCAGCACCACCATCACCATGACCACGATGAAGGTCGGCGACACGAGCGTCATCCCAGCGCGCGAGTCACGGCGCGCACGGGTCCCCGCCCGCACGCGCCGCCGGCTCGGGGCGCTGCCCGGGACCCGGCCCGACTCCTGGAGCGATACCGCCATCCCTAGCCGCCAAGCCCTTCCTTGATCTCGGAGATCGTCGCCTGGGCCTCCTTGGCCGCCGCCGCCGGGTCCTTGCCACCGACCACGTCGGCCACCGCTTTGGCGATCGGCTGCTCGGCGCTCAGGGCCCCGATCAGCGCACCCTGCCCCTGGGCGAAGCCCCAGCGGTCGAAGCTCTTGACGCCCTCGCCCAGCGACGCGATCGACTCGTCGGAGTAGGCCTCCGTCAGGGTGGCCTTGCGGTCCACGCCGCTCTCGAGCTCTCCCCACGCCTCCACGAAGCGCTCGGGCTCCGCCTGGTCGCCGAGCCGGACGGGATACTTGCCCTGCGGTGAGAGCCCCAGCCAGCGGACGTAGCCGTCGGTCATCATGAACTCGACCAGCGCCTGTGCGGCCTTGGTGTTGGCGTCCGTCGAGATGTTGAAGGTGGACACCGACCCAAACTGGCTCGGCTCGCCGGCCGCGCCGCCGAGGGGACCGATCAGGCCGCTGTTCTTGGCCAGGAACTCGGGGTCCTTCTTGCACTCCGGGCACGAGGGCTTCGTGTCGTCGCGCAGGCCCGCCATGCCGTCGAGCAGGAACGGCGACCAGAACATCATCGCCGCCCGCCCGGCGAAGTACGTCCCGCGGACGGCCTCGAGGTCCTGGCTGCCCCGGACGGAGAGCTTCGCCAGCTCGCCGTACCGGCGCAGCGCGTCCACGCACGGCGGCGTGTCGAAGGTCACCTTGCCGCCGTCGTCGACGAGCTCGCACCCTGCGGCGAGACCGACGTGCTCGAAGGTCTCTGAGGTGAAGCCGTCACCCGGCGCGGTGCCCAGCGCGATGCCGGCCTGGCCGTCGCCGTCGAGCTTCTCGGCCGCGGCCTGCACGTCGTCGAGCGTCTTGGGCGCCGCCACGCCCGCCTCCTCGAACAGGTCGCGGCGGTAGATGAGCAGCTGGCCCCAGCCGTCGGAGGGCACGCCGGTGGCGACCCCCTTCTGGCTCACGAGCTCGAGGGCCGGCTTGGAGAACGTGTCGACTCCCAGCTTGTCGACCACTGCCTGGGCGGCCTTGCGGTCGAACAGGTCCTCGTTGGCGTAGGCGTGCGAGTCGCCGACCGGGGTGGCGAGGACGACGTCGGGCAGCTCGCCCGCCGCCGCGGCGTTGGTGATGAGGCTGGAGAGCTGGTCCTCGGGCACGGGGACGAGCTTCGTCTTGACCCCCGTCTTCTTCGTGAAGTCGTCGAGGATCCCCTGGGTGGTCTTCATGCGGTCGGGCTGGGACTCGTTGTTCCAGACCGTGACGGTCGAGCCGCGGATCGGCCCTTCGCTCGACCCGCCGCCGTCGTCGTCGCCGCCGCCGCAGCCGGCGGCCAGCGCGGCGACAACGGCCACCCGCGTCCATAGTGCACGTCGGACCGTCATGTTCCCCCCGATGTTCGATTGCGGCCGTTGTAGCTCAGCGCCACCTTGACCGCCTCCCTTGGATTGGCGTCGAGCCAGCGGTACGCGTCGAGCGCCTCGTCGAAGGCAAAGCGCTTGACCCCCAGGCCCTCGACCCGAAGTCGTTCGGTGGCCAGCAGGTCGACGACCGTGCGCATCACCCGGGCACGATCCCAGGCCGGGTAGCTGCGGTGCGGCGCCCCCCATGCCCCCATGCTCGAGACCATGTCGAGGCGGTTGTGATGCCACTCCTCGCCGAGGAAGAGCTTCGGTGCGCCGCCCTGGTAGAAGCCGACGGTGACCACCGTCCCGCCCAGGCCGGCCGCCGCGATCGCGCCGTGCAGGCCCTCCGTGTTGCCCGAGGTCTCCACGGACACGTCGGCGCCGCGTCCGGCCATGCGCTTGAGCGCCGCGCCGGCCCCATCCGGCGAGTCGCCGGGATCGATGACGAAGTGGGCGCCCAGCTCGAGGGCCAGTGCGCGGCGCGAGGCGACCGGCTCGATCGCGGTCACCCGCTCGGCGCCGGCCATCCGCGCCATCTGCACCAGCAGCAGGCCGATCGCGCCGAGCCCGACGACCGCCACGTGATCGCCCAGCTTGAGCCGCGCGTCGTGCAGTGCGACGAGCGCGACCGCGGCGAGGGAGACGAACAACCAGCGCTCGAGCGGAGCGCCGTCCGGCAGGCGGACGAGCGGGTAGCTCGTCCGCGCGGTCGCCTCCAGGTCGAGGACCACCTGCTCGCCGTGGGGCGTTCCCGCGTGCACGAGGTCACCGACTGCGAACTCGGTGACGGCGGTCCCGATCTCCTCGATGACGCCCACGGTCTCGTAGCCGAGGGGCGCCGGGTAGGCCGGCTTCGGCGGCTCGGGCCGCACGAACGCCCGCAGCTCGCGGTCGAAGACGCTCGACCCGAAGGCGGAGCTGCCGCGGTAGAGGCTGAGCTCGGTTCCGATGCTGATGCCGCTGACGACCGCCCGGATCCGCACGTCGCGCGCCTGCAGCGGGGGGAGCTCCTCTTCGCGCAGCTGCAGCAAACGCGGACCTTCGAGCACCAGCGCCCGAGTCATGCTCCGACCTCCTCCCCGGTCACCCCGCTTGCCGCCGCGGACCCTAGTCGAGTCCGGCCCGGAAGCGCAAGCGCGGACCGGGCGCTCGCACGCGTCCCGCCACGAGCGCCGGAGTAACGTGCGCGGCGTGACGCCGTGGCTCGCGGTGCAGGAACAGCTGCCGCCGGGCGGCTCCCTCGCCGAACGGCACGCGGCGGCGACCGCGGCCGGCTTCGACGGCCTCGAGCTGCGCGACGCGGACCCCGGCCGGCGGCCGGAGGTCGAGCCGCTGCTGCGCTCGGGCGCGCGGCTGAGCACCGTCTGCCCCGAGGCCGTCGAGTGGATCGGCGACTTCGACCCGGCCGCACGCCGGCGCGCCGTCGATCGGCTCCGGCGCCAGCTCGAAGGCCTCGGCGCCCTCGGCGGCCACGGGGTGATCGTCCCGGCCGCCTGGGGCATGTTCACCCGCCGACTGCCGCCGTTCGCCGAGCCCCCGCGGACGCCGGAGCAGGATCGCGCCGTCCTGGTCGAAGCCCTGGCCGAGCTCGGCACGCACGCCGAGGCGGCGGGCGTCCTCGTGCTGCTCGAGCCCCTCAACCGCTACGAGGACCACATGGTCAACACCGTCGCCCAGGCCGGCGAGCTCGTCGAGGCGGCCGGATCGGACGCCGTGCGCGTCCTGGCCGACACCTTTCACATGAACCTCGAGGAGGACGACCCGTGCGCGGCCCTGCGCTCGGCCGCGGGCACCCTCGGCGCGGTGCACCTGTCGGACTCGAACCGCCATCAGCCCGGGACGGGCCACGTGCCGTTCGCGGCGATCCTCGCCACCCTCGCCGAGGTCGGCTTCACCGGAGTGCTCTCGGTGGAGTGCCGCCTGCGTGGGGAGCCGGGCCCCGCCCTGCAGGCGTGTGGCGGGTTCCTGCGCGGGCTGCTCGCGAGCTGGCCGCCTGCGGTCTTGAGCTGACCGCCGGTCGGGGCGGGATTGGCCCGCCGGCCCTCGCCACGCTCGTAGGCTGCGCGCGATGCCCGAGCCGCTGCTGCGCCGCCCTGACGTGCTCGTGCTCGCCGGCGGCGGGACGCTCGGCGAGGCGTGGATGCGGGCCTTGCTCGCCGGCGCCGAGGCCGAGGCGGGCGGTGGGCTCGACTTCCGGGCCTGCGAGTACTTCGTCGGGACGTCGGCGGGCTCGATCGTCGCCGCCGGCCTCGCCGCCGGCCGGCGCCCGGAGGCCGGCGGGCGCGCGGAGGCCGGCTACGCCCGCGCGATCGAGGCGGCCGGCGAGGTCGCCGGACGGTCGAGGCCGTCGCTCGCCGCACGATTCGGCACCGTGCTGGCCACCCCGTTCGCCCCGCTGGCCCTGGCCGCCACCGCGCCGGGCGGTGCCCGCCTGCGCGCCGCCGCGCTCGGTCGCGGACCGGTGGCCAGCCGCAGGCTGGACGACCTCGGGCGCAACCTCGACCGCCTCGGCACGACGTTCGACGGTCGCCTGCGGATTGCGACGGTCGACCGCCTGACGGGGCGCCGCGTCGTCTTCGGCGCGCCCGGAGCGCCGCCGGCCTCGGTGTCGGAGGCGGTCCTCGCCTCGTGCGCCATCCCGTGGTTCTTCGCGCCGGTCCGGATCGGCGACCGCGAGTACGTCGACGGCGGGGCCTGGAGCCCGACGAACCTCGACGCCAGCCCCGCCGCCCGGGGGACCGAGGTCCTCTGCCTCAACCCGACCGCGGCCGCCGGCCCGCTGCGCCCGTTCTCGCGCGCGTCCGCCGCCCGCGAGACGATGGTCCTGCGCGCCCGCGGCGCCTCGGTCCGCCTGGTCGCCCCCGACCGCGACGTCACGGTCGCGATCGGGCCGAACCTGATGGACGCGGGCCGGATCGACGACGTGCTCGACGCGGGCTACGCGCAGGGTCGCCGGCTGGCCGCCGGATAGCGCCGCCCCGACGACCAGTGGACCCAGGTCGTCGAGCCGGCGTCCGCGCGACGGGCGCGGCTACGGCGTCCGGCTGAGCGCCGTCTCGGCGGCAGGCGGCGGTGGCGGCGCCTCCGCCGCGGCGCGCACCTTCGCCTCGGCGTTGGAGAGCGCCCGGAGGTAGGCCAGGGCGGCCGCCTCGATGACGTCGGTGGCGATGCCCTGGCCCGCGGCGGACTGGCCGGAGAGCTCGAGCACGACGGACGCCTCGCCGAGCGCGTCCTGGCCGCCGGTGACCGAGTCGACCCGGAACTCGCGCAGCCGAGCGCTCCGGCCCGTCGCCGAGTTGATCGCCCGGAAGACCGCGTCGACCGGGCCGTCGCCGTTGAAGTCACCCTGAAGGAGCTCCCCGTCGGGCGAGCGGACCGCCACGGTGGCGTGCGGCGGGCGTCGGGAGGAGGCCTCGACGTCGAACCACTCGAGCGTGTAGGCGGAGACCGACTCGCGGAACTCGTCGGTGGCCAGGGCCTCGAGGTCCATCGCGGTGACCGACTTCTTCTTGTCCGCGATCTCCTTGAAGCGCTTGAAGGCGGCGTTGAGCGCCTGCCCCGACACGTCGAAGCCGAGCTCGGCCAGCGCGCTCGCGAGCGCGTGGCGGCCCGAGTGCTTGCCGAGCACGAGCGTGTTGGCGTCCAGGCCCACGCTGGTGGCGTCCATGATCTCGAACGTCGAGCGGTCCTTGAGGATCCCGTCCTGGTGGATGCCCGACTCGTGCGCGAACGCGTTGCGCCCGACGATCGCCTTGTTGGGCTGGACGGGATAGCCCGTCAGGCGCGAGACGAGGCGGCTGGTGCGGGCGATCTCGCGCGAGTCGACGCCCGTCTCGTACCCCAGGTGCGCCGCCCGGGTCTGCAGCAGCATCACGATCTCCTCGAGCGCGGCGTTCCCGGCCCGCTCGCCGATCCCGTTGATCGCGCACTCGACCTGCCGGGCGCCCGCGTCAAGGCCGGCGACGGAGTTGGCCACCGCGAGCCCGAGGTCGTCGTGGCAGTGCACGGAGAGGACCGCGCCGCGCAGGTCGGGGACCAGCTCGTAGAGCCGCCGCAGGAAGGCCGCGTACTCGCTCGGCGTCGCGTAGCCCACCGTGTCGGGCACGTTGATCGTGGTGGCACCCTCTTCGAGCGCGACCTGGAGCACCTCCGCGGTGAACTCGACGTCGGCGCGTGTGGCGTCCATCGGCGAGAACTCCACGTCCTCGACCAGCTCGCGCGCATGGGCCACCGCGGCGCGGGCGCCGAGGAGCACGTCGGCGCGGGTCGAGCGCAGCTGGTGCTCGATGTGGATGTCCGACGTCGAGATGAAGGTGTGGATGCGCGGGCGCTCGGACTCGCGGACCGCCTCGTAGGCACGGTCGATGTCCGGCGCCTGGGCGCGAGCGAGGCCCGCGATCACCGGGCCGTGGACCTCGCGAGCGATGCCCCGCACCGCCTCGAAGTCGCCGGGCGAGGCGATCGGGAAGCCGGCCTCGACGACGTCCACGCCGAGACGCGTGAGCTGCTGGGCGATCTCGAGCTTCTCGCCGGCGTTCAGCGAGATGCCGGGCGACTGCTCTCCGTCGCGCAGGGTGGTATCGAAGATGATGACGCGGTCGGGCATTGCGGATGGGCTCTCTTTCGGCTCTGGCTCCTCGTGGTCTCCGGTGGGTTTGCGGCTCAGGCGGCCGCCACGCGCTATTCCCCCCGAGGGGGGAGGAGCAGGAGAGCGAGGAGGAGCGAGTGCGTCATCCGCGGTCGAGGCTAGCGCAGATCCGGGCCCTAGGCTCTCCTGCGTGCGTCACGACCGCCACGGGTTCTGGATCGCCGAGGCGGGCGGGGGCCCGGCGCCGCTGGCGCCGCTGCACGAGACGCTCGACGCCGACGTGTTGGTGGTCGGCGGCGGCTTCGCGGGCCTGTGGAGCGCGTGGCACGTGCTCGAAGCCGCACCCGATGCGCGGGTGGTGCTGCTCGAGGCGGAGCGCTGCGGGTTCGGGCCGAGCGGGCGCAACGGCGGCTTCGTCAACTCGCTCTGGCTGTCGCGTCCGGGGCTCGAGGAGCGCTTCGGGCCCAAGGCCGCCACGGAGCTGGCCGCCGCCTCCGCCGACTCCGTGCGGGCGATCGGCGCGTGGTGCGAAGCGGAGGACGTCGACGCCGCCTACCGCGCCGCCTCGCATCCCGTCGTGTCCGCGGCGCCTGCGCAGGACGGCGTGGGGTCGGTTGCGGTGGACGGCGAGCACGTCCTGGCGCTGAGCGCCGCCGAGGTCCAGCGGATCTGCGCCTCCCCCGTCCTGCGCGCAGGAGTGCTCGTCCGCACTGCGGCCACGGTCGATCCCGCCCGCCTCGCCTTCGGCCTCCGTGACCGGCTGCTCGCGCGCGGGGTGCGGATCTTCGAGGGCACGCGCGTGGCGGCGCTGCGGGACGGCGTGGCGGAGACCGACGGCGGCGGCCGCGTGCGGGCCGGCGCCACCGTGCTCGCCCTCGGTGCGGCCTCCGGCACGGTAAGGCCGCTGCGCGAGTCGCTCACCGTCGCCTCGAGCCACATCGTGGTCACCGAGCCGGTGCCCGACGTCGTCGACGTGCTCGGCTGGACCGGCGGCCAGGCGATCACCGACGGCCGTGCGCTTCTGCACTACTTCCGGGTCACGCCCGACGACCGGATCCTCTTCGGCTGGGCGGGAGGCCGGATGTTCCCGGGAGCTCGCGCGAACGCGCCGCGGGCGGGCGTCGACCCGGAGGTGATCGCTCGCGTCCGCGGGGACCTCGTGCGCACCTTCCCCCCGCTCGCCGGCCGGGCGATCGCCCACGCCTGGGGCGGTCCGATCGACGTCTCCCCCGCCCACTTGCCCTCTGTCGTCACCCTCGGCGCCCGCACGCACGCGGCCTTCGGCTTCACGGGCAACGGCGTCGGCCCGGCGCACCTCGTCGGGCGCTCGCTCGCCGCGCTCGCCCTCGGCCGCTCAGGCGATCGGGCCGCCCGCCTGGGCTGGGTCGACCCGCCGGCGAGCAGCGTCCCGCCCGAGCCGATCCGCATCGCCGGGGCGGCGCTCGTCCGCCGTGCCCTGGTGGCCAAGGAGGCGGCCGAGGAACGCGGCACCCGGGCGGATCCGCTCACCCGAGCCGTTGCGGAGCTTCCCGCCCGCCTCGGGATGCACCTGGTCCGGTAGCCCTGAGCACACGTGGCCGCAGGGACCCGTGGACTAGGCCAGGTCGCTCGCCGGCACGATCCGGTGCTCGGCGGTCTCGAGCTTGCGCCCGAAGAACGTCACCCGCTTCTCCGCGCTCATCCGCAGCGCGACGATCAGGAGGATCCCGAGGACGAGCAGGCCGGTGAAGATCACGAGCGGGACCTGGAGGCCGAGGGCGTAGTTGGCGTCCTCTCCGCTCAGGCTGAAGTCGTAGATCGACCGGACGAAGACGTACCCGAAGATGAGGAAGCCGACGAAGGGCAGCAATCCCATGGTCAAGAAGGTCTTGGCGCTGTGGAAGAGCTCTGAGCGGTAGTAGACGAAGCAGGCCAGCGCGTTGATCCCGTAGTTGACGCAGATCAGCAGCCCCAGGACCAGCAGGGCGTCCTGGTAGAAGGAGTCGGCCAGGCCGGCGAGGACGACGTAGAACACGATCGCGAGGCCGCCGACGACGTACGTCGCCACCGTTGGGGTCTGGAAGCGCGGGTGGATGTAGGCCAGCGGACCCGGCGCCGCGCCGTTGCGGCCCATCGAGAGCAGTGTCCGCGACGACGGCAGCACCGTGGTCTGCGTCGAGGCGAGCGCCGAGACCAGGACCGCCAGCACGACGAGCTTGGCCAGCGGCTCCGCCATGATCTGCGAGGCGATGGTCGAGAGTGCCGCTTCATCCTCGAAGGCGGCGAGCTCCTCCGTGCCGAGCCAGGCGAGGGCACCGACGGTGATGAGCAGGTAGAGCCCGAGCAGCAGGACGGTGGAGATCACGGCGGCCCGGCCGGGCGACTCCGTCGGGTCCTCGGTCTCCTCGTTGACCGCCACCGCTGAGTCCCACCCCCAGTAGGCGAAGATCCCGAGCAGCACGCCGGCGATGAGCGCGCTCGAGCTGTCGATCGCGAAGGGCGAGAACCAGGACGCCGCGGGGTCGACCGAGGTGGGACCGCCGTCGCCGAACAACACGCGGGCCAGCGCGACGAAGGCGAAGAGGAGCAGCCCGCCGATCTGGATGACCATCAGGACGTTCGACACCCGCGCCGACGCCTCGATGCCGCGCACGGTGATGTACGTCGCCGCGACCATCATCACCACCGCGACGCCGATGACCGCCCACTTGGAGTCCCGGGCCGCCTCCCAGCCGACGAGGTCAAAGGTGTAGAACGCCGCGGTGTTGGCCAGCAGCCCGATGACGATTACGCCGGCGGCGAGGATCGCCCAGCCCGCCATCCAGCCCGTGGTCGGCCCGAGCGCCTTGGTGGCCCAGGAGAAGGTGGTGCCACAGTCGGGATCGGCCCGGTTCATCCAGTAGTAGGCCGTCGCCACGAAGAGCATGGGGATGAAGGAGACGATCACGACGGCCGGGGCCTGGACGCCCGCCTCCCCGACCAGCGGCCCGAGGATCGCCGCGAAGGAGTACGCGGGGGCGACCGAGGCGATCCCGAGCAGGAGCGCCGAGATCAGGCCGATCGCGCCGCGTTTGAGGCTGGGCTTCCCGCTCGCATCGATCTTCGTGTCGATGCCGTGGGGTTGGGGTCTCGGCGCGGCGGCGCCTGGGGTGGTCTCCGACACCGGGGAGGAACCTACTGGCGGCGTAGGACGGCTTCTAGGGTGACGGTCCGATGCCACCACTCGACGCCGCCGCCCCCGCCGTCGAGGTCCGCGGCCTCGTCCGCGAGTTCAAGGGCGTCATCCGGGCCGTCGACGGCCTCGACCTCGAGTTGAGCGCCGGCGAGATCTACGGCTTCCTGGGGCCGAACGGCGCGGGCAAGACCACCCTCGTCCGCATCCTCACGACCCTGCTGCGGCCGACGAGCGGATACGCGCGCGTGGCCGGGTTCGACGTGGTCTCCGAGGCGGACCGCGTGCGCCGCTCGATCGGCGTCGCGCTCCAGGAGGCGGCGATCGACCCGCTGATGACCGGGCGCGAGCTCCTGCGCATGCAGGGCGCCCTGCACGGGCTGCGCGGCGCGGAGGCCAAGCGCCGCGCCTCCGGGCTGCTGGAACGGGTCGGGCTCACCGACGCGGCCGACCGGCGCGTCGGCGGCTACTCGGGCGGCATGCGGCGCCGGCTGGACCTCGCGCTGGCGCTCGTGCACCGCCCCGACGTCCTCTTCCTCGACGAGCCGACCACCGGCCTGGACCCGACGAGCCGCGCGGCGCTGTGGCGAGAGGTCCGCGCGCTCAACGACGAGGGCACCACCGTCTTCCTGACCACCCAGTACCTCGAGGAGGCCGAGCAGCTCGCCGACCGGGTCGGGATCATCGCCGCCGGGCGGCTGGAGGCGGAGGGCACGCCGGACGCACTGAAGGCCCGGGTGGGCGAGCCGAGGCTGATCGTGACGATCGACGACCCGGCCGACGCCGGCGACGCCCGCGAGGCGCTCGCGACGCTGGGCGAGATCGAGGCCGCGGACCCCGCCGCGCCGTGCCGGCTCGTGCTGCTGACGGGCGGGGGGAAGGAGGCGATCCCGCCCGCGATCCGTGCCCTCGACGCGCGCAGCGTGGCGGTCGAGCTGGTCGAGGTCGAGTCGCCGACGCTCGACGACGTCTTCGCCGCGGTGACCGGCTCGCGGCTCGAGGGTGCCTCCAAGCCGGAGGCCACGGCGGCGTGAGCGCGCTCGCCCGCGAGGGCCGGGTGGTCACCGCGCTCGGGCGGCGGGCGCTCTCGGTGCAGTTCCGCCGGGCGCAGCTGCTCATGCCGACCTTCGTGCTCCCGCTCATGCTGCTCGCGGTGATCGCGAGCGGGACGAGCGCCGCGGAGGACCTGCCGGGGTTCCCCGACGTCGACTCCTACCTCTCCTTCGTCCTTCCCGGGACCATCATCCAGGGCGCGCTGCTCGCCGGCCTGACGAGCGGGATCGCGCTGGCCTCGGACATCGAGTCGGGCTTCTTCGACCGGCTGCTCGCGGCGCCGGTGCGGAGGGTGTCGCTCGTCCTCGGCCGGCTGGCGGGGACGCTCGGCCTCTCCGTGCTGCAGACCGCGTTCTTCCTCCTCGTCGCCCTGCTGTTCGGCGCGCGGTACCCGGGCGGCGCCGTCGGCCTTGTCGGGACGCTGGCCCTCGCCGCCGTCACCGCGGTCGGCGTCGGCGGGATCGCCGCCGCCATCGCCCTGCGCACCGGCTCGCTCTCGCTGATGCAGTCGATCTTCCCGTTCATCTTCGTCCTGCTATTCACCGCGCCGGCCTTCTTCCCGCGCGAGCTGCTCGATCCGGTGCTCGCCGACCTGGCGGTCTACAACCCGCTCACCTACGTCGTGGAAGCGGCGCGCGGGCTCCTCGCCGGTGCGGCGGAGCTCGGCTCGCCGCTCGCCGGTTTCGGGTCCGCGCTGGCGCTCGCGGCGGCGACCATCGCCCTGGCCGTCCTCGCGCTCGCCGAACGGCTGCGGAAAGCGTAGCTGGATGAGCGCCGGCGCCCCGGCCGCGCCCGGCGTCCTCCCCGTGATCGGCGTCCTCTGGCGCCGGTCGCTCAACGAGGTCGCCCGCGTCCGGGGCGCGCTCCTGCCCGCGACGATCGCCCCGGTCGTCTTCCTGCTCGGGATGAGCGGCCAGTTCGCCCGCCTGACCGGCCTCGAGGGCTTCCCGACCGACTCCTACCTCTCCTGGATCGTCCCGCTGTCCTGCCTGCAGGCCGCCGGGTTCGCGGGGGCGGCGACGGGCGCAAACCTCGCGCGGGACATCGAGCAGGGCTGGTTCGATCGCCTGCTGGTCTCCCCTGTGCCCCGGCCGGTGCTCGTCGCCGGACCGATCCTCGGGGCGATCACCCGCTGCCTGGTCCCCACCTCGGTGGTCCTCCTGGTCGGCTTCGCGCTCGGCGCCGAGCTGACCGGCGGGGTGCTCGGGCTCCTCCTCCTCTACCTCGCCGCGACGGCGTTCTGCGCGGTCGCCGGGCTCTGGGGCGTCCTGCTGGCGCTCATCTTCCGCACCCAGCAGGCCGGCCCGCTCATGCAGCAGGGCGTGTTCGTCGCCGTGTTCCTCTCCACCGCCTACACCCCGCAGGCGCTGCTGCAGGGCTGGCTCGAGGGCGCCGCGCGGTACAACCCCGTGACCTACGTGCTCGAGCTCGGCCGGCAGGCGACCGTCTCAGGGATCGAGCCCTCGCTCGCCCACACCTGGCCGGGCCTCGCCGCCCTGGCGGGCCTCCTGCTCCTCTTCGGCGCCCTCGCGCTGCTCCGGTTGCGGCGAATGGGCGGCTAGGAGTCTGTTGGGAAATCGGGCCCGGCCGGGGTGGTCCAGGACCAAGCGGGGCGGTGACGGCGCGCTTTCCGCGTGGCTCTGCCACGTGGGATGCGTGCCGGTGCCGAATCCGCGCCGT
>Ga0136612_10000501_pt1 | contig 14083 bp, 14 predicted proteins | sample AntDryUQ224A2306_2_FD_106644 | JGI IMG/M metagenome (GOLD analysis project Ga0136612, IMG submission 106644) | Polar desert sand microbial communities from Dry Valleys, Antarctica - metaG UQ224A (23.06) | ecosystem: Environmental > Terrestrial > Soil > Desert | place: Antarctica: Dry Valley... | reverse complement strand
GCCTCCGCCCTCGCCGGGGCAGGGCGTCTTCGGTGCGCCCACCGGCGGCACCGGCGGATCCGGGCGCAGCTCCCGGGCGCCGCTCTACATCGCCGGTGGGATCGCCGGGGCGCTGATCCTCGCGATCGTGCTCGTGGTCCTGCTCGCGGGCGGGAACGACGAGAACGGCCCGGACCCACCGACCACCGAGGCGACCACGCCCACCCCGACCACCCCGGCCAAGCTGGACCTCGCGCTCGTCAAGCCCCGAGTCGTGGCCTACATGAAGTCGTTCTTCGGCTCCGACGACTACGTCCCCGAGCCCGAGTGCCCGGCCGATGTCGACCGCGTGGCCGGCGCGGAGTTCGACTGCACGGACACCGACGGCGACGGGCTCAAGACGGTCGTCGGCGTGACGCTGACCGACGACCGTGGCGGCACCTCGCTCAAGCTCACGCGCTACGAGATCCTCGCCGCATACATCGCGAAGGACATCAAGCAGGACTACGACAAGGACCCGGACGCGGCCAAGGTGCGCCGGGTTACCTGCCCGCGGCTCTTCGACGCGGCCAAGCTCCCCCGGTTCCAGTGCACCGTCACGTTCGTCGACTCCGACACCCGCAAGGTCAACGTCCGCATCACCAAGCAGGACGGCGCCTTCACCTGGAAAGGTGCCCTGATCCGCAAGCAAGCGATCCCGAGGGGACGAATGGTGGACATGTCACATCGCATCGGGCTGAGGCGCTTCGGCGCCGTCGTGATCACCGGGCTGGCGCTCGCGGCAGGCGGCGCCGCCTGCGGGGACGACGACGAGACGTCCTCCGGGGAGGCCGGCAAGTCCTCGACGACGGAGGCGACGACCAGGACGTCGGGCGGGGGCGCCGCGGGGATCAAGGGCCTGGAGACCAAGCTCAAGGAGACGCTCTCGCGCTCGCCCGCCGGCCTCTCGGGCATCACCAGCACGCAGCCCGAGGAACCCGCTGTCACGGTCGTGGATTGCCCGGATGACACCGAGATCGCAGTCGGCACGCCGATCGAGTGCTCCATCACCGGCGACCAGGGCCTCAGCGGCGCGGTCACCGTGACCCCGAAGTCTGCCGACGCGACAGAGTTCACCTACAAGGGCTCGCTGACGAGCGACACGTCGTCCAAGACGGTCAGCGGCAGCGTCAGCCAGGGATAGGGTGAGCCGGATGCTGACGCTCGTCGTCACCTCGGGATCGCATGCCGGAGAGCGGCAGGATGTCTCGCGCGAGCTGATCGTCGGTCGCGAGGACGCGGATCTGAGCCTTGACGACCCTCGGATGTCGCGCCGGCACTTCTCGCTGGCTCCCGCCGCGAGCGGCGGGGTGGAGATCCGCGACCTGGGCTCGAGCAACGGCACCTGCGTGGACGGCCGGCGGATCGACGGGGTCGTCACGGTCACCGGCGCTGTCACCATCCTCGCCGGGTCGACTACCCTGGAGCTCAAGGTGGCCCCCGGGGCGACGGTGGTGGACGGCGCCACGGTTCTGGGCGGCGCGACGGTGGTGGGCGGCGACGCGACGGTGGTGGACGGGGAGGTTCCGGTCGCCGCGCCTCCGCCTCCACCGCCAAAGCCCGCGGCGGCGCCCCCGCCCCCGCCGCGCCCGGAGGCGGCGGCGGGACCAAGCCGGGCTCGTCCAAGGTCGCCTGGATCGCCGGCGGCGGCGCGATCGCCGTGCTGGCCGCGGTGCTGATCGTGGTGATCCTCACGCAGGGGGGCTCGGACGGTGACTCCGTGACGACGGTGACCGAGGCGGGTGCGTCGACTTCGACGCCGGCCGAGACCACCACCTCCCCTCCGCCCGCTGCGACCCTAGACCTGACCACCATCAAGCCCAAGGTCGCCAGGTTCATGAGCTCGTTCATCGGCAAGGGCTACACGCCCGAGCCGGAGTGCCCGGCCCGGGTCACGCGCGCCGCCGGCGTCACCTTCAACTGCGTCGACATCGACGGCGACGGCCTGCACGTCGTGGTCGCGGTCACGCAGACCGACGACCGGGGCGGGACGATCCTGCGCCTGACGCAGTACGAGCGCACCTCGGACTACATCGAGAAGTTCATCAAGGACGACTCGAACAAGAGCGACGAGTTCCTGCACATCCGCGCGGTGACGTGCCTGCCCAAGTTCAACGCCGCGACGCTGCCGAGCTTCAAGTGCCGCACCGTCTACGTCAACGGCGACGTGCGCTACCAGCGCATCACGATCAAGAGCCAGAACGGGAAGGAGTACGACTACTCCACTCCCGGGCCGGACTGATCACGCCGGCCGGCCGCGATCCTCGAGCAGCGCGCGGGCGGCCAGCAGCCCGGGCGCCCCGGTGACCGCGCCGCCCGGGTGCGCGCCCGACCCGGCGAGGTAGAGCCCGTCGATCTCGCCGAACGCGCGGCGGTCGATGCGCTGCTCGAAGAGCTGCCCCGGGAGCATCTCGCCGTGGAAGATGTGGCCGCCGGTGATGCCGAAGCGTGCCTCGAGCTCGCGCGGGCCCAGGGCGAGGCGTTCGACGATGCGGTCTGCGAACCCTGGGCAGATCTCCGAGAACCGGGCGATGGCGGTGTCGGCAGCCGCCTCGGCATCGACGTCGGCCGGGAAGCACTGGCAGAACATCGACAGGACGTGGCGGCCCTCCGGCGCGAGGGTCGGGTCGGCGGCGGTCTGGCAGGCGGCCTCGATCCAGGGCGCGGCGGCCGGGCGGCCGGCGCGGGCGTCGGCGGCGGCGGTGCTCAGCTCCTCGAGCGTGAAGCCGAGGTCGATCGTGCCCTGCCAGGGGTCCGGGCCCGGCCAGGCGGGGAAGTCGGGCAGTCCGTCGAGCAGGACCATGACCTTCACGGTCGGGCCGTCCTGGCGCCAGTGGGCGGGCGCCGGCAGCCCGGCCAGTGCCGCCGTGCGCAGCGGATCGGCGTTTGAGAGCACCGCGCGCGCGCCGACCTCGCGCCCGTCCTCGAGCACGATTCCGGCGGCCCGGCCGTCGCCGTCAACCTGAACGCGGTCGACGGGCGCCGCGAGCGTGATGCGCGCGCCCGCGGCCGCCGCCGCAGCAGCCAGAGCGCCGGTCACCGCGCCCATGCCGCCGCGCGCATAGCCCCAGGCACCCGGCTTGCCGGCCGCCTCCCCGAGGTCGTGGTAGAAGGCGACAAAGGCCGTGCCCGGGTCCTCCGGCGCGGCTAGGGTGCCGATGAGCCCCTGGATCGCGAAGGGGACGCGCACCTCCTCCGACGGGATCCCCGCGAGATCGTCGGCGATCGAGCCGTCGAGGATTTCGGGCCCCACGGCCTCCAGCCAGCGCGCGCGGTCGGGCGGCTCGAGCATCAGCCGTCGGGCGCGCGCCGCAGCCGCCTCCCAGCGCGCCGACCACGCCGCGTAGCCGTCGGCGTCGCCCGGGCTCCAGTCCTCGGCGAGCTGCGCGCGGGTGCGCGCCGCGTCTGACCACGTCACGACCTTGCGCCCGTCGGGCAGCGGCGCGAAGAGGTAGGGCTCGTGGACGTCCACCCGCAGCCCGTGATCGGAGACCAAGCGCAGGTCGTCCATGATCTCCGGGCGCAACAGCGACAGCGTGTAGGCACCCGGCGAGGCCCGCACGCCGGGCCACAGCTCCTCGGTCACGCACGCGCCGCCGGCGATGTCGCGGCGCTCGAAGAGCTCGACGCTCAACCCGGCGCGCGCCAGGTAGGCGGCGGCGACGAGCCCGTTGTGGCCGGCGCCGATGATCGCGGCGTCGAGCATCACGGTCAGTATGCGCGCTCCAGCCGCAGTGCCGCCCAGTCGCCGGCCTCGCGGCGCTCGCGCTCGCGCAGGCCCTGACGGCGCGCGAAGGCGGCGGCGACCTCGTCGGCCTCGGCGCGCAGTAGGCCGCCGGCCACCAGCGCCGCCGGTGGCGCCGGCATCCGCTCGGCGAGCGTGAGCAGGAGCGGGCGCAGCAGGTTGGCGACGAGCGTCGGCGCCTCCGGGATGGGATCGCTGCGCAGGTCCCAGCGCGTTACGGCGAGCTTTACGCCGTTGGCGCGCGCGTTCTCCTGCGCCGCCGCGACCGCCGGGCGCTCGTGGTCCCACGCGGTGACCGGGGCCCACCCCAGCGTCGCCGCGGCGATCCCCAGCACGCCCGAGCCGCAGCCGAGGTCGGCCAGCGGCCCACCGGGCTCGAGCGCGCAGAGCAGCTCGAGGCACAGGCGCGTCGAGTGATGCGAGCCCGTCCCGAACGCCTGGCCGGGGTCGATGACCAGGTCGTGCACGCCGGCCTTTGAGGTGGCCGGCTCCCACGGGGGGCGCACGTACAGGCGCTCGGCGACCAGCACCGGCTGGTGAAACTGCTTCCAGCCGTCGACCCAGTCGTCGGGGATCGTCTCCGTCCGCACTTCGACGAGCGCCGCGCCGGCCGCCGCGCGGAGGTCGGGCAACTCGGGGAGCTCGCCCGGGGCGCCGTAGACGGCGTACTCGACGACGTCGCCGTCCTCGGTTTCCTCGACTCCGTTCGGCGCAAGCTCCAGGAGCTGGGCCAGCACGACCTCCGAGTCGGCGCGGCGGACTCGCAGGGCGAGGCGGATCACGCGCGCAGCGCGCGCTTGAGCTTGGCGAAGACCCCTTCGTCGGTTCGCAGGTTGTCCTCGGTCAGGGTCCCGCGCAGCTCCTCGAGCAGCTCTGTCTGGCGGTCGGTCAGGTGCCGCGGGATGACGACGTTCACCACGACCCGCAGGTCGCCGTTGCTCCCGCGCCGCAGGGGCGGCAGGCCACGGCCGGCGAGCACCACCGTCTCCCCCGGCTGGGTCCCGGCGTGCAGTTCGATCTCGGCGGCTCCGTCGAGGGTGGGGACCTCCAGGCGTGTCCCCAGCGCCGCCGCGGGGGCCGCGACGTCGACGACGGTCACGAGATCGGACCCGTCGCGCAGGAAGCGCTCGTCCTCGCGCACGCGCACGAGCACGTAGAGGTCGCCCGGCGGGCCGCCGCGCTCGCCCTCGTGCCCGCGGCCCGACAGGCGCACGCGCTGGCCGTCCTCGATCCCCGCCGGGATGTCTACCTCGAGCCGCTTCGCCGTGGCCGTGCGCCCGCGCCCGCCGCAGGTGCGGCACGGATCGCGGGCGAGCTTGCCGTCGCCCCCACAGGCGTCGCAGGCCACGGCGCGCACGACCTGGCCGAAGGGGCTGCGCGACACCGCGCGCAGCTGGCCCTGGCCCTCGCAGCGCCGGCAGGTCTCGATCGGCGTGCCGGGCTCGGCGCCGTTGCCACGACAGCGCTCGCAGGCCGCGACCGCCTCGTAGGAGAGCTCGACCGAGGTGCCGGTGGCGACCTCGGCGAGGTCGACCTCGGCCTGGACGGCGACGTCACCGCCCTGTGTCGCGCCACCGCGGCGGCCGCTGAAGCCGTCGCCCCCGCCGCCGAAGAAGGCGTCGAAGATGTCGGCGAAGGACCCGAAGCCCTCGAAGGAGGGTGCATAGCCGCCGGAGCGCACGCCGTCGTGACCGTAGCGGTCATAGACCTGACGGCGGTCGGGGTCGGAGAGGACCTCGTAGGCCTCGGCGGCCTCCTTGAACTTCTCCTCGGCCTGCGGATCGTGCGCGTTGACGTCGGGATGAAGCTTGCGCGCGAGGCGGCGAAACGACTTCTTGATGTCGTTCTCGCTGGCGTCGCGGCCGACGCCCAGGAGCTCGTAGTAGTCCGTCGGCACCTAGTTCACTCGTCGTAGACGTCTTCGACGAAGCGGGAGAGGACGAGGGCGGCCCCGCGGACCGAGCTGATCGCCGTCGCGTAGTCCATCCGCCGCGGGCCGATGACCGAGACGGTGCCCAGGCTGCGCCGCGGCAGGCCGTAGGCGGTGGCCACGACGGCGAGTGACTGGAGCGCCGGCAGGTCGTTCTCGGCGCCGATGCGCACGTAGAGGTCGTTGGCCTGGAGCGCCTCGCCGAGCACCCCGAGGAGCACGACGCGGCGCTCGAGCATCTCCATGAGCTCGTTGAGCTGGGTGACGTCCTGGAAGCGGTGCTCGCCGATGAGCCGCGCGGCCCCGTCGACGTAGAGCGTGTTCTCCGACGTACCGGCCAGGTCGGTGAAGACCGGGGCCAGCCCGTCGAGGAAGTCCTGCTCGGCGGCGGAGAGCGCCGGGTCGGCGAGACGGCCGGCCAGCATGCGGGCTCCCAGCCCGAGCCCCGTCAGGCGCTCGTTGAGATAGGAGGCCGCCCACTTGGCCAGCCCGGTGTCGATCGGGTCCTCCCACGGGAAGATGCGCTTGGTGACGCCGCCGGTCGAGGTGATGACCACCACCATGAGCAAGCGGGGCTGCAGGACGATGACCTCGACGTGGCGGACGGTCGCGGTTTCGATCGGCGGAGCCGAGACGATGGCCAGCAGGTCGGTGACCTGCGAGAGCGTCTCGGTCGTCTCGCGCATCGCGTCGTCGATCTCCAGGCGCACGAGCGAGAGCCCCAGTGCGGCGCCTGGCTCCCGCGGCGCCGCGAGCAGCTGGTCGACGAAGTAGCGGTAGCCGGCATCTGTGGGCACGCGCCCGGCGGACGTGTGCGGATGGGCGAGCAGGCCGTGCTCCTCGAGCACGGCGAGCTCGTGACGCACGGTGGACGGCCCCCACGTGACCTCGACATCGGCGGCGAGCAGCTTTGAGCCCACGGGCGCGCCCGCGTCGGAATGGCCCTCGACGACCTTGCGGAGGATCAGCTCCTGGCGCTCGCTCAGCATGCAGGCGATTCTACGGACAGAGCGGTTGGGGCCTCGACGATGCAATGGGGGTCAGACCCCTCTGGGGTCAGACCCTCGCGCTGGTGGCGCTTAGAGCGCGATCTCGGCTTCGGCGTTGCGGATGATCTGGTTGCCGCCCTGCTCGGCCACGGTCTCCACGGTGGCCACGCCGTCTGAGACCTCGCGCACGGTGCCCGTGACGGTGATCTCCTGCTCGGGAAAGCCCATGCCGCGAAACTGGACCGACAGCCGGCGCAGTGACTCGGGGCCGCCGCCCGCCTCGGTCTGGGCGCGCGCGACCTGCGCCATCGAGTAGAGGCCGTGGAGGATCTTGCCGGGCAGGCCGACCGCCTTGGCGAACTCCTCGTCGACGTGGATCGGGTTGAAGTCACCCGAGGCGCCCGCGTAGCGCATGGTCAGGTACTTGTCGGGCGTGACCTTGAGCTCCGGAAGCGCGTCACCCTGGTTCAGCTCGGTCGCCATGTCGGTCAGACCCCCCTGACGATGTTGGTCCAGGTGGCGGTGCACACGTCCTCGCCATCCTGGTTGGTGGACTGGGACTCGAAGACGTAGAACCCCTTGCCGCCCTTCTCATAGACCTCCTTGACCGTCGCGGTCGTGGAGATCTCGTCGCCGGCGACCACGGGCTTGCCCCAGACGAACTCCTGGCCGCCGTGGACCATCGCCGCGAGGTTGATGCCGACGTCGGGGTCGAGAATGGCCGGAGCCATGGCTCCCGCGCTGTAGACCACCGCGAACATCGGTGGCGCGACGACGTCGGCGTAGCCGGCGCCGCGCGCGGCCTCGACGTCGAGATGGACCGGATTGGTCTCGCCCACGGCGTGGGCGTACTCCTTGATCTTCTCGCGCCCGACGGCGTACGTCGCGGGCGGATAGGACTTGCCGGCGGCTGCTGTGTTGACGGGCACGGGCCTCCTCTTCGTCAGGGTGCGGCGGCGGAGTCTATGGACCGGCGTTAGATCATGATCGGGACGGCGCCGCCGTCCACCGACCACGCCGCGCCCGTGACGTTGGACGCGCGCGCCGAGCAGAGGAAAACGATCACCGCGGCGATCTCCTCACCAGTGCCGAAGCGCCCGAGCGGGATCTTCTCGGCCTGAACGGCGAGCGCCTCCTCGCGCGAGATGCCCTGCGCGGCCGCGGCCTGGTCGGCGATCCCGCCCTCGGCGAGCCACAGCGAGGTCTCGACCGCCCCCGGGGTCACGGCGTTGACCAGCACACCGCGGTCGGCGTAGCTCTGGGCGAACGTGCGCGACAGCGAGAGCTGGGCCGCCTTGGTGACCGAATAGGCCGCGTTGGTGAGCGACGGGCGCTTGCCCGCCGAGGAGGAGACGTTGACGATCCGCCCCTCCCCCCGCTTGGCCATCCCCGGCGCGGCGGCGCGCATCAGGCGCAGCGGGGACATCACGTGCAGCTCCCACTGGGCCTGCCACTCGTCATCGGTGAGCTCCTCGAGCGTGCGCTGCCGGCTGGTCCCGGCGTTGAGGACCAGCGCCTCCACGGCGCCGAAGCGCTCGCCGCACGCCGCGATCAGGCGCTCTTCGGCATCGGGCCCGGTGACGTCGAGTGCGACCCCCGCCGCCTCGCCGCCGGCCGCCGCGCACTCGGCGACGGCGGCGTCCAGGTCCTCGGCGCCGCGGGCGTTGAGCAGTACCCGTGCGCCCTCGGCGCACAGCAGCCGCGCCGTGGCCAGGCCGATGCCGCGTGAGGCACCCGTGACGAGGCAGGCCTTCCCGGTCAGGCCGAGGTCCATGGCGTGGATGATGTCGCGAAACGCGACCGCAGAGGAGCCACGTGACCGCCCACACCGCCTACATGACCTTCCGCACCCCGCAGCGCCGCGAGTTCGTCCGCATCACCGACGACGTCCAGGGCGCCGTCGAGGAGTCCGGGGTGCAGGAGGGCATGGTCCTCGTCTCGGCCATGCACATCACCGCGGGCGTCTGGGTCAACGACGACGAGCCAGGCATCCAGGCCGACGCGCTGGAGTGGCTCGACAAGCTCGCGCCGCCGTCGTGGTCGGAGCCCGCGGGCGATGTCGCGCGGGAGCTGCTGCCCGAGGGCGGCGACTATCGCCACCACCGCGGCGGTGAGGACAACGGCGACGCTCACCTGAAGAACCTCCTGGTCCACCACCAGGTGGTCCTGCCCATCACCGCGGGGCGACTGGATCTCGGCCCGTGGCAGGCCGTCTTCTACTGCGAGTTCGACGGCGGCCGCGACAAGCGGCTCGTCATCAAGGTGCTCGGGGAGTAGCTGCCGTCCTCACGCGCCCGCGCCCCGCGCGCCGGCGTCAGCGCCGCTCGCCCGCGGTCCGGCTGAAGAACGGGGTCGACGACCGCGGGGGCGTCCAGCGTAGGCGCCACTCCCCGCCGCGCCGGGCGACCCGCGCGAGGAACAGGGCGCGGCGGCCGGTGACGGTCATGAAGCGGACGGTCTCCCAGGTCGCCCCGGCCCGCTGGCGGCGCTGGATCTCGACCAGGTCGGGCAGCTCACGGGCCGGTCGGACCTGGCCGAAGACCTCCACGTCGCTTCCCCGCGGCTCCACCCAGATGGGAAGGCGGAAGGCATCCAGGGCCGGCTTGGGCCGGCCGTCGCGGAAGCGCAGGCCCGACTGGAAGCCCGCCGGGGCGTCGTCGTCGAAGAGCAGGTACTGGGCGAGGGAGGCCACGCGGCGGTCGCGGTAGGCCACGTAGGCCGAGGCGTCGAGGTGGCGCGCCTGGATCGCGAGCGGGATCCCGAGCAGCGCGTCGGGGGGCGAGGTCTGGAACCCGTACTCGGTCAGGTGCATCGGGAGCCCCGCGGGGATCCGCCCCCGCTGCACGCCGCGCGCCAGCAGCCCGTAGAGCGGCCCGAGGTTTCCCAGCGAGAACCCGCCGTCGCGCGGCGGGCGCATGGGCGAGGCGCCGCCGCGGGTCTGGTAGGGGTGGTGGGCGAACCCCGTGACCGCCAGCCGCGCGAACGGGCGGCAGCCCAACGAGGATGTCGCGATGGCGGACGGCAGCCGCGCGCCCCCGCCCACGCAGAGCAGCGTGCGCAGGAAGAGGTCGGTCTGCATGGATCGGTTCGCCGCCGGGCTGCTCAGTCCGCCCACCGGCGCCGTCTCCCCGAGGAGAACGAGGTCTCGCCCGTGGCCCGTGGCGCGCAGCGCGCCGGTCGCGGCGCGCACGAGGGCGCGATAGAGCGCGGGCGAGCGCGGCACCCAGCGGCGACCAGCGCGGATGTACTGGGGCGCGAGGCGCCCGTCCACGTTGGGCTCGTTCATGATGCCCCAGCGCCGCACGGCGCGGGGGTAGCGCCGTCCCAGCGCGGTGACGAAGCGCCCGAACTCCGCCGGGCTCGGATCGCACACGGGGCGCAACCGCACCAGGCCACCGCAGCGCGACGCCCAGACCGGCGCCGGCGTCGTGGGAACGAGCATGACGTTCAGGCGCCGCGCACCCGCGCCGGCGACGAGCCCGTCGAGGGCCGTGAAGGCGGGGTCATAGGCGCGCGGATCGGCGGCGTTGAAGCGTGGCCGGACGGTAGAGCTCGCCGCCGGTGCGTAGGCGTTCCACTCGACCAGGACGCGAATCGTGGTGGCCCCCAGCGCGGCGATCTCGTCCAGGCCGCGGTCACGTGCCTGGGGCCCCGAGCGCAGGAGCAGGTGGTCGTCCTGGACGATCGCCTCCTGGCCGGGACCCGCGGCGGCTCCCGGCGCCGCGGCCAGCGCGGCCATGGCGACCGCGGCCCCGGCCATTCGCCTCCGCCACACGCGCTCCCGTCTCATGCGACTAAAGAACGCGGGCCGGGCGCGGAAGGTGCGGTTTCGCGGGTGGCCTCGTCAGCCGTCGGCGCGGCGCATGCCGCGCAGCGCCACCAGGCCCAGCACGACCTGGAGGAAGATCATCGCCGCGAACGCGCGCCACGTCGTCGCCCAGGTCACGTCGCCGACGAACCCCTGCCGGATGCCCTCGATGACCCGCGTCACCGGGTTCAGGTCAGCCAGCGTCCGCAGCCAGTCCGAGAGCAGGGGCGCGGGGGCATAGGCGGTGGTGAACAGGACGGCGACGAAACCCCCGATCTGCATGAGCGGCGCGGCCTGCTGGGTGCGGAACTTCAGCGCGAGCGCCGTGGCCCAGCAGGCCACGGCGGCGGCCATCCCCGACACCAGCACGGTGGCGATCGCCAGCTCGAGCACCCCCGGCCAGTCCACGCCGATGGAGAAGCCCACCGCCAGCAGGAAGATCCCGGGAAGCAGCGAGCGCAGCGCGGCCGAGGCCACCACGCCGATCAGCAGCGTCGTGCGGCTGACGGGCGCCAACAGCATCCGGTCGAACCAGCCCTGCTCGATGTCGCGGGCGAGGTTCACCCCGGTCGCCGCGCCGGTGAACGAGGCGCCCTGGAGCAGGCCCACCGGGACGATGAAGCTCTTGAAGTCCCCCGAGAACCCCTCGAGCTGGGCCGCGGCGCCGAACACGCCCGACAGGCCGATGAGGAAGATCGTGGGCGCCAGCACGCCCGGGACCGCGCCGCCGGGAACGCGCAGGATCTCGTTGAGCGAGCGCCGCTGGAGGGCGACCACGACACGAACGCTCTGCCTCATGCCTCGCGCAGCCTTCCCCGCAGCGCGGCGATCGAGATGCCCACCATGACGCCCAGCAGCCCGGCCGCCGCGGCCAGCCCCTCGAGCACGGCCTCGGAGGAGATCGAGGCGATGATCGGGTTGCGCATGCCCTCGGCGATGTAGGAGAGCGGGTTGTAGGCCGCGATCCAGGACGCCGGCGCGGAGAGCAGGTCGCGCGGGAAGAAGGCGGAAGAGAGGAACAGCACGACGAAGGCGATCGGGAAGATGCCCTGGACCAGCGACGCGTTGCGCGCCCGCAACGCGAGCGCGACGCCGATGGCGGCAAAGCCGGCGCCGGCGACGCTCCCGATCAGCAGCACGAGGGCCACCCCGGCCCAGCCGCCCTCGATGTGAGCGCCGAACGCGAGGCCGATCACCAGGAAGGCGGCGACCTGGAAGAGGGCGAGCGGGACGGTCGCCAGCACGCGGCCGAAGACGATCGCGGTCCGCGGGATGGGTGAGGTCGCCAGGCGGTCGAAGAAGCCGCCCTCGATCTCCAGCGCCTGGGCGATGCCGGCCTGCACGCCGCCGATGAGCAGGGACTGGGTTATCGCCGCCGAGAGCTGGAAGTCCAGGAACCCGCGGACGTCGGGGAAGCCCGGCAGCTCCGTGGTGCGCTCGAGCCCTCCGGTGTTCACCGCCAAAAACAGCGAGGGGAAGATGATGAGCGGGGCGAGGTACTGCGGGCGACGCAGCGCGTTGCGCAGCGCCCGCTGCGCGAGCGCCAGGACGATCCGGGTCACGCCGGCTCCGGTCCGGCAGCGGCGTCCGGATCCTGGTCGTCCCCCGCGCCCTCGAGATGGCGGCCGGTCTTCTCCACGAAGACGTCGTCCAGCGTGGGCTCGACCAGCTCGAGCGAGCCGACGATCACGCCCGCCTCGTCGAGCGCGCGCACGACGGGCGCGACGCCGGTGGCGCCGCTCGCCAGCCCGACCGACACGTCCGAGCCCGGCTGGGGCGGGCGCAGCTCGCCGAACTGCGTGAGAACCTCACGCGCGCGCCCGGTCTCGGAGCCGTCGGCGAAGGTCACCTCGAGGTGCGGGATCCCCACCTCGGCCTTGAGCTCGGCGGGGGTCCCCTCGGCGACGAGGAGCCCGGCGTTGATGATCCCCACGCGATCGGCGAGCTGGTCGGCCTCCTCGAGGTACTGCGTGGTCAGGAAGACCGTCGTGCCCTCGTCCTTGAGGCGGCTGACCTCCTCCCACAGGGTCCGGCGGGAGACCGGGTCAAGACCGGTGGTGGGCTCGTCGAGAAAGAGGACCTCGGGCTCGTGGATGAGCGCCATGGCCAGGTCGAGCCGGCGCCGCATCCCGCCCGAGTAGGTGCCGACCCGGCGGTCCTGGGCCTCGACGAGCCCGACCCGATCGATCAGGGCGTCGGCGCGCGGGCGCACGTCGCGAGGCGCGAACCCGTGGAGCTTGGCCTGGAGCTCCATCAGCTCGCGGCCGGTCATGAGCAGGTCAAGCGCCGCGTCCTGGAGCGCCACGCCGATGCGCCGGCGGACCGCGTCGGGCTCGCGGGCGACGTCGTGCCCCGCGACGCGCGCCTCGCCGCCGGTCGGGCGCAGGAGCGTCACCAGCATGCGGACCGTCGTCGTCTTCCCGGCGCCGTTGGGGCCGAGGAAGCCGTAGACCTCGCCCGGGGCGATCGAGATGTCCACGCCGCCGACGGCCTTGAGGCCGCCCTTGAACTCCCGCTCCAGCCCAACCGTCTCGATCGCCGCCATCGCCCCAGACTATGTTCATGGTGCGTTCACCGTCGACCGGGCACCATGGGTGGGTGACCCTGCGCCGGCCGATCGCGCTGCTCCTCCTGCTCGCCGCCCTCGGGCTCGGCGCGTGCGGGGGCGACGGAGACGACGGGAACCCCCCCGCCGCGGTGCCCAGCACCACGGCCACGACTCCTGCGACGACGCAGCAGCCGACCCCCGCCCGGACACGCCGGTTGCTGCGCAACCCGGGCGGGCCGAAGCTCGAGACCGTCGCCGAGGGCCTCGAGATCCCGTGGGAGATCGCGTTCCTGCCCGACGGCCGGGCGCTCGTGACCGAGCGGCCGGGCCGGGTGCGCCTGCTGGCCGCCGACGGGTCCCTCCAGGCGACGCCGGTCGCTGAGGTCGACGTCGCCGCCGAGGGCGAGGGCGGCCTGCTCGGGCTCGCCGTGGACCCGGCTTTCGCGCGCAATCGCTTCGTCTACCTCTACCGGACCACCGGCGCGGGCAACGAGGTGGCGCGCTACCGGCTGGACGGCGCGCGTCTGCGCGAGGACACGGTCGTGCTCGAGGACGTTCCGGCCGGCCCGATTCACGACGGCGGGCGCATCCACTTCGGCCCCGACGGTCACCTCTACGTCGCCACGGGCGAGACCGGTGACGGGTCGCTCGCCCAGGACCGCGCGTCGCTGGCCGGCAAGTTCCTCACGCTCACCCCGGCCGGGTTCCGGGGAAACGGCCCCGCGAGGCCCGCGGTCTTCTCGCGCGGGCACCGCAACCCGCAGGGCTTTGACTGGCAGCCGGGCACCGGCGCGCTCGTCGCCACCGAGCACGGGCCCTCAGGCGGCGACGGGCCGCGCGGCTTCGATGAGCTGAACGTCGTGCGTTCCGGCGGGAACTACGGCTGGCCCGAGAAGTTCGGCGACGACCACTCGGGCTTCGACGCTCCCGTGGCGGTCTATGACGAGGCGATCGCGCCGAGTGGCGGCTCGTTCGTCTCGCTGCCGGGCTCGGCATGGACCGGCGACTTCCTCTTCGGCGCCCTGGTCGGCGAGCAGGTGCGCCG
>Ga0136612_10000499_pt1 | contig 14088 bp, 14 predicted proteins | sample AntDryUQ224A2306_2_FD_106644 | JGI IMG/M metagenome (GOLD analysis project Ga0136612, IMG submission 106644) | Polar desert sand microbial communities from Dry Valleys, Antarctica - metaG UQ224A (23.06) | ecosystem: Environmental > Terrestrial > Soil > Desert | place: Antarctica: Dry Valley... | reverse complement strand
CTTACCGGAACTTTTTGTTCAGGCGTTCGCGGGCCAGGGCGTCTACGCGGGTCAGGAGAGGGGCCAGCACTTCGCGCTGTTTCGTCACGAGCTCGGCGATGCCGGCTCTGGCGAGGTTGACCATCGCGTTCATCTCTTCCTCGCTGAAGGTGGCGCCTTCGGCGGTTCCCTGCAGCTCGACGAAGCGGCCTTTCTCGGTGGCCACCACGTTCATGTCCACGCCGGCTTTGGAGTCTTCGGCGTAGTTGAGGTCGAGAACGGCGCTGCCGCCGATCATGCCTACCGAGATCGCGGCCACAAAATCATTGACCGGCCAGCTGGCCATCTTGCCGTCGACGTAGAGGCGGCCCAGCGCGGTCACCAGCGCGACGAAGGCGCCGGTGATCGACGCGGTGCGCGTGCCTCCGTCGGCGTGCAGGACGTCGCAGTCGAGCCAGACCGTCCGCTCGCCCATCATCTCCGGGTTCACGGCGGCCCGCAGCGAACGGCCGATCAGCCGCTGGATCTCCATGGTGCGGCCGCCCTGCTTTCCTTTCGCCGCTTCGCGCTCCACACGCTCGTTCGTGGCGCGCGGCAGCATTCCGTACTCGGCGGTGACCCAGCCTTTCCCGGTGCGGTACATGAACGGCGGGACTTTCTCCTGGATCGAGGCCGAGCAGACCACCTTCGTGTCGCCGACTTCGATCAGCACTGAGCCCTCCGCGTGCTTCATGAAGTTCGGCGTGATCACCACAGGGCGAAGCTGATCGGGCCGCCGCCCGTCAACCCGCAGTTTTACCGGCTGGGTCATGCAATCACTCGTTCTTCGATCTCAGCACCCTTCGGAACCACCACGATGCCGGAGTCGGTTACGGTGAACCGCTCCCGGTCCGCATCGAGGTCGTAGCCGATCGTGGAGTGCGCCGGGATCTTGACCCCTTTGTCGATGATGGTGCGCCGGATCTTCGAGTGCCGTCCGACGATCACCCCGTCCATGAGAATCGATTCGTCGACGTCGGAGTACGAATGGATGCGCACACGCGGATGGAGGACGCAGCGATTGATGGTCCCTCCGGAAATGATGACGCCGTCGGAAACGAGCGAGTCGGTGGCAATCCCGACCCTCTGCGTCTGCGCGTCGGCGAATACGAACTTGGCAGGGGGAAGGTGCATTGGGGCGGAGATGACCGGCCAGAGCGGGTTGTACAGATTGAACTGCGGCGTGACCGACACCAGGTCCATCGAGGCTTCGAAGAAGGCATCGACGGTCCCAACGTCGCGCCAGTAACCGCGGTTCTTCCCATCCTCGCCGGGCACCTGGTTCTTCGCGAAGTCGTACGCATAGACCTTCGAACGAGGGTACATGCCGGGGATGATCTCTCTGCCGAAATCGTGGGCCGAGTCGCGCAGCGCGTTCCGCTGCAGAACATCGATCATCACGTTCGCTTTGAAGATGTAATTTCCCATCGAGGCCAGCACCATGTCCGGCCGCCCGGGAATGGTCTTCGCCCCCTGCTTCGGCTTCTCGACGAAACCGGTCACGCGGAAGTCGTCGTCGATTTCGACGATCCCGAACTGGTGCGCCTCGGCGAGCGGCACCGGAATGGTGGCAATGGTCAGGTCGGCGTCATTGGCAAGATGCTCCTGAAGCATCTGGTTCACATCCATCTTGTAGATGTGATCGCCGCCGAAGACGCAGACCACGTCCGGCCGCTCGTCGAAGATCAGCTCGAGGTTCTGGAAGACCGCGTCGGCAGTTCCACGGAACCAGAACGGTCCCTTGCGCATCTGCGCGGGGACGACGTCTACGTACTGGCCTACCTCCGGCACCAGGCGCCAGGTCCGGGTGATGTGCTCGATCAGCGACGTCGACTTGAATTGCGTCAGGATCTTGATCTTGAAGAATCCCGAGTTGATGAAGTTGTTGATGACGAAGTCGATGATCCGGTAGCGGCCGCCGAACGGCACAGCAGGCTTGGCCCGATCGCGGGTGAGCGGATACAGCCGCTCCCCCATCCCACCAGCCAGAATCATCGTAAGGACGTTGCGCCGCGCAAGTGACCCGTACATCGTGCCTGATTGTTCTACCACTCCCAGCGCAAAGCAATTGTTGTGACAGGTGGAGTCGCCCCGACTCGTGTGCTACAAACCAGACCGGCATGGCCGGTAAGGATTACTACGACATCCTCGGGGTGAAAAAAAGTGCATCCGAGGATGACATCAAGACGGCTTACCGCAAGCTCGCCAAGAAGCACCATCCCGACGTCAACAAGGGGAACAAGGACTCGGAGAACAAGTTCAAGGAGCTCTCCGAGGCGTACGCCGTGCTGAGCGACAAGGAAAAGCGCGAGCAGTACGACCGCCTCGGCAAGGAAGCGTTCAACTTCGGCGGCGGTCAGGGCGGCGCGGGCGGCGGCTTCGATTTCGCCGACTTCATGAATCAGGCTCGCGGCGGCGGCCCTCGCAACCGCGGCGGCCGGCGATCGACCGTCGATTTCACCGACATCTTCGGCGATCTGTTCGGAGGCGGCGGCGGGGGTGGCGGATACGAGACCGCGCAGCGCGGCGGCGACATGGAGTCCGAGACCACCATCGACCTCCGCGACGCGGTTTTCGGGACGACGGTCGAGCTTCGATTCACGAACGGCCCCACCGTAAAGCTCAAGATCCCGGAGGGTGTATCCGACGGCCAGCGGCTGCGTCTGCGAGGGAAAGGAGCTCCCGGAGCGATGGGAGGCCCACCGGGGGATTTGAACCTCGTCATCCACGTCCGACCGCACTCACTGTTCGAGCGTCGCGGCAACGACATCTACATCGATCTTCCAATTACGATCGGGGAAGCAATCCGAGGCGCCGATGTCGACGTTCCGACAATTCACGGCACGGTCCGAGCAAAGATTCCTCCTCGAACCCAGACCGGACAGACCTTCCGGCTGAAAGGAAAAGGCGTCAAGACGAAAGACAACGCGAAAGAAGTGACCGGAGACCACTATTACAAGGTCGCGGTGCACGTCCCGAAGGAAGCGCCCGGCGACGCTGTCGACGCCATCGACGGGGCGTACGAGGAAAGCCCGCGCGCGAAGCTTCCCACCTCGCTCTGACTCCCCATGCACATTCAATTGATTCGAGCCGACGTGACTTCGCTCAAGGTTGACGCCCTTATCAACCCATCGACCAGCCCGGCGCAGGGCAGTCAGGACGAGGTGACCTCAGGAAACCTCTTCTGCAAATTCGTCATTCACGCGGCGGTTCCCTCTTCTGACGGTGACGATGCGGACGACGAGCTGGATCGCGCCACGTTGCGCGCCCTCGGCAAGGCGGAAGAGCTGGCCATCAATGAGGAGGCCCATAACGCGTTCGAGCGCGCTCTTCAGGCGCAGGAGGCGCTCGCATGAACTCCGCGAGCGCGATCCCACCCGGACAGATCTTCGTCATTGGCGATTCTCACATCGGTCTGGCCGAAGGGAATGAGCGTCCGGTCAACGAATGGCTGGACCGACTGGAAGCGACGCGGCCAAAAGCTCTCTACCTGAACGGTGATCTCTTTCATTACCTGATCGCGCACGAAAAGTTCCTGACCGTATCCGTGGAGCGGGTGATGGCGCGCTTCCGCAAGCTCGTCGACAGCGGCGTCCCCATTCACTACGTCGAAGGAAACCGCGACTTTTTTCTGAAGGGATCATTCGTCGAGAATGCCGTGACCGACATCGGCCTCGAATACACCATAGCGGCGGGACCGAAAAAGTACCTGGTCATCCATGGCGACATGATCAACGACCGAGACTGGCAGTACCGCTTCTGGCGCCGGGCCTCCAAGAACCCGATCGTGAAGCTGGGGCTGAAATTCATTCCGCGGGGATTCGCGCGCAGGTTCGTGAATGATGTCGAGAAGCGCCTGGCCCGCTCGAACTTCAAGCACAAGAGGCGGCTGCCGGTGGAATTGATGGAAGCCTACGGCCGACGTCGCGCCGAAGAGGGTTTTACCGACGTCGTGTTCGGCCACTTTCATCACAAGCTGGTGCTTCCGGCCGGCCCCGCTACCGTGACCGTGCTGCCCGCGTGGTACGAATCGCGGGAAGCGATGATGATCTCCCCCGAAACCGGGCAGGCGCGCTTCGTCGAGCTCTGACATGTCCCTAACCGTCACCTTCCTTGGCAGCGGCACCTCCACGGGCGTTCCCGTCATCGGCTGCACATGTCGCGTCTGCACTTCGACCGAGCCGAAAAACAAACGGCTGCGCCAGTCGGTGAAGATCGAATCCGGCGGGCGCCATTTTCTGATCGACACCACTCCCGATCTACGGCTGCAACTCCTCCGCGACCCGATGCCCCGGCTCGACTTCATTCTCTTCACCCATTCGCACTCCGATCACATGATGGGTCTCGATGACATCCGCCCTTTCAATTTCCGCCAGCGCGAGTCGATCCATGCGTTCGCGAATTCGATGACGGCCAAAGCGATCCGCCGCGCCTTCCACTACATCTGGGGAGAGTCGCAATACGGCGGAGGCAAACCGCAGCTCGAGCTGCACGAGGTCGAAGAGCGCTTCACCCACGCCGGCGTCGAAATCACCCCGATTCCCGTGTCGCACGGCGACTGGACCATCCTCGGATTCCGGATCGGCGCCTTCGCGTACATCACCGACACGAATGGCATCCCCCCCGAATCGATACGACTGCTCGAAGGGGTCGAGGTTCTCGCGCTGGACGGGCTCCGGCCTTCGCCCCCGCACCCGACCCACTTTACGATCGATGAAGCGATTGCCGCCGCGCGTGTCGTCGGCGCGAAGACTACCTACCTGATGCATCTGACGCACGACATCGACCACGAGGTGTTCGAGGCCACCCTGCCTGCCGGGTTCAAGCTTGCCTACGACGGGCTTGTGCTGCATGTCTGATCGTTTCCGGAGCTTAAAAGCTTCACCACGGAGGCACGGAGACACAGAGATACACAGAGACTTCTCCGTGTCTCCGTGCCTCCGTGGTGAGGCCTTTTTTCCATGAAGATCATCGCCAGATCCGGCCGCATCGACGCCACGATCACCGCCCCTCCATCCAAGTCGTACTCGGTACGCGCTCTCCTGCTCGCGGCGATGGCGGAGGGGACCACGACCGTCACCAACTCCCTCGACGCCGACGACACCCGTTATGCGCTCGAGGCGCTGCGCACCCTCGGCTACGACATCAGCGGGTCTCTTCAACGTGAAGTGACCATCGGGCCGCGCCTCTCGATGTCGGCCAATGAAGTGCCGATCTTCATCGGCAACGCCGGCACTGCCATGCGCTTCTTCACCGGCTGGCTGGCGTTCACGCCAGGACGTTTCCTGCTGCAGGGGGAGGAGCGGATGCATCAGCGCCCCATCGGCGATCTCGTCGACGTGCTCCTGCAGATCGGCGGTGAGGTGGAGTACGCCGGAAAGGAAGGATTCCCGCCGCTGCGGATCCGCGGGAAACTGATGCGCGGCGGATTCGACGTCTCCATCGCCGGCGATACATCCAGCCAGTTCGTGTCGGCGCTGATGATCGGAGGGGCCACGCTCAAGGACGGAATCACCCTGCGTGTCGAGAAGTTGGCGTCGGGCCCTTACATCGACATCACCGCGGACATCCTCACTTCATTCGGGGCGACGGTGGAGCGCGATGGCGACACGGTCCGGGTCAAGTCCGGCCGTCTCCAGAAGAGCGAGTACCGGGTGGAGGGTGATTACTCATCCGCTTCGTATTGGTTCGCAGCGGCGGCTGCAACCGCCGGCAGGATTCGCGTGCGCGGGCTTGCCAATCCCACCGCGCAGGGCGACTCTGCCTTTCTGGACATCCTGGCCACGATGGGCTGCACCGTCTCCATCGAGGCCGGTGACATCATCGTGGTCGGCCCGGAAAAACTCCGCGGCGGCTCCTTCGACTGCAACGCGACTCCGGACCTGGTGCCGACGCTCGCAGCGATCGCACCGCTGGCCTCCGAGACGGTGGAGATCAGAAACGTCGCGAACCTCCGCGTGAAGGAATCCGATCGGCTGTCGACGGTCTCGTCGGAGCTGCGGCGCCTCGGAGCGGTCGTGGAGGAGCGGCCGGACAGCCTCCGCATCGAGCCGGGGTGGGGTTCCGAGCCGGCCGTCATCGAGACCCACAACGACCATCGCATCGCCATGGCCTTCGCGATCGCCGGCCTGGCTCGGGGAAACGTCACCATCGCCAACGAGCAGGTCGTTTCCAAGTCCTATCCACGGTTCTGGCGGACCCTGGACGAAGTCATGACGGCGACGCGATAGAATACCCCCCACCTCCAATCATGTCGCTCTGGTATGTTGTTCTGGCTTTTATATTTGTCGCCGCAAACGGCTTTTTCGTAGCCGCCGAGTTCGCGATCGTCAAGGTGCGTCCGACGCAGCTCTCCGAAGCTGCGCAGACAGGAAGCGCGCGCGCCAAGATGGCGAAGCGGCTCACCAAACATCTCGACGCCTACCTGTCCGCCACACAGCTGGGAATCACCCTGGCCTCTCTGGCCCTGGGCTGGATCGGCGAGCCGGCGTTTGCAAAACTGATCGAGCCCCTCTTCGCCGGCTCAGGGCCCTCCGCCCCCGCCTACGCGCACACCATTGCCACCGTAAGCGCATTCACGATCATCTCCGTCCTGCACATCGTGTTAGGTGAGCTCGCGCCAAAGTCGCTGGCCATCCAGAAGCCGGTGCAGACTTCGCTGTGGGTCGCTCACCTCCTTCACGCCTTCTACGTGATCATGTATCCGGCCATCTGGATCCTGAACGGAACGGCTCGCGCCACCCTGCGGATGGTCGGCATCCGGCCGGCGCACGACATTGAGATGGCGCACTCACCCGAAGAGCTGCGAATGATTCTGGCCGGCTCGGAGAAGGCTGGAATTCTTTCGGAAGAAAACCGGGAGATCATCGAAGGAGTCTTCCAGTTCTCCAAGAGGACCGCGCGCCAGATCATGGTGCCGCGCACCGACGTCCATTTTCTCGCGTCAAACAAGACCATCGCCGAGAACCTGGAGACGATCCGCGTAACCCGGCATACCCGTTACCCGCTCTGCGACGGCTCACTCGACCAGACCGTCGGCCTGATTCATGTGAAGGACCTGATGCTGGCGCAGTTGCGGGGGCCGGGACGCTCGCTCATGGAATTGCGGCGCGACGTCCTGTTCGTGCCGGAGAACAGCACCGTCGATGCGCTTCTGTCGCAGTTCATCGAGCACAAGACGCACATGGCGGTCGTTCTCGATGAGTACGGAGGAGCCTCCGGCATCGTATCGCTGGAGAACATCACCGAGGAGCTGTTCGGACAGATTCAGGACGAGTTCGATCGTGAGCGTCCGGAGATCGAGCCGCTTGGAAATGGACGCTATCGAGTGCGTGGCGACTATCTGATCGAAGATCTGGCCGACCGCCTGAAGATGGATCTCGGTGAGACCGAGGAAGAGACCGTCGGCGGCTACGTTCAGGCACGCGTCGGGCGGGAAGTGGCGCCGGGTGATCGCGTTGCGCTGGGTGAGCTCGACATCAAAGTGATCGACGCTGAACGGTTCCGCGTCCGCTGGGTGATCGTCCAGTCAGACGCGCCGAAGATTGAAGAGGTTGAAGAAACCGTTGCCGGTTGAGCCGGTTGCCGGTAACTGCCCACCGACAACCAGCTACCAGCTACCTTTTATCGAATACCGAAAATACCGAGGAACGACCGCCACGCGCGGGTGAACATACCCGGCTTCGGCTGTTTCGCCTTTCGCGCGTAACGGGCTTCTTTGAGAATCTGATCGGTTTCCTGGATCCGCATTGTGATTCTCCTTTTCTTACGAGCGGAGTTTGATGACAGCGGTTTCCACGAGTTTGTCGCCTGGTAGATCCTTCTGCCACGCGGTGACCTTGACGGATCCCGTCTCCCGCATGGTTCCGAATGCCGTCCGGACCTTGAAACGCAGTTTTGAGCTCTCGCCCGGCTGGACGTTGCCCAGGACGAAGTGGTAGACGTTGACGCCTGGATCATGAGTGACACTGACCCCGCGCTCCGAGGTCTGGTCGAGGACCACCAGCTGGCTGGGCAGTTCGACGTCGACATAGACGTTCTGGATGTTGTTGACTCCGCGGTTGCTTACCATCACGTCGAGGTTTTCCTCGCCGCCGTCGGGGAGGTCCATCGGGTGCTCGATGTTCAGCTTGAGCAGCTGACCGCGGGCGGTCACGGCCATCCCGCTGGACTTGCAGGCGCCGGCGGCAATCAACCCGAACGCCAGAACTGCGATCATGGATACATTCAAAAGTTGTTTACGGTTCATGAGTTACGCTCCTGTGTATCCTGAATAGCAAAGGCTGGACCGTGTGCGGAGGGGCTCGGCATGAAGTACTACATAGGCGTAGACGGGGGCGGCTCGAAAACGGCCGCGCTCGTCATAGACGAGGATCAGAACCCGTTGGGCCGCGGCCTGGCCGGAGGCTCCAACCATCTCCGCGTAGGCATCGAGACGGCCACCCGCAACATCGAACGGGCCGTCAACATCGCCCTCGTTGAGGCCGGCATCGCCATCCGCAATGTCGAATACGCCTACTGCGGAATCGCCGGGGCTGATCATCCCGCGCACCACCAGCGGGTCGTTGACGCACTGCGCATTTTCTTCCCCCACGGGAACTTCATCGTCGATACGGACGCTCGCATCGCCCTCACCGGCGCGGTGGGGTTCGGCAGCGGTATCGTGATCATCTCCGGCACCGGCTCGGTCGCCTTCGGGCGGAACATTGCCGGCAGAGAGGCACGCGCCGGTGGCTGGGGACCGACGATCGGCGACGAGGGAAGCGGTTACGCGATCGCACGGGACGGGCTCTCGGCCATCGTGCGGGCGCACGACGGGCGCGGCAAGGCCACCCGGATGACGGAGATGCTCTGCTACAACTACGACATGTGCAGCCCGGAAGACCTGCCGAGGTTCGTCTACGCGACCACGACGCACGCCGACGACATCGCGCGGTATGGCAAGCTGGTCATCGAAGCGGCCAGGCAGGACGACGAGGTGGCGTCGGAGATCCTCGATCGCGCCGGGAGAGAGCTGGGTGAATCCGTCCTGGCGGTGGCCCGCCGGCTGGAGATTACCGGGACCGACTTCCCCGTCGCCTACGTGGGCGGTGCATTCAACGCGGGCGATCTACTCCTCGGTCCGATGCGGACCGCCCTCAACCGCGAAGCACCGCAGTCCACGCTGATCACTCCCCAACTCGCACCGGTGGAAGGGGCCGCCATGATGGCCATCCGTGCTGCGGTGAATCCGCGGCCCGAGCGGGGAAAGCCGGGCGTGGGAAGGTAGCTCGCAGCTGAGTGATATGGTCTCCTCCTCGATAGGAGAAGATCCGATGACGAAAAAGGTTCTGACTGCTCTCGTTCTCTTCATTCTCGTGGCAACCCCCGCCCTTCATGCGGAGACATTCGGCGCCGTGCTCACCGGCACGCAGGAAGCCCCGAATCCCGTCACCACGGCCGGGTATGGCAACGCCACGGTCACGCTTGACGCGGCGCGCACCACGCTGACGGTGGAGATGACCGTTTCGTCCTTGAGCGCGCCAGTCACGAACGCGCATATCCACGGAGAGTTCCCACGCGGCACCGCGGGAGGCGTGAAACTCGATCTGGCGCCGGGGACGAACCTGGCCAACGGCAGGCTCTCGCGTACGTACACGATCGACAAAGCACTGGGAGACGCTATCGCCGCGCGGCCCGAGCTGTTCTACCTGAACGTCCATACCAGCGCGAATCCAGGCGGAGAGATTCGAGGGCAGCTTACGGCTCTCGACACGACCATTCGCTATTCCGGCGAGCTTCGAGGCTTGAATGAAGTCCCACCGGTGACCAGCAACGCAGCCGGATCGTTCTTCATCACGCTCGAGCCGAGCAATCTGCTGACCTTCGAGATTCACACCGGCGGCGTGGTCAGCCCCACCAACGCTCACATCCACATCGGTGCTGCAGGGGTCGCGGGAGGCGTGCGCGTCGGTCTTTTTTCTGCGGCTAACCCATTCGCCGGCGACCGGCTGCGGGGCCAGGTGCAGGTACCCGCCGACGTGGCCGCGGACATCCGCGCGAATCCAGCCAACTTCTACGTCAACATCCACTCGACGGCGAATCCGGGCGGCGAAGTCCGTGGCCAGCTCGTGGCCGCGAACGAGTACGACATTCCGGTAGCCGGAAAAGTGAGCGGCGCAAACGGAGAGAGCTTCGTCAGCGACGTCCGGATCTTCAATCCGTCCTACACCTCACGGGCCACGGCACTGGTCGAATACTTCGCCCGCGGAACTGCTGCCAATACCACGGCGACGACCACCATCGCAGTCGACATCGCACCGCGCGGCACGGCTGTCCTGAACGATATCGGCAGCACAACACAACTGAATGCAGTGGGAACGATCGGCGCGATCCGCGTCGCTTCGGGCTCAGCGCTCGCCGTCAGCTCGCGGATCTACGACGACCGGCGCGCCAGGAACGGCGGAACGATCGGGCAGTATGTCCCCGGCATCGCCCGCGCGAATGCGCTGCGACGCGGCGTGCTCACCCAGCTCGGAAACGATGCCGCTTCGCGCACGAACCTTGGCGTCTTCAATCCGAATACGAGCGCCGTGGACGTTCGCTTCGAGCTCCGCAGCCAGACCGGGACCCTTCTCGGCAGCGGCAGCTTCGTGGTGGCCCCACTCTCCCAGCAGCAGAACTCGATCGGCAGCTACTTTGCCGGCGTCGACCTCTCCAACGCACCGGCGCTTGCGCTCAGCTTCGACGCCAGCGCTCCCGTGCACGTCTATGGATCGGTGGTCGACAACGTCTCCTCCGATCAGATCATGGTCACCGCGCAGCCCGATCCGGGAGTTTCCGCGAACCAGTAAGTTCAGCGCGTTGCATGGAGGACAGGCACTCTTGCCTGTCCGTCTTACCCCACCGGGGGACAGGCAGGAGTGCCTGTCCTCCATGGGCTGAGTAGACTGGCGGCATGCGTCTGACTGCGGCAGCACTGGGATTGCTTCTAACCACCTCCTGCGCGACTTACGACACGATCATCACCAATGGCGTCGTGTACGACGGAAGCGGCGCAGCGCCGGTCCGCGCCAGCGTGGCCATCAAGGGAGATCGCATCGCTGCGATCGGCGCGCTCGAAGGTGCCCGGACAAAGAACACCATCGACGCCCGAGGACTGGCCGTGGCGCCAGGGTTCATCAACATGCTGAGCTGGGCGCCGGAGTCGTTGATCGCCGATGGGCGGTCGCAGTCCGACATCCGCCAGGGCGTCACTCTGGAAGTCTTCGGCGAAGGCGAGTCGATGGGCCCGCTCAACGACACGATGAAGCGCGAGGCGGTCGAACAGCAGAGTGACTTCAAGTACGACATCGGCTGGACGACCCTCGGTGACTACCTCGACTTTGTCGTGAAACGCGGCATCTCCCCGAACGTGGCCTCGTTCGTCGGCGCCACTACCGTTCGCGTTCACGAGCTGGGCTACGCCGACCGCGCTCCCACACCGCAGGAGCTCGAGCGGATGAAAAATCTGGTGCGGCAGGCCATGCGCGAAGGTGCGCTCGGCGTCGGCTCATCGCTCATCTACGCCCCGGCGTTCTATGCAAAGACGCCCGAGCTGATCGAGCTGGCACGGGCCGCGGGTGAGCACGGCGGCATGTACATCTCGCACATGCGCAGCGAAGGGAACGAGCTCGAACAGGCCGTGGAAGAAGTCATCACCATCGCCCGTGAGGCCGGAGTTCCCGCCGAGATCTATCACCTCAAAGCGGCCGGGCGTGACAACTGGCCGAAGATGGACGCCGTACTGCAGCGCATCGAAGAGGCCCGGAAACAGGGGTGGAAGATCACCGCAGACATGTACATGTACACGGCCGGAGCGACCGGTCTCGACGCCATGATGCCTCCCTGGGTTCAGGAAGGCGGCTTCAAGAGCTGGAAAGCGCGACTGCAGGATCCGGCCATCCGCGAACGCCTGCTCACCGAGATCCGCACACCGACCAATTCGTGGGAAAACCTCTTCCTCCTTGCCGGTGATCCGGAAAAGATCCTGCTGGTCGGATTCAGAAACGACGCGCTCAAGCCGCTGACCGGTAAGACTCTGGCCGACGTGGCCAGAATGCGCGGCAAGTCACCCGAGGAGACCGCCATCGAGCTGGTGATCGAGGATGACAGCCGGGTGGCGACCGTTTACTTTCTGATGTCCGAGGAGAACATCCACAAGCAGCTTCTGAAACCGTGGGTCTCGGTCGACTCCGATGCCGCCTCACTCGCTCCGGAAGGGTTCTTCTTAAAGTCCAATCCACACCCGCGCGCGTACGGGAACTTTGCGCGACTTCTTGGCAAATACGTTCGCGAGGAGCGGGTCCTGGCATTGCCGGAGGCGATCCGGCGGCTGACCTCCCTCCCTGCCACGAACCTCAGCATCGAACGGCGCGGGCTCCTGGCGCCGGGTTATTACGCGGACGTGGTCCTATTCGATCCAGCGACGATCACAGACAACGCCACGTTCGAGAAGCCGCATCAGTACGCGACCGGCGTCTCTGACGTGTTCGTGAACGGCGTGCAGGTGCTGCGCGGCGGAGAGCACACCGGGGCGAAACCGGGTCGGGTGGTGCGGGGCCCGGGGTGGAAACCATGATCGACGAGCAGAAACCGAGAAGCGTGATGGGGACGAGCCGTCTGGAGGCGTTCAGCGACGGCGTCCTGGCCATCATCCTCACCATCATGGTGCTGGAGCTGAAGGTGCCTCACGGCTCCGAGATCAAGGCCCTCAGCCCCCTCTGGCCGCTCTTTCTCAGCTACATCCTCAGCTTCGTTAACCTCGGCATCTACTGGAACAACCATCACCACATGATGCAGGCCGTCCAACATGTGAGCGGCGGGGTCCTGTGGGCAAACCTCCATCTGCTGTTCTGGCTGTCTCTCATCCCTTTCTCAACGGCCTGGATGGGTGAAAACAATTTCGCATCCGCCCCGACCGCCGTCTACGGTGTGGTGCTGTTCATGTCGGCCGTTGCGTACTGGGTGCTGACGAATCGGATCATCGCTCTGGAGGGACGCGACTCAACCCTGGCCGTGGCCGTCGGAAAGGACCGCAAGGGAAAAGTGTCACCGTTGCTCTACGCCGCCGCGATTCCGGCCGCCTTCTTCGCTCCCTGGATCGCAGGCGCCCTCTACGTCACCGTCGCGATCATGTGGCTCGTTCCTGACCGCCGCATCGAAAAGGCCCTGGAAGAGGAAGAAGAAAAAGAGGCAGAAGAAGCTCACCCGACGTCGTAGTAGAACTTGCGCAACACGTTCTCCGCGAGCTGCAGACGGAAATCTCTGGAGCCCCGCACGTCGGAGATCGGAGTGATCTCTTCCTTTGCCACTGCTCCTGCTGCATGGAGTGATGCCAGCGAGAAGGGCTTGCCTGAGAGAGAGCTCTCGGTGCGGGGGAGTCGAAGCACGAGCGGACCTACGCCGCCAAACGCGATACGGATGCCGGCCACCCGGTCGCCGTCCCGGCGCATCAGCATCGCCGCGGTAAAAGATGAAATGTCGAGATGGCTGCGCTTCGAAACCTTGTAGAGGCGCAGCGTGTCGGCGTCTGCAGGCAGAGGAATGACGATCCGTGTGATGATCTCGTCCGGCAGCAGGTCGAGCGTCTTGTATCCCTTGTAAAAGGCGGCGATCGGAACACTGCGCACACCGGAGAGGCCTGTCAGCTCCAGCCGCGCCTCGGTCACGTAAAGGAACGGTAGCGTATCGGCGATCGGGGACGCGTTGGCGATATTGCCTGACAGCGTTCCCGCATTCTTGATCTGGGGCGATCCGAAGCGGTCGAGGATCGGCGCAAGCGCCGGGATGCGCTCTCGAACGTATGCTTCGAGGCGGGCCAGCGTGACCCGCCCGCCGACCTGCAGCTCTCCGCCGCTGGCCGTCAACTCGTCCAGCCCCGGAATTCCGTCGAGCGAGAGGATTGCCGGTGCTTCGAATCCGCGCTTGGTACGCCAGACGCCAAAGTCTGTGGCTCCCTGCACGATCACGCATTTGGGATGTGAGGCCTTGAACTCGATCGCTGCGCGAAGGTCGACCGGCCGGAAAAAGGAACCGATCAGGACCGGCTCG
>Ga0136612_10000498_pt1 | contig 14098 bp, 14 predicted proteins | sample AntDryUQ224A2306_2_FD_106644 | JGI IMG/M metagenome (GOLD analysis project Ga0136612, IMG submission 106644) | Polar desert sand microbial communities from Dry Valleys, Antarctica - metaG UQ224A (23.06) | ecosystem: Environmental > Terrestrial > Soil > Desert | place: Antarctica: Dry Valley... | reverse complement strand
GGTTCTTCGACGAGACCCGCGAGAACCCCCGTCGACGGCCGCGCCGGCGAGGCTCGGCAGCGTGGGTTTCCTTTACTCGTGTCATGTGAGTAAAGGTAGCACAGGAGACGATCTCCCGTCTGTGATCTGCGTCACCGTGGCGTCCGGAGTTGTCTCGGGGTGATCGGTGCCGATACAGACCCATGCCTGCCCCGAGGAACTGTCGCTCGTGCGGTGACCCGTTGCCGACCGACGTGTGCCGGTGCCCGGCGTGCAGCGATCGCATGACCGAGTTCGCCGTGCGCCCTCCCCTGCACGAAGGTGCTTCGTCGGCGACCCTCGACTCGACGTTCGGACCTCGCGATGGCGAGCCAACCCGACCATGTTCGGACCGGCCGGCCGGATCGGCGTGACGATGGGGACGGTCGTCTTCCTGCTCATCGGAGTCGCCCAGACCGGAGGCTTGGCCTCACCGTTCGGCCTCTGGTTCTTCCTGGGCTGGGCGCCCGCCGCCGGCATCGTGCTCCGACAGACCTGGCGTCCGGTCAAGATCGAAGATTCCTCGCCCGGGGTCCGGGGTCGGCTCGAGCGACGTTTCCCTCGACTGGGAGCAACGATCCCCATGCGAGGGGTTGTGGTCGTCGCCGGTGGCGCGACGATGATGTCCTTGATCTACGTGTGGGCCGCGGGGGACACGTTCGTGCGCTTCAGCATGTTGGTCGTGTTCGTGATGATCGGCCTCATCGCCATCTTCATCTGGATCTTCGACGGGTGAGCGCAGTGCTCACGTTGCGCTCGGAGCCGGGCGGCGCCTCTTCGCGGTCACGAGCGCGAGCCCTGTCACCGAGACGAGCACCCCGACGCCGATCCATGTCGACCGGGCCGTTTCCGGGCCAGGAGGAGGAGGATCGCAGAGGATCGCCAGCTCGCGTGAAAGATCCTGCTGCAGGCGACTCGCACCCGATTTGCCCGCGATGTTCGACTCCTGATAGGGGTCAGTCTCCAGGTCGTAGAGCTCGCGCTCCCCGGTGATGTACTCCACGAGCATGTGGCGCTCGGTCCTGATCGCACAGTAGGTCGGAACGGGGTTCGTCCGTTCGAGATGCTCGATCAGGAACTCGGTTCGCCATGTGACGGCGTCGTCGCCTCGCAAGAGCGGCAGCAGGCTCTGTCCGTCGGTCTCGACCTCGACCCCGGCGAGCTCGGCGATCGTCGGAGCCAGATCGATGTTGAGGGCAAGATGGCGATCGACCTGGGGAGCCACAGCCAAGAGGTCGGCTCGCACGATAAGCGGCACGCGGATGGCCTCCTCGTAGGGGACCTCCTTGCGGTCCCACCGATGCTCGCCCCACAAGAGCCCGTTGTCGGAGGTGTAGATCACGACCGTGTCGTCGAGCTGCCCGGTCTCGGCGAGCGCCCCGAGCAGGTCGCCGACCTCCCTGTCGACCGAGAGCAGCGATCGCATCTGCGCCATGCGTCGCTGATCGATCACGGCCACCTGCTCCGCCGTGAGCGGTGGGAACCGCCGCACGTAGGCGGGCTTGTCCTCGATCGCGGCCTCGTTGAAGCTGGGTGGGCGCCACAAAGCCAGGCCGGCGAACCGCTCCTTGAACTGCGGCTCGACGATCGCAGGCGCATGCGGTGCGGGCGGGGCGAACTCGACGAAGAACGGCGGCTGTGCGCCTCTGATGAAGACCTCCGCAGCGTCTCCCAGCACCGTCGTCGCATAGTCCGCCGGTTCGGCCCCGTAAGTCGCGACCTCCCCGTTGTGCGTCAGCGAGTAATCGATGTACTGCGAGTGCACGAACGCCATGAACTCGTGCCAGCCGGGCGGCACGTACCCGCCGAGAGCCTCGCTCTGGTACGCGTCGATGTACTTGCCGAACAACGCCGTCTCGTAGCCGCGATCCGTGAGCCAGGTCGCGATCGTCGACGTGTCGTCGAACGCCTCAAACCCTCCATGAGGGGGCCCCTGCTGATACACACCCGTGGTGTGTGAATAGTTGCCGGTCAGGATGCTCGCGCGGCTCGGGCAGCACAATGGGTTCACGACGAACGCTTCCTCGAACACCGTGCCGTGCCCCGCGAGCTCCCGGCTGACGATGGGCATGAACTCGAGGGTGTCCCAGCGCTGGTCGTCGGTCACGATCAACACGACGTTCGGCAGCGCCGGGTCCCCGGCTGTCTGGCCGACGATCTGGCCGGCGACCCCAGCCGATGCCACTCCTGCTGGCAGCACGAGCTGGGCAAGGAACACAGCCACCGCGACAGCGACGCCGAGTCGAACGACCGGGCGCCGGATCAACCCGTGCGGTCTTCCCCGAGCGCGCCGAAACGACGGGTGCGCTTCTGGAAGTCGCGGATCGCTTCGTACAGCGTCTCGCGCGTGAAGTCCGGCCAGAACATCGGCGTGAACCAGAGCTCGGAGTAAGCGACTTCCCACAGCAGGAAGTTCGAGATGCGCTCCTCGCCGCTCGTGCGGATCAGCAGATCGGGCTCGGGCATGTCGGGGTGGTACAGGCGCTTCGCGATCTCGCGTTCGTCGACCTTCTCGGGCTTGAGGGTGCCGTCTCGCACGTCGCGCGCGAGGTCTTTGACCGCGTCGACGATCTCGGCACGCCCGCCGTAGTTGAAGGCGATCGTCAGCGTCATGCCGGTGTTGTCGCGCGTGAGCTCCTCGCTCGTGCGCATCTCCTTCAGCACGCTGCGCGGCATGCGCCAGTCGCGACGGCCGGTCCAACGGATGCGCACGTTCATGTCGTTCAGCTCGTCACGCCGTCGCCGTAGCAGCTCGCGGTTGAAGTTCATGAGGTAGCGAACCTCGGGCTGTGGACGCTTCCAGTTCTCGGTGCTGAACGCATAGACGGTGAGCCAGCGAACGCCCACCTCGTCGGCGCCCTTGACGGTGTCCCAGAGCGCGTCTTCGCCGGCGCTGTGTCCCTCGGTGCGCGCGAGGCCACGCTGCTGCGCCCAGCGGCCGTTGCCGTCCATCACGATCGCGACGTGCTCGGGCACGCGCGAGCGATCGATATCGGGAAGGAAGCTCACGTCGCCGTCCTTACCAGCATGGGCACCGACTTCATGCGCCGCTCGAGGTGGTATTCGGCGAAGCCATAGAGCAGGGCACGGGACTCTTTCCTGACGCGCGCCTCCGGCGCGACTCGAACGCGGGCATCGGGTTGGAGCACCGCTCCCGCATCGCCCAAGTCGACGGTCGCGAGCGCGGCGAGGTGCTCGAGCGCGGCTCGCGAGCACGGACCCGCGCCCCGCTCAGCGCAACGGCCGCAGACGGCCCCCCCGAGGCCCGCGTCCCACAGTTGCGGGTCGCGGTCGCCGCAGATGGCGCACGCGGTGAGCGAGGGGTGGAAGCCGCTCAACGAGAGCAGCTTCAGCATGAACGACTCGGCGACCGCCGCCGGGTCCTCCGGCGCGGCGTCGAGCGCACGGCATCCGGAGAGCAGCAGCAGCGTGAGGCGCACGTTCCGCTCGTGTTCCTCTGCGACCCTGTCGACCGCCTCGAGCATCGTCTCGCCGGCGGCGAAGAGTGCGAGATCGTTCCGGATCGACATGTGCGGCGCGATGATCTCGGCCTGGGTCACGGTGTCGAGCGCGCCGCGGCCCCGATAGAGCATGAGGTCCACGTGGGTGAACGGTTCGAGGCGAGCCCCGAAACGGCTCTTCGTCTTGCGGATGCCCTTGGCCACCGCCCGGACCTTGCCGGAGCCCTGGGTCATGATGGTCATGATCTTGTCGGCTTCGCCGAGCTTGTACGACCGCAGGACGATCCCCTGCTCCTTGTAGGGCGGCATCCGCGAATCGTAGCGTCCGGGCGGTCGCGAACACCCCAGCGGAAGTGTGTTCTTTCCGTTGCAGGCCAGCGCAGGTACGTTCCGATCCAGCTGAGGAGGCATGCACCCGCGCCGTGAACCGCTTCGAGGGTGAGACGCGACAGAAGGGGTGATGTCGGTCCGCGCAGACAGCGACGACGCGCTCCTGCGAGAGGTTGCTCGAGGAGACCGTGCGGCGCTCGAGGCGCTCTACAAGCGCCATGCGCCCTGGCTCGTGCTGCGCCTGTCGCGCCGGTGTGCGGACCCCGGCCTCGTGGAGGAAGTCGTGCAGGACACGTTCGTAGCTGTGTGGCGCGGCGCCGGCCGCTATCGCGGAACCGGCGAGGTCGCCGCCTGGATCTGGGGCATCGGCATCCGGCGGCTGATCGACCGGCTCCGGCGCAGACCGGCAGCCACGCTGGCGCGTCCATCGCGCTCCGAGGCGCTCGTGGTCTCGGCCGAGGACGAGGTGCTCATCGGCATCGAGCACGGCGATCTCGGGGCAGCGCTCGGCCGCCTCTCCCCCGAGCTCCGCGCGGTCGTACAGGCCACCGTGCTCGACGGCCTGACCACCAAGGAGGCCGCCACCCTGCTCGGCATCCCGCAGGGCACCGTCAAGACACGCGCGGCGAGGGCGCGGCGCGAGCTGCGGGAGGCGCTGGCATGAGCGCGATGTGGCACGCCGACGCCGAGATGCTCACGAGCTACGCCGACGGTGAACTCGCCGACGTGCACGCGTCGTCGCTCGAGGCGCACCTGCTGGCGTGCGAGCGCTGTCGCGACCGGCTGGCGGCGGTGCCTGCGTCGGCGTCGGCGTCGGCGCCGGCAACCCAGGGCTCGATGGATCGCATCTGGGCCGAGGTCGTCGATACGATCGACGCGCCCAACCCCGGTTTCGTGGAACGCACGCTCATCGCCCTACGCATACCCCAGCATGTCGCTCGCCTGCTCGCGGCGACGCCGTCGCTTCGAGGGTCGTGGTTGATCGCCGAAGCGGTCGCGCTCGGGTTCGCGGTGCTCGCGGCGAACACCGCCACAGGCCGCAGCGCCGACCTGGCCCTGTTCCTGTTCCTGGTGGTTGCTGCCCTGCTGCCGGTCGCCGGCGTCGCCGTCGCGTTCGGGCCGGGCATCGACCCCGCCTACGAGGTCGGCGCAGCCGCTCCGATGCGAGGCGATCGCCTCGTGCTCATGCGGGCAACGGCCGTGCTCGCGACATCGATCGTGATCAGCGCGGTCGCCGCCCTGGCGATGCCGAGGCTCGACGCGATCGCGATCGCATGGTTGCTGCCCTCGCTCGGGCTGACGCTCGCCACGCTCACCCTCGGCACGTGGCTCCGCCCCCTCGTGGCCGCGGCCGCGGTCAGCCTCTCGTGGATCATGCTCGCGGCCGCGGCCGCCGTGAGCACGCAGGATCGGCTCGCCGTCTTCCGCCCGGCCGGACAGCTTGCGTGCCTCGTGGCCATCGCCGCATCGGCCGTCGTGCTGGCACATCGCCATATCGCCTATCAAGAAGGGATCGCGACATGAGCGCACCGACGATCGAGATCGACGATGTGCACAAGCGGTTCGGTCACACGACGGCGCTGCGAAGCGTTACGTTCGACGCCGCGACCGGCATCACCGGGCTGCTCGGTCCGAACGGGGCCGGCAAGACCACGCTGCTCCGCATGATGGCGACCGTGCTCGCTCCCGACGATGGCCGGCTGCGGCTGCTGGGGTGGGATCCGCGGGTGGCCGACGAACGCCTCGCCATACGGCGCCGTCTCGGCTACATGCCGCAGGAGCCCGGCTTCCATCGGTCGTTCACGGCGTTCGAGTTCATCGACTACGTCGCGATCCTGAAGGAGATGACCGACAGACGTGCCCGCCACGACGAGGTGCGCCGGGTGCTCGGCGTGGTGGACCTCGAGGGCGTGAGCGATCGCAAGATCAAGGCGCTCTCGGGCGGCATGCGCCGGCGGGTGGCTCTCGCGCAGTCGATGCTCGGCGACCCAGACCTGCTGGTGCTCGACGAGCCCACCGCGGGGCTCGACCCCGAGCAGCGGCTCCGGTTCCGCGAGATCGTGTCGGAACGCACCAGCGACCGCACCGTCGTGCTGTCGACCCACCAGACTAAAGATGTCGCCGCGCTCTGTCAGCGGATCGTGGTCATGCTCGACGGGCAGGTGCTCTTCGAGGGCACCCCGCAAGAGCTCACCACCGTGGCCGAGGGCCGGGTGTGGCTCGCGGAGCAACGCGCCGCGGGCGCCCGCTTGTCATGGCGGACCGCGAACGGCGCGCACCGCAACATCGGAGAAGCTCCGCCGGGCGCCGACCTGGTAGCGCCGACGCTCGAGGACGGATATCTGCTGCTCGTCGGTGACCGTGCCCTCTCGGAAACGGCAGCCTGATGGTCGCCTCGCTCAGAACCGCCATCGACGACGCCCGTTCGTCCGCGGTGCCGTCATCGACCGCCAGGCCGAGCGCCGGCGTGGTGCTCGCCCTTGGCCGCATCGAGGCCAAGCACCTGTTGCGCCACCCCGCGTTCCTGCTTCCGACCGCGTTCGGCCTGCTGCTGATGCGAGGAGCGATCGGCTTCGGTGGCAGCTCGTCTTCGATGGCGTTGAACCTGGCGTGGCTCGCCGGGGGCGTCGCCATCGGCATCTTGATCGGCGCCGTCCTCACCACGAACGTGGCCGCCCTGCGCCCACGCCGGGATCACCTCACCGAGCTGTATGGCTCGTTGCCTGCTCCAGCGGAGGCCCGCACCGCCGGCGTGATGACAGGACTCGTACTCGGCCTCGGAATCCTGGCGGTGGTCATCGCCGGCGCAACCTGGCTGGTGCTCGATCGCGTCGACGAGCTCGCCGAGCACGTCGATCTTTTCCTGGCCTCGCAGTACGTCCTCTCGGTCCTCGCCCTCGGCGCCGTGGGCGTGGCCGTGGGTCGGTGGGTCCCGAGCGTGCTCGGCGGCCCCCTCGTGGTCATCGCGCACGTCTTCACGGGACTGATCTGGATCGTGCCGTGGATCGCGCCGGCGAGCACGGGCATCGGGGTCGGTTGGCACTTCACGTACCTGCTCGCCGTGATCGCCGGGCTCACGACCCTCGCGTTCGCGCGCGACCGTCGCACCGCGCCCCGATTCGTCGTCGTGGCCCCCGCGCTGGGTCTCGCCGTGCTCGCGGCGGTGGAGCAGACGCCCCCCGGCGGCTACTGATGCCGCCTGGAGTCGCCCGCCGAGCCGTCCTCCGCCAGCTCCTGTGGCCGAGCCTGCGCACGATCGGCTGGCTGCGATTCGGCGTGATCGTCGCGCTCGGCGTCGTGGTGGTGCGATCCGGTGGCCGAAACGACGGCGACCCCGCGACGGTCGCGCTTCCGATCGCGACCACGATGCTCGGCATCTGGCTCAGCATGGTGTTCGAAGACACCGCGTCCGAGATCACCCGGCCAAGCCCCGTGCCGTTATGGCTTCGCCGCGCGGTCCGCGTCTCGATCGCGATCGCCGCGACGGGGGTGGCGTGGTCCACGTTCACCTGGCTCGGTCCGCTCGACGGAGCGACCGCACAGATGGCGGAGATGGCGGTCGCGGTCGCGGTGGTCGCGCTCGCATGCGCCGCCGTCGCCACGCGGCTCGTGCCACCCGCACGGACGGGCATGGTGGCTGCCGCGGGCCTTGTCGGCGTCGTGCACGCGGTGCCGTTCGCGATCGCGACCGTGCTGGAACGTCCCATCTCGATCGATCCGTCGCACGTGGTGATCGGCGACCCCCTCACCTACTGGGTGACGATGAGCGCGGCCGCCATCGCGGTGCTCGTGCTCGCGCACCGAGACGCGGCCATGCCGCCGTTCCGCGTTTCGATCCTGGCATCGGCCCGCCGGGCGCCGCTCGTACCGGCACGTGGCTCACGCTGATGGAGCTCGACGCCGGCACTCACCCGTCGGCGGACGACGATCCGGTTGCCGACGATCCGTCGTCGGCCGACGGTGCTCCCCTGCTCGAACGCGCATTGGCCCGCATCGGCGTGCCGGCGTATATCTCGGGCATCGTCTCGGCAACCCCGTCGCTGCGGCTTCCGTGGATCGGCGCAGCCGCTGCCATCTCGTCGTTCGCTGTGATGGGCGCCGCAGCAGACCCCAAGCGCGTCGTGCTCTTGCTCATCGTCGCGCCGGTCGTGCCGGTGGCTGGGGTTGCAGCCGCGTATGGCCCGTGGTCGGATCCGATGTACGAGACCGTGCAGTCGACGCCGATCTCGGGCTTTCACGTGCTCCTCGCCCGCAGCCTCGCGGTGCTCACCACCGCCATCGTGGTGCTCGGCGTCGCGGCCGTCTTGGTGCCTGGCTCGGTGGCGTCCTCGTGGGCGTGGGTGCTGCCTGCGCTCGCCTTGTCGTTGTCGAGCCTCGTGCTCTCCACCTACATCTCCCTCCCACGCGCCGCTGCAGTCGTGACCGCAGCGTGGCTCGCAGGGCTCATCGCGGCGAACGTGCTGGGCGAGCCCTACGCCATGTTCCGAGGGCCTGGGCAGCTCGGCTTCCTGGCGTTGGCGCTGGCGGCGTCGCTGCTGATCGCGCGGCGACGGGAGCGTTTCGAAGTCGAAGGGCTGCGGGCGCGACGGGCGATCGTCGACGCTGCCGACGAGGAGCGACGGCGCATCGAGCGGAACATCCACGACAGCGCCCAGCAACAGCTCGTCGCGATCGGCGTCAAGGCCGGGCTCGCGCGCACGTTCGTCACGAAGGATCCCGGCCGCGCGATCGAGATCATCGAGCAGCTCCGCACCGATGCACAGGAGGCGCTCGACGGGCTGCGTGACATGACCCGAGGAGCCCGCCCTCCGGTCCTCGCCGACGAGGGACTCGAAGCGGCGATCGCACTCAAAGCCAAGCGGTCCCCCGTGCCGGTCACGCTCGAGGCTGACGGGGTCGGACGGCTTCCAGAGGCGATCGAGGTCGCCGCGTACTTCTGCTGCCTCGAGGCGATGCAGAACGCGGTGAAGCATGCCCGCGCTCCGTCGCTCATCGTCACGATCAGGCGAGCGGCGCGCGAGCTCGCCCTGACGATCTGCGACGACGGAGACGGGTTCGATCCGTCGGCAGCGCGCCGCGGCGTCGGCATGCGGAGCATGGCCGAGCGGGTGGAGTCCCTCGGCGGCTCGTTCGAGCTGCGCTCGTCGCCCGGCGCCGGCACCATCGTCACGGCCCGCCTTCCCCTCGCGAGGTAAGCTGGGTGTCTCGGGTCTCAACCCGAGGGTTCGCGCAGAGCGATCGCGACGGCCCGCTTCAGCCGCCACTTCGCCCCCACGGATCCACACAGGCCCGCGAAGGGGGAACCGCGTGACGAAGGCACGAGGCAGCGATCGCGTCCAGTACGGACCGCCGGGGACCGGCAAGCGCATGGTGGTGAAGTCCTCGAGTGGCCGCCTCTGCGAGGAGCCGGGGTGCTCGACGGTGCTGTCGACCTACAACGCGTCGAGCACGTGCTGGCTGCACACGGGCCCTGCCCCCAAGCATCCGCTCGCGAGATCCTGACCCTTCCTGCACACCTGCATCGCGATCCATCCTGCCTGGGTTCAGTCGTGGCCCTGTCGTGCCGAAACACCAGAGGCGTGCCGAGCATGAGCCGGCCGCCCGAGTCGTCCTAAGGGAGGCAGGTGCGTGAGCGACACGATGACCCAGACCGCTGTCGAACGAGCGGACGCGGGGTCGCTGCTCGACCAGGTGATCGCACGGTTCCGCGAGCAGAACCCGGGGTTCCTGATCGGCGACGACGTGATCCGCCGCTACCACCTCGCGATGCAGACCCGAGGCTTCGTGATCCTCTCGGGTGCGAGCGGCACCGGCAAGACATGGCTCGCCCAGGCGTACGCCGAGGCGATCGGCGCGCGGCCGAAGCTCGCCGCGGTCGACCCGAGCTGGTCGTCGAACGAAGACCTGCTCGGCTACCTCTCCCCGCTCGACGGCTTCTACCACCACACGCCGTTCAGCGAGTTCGTGCAGGAAGCCGCCCGCGAATGGTCCTCGGCGGATCTCGCGGCGCGCACCGCGCGCGAGTTCCACGTGATCCTCGACGAGATGAACCTCGCTCGCGTCGAGCACTACTTCTCGCGGTTCCTGTCGGCCATGGAAGTCCGCTCGCGTGAAGGCATCGCCCGGCTCGACCTCGCGCCCGGACACACCGTGGAGCTCACGCCCAACCTGAAGTTCGCGGGCACCGTGAACATCGACGAGACCACGCACGGGTTCGCCGACAAGGTGTACGACCGTGCGCAGCTCCTCGAGCTGCCGCTGCAACGCGACTACGTCGAGGAGTACGTGGCCGACGAGCCCTACGGCGAGATGCTGCTGCGGGTCTGGGATGCGCTGCGGCCGATCGCCCCGTTCGGGTTCCGCGTGCTCGAGGAAGTGCACCACTACGTGATCGCCGCTAGCGAGGTCGGCGTCGACTGGCAGGTCGCGCTCGACGAGCAGCTCGTGCAGAAAGTGCTGCCGCGTGTGCGCGGCGCCGACGGCCGTCTCGATGAAGGCCTCGAGAGCTTCCTGCAGGCGCTCGGCGACGGGTTCCCGCTCGCGCGCGCCAAGGTCGAGCTGATGCGCAGGGACTATGCGACCCATGGCTTCGCCAGCTACTTCTGAGGCAGGGGCCCCGGCCGGGGTCGAGCCGATCGCGATCGGCACCCTGCGCGGCATCGTTCGCGGGGTCGACGGCCGCCCGGGGTTGGCCGAGGTGCTGGTGCGGCTGCAACAGTCCCATCGCAAGAACCTCGTGCGCGTGGAACGGTGGACATCCGGCGACCTGGCGCGCCACCCCGAACCGCGAGAGCTGATCCGCAGCCGGCGCAAGCCCGGGAACCTCGACGAGCACGGCCGGCTGAAGCGCGTGTTCGACGCCCGCCGCGTGCTCACCTGCGACGTCCACGAGAACCGCGTCGTGCTGCACGCCGTTCGCGAGGTGCAGAAGGCGCTCGAGTCGAGCGACGAGCCCGAGGCAGTAGAGCTGCTGTTCGAGCTCGACGCCGCCGTGGCGCAAGCCCCCTACCTCGAAGACGTCGGACACCTCAAGGGATTGCCGGGCGTACCGACCGCGACGCTCGCCGGCGATCCGCTCTACCGCACCGTGTATCAGGCGTGGCTCACACTCCGCCGGTCCGCCGTCTGAAACGGAATCAGGCGCCGACCGGGTGCCAGACAGTCTTCGACTCCGTGAACGCGGTGATCTCGTAGGGACTCTGTGCCGCGGCGCCGAACGGATCGGCATCGGGCGCGCGGTGGACGCGTTTGACGTTCTCGGCGGCAGCACGCTCGGTGTCGGCCAGCATCTCGTCTGGCACCCCGGTGACGTCGAGTCCGTTCACGTCCATGTGGCTCGCGAGCCATGGCACGAGCTCGGCGGTGCGCCCGGTGAGGATGTTCACGACCCCGCCGGGCACGTCGCTCGTGGCGAACACCTCTGCCAGCGAGACCGCCGGAAGCGGAGAGCGCTCACTCGCGATCACCACGGCCGTGTTGCCGCTCACGATCGCGGGGGCGAGGCGCGAGACGAGTCCGAGCAGCGACTGATCTCCCGGTGCGACGATACCGACCACGCCGGTCGGCTCGGGCAGGGTGAAGTTGAAGTACGGGCCTGCGACCGGATTCGTCGCGCCGACGACCTGCGCGAGCTTGTCGGCCCAGCCCGCGTACCAAACCCAGCGATCGATCGAGGCGCTCACTCCGCGCGCTGGGTCGGCCGCTCCTGCATCGGCGAGCTCGGCCTCGAACTGGGCTCGGCGGCCTTCCATCATCTCGGCGACCCGGTAGAGGATCTGCCCGCGCAGGTACGCGGTCGACCCCGACCATGCGGGGAACGCACCACGCGCCGCGACCACCGCTTCCCGAAGGTCCTTGCGGGAAGCGTGCGAGACCTGAGCGAGCGGCTTCCCGTCGTGGGCGGTGACCTCATAGGAGCGCCCGCTCTCGCTGCGCGGGAACGCTCCGCCGATGTAGAGCTTCGCCGTGCGCCTGACCTCGAGGCGGTCGCTCATGACGAGCCTCGCTCGAACGTGAGGTACGGCTCGAGGCCGTGCAGGCCGCCTTCCCTGCCGAAACCGCTCTCCTTGTAGCCGCCGAAGGGCGACGCCGGGTCGAAGCGGTTGAACGTATTCGCCCACACGACGCCGGCGCGAAGGCGCTGGGCCATGTGCAGGATGCGCGAGCCCTTCTCGGTCCAGATGCCGGCGCTGAGTCCGTACGGCGTGTTGTTCGCCTTCTCGATCGCCTCGTCGGGTGTTCGGAACGTGAGGATCGACAGCACCGGACCGAAGATCTCCTCGCGCGCGATGCGGTGGCTCTGCGACACGCCCGTGAACAACGTCGGGCGGAACCAGAAGCCGCGCTCGGGAAGGTCGCACTCGGGCTGGTAGATCTCGGCGCCCTCATCGACGCCGGACGTCACGAGCTCCTCGATCTTCTCGAGTTGCGCCTTGGAGTTGATCGCGCCGACGTCGGTGTTCTTGTCGAGCGGGTCACCGACGCGCAAGGTCTGCAGGCGCTCCTTGAGCTTGCCGAGCAGCACATCGAAGACCGGCTCCTGCACGAGCAGGCGCGAGCCCGCGCAGCAGACGTGCCCCTGGTTGAAGAAGATGCCGTTGATCACACCCTCGACCGCTTGGTCGAGGGGCGCGTCCTCGAACACGATGTTCGCGGCCTTGCCGCCGAGCTCGAGCGTGAGGCGCGTGCCGCTGCCGGCGGTCGCCCGCCGGATCGCCTTGCCGACCTCGGTCGAGCCCGTGAACGCGATCTTGTCGACCGGCGAGTCGACGAGCGCGGCGCCGGTCTCGCCCGCGCCGGTCACGATGTTCACGACGCCCGGTGGAAGCTCGGCTTCCTGCATGATCTGCGCGAGCAGCAAGGCGGTGAGGGGCGTGGTCTCGGCGGGCTTGAGCACCGCGGTGTTGCCGGTGGCGAGTGCGGGCGCGAGCTTCCAGGCGGCCATGAGCAACGGGAAGTTCCACGGGATGATCTGCCCGGCCACGCCCACCGGCTTCGGTGAACCGCGCCCCGGGAACGCGTACTCGAGCTTGTCGGCCCACCCCGCGTAGTAGAAGAAGTGCGCCGCGGCGAGCGGCACGTCGACATCGCGCGATTCCTTGATGGGCTTGCCGCCGTTCATCGTCTCCAACACCGCCAGCTCTCGAGCGCGTTCCTGGACCTGCCGCGCGATGCGGAAGATGTGCTTCGCGCGCTCCGAGGGCGCGAGGCCCTGCCACGCGGGCGCGGCGTCGCGGGCCGCGTCGACGGCGCGGGCCACGTCGGCGGCGTCGGCGTCGGCGACCTCGGCGAGCGTCTCCTCGGTCGACGGGCTGATCGTCGGAAACCACCTGCCGCTCTTCGGCTCCACGAACTCACCACCGATGAACAGCCCGTAGCGGTCATCGAGGCGCACGACATCGGTCGACTCGGGCGCGCTCGCGTACTCCCACTCCGGCGGCGCGTCGCCGGCAGGTCGCTCGATCGCCTCGGTCACCGTCGTCGCCTTCCCGTCAGTCGATCGTGAAGTAGTCTGGGCCAGAGTAGTGGCCGGTGCGTTCCTTCTCGAGCTGCATCAGCACATCGTTCAGCAGGCTCGACGCCCCGATGCGGAACAGGTCCGGCGTCATGTACTCCACACCCACCGTCTCGTGCACCAGCACGAGGTGCTGCAGCGCCTGCTTCGCCCGGCGCACCCCGCCGGCGACCTTCACCCCCACGAGCCGCCCGGTCTGGGCGCGGAAGTCGCGCACGGCCTCGAGCATGCAGAGGGCTACTGGCAGGGTCGCGCTCACGCCGATCTTGCCGGTCGAGGTCTTGATGAAGTCGGCCCCCGCGGCCATGGCGAGCATCGACGCCTGCCGCACCCGGTCGTAGGAGCCGAGCTCCCCCGTCTCGAGGATCACCTTGAGGTGAGCGGCCCCGCACGCCTCCTTCACCTGGACGATCTCGTCGTACACCTTCGCGTAGCGCCCGGACAGGAAGGCGCCGCGGTCGATCACCATGTCGACCTCGTCGGCGCCAAGCTCCACGACCTCGCGCACCTCGGCCAGCTTGATCTCTAGCGGCGACTGCCCCGAGGGGAACGCGGTCGCGACGGAGGCGACGCGCACGCTCGTCCCGCGCAGCCGCGCGACCGCGGTGGGCACGAGATTCGGGTAGACGCAGACGGCGGCGACCGGTGGAACGCTGGGGTCGCCCGGGTCTGGCCGGAGCGCCTTGGCGCAGAGCGCGGCGACCTTTCCCGGCGTGTCGGCACCCTCGAGCGTCGTCAGGTCCATCATCCGGACGGCGAGCTCGTACGCCTGGAG
>Ga0136612_10000497_pt1 | contig 14141 bp, 15 predicted proteins | sample AntDryUQ224A2306_2_FD_106644 | JGI IMG/M metagenome (GOLD analysis project Ga0136612, IMG submission 106644) | Polar desert sand microbial communities from Dry Valleys, Antarctica - metaG UQ224A (23.06) | ecosystem: Environmental > Terrestrial > Soil > Desert | place: Antarctica: Dry Valley... | reverse complement strand
GTGGTGTATCTGCCCGACCACCACCCCGCCCTCGATCCCGAACCCGGCTTGGAGTTGGCGCGCGGTGTCGATGTGCTGTGCCACGGTGCGATGTTCGCCGACTCCGAGCGCCCCATCGCTCATGCGTACGGTCATGCCACCCTCGGCGAGACTCATCGACTGGCGCGGGAAGCCGGGGTCGGCCGGCTGGTCCTGGTCCATCACGCGCCCTCGCGCACCGACGACCAGGTCGACGCGTTGGCCCGGCAACTCCCGGTGGACGACCCACCGGTCTTCGTCGGCCGCGAAGGCCAGGCTGTGCTCGGGTGAGTGTGCCGACCTTACGGCCAACCTTCGGTGTGTGCCGGTTGCCGAACGGGTAGCGTCATGCCTCGCCCACTCCCCCCGCATGGCGAGGAGATTCCATGAGCCTGGACCGCCCGGTCAGCCCGAACCCGTACGACCTGCTCCCCCACGTCGATGTCTTCTCGGTCACCAGCGACGACATCACCGACGGCGAACCGATGAAAGACGCCCATGTCGCGGACAAGGGAAACACGTCGCCGCACCTGCGTTGGGAAGGCTTCCCAGCGGCGACGAGGAGCTTCGTGGTCACCTGCTTCGACCCCGACGCGCCGACGCCGAGCGGTTTCTGGCACTGGGTGCTTGTGGACCTACCCGCCGGCGTGACGGAGCTCCCGGCGGGCATCGGCTCGGTTGGCGACCTACCCGGTGACGCCTTCCACGTGCGCAACGACAACGGCACCAGCGACTTCGCCGGGGCCGCCCCGCCGGAGGGGGACCAGGTGCACCGCTACTTCTACGTCGTACACGCGGTCTCGGAGGACTCTCTCGGCGTCGACCGCGACGCGACACCTGCGGCTGTCTCCTTCAACCTGGCGTTCAAGACGCTGGCCCGCGCGACGGTGGTCGGGACTCATCAGGCCTGAGCCCTTGTGCCCAACCACCCCTGCGACGATCCGAGACTTGTGACGCTTCGGGTCGGTCTCTATGCGGCCGTGGCGACGCGGGGGTTCCGGCGCTACTCGACCTACCGGGCGGCGACGCTGGCCGGGATCTTCACCAACACCGTGTTCGGCGTGATCATCGCCTACAGCTTCATAGCGCTGTGGGACCAGCGTCCGAGCCTCGGCGGGTACGGACAGGCGCAGGCGCTGACGTTCGTCTGGGTCGCGCAGGCGCTGATCATGCCGGTGGGCCTGTTCAGCGGCGGCATCGTGGACGAGCTGTCCGACCGGGTCCGCTCCGGCGCCGTCGCGATCGACCTGCACCGGCCCATCCCACTGCTGTGGTGGCGGTTCGCCGAGGACGCCGGCCGCGCGGCCTACCACTTCCTCACCCGTGGCCTCGCGCCGGTGCTGGTCGGCTCGCTGCTGTTCGACCTCGCCTGGCCACAGCGGGTCTCGACCTACGGCGTGTTCCTGATCGCCGTGGCGCTGGCCATCGGCGTGGGGTTCGGGATCCGCTTCCTGCTGGGGCTGCTGGCGTTCTGGGTGATCGACGTGCGCGGCTTCGTGGTGATGCTGACGATCACCCAGGTGTTCTTCTCCGGGATGGTGCTCCCGCTCGTCGTGTTCCCGGACGCGTTGCGCACGTTGGCCGAGGTGCTCCCGTTCCGCTGCCTGGTGCAGATCCCCGCTGACGTGCTGCTGCACGAGGACACCGGCACCACCGTGCTGCCCCTGCTGGGCATCCAGCTGCTCTGGCTCGTCGCGCTACTCGTAGCCGGACACCTGCTGACCGGCGCGGCGGTGCGCAAGGTGGTGGTCCAGGGTGGCTAGCTCACTGCGGGCGTACGGGCTGATCGCGGGCGCCTGGGTCCGGGCGAGCATGACCTACCGCGCGTCCTTCGTGGCGATGACGGTCGGCCAGGCGCTGATCACGCTCATCGACTTCGCCGCGATCGCGATCATGTTCAGCCACATCGACGAGCTCGGCGGCTTCACGCTCGGCGAGGTCGCGCTTCTTTATGGCATGTCCGGCTTCGCCCTCGGCGCCGCCGACCTGCTCATGGGCAACACCGAGCAGCTGGGGCGGCGCGTCCGTGACGGCTCCTTCGACGCGATGCTGGTGCGCCCGGTGGCGCCGCTGGTGCAGATCGCCGCCGACCAGTTCGCGCTGCGCCGGGTCGGCCGCATCACCCAAGCAGTCGCCGTTCTCGGCTGGGGACTGGCGGCCAGCAACATCGACTGGTCGGTTCCCAAGGTGCTGGTGCTGCTGGCGACCCTGGTCAGCGGCTCGGTCATCTTCTGCGCCGTGTTCGTGCTGGGCGGCGCCTTTCAGGTACTGGCCGGTGACGCGACCGAGGTCATGAACGCGTTCACGTACGGCGGCAATACGTTGACGCAGTTCCCGCTGTCGATCTATCCCGCCGAGGTGGTCCGCAGCGTCACGTTCATCGTGCCCCTGGCATTCGTGAACTGGTACCCCGCCTTGTACCTGCTCGACGTCGAGGACCCGTTCGGCCTGCCGAGCGCGCTGCAGTACGCCTCGCCCGTCGCGGCGGTGCTGGCCGCGGCTGCCGCGGCCGTGGCCTGGCGGGCCGGGGTCCGCCGCTACCGCAGCACGGGGAGCTGACGTGGCGGTCATCGAGGTCACAGACCTGCGGCGCACGTTCGTCGTGCGCAGCAAGGGTGGCCGGCTGCGCCGGGAGCGGCGGGAGGTCGTCGCCGTCGACGGGGTGAGCTTCGGCATCGACGCCGGCGAGGTGGTGGGCTTCATCGGCCCCAACGGCGCCGGCAAGTCGACCACGATCAAGATGCTCACCGGCATCCTGGTCCCCACCTCCGGACGGCTGCACGTCGATGGCCTGGACCCGTCGCGGCGGCGCACCGAGCTGGCCCGGCGCATCGGCGTCGTCTTCGGCCACCGCTCCGGGCTGTGGTGGGACCTACCGCTGCGCGACTCGTTCGCGCTGCTGGCCCGCATCTACGACGTCCCCCGCGACCGCTACCGGACCAACCTGGCGACGCTCGTCGAGCTGCTCGACCTCGCCCCGCTGCTCGACGTCCCGGTGCGCCAGCTCTCGCTCGGGCAGCGGATGCGCGGCGACATCGCCGCGGCCTTGCTCCACGACCCGCCGATTTTGTACCTCGACGAGCCAACCATCGGGCTCGACCTCATCAGCAAGGCTCGGCTGCGCGACTTCCTGCGGGATCTCAACGCCGAGCGAGGCACCACGATCATGCTCACCACGCACGACCTCGTCGACATCGAGCACATCTGCCGCACGGTGATGGTGATCGACGCCGGGCGACTGGTCTTCGACGGTGACCTCACCGCGCTGCAGCGGGTCGGCGGCGCCACCCGCACCGTCGTCGTCGACCTCGAGACGCAGCTCGAACCGGTGCGGGTGCCCGGGACGACGGTCACCCGGGTCGAGGGACCACGACAGTGGCTGTCGTTCCCCGCGCACTCCAGCGCTGCGCCGATCGTCAGCGCGCTCGCCGCCGCGTACGACGTCGTGGACCTCTCCATCCAGGAGCCGGCGATCGAGGACGTCATCCGGCTGCTGTACGCAGCCGGCTGACGAGCATCTGGGAGCCGCTGGACGTGACAACTGTCGGGGGCCGGTGCGAGGGTAGGAATGCCACTACTAGAGGAGGACCGATGCCCACCCGCGACACCGCTTGGCCCAACGGAACCCCCTGCTGGGTCGACTACACCGCATCCGACGTCGACGCAGTCAAGGCGTTCTACTCGGACGTCCTCGGCTGGACCTACACCGGGGGCGAGCCCGAGTACGGCGGCTACCTGACCTGCCTGACCTCAGACCGCGCGGCAGCGGGCATCGGCCCGCAGCAAGACCCGTCCAACCCGCCGCAGTGGACGACGTACTTCGCAACCGACGACACCGACGCCGCCTGCGCCCGCATCACCGACGCCGGAGGAACCGTCGTCTTCCCACCCATGGACGTGGGCCCGATGGGCCGGATGGCGATCGCCGCGGACCCGCAGGGACAGTCCTTCGGTCTATGGCAGGCCGGCGAGGCCACCGGAGCGCAGATCTACAACGAGCCTGGCGCCCTGGTGTGGAACGACTCGGCGTGTGACGACCTCCAGGCGGCCCAGGCCTTCTACAGCGCGGTCTTCGGCTTCCGCTTCGACGAGGTCGAGGGCATGGGCGGGTACTCCACCTTCGCCACCGACGGGAACCCGTTGGGCGGGCTCGGCGGTCACCGGCCCGGCTCCCCGGAGGGCTGGACGTCGTGCTTCTCGGTGGCGTCGACCGACGCCACGGTTGCCGCAGTGGAGCAGGGCGGCGGAAAGATCTCGATGGCGCCGCAGGACACCCCCTACGGACGCTTCGCCGTCGTCGAGGACCCATGGGGCGCACCCTTCGCGGTGATGCAGGACCTCTCGGGCTGACCGATGATCCGTGGGGCAGACTGAGCCCCATGCTCGACCCACGACGAGACCGGCTCGCCGACGTGCTCGGCGAACCGTTCATCGCCGAGACGATCGAGCTGCCCGACGACTCAGAGGGCCGCGTGGTCGCCACGCTCGTGCACCGGCCCGCCGACACGACGGCGACCCGCGCCGTCCTCTACGTCCACGGCTTCTGCGACTACTTCTTCCAGGCCTCGGTGGCCGAGTTCTTCGGCGGACTCGGCTACGACTTCTACGCACTCGACCTGCGCAAGTACGGCCGGTCGTTGCTACCGCACCAGACGCCGAACTTCTGCCTCGACCTGGAGGAGTACGACGCCGAGCTCGACGCCGCGTACGACCTGATCACCGGCCGCGACGGCCATACCGAGGTCGTCGTCGTGGCGCACTCAACGGGTGGGCTGGTGGTCGCGCTGTGGTCGGACCGACGCCAGACTCAGGGACGGCGCACACCAAGCGCGTTCGTGCTCAACAGCCCGTGGCTGGACGTCCAGGGGTCGATGCTGTTGCGAACTGTCGGCACTCGGGCGCTCGAACAAGTCGGGGCACGCCGGCCGTACCAGGTGATCCCGCGCAGCGTCTCACCCGTGTACGTCGAGTCGCTGCACCGCGACCACCGGGGCGAGTGGGACTTCGACCTGGCGTGGAAACCCGCCGACAGCTTCCCCGTGCGCGCCGGCTGGCTACGGGCGATCCGGCGCGGTCACCGCCGGTTGCACCAGGGTCTCGACGTTGGTGCGCCGGTGCTGGTGCTGACCTCGGCCCGGACGGTCTTCACGACCGCGTGGTCCGACGACATCACGGCCAGCGACGTGGTCCTTGACGTCAAGCTGATCGCGCGATGGGCTCCGCAGCTCGGTCGCCAAGTCACTATCGCCCGCATCGACGGCGCCATCCACGACGTGTACCTCTCCGCCCCGCCCGCACGTGAGCGGGCCTACGCACTCACGGGGCGCTGGTTGGCGGCGTTCGGCTGACCCGGCGCGAGGTCTGCAGGCGCATCGGGACGTGCGGGATCCCGTCCTCGAGGAACTCCGGACCGCTGGCGACGAAGCCGTGCCGCACGTACCAGTTCCGCAGATACACCTGCGCATCCAGCACCACGACGTCGCCGGCGCAGCGGCTCAGCGCAGCGGAGACCAACCGCGCCGCTAGCCCCCTACCACGGTGACCGCGCGCCACGCACACCCGGCCGATGCGCCGTGAACCGTCCAGCTCACTCAGCAGCCGCAGGTATCCCGCCACCTGCGCACCGTCATGCGCCAAGACGTGCTCAGTCGACTTTTCGGTGTCGTGGCCATCGAGCTCCGGGTACGGGCAGCGCTGCTCGACGACGAACACGTCGACGCGCAGTCGCAGCATCGAGTACAGCGTCGAGGTGTCGAGGTCTCCGAACCGGGTGACCTCGACGACCGGCTCTGGCATGGTCACGACGCTAGTCTGCGGTGATGCGATTCCCGAACCCGTTCGCTTGACCTGCCTCGTCGCTCGTGCCCCGATGGCGCTCCGGGCGCGTCGTCGCGTACGCAGCGCTGCAGGAGTGCATCCCGTACTTCCCGGTGTATGCAGTCCTCTTCGCTGACACCGGCCTGTCGACCAGCGAGATCTCGACGTTGTTCGTCATCTGGTCGGTGACGACGCTCGCGCTCGAGGTGCCGTCGGGCGCGTGGGCCGACGTCGTGTCCCGCCGGGTGCTGCTGGTGCTGGCAGCCGGGTTGTACGGCGGTTGCTTCGCCCTGTGGACACTGGTCCCGTCATACCCGGCGTTCGCCGGTGGCTTCGTGCTGTGGGGGCTGAGCAGCGCGATCACATCGGGTGCGTACGAGGCGTACGTCTTCGACCATCTTGCCGCCCGCGACGAGCTGGCGCGGTACCCGGGCGTGATCGCGCGCGGTCAGTCCGGCGGCCTGGTGCTGAACCTTGCGGCCACGGTCTCTGCCGCACCGTTGATCGAGCTGGGTGGCTTTCGTGCGGTCGGGTGGGCCAGCGTCGCGGTGTGCGCCGCGCTCACCTTGCTTGCGCTCTCCCTCGCGCCGGACGCTGCGCCGGCCATCGCGCCAGCCGAGCCGAGCGCGGGCTATCTGGTCGTGCTGCGGACCGGGGTCAGCTCGTCGTTGGGCGTCCCGGCGCTGCGCCGTGCCGTCCTGGTGGCGGCGCTGCTCCCCGGGTTCCTCGCGTTCGACGAGTACTTCCCCCTGCTCGCCGTCGAACTCGGCGCACGGTCCAGCGTGATTCCCGTGCTCATCGCCATCACGGTGGCAGCGCAGGCGCTGGGCGCCGCGATGGCATCACGTGTGTCTCAGGGCGCGCTGGCACCCAGCGTCGCCGGCGCCGGGGTGGCGATCGCGGTCGGTGCCCTGGCGGGAGAATCGTACGGGTTCGTCGGGATCGCCGTCGGCTACGGGCTGCTGCAGATGGCGATCGTCGTGGCGCAGATCAGGTTGCAGCACGCCATCACCACGTCGGCTCGGGCCACCGTCACCTCGGTCGCGGGTTTGCTCTCCGAGCTGGGTGCCGTGGTGGTCTACGGCGCGTTCGCGTTCGGCTCACAGGCCGCCGCGCTGAGCGTGCTGGTCGCGGCGCTGGCGGCGATGCTGACCGCGTCGGCAGTGCTGGTCCACCACTGGCGCGGGCAGCCCCTGGGCTTTGCGACGATCCGAGACTTATGACGGCCCTTGGCCGCGTCATTGACAGCAGATGTCAGGCGAGCAGTCGCCAGATCGCGACCACGCCGACGACGACGATGAAGACTCGGAAGGCGACCGGAGGCAACCGGCGCCCGACGGTGGCACCGATCTGGCCGCCCACGCTGGCCCCCAAGGCGATGAGCCCCACAACGGCCCAGTCCGGGTCGGCGATGACGACGAAGACGACGGCGGCCACGCCGTTGACGAGCAGCGCCAGCACGTTCTTGACCGCATTTACCCGCTGCAGGTGAGCGTCGAGCAGCAGGCCCATGATGGCGATCAACAGGACGCCTTGCGCGGCGCCGAAGTAGCCGCCGTAGACGCCGGTCAGGAAGATCAGAACGACCACTAGCACCGAGCCGTGCGGCGGTCGTTCTTCGCGGCCATCTCGGCCGAGCAGACGGGTCAGCCACGGCTGCACTGCCACGAGCACGCAGCCGACCCCGATCAGAGCGGGAACGATGGCGTCGAAGGCGTCGTCCGGCAGCACCAGCAGCAGCACCGCGCCGACCAGGCCACCGGCCGCCGCCGCCGGCGCCAGGCGCAGCAACCGGGACCGCTGGCCGCTCAGCTCGCGGCGATAGCCGACGGCTCCCGACAGCGATCCCGGCACGAGGCCGATCGTGTTGGACACGTTGGCGGCGACCGGGTCGAGTCCGATGGCGAGCAGGGTCGGGAACGTGATCAGGGTGCCTGAGCCCACGACGGTGTTGATGGTGCCGGCCGCCAGGCCCGCGGCGAGGACCAGGAATGCCTCGCCCAGACTCACGCAGACGGCGCGCCCGGTGGCTGCGGCACGAACGGCTCCTCCGGCGGTGCCGCCACCGCTCGGCGGGTGTCGGACGGCGCGGCCTTCTCGGCCGACGCGATGGCGGCCGCCACCTCGGCATGCGCTGCGGTCAGCGTCTGCTCGGTCTCCGCCGCCACCGGTTCATCCAGGTTGACGCGACGGCGCGGTCCCCCGCTGTCCTGAGGGATGCCGGAAGCGCCGCCGATGGCTGAGCCGAGACCCTCGAGGGCGCGGCCGATCTCGCTCGGCACCACCCATACCTTGTTGGCATCGCCCGCGGCGATCTTCGGCAGCATCTGCAGGTACTGGTAGGCCAGCAGGGACTGGTCCGGTGCGCCGTCGTGGATCGCCTGGAAGACCGTCTGGATCGCCTGGCCCTCGCCCTGCGCCCGCAGGATCGATGCCTCCCGGTCGGCCTGGGCGCGCTGGATCTGCGCCTCCCGGGCCCCCTCTGCGGTCAGGATCGCGGACTGCTTTTGACCCTCCGCGGTGAGGATCGACGACTGCCGCATGCCCTCCGCGGTCAGGATCGCGGCCCGCTTGTCACGGTCGGCCCGCATCTGCTTCTCCATCGACTCCTTGATCGATGGCGGCGGGTCGATCCCCTTGAGCTCGACCCGGTTGACGCGGATCCCCCACTTGCCGGTCGCCTCGTCGAGGACGCCGCGCAGGGCGGTGTTGATCTGGTCGCGACTGGTCAGCGCCTGCTCCAACGTCATCCCACCGCTGATGTTGCGCAGCGTGGTCATCGTGAGCTGCTCGATCGCCTGGATGTAGTTGGCGATCTCATAGGTCGCCGCCACCGCGTTGGTGACCTGGAAGTAGATCACGGTGTCGATGGAGACGACCAGGTTGTCCTCGGTGATGACTGGCTGCGGGGGAAACGACACGACCTGTTCCCGCAGGTCGATGGTGTAACGCACCCGGTCCACGAACGGCGTGATGACGTTGAGGCCGGCCGACAGCGTCGTCCGGTACTTGCCGAACCGCTCGACGACACCAGCCCTGGCCTGCGGGATGATCTTGACCGTCCTGGCCACCGTGACCACGACCAGCAGCGTGATCAGCACCAGCACCACGGTGATCGCAATTTCCATGACAGTGTCCTCTCTGTAGCCTTCGTGGGGCCGTAGCCGGCATCAGTCGTCGGGGTAGACGACCGCGGTGGCGCCCTCGATGGCGAAGACGCTGACCCGCGCGCCGGGCTCGATCGTCGTCTGGGGGTCGTACGAGCGGGCCGTCCAGATCTCGCCCCCGAGCCGGACCCGACCCTCGAGCTCGCTCACCGGCTCCACGACGACCCCGACCTTGCCGACCAGTGCGTCGTGACCTGTGGTCAGCTCAGGTCCGGAGTGGAGGCGCTGCACGATGTTGGGCCGGACCAGCGCGAGCATCCCGGCCGAGACGGCTGCGGCCACGGCCACCTCGGCGGCGAGGGGCACCCCGACCAGCGACACGGCAGCGGCAGAAAAGGCGCCCACGGCGAACATGAGCAGCACCAGGTCGAGGCTCACCAGTTCGGCGACCGCGAGCACAACGCCGAGTCCGGCCCACACCACCCAGGCGTTGTCGCTCAGCCAGTCGTACACAAATGCAGTTTAGTGCAGCCGGTGGCCACGTGAGCGGCGTCGCGCGGAGTAGCGCCCGTCGTCGCGAATCAGCTGCAGCGGCATGCCGAACGTTCTGGACAGCGCTTCCTCGGTGAGCGTCTCAGGCAGGGGACCCGCAGCGACGACCGCACCGTCGCGCAGCATCAGCACGTGGCTGAAACCCGGTGGGATCTCCTCGACGTGGTGGCTCACCATGACCGTGACCGGCGACGCCGGGTCGTCGGCGAGCAGGCTCAACGTGCTCACCAGGTCCTCACGTCCACCGAGGTCGAGCCCGGCGGCGGGTTCGTCGAGCAGCAGCAGCTCAGGGTCGGTCATCAGCGCACGGGCGATCTGGACCCGTTTGCGTTCGCCTTCGCTGAGCGTCCCGAACCTGCGTTCGGCCAGCTGGCCGACCCCCAGCTCGCAGAGCAGGTCGCGAGCGCGCTCGTGGTCAGGCTCGTCGTACGCCTCACGCCACCGGCCGAGCACGGCGTACGACGCTGACACGACGACGTCGCAGACCCGCTCTGATGGCGGGATGCGCTCGGCGAGAGCTGCGCTGGTCAGGCCGATCCGCGGCCGGAGCTCGAACACGTCGATGGCACCGACCACCTCGCCGAGGACACCGACCAGCCCCGTGGTGGGGAAGATGTGGGTGCTCACCACCTGGAACAGCGTCGTCTTGCCCGCCCCGTTGGCGCCGAGAACCACCCAGCGTTCCCCCTCCCGGACCTGCCAGCTCACTCGGTCGAGCAACCGCTGCCCGTCGCGCACGACCGAGACGTCGGCGAGCTCGATCGCGGTGTCCATCATCTCCTCGCGTGCGGCGTCGTCGGACCTCAACCTACGACACCCTCGATAGGCTTCCGAGAATGGAGGAGCTGCCTCGCTCGGCGCGGCTGGTGTGCTGGTTCAACGCGTGGGTGGCCGGCGATGCGGCCCCCGACGACCTGACCGACGCGGTCACCGGGGACGACGCAGCGCACTCGGTCACCGGAATCGATGACGAGGTGGCGCTGCCGCTGTTGCTGGGGCTCGCGGCACTCCGCAGAGCCGGTGCGCACGCGGCGACGTTGGCGCTGCCCGCGCCCGGGGACCCGGTCGGGGTCGGGGGGCCGCGGAACTTCAACGAGGCGGCGGTGGAGGCCGGCGAGGCAGCGGTGTTCACCGGAGCCGGACTCGGGCTGGTGCCGTCCGTCGTCGGTTCCGGCGTGTTCTGGGCGGCGCATCCGGCAGTACCGGCCACGACGGTGCCCGATGTAGCCAGCGGCGAACGGGCGTTGCGCGAGGCACTGGTGGCAGCCGCCGAGCAGGCGACCGGGGCGGACTCGGCCCCGTTCAAGACCAGCGGCTCGGCCCCGTCCAGGGAGCAGGTCACCGATGTCCTGGCGGCGCTGCGTACCTCGCGGCCCGTGTCGTTGCCAGCGAGCTACTCGACCCGCGCGGGCCGGCTGGCGGCATCGGCGATGCGGTGCCTGACCATTCTCGATCTGACGCCGGAACGGCAACCGGTGCTTGTGGAGCTGGAACGAGCGGCCCGCCACGCGCTGGTCGCGGCCGGCTCCGAGACGCCGCAGCAGCGCGCCAGCGCAGGTCGGTGACATCGGTCCGCATGCCAGCCTTTGCATCTGGTCCGGATCCGGACGTGGCCACCCTGCTGGTCACGCTCACCGGGCCTGATCGGCCGGGTGTCACCTCGCTGCTGTTAGCGGCCTGCGCGGCGCCGGGTGTCCTCGTCCTCGACGTCGAGCAGGTGCTGCTCCGAGGGCGGCTCGTGCTGGGCGTGCTGATCACCGCGCCGCGCAACGAGGAGGGCATCCGCGCGGCGCTGGGACGCGTGGCCGAGGAGCTTGGGATGGATTTGGACATCAGCCGCGGACAGGGCGACAACCAAGTCCGGAGGGCCGGGCGGCTCCATGTCACCGTGATCGGGTCGCCGCTGCGACCGGCCGCGTTGGCGGCGATCTCCGGCCGGATCGCCGACAGCGGCGCGAACATCGACCGGATCGTACGGATGGCTCGCTCACCGGTGACCGCGATCGACCTGGACGTGTCCGGGGCTGAACCGAGCTCATTGCGCCTGGCGCTGGCGGGCGAGGCGGCCCGCCAGCAGGTCGACGTGGCCGTGCAGCCCGCGGGGATCCACCGCCACGCCCAGCGGCTCGTCGTCCTGGACGTCGACTCGACACTGGTGCAGGGCGAGATCATCGAGATGGTCGCTGCGTACGCCGACTGCCGGGAGGAGGTCGCCGAGCTGACTGCTGCCGCGATGCGCGGCGAGGCAGACTTCGCGACGTCGCTGCGGGCGCGGGTCGCGCTGCTGCAGGGCCTGCCGGTCACGGTGCTCGACGCTGTCTACGAGTCGCTCACGTACGCACCCGGGGCACGCACGATGGTGCGGACCCTCAAGCGGCTCGGTTACCGCTTCGGTCTGGTCAGTGGTGGTTTCACGCACCTGATCGACCGGATCGCTGTCGACCTGGGCGTCCACTACTCCGCTGCGAACACGCTGGAAGTGCGCGACGGCCGACTCACCGGGCGGATCGTCGGCCCGGTGCTCGACCGGGCGGGGAAGGCGGCCGCGATGCGTCGCTTCTCGGCGGACGCCGGCATCTCGCTCGCGAACACCGTGGCCATCGGGGACGGCGCCAACGACCTCGACATGCTGGCCGCGGCGGGACTCGGCATCGCGTTCAACGCCAAGCCGGTGGTGCGCGACGCTGCGGACACCTCGCTCAGCGTCCCCTACCTCGACGCGATCATCTACCTGCTCGGCATCACGCGCGAGGAGGTCGAGATGGCCGACCTGGACGCCGGAACCACCGCCCCGGCAAATCAGGTCACTGGGCTGTAATCGCGCGGCAGTCCTTGCCCACACAGGTCCGGTAGGCATGCAAGGCGGCGCGCATCTGCCGAATCTGCCGGTCGCCGGGCTGGTAGCGGTTGGTGTCCTCGAACGCTCCACGCTCGGACAACCCGGTGTAGTACTCGAACCCCTTCTTCCACACCGGCTCGGCCCCGACCTCGCTCACCCGCAGCCGCGTCTCGACGAACAGGGCGTCCGCCGAGCGCACCGCCCAAAAGGTCGGGACCCGGTTGGTCGAGGCTTCCTGGTCGGGGTTGTCCTGGGCGTCCGTCGGCTGGACGTGCTCGACGTAGCCCATCTCCCGCCACGGCACGGACCGCTCGGACCTCACCAGCGGCAGCAGGCTCGAGCCGTCGTGAAAGCTGGTCGGGCGACGTTTGCCGGCGATGTCCTCGAAGGTCGAGGCCAGGTCGACGTTAAGGACCACCTCATCGCGGGTGCTGCCCCGCATCGCATCGGGCACCGCCTCGCCCCCCACGATCAGCGGCACCTGGATGTCGGGGGTGTAGGCAGAGCCCTTGCCGCGCCCGAGCTGGAACTGCCCGAGCCGGAAGCCGTTGTCGGAGCTGAACACAACATACGTCGGCTCTCCCTGCGCCGCAGCGACGACGTCGCCCACGATGCGGTCGACCGACTGCGCCATCCGGGCACGGTTGCGGTAGTCGCGGCTGAGGTGACGGACGTCCTGGCTCTCCACAGGCTCGACCGGCAGCCACCCGGGTCGAACCACCGAGCCGTCCCGCGAGTACGGCCGGTTGTCCTCGGTGGTCTGGCCGAAGCCGTCGAGGTGGCGGATGCTCAGCCGCGTGCAGTCGCGGGAGACGCCGACACCGACGCCGCCGCAATCTCCGTCCGTGTCGATGTCGTTGGGCCGGTCCTGGAAGGCCGGCGGGAACCTTGGATCTCCCGGGTGAGCGCGGCCGCCCACCCGGGAGTGGGTGCCGTACGGTGCGACCTCCAGCAGGTACGGCTCGGTTCCGGGCTCCGCGCCGTCGATGAACTCGACGGCGCGCTCACCCAACACGGTCTGCACGTACTGGTCGTCTTCGAGCCCGGTGTACGACTTCGTCAGGACCACGTCAGAGCCGGGCACCGTGGTGGTCATGGCGAACTGCCAGCCGCGGTAACCGCCTCTGCTGACGGCGTTCCACTGGTCCCAGCCGGGAGGCAGCGGTGCCCCGTCCTCGACCGGGTATTGGTTCATGTACTTGCCCATGAACGCCGTGTGGTACCCACGCTGCTGCAACGACACCGCGAACGTGGAGTCCTCGTCATCCTGGAACGCGGCGTAGCCACCAGTCGGATCCGGGATGCCGGGCGTGCTGGTGTTGACCCGTACTCCGGTGTTGTGCGGGAACATTCCGGTAAAGGTGGCGGCACGAGACGGGCAGCAGAGGGAGTCCACGACGAAAGAGTTGTCGAAGGTCACGCCGCTGTTGGCCAGCGATTCGACATTCGGCATCTTCCGCAGCAGGCTCATGTCGAGGTCGTCGGCCAGCACCAACACGATGTTCGGCCTGTCAGTGAGTGCCGAGGGCGCTGAGACGGCTGTTACGGACGGCGCCGCAGGCGTGAACATCGACCCGGCGAGGGCGACAACACCGGCGAGGCTCGCGACAGCAGCGACTCGTGTGGCGGGAGTAAACACCGGTACCACGGTACACAACGAGCTGAGCCGCGTAGATCTGGCACGCGTTCAGCGCCTGTGCCCTACCCACGATCCGAGACTTATGACGCGTACGTCCCCACGGCGGCGGCACCTACCTTGGGAGTCAGTCTCGACTTCGTCATAAGTCTCGGATCGTGGGGGGCGGGGC
>Ga0136612_10000495_pt1 | contig 14184 bp, 13 predicted proteins | sample AntDryUQ224A2306_2_FD_106644 | JGI IMG/M metagenome (GOLD analysis project Ga0136612, IMG submission 106644) | Polar desert sand microbial communities from Dry Valleys, Antarctica - metaG UQ224A (23.06) | ecosystem: Environmental > Terrestrial > Soil > Desert | place: Antarctica: Dry Valley... | reverse complement strand
GGAGCGGCGGGAGCGGCGGGAGCGGCGGCAGCTTCGGCGGGGGTCTCGGCGGCGGCGGCGGTCGCGGCGGAGACGGCCGGGACGTCCGCGGGCTGCTGCGCGCCGTCCTTCGCGGCAGCCTTCTTCTTCGGCGTGGTCGCCGCACCGGCCGCGGCGCCGTCGAGGCCCCGCCGGGCGGCAGCCTCGAAGGCCTCCCTCTTGTCGGCCTTGGGGGCCTTGACCAGCATGGGGGGAGGCGCGGGCAGACCCTTGAACTTCTGCCAGTCGCCAGTGACACGCAGGATCGCAGCGACCGCCTCGGTGGGCTGCGCGCCGACGCCGAGCCAATACTGCGCCCGCTCAGAGTCGACCTCGATGAAGGACGGGTCCTCCTTCGGGTGGTACTTGCCGATCATCTCGATCGACCGTCCGTCGCGCTTGGTCCGCGCGTCGGCGACGACGATCCGGTAGTACGGCGCGCGCATCTTGCCCAGGCGCATGAGCTTGATCTTGGTTGCCACAGTCTGCGGATACTCCCAGTTCTCGGACACGGGTGAGGTCATGGATCCGCGTGGGGTTACGGAGTCAGAGCCTCGGCGGGACCGGAGTCCACGCGGTGAGAGGCCACGCGAAGCCGGTTCGACTCGCCATTGTGCCAGATCAGGTAAGCGGGAGCTCGGGCAGAGGCCACGACGGATCCGGAACGAAGGACGTCCATGTGTGGTCGAAGGGCGCCTCACCGCGCTCGGCCGTCGCCACCAGCTCGGCACCCTGCGCGCGGATGACCGATGCTTCGGCCTCGGTCCAGAAACCGGGCAAACCCGTGGTCACCTCGAACTCGTCCTCGTCCTTCCACTGGGGCGCCTCCCCGGACGGCACCCAGACGTCCAGCACGTGGTCGACGGTGTCGATCACGCGCACGCCTCCGTCGTACCCCCGGCGGTGAACATCCTCGAGATTGCCATACCACCCCAGGAACCGGCGGTCCTCGGCCCAGAACAGCCAGACCGAGTACGGCGCGCTCGGAGGCACCAGCTTGAGAATCCCGGTCCCGCGCCACAGCCGGGGTACGGCGACGCGCGGCAGCCTGAACCGCTCGCGCAGCGGCGCCTCTCGCATGTCGCGCCCGTCGGCCAGCGGGGAGCCCACCACCGTGGTGCCCGGCGCCAACCAGAGTACGAGCCAGTCCGGGCCGTCCTCGACGACGGTCATCGGGCGAACATCGCGGAGCACCGCGTGGCGCCAGTAGCGAAAGAGGATCTGGTCGCCAGGTGACCACTGCTCAGTAGGAACGGCCGACCACTGCGATCAGATCCGGCTCGTCCTCGGACTCCGGTACGCCACCGTCGGCGCGGATCAGGCAACGCACCGACACCGCCTGGGTGGCGAGCTCGGTCTCCCCTTCGACGCCGAGCGTCGCCCACGAGATGCGCGCCCAGCCGGTCGCCGCGGCCGTCGCCGCTTCGTCCACAGTGGACACATCCACCGTTGCCGCCTCTCGACGGGCCAGCGCCTCGTCGTACAGGACCTGCTGGTCCTCCACCAGCGCCGCGCTCACGTCCCGAGCGACCTCGGCGAGAGTCACGGGCGTCTTGGTCCCTGGGATCCGCCGTACAACGGTGACCGTGCCCTCAGCCAGGTCCCGGGGACCGACCTCGATTCGTACCGGAACCCCCTTCAGCTCCCAGTCGACCGCGCGCCGGCCGAAGGCGATATCGACGCGGTCGTCGACATCGACCCGGATCCCGGAGGTGCGCAGCTCGTCCACCAACCGCTGCACAGCTTCCGGTACGCCGTCACCGTCCTTGACGACGGTGATGACGACCTGGACCGACGCCAGCGCGGGCGGTACCCGGAGCCCGGCGTCGTCGCCATGGCACATGATCAGGCCGCCGACCATTCGGGTGGACACTCCCCACGACGTCTGCCACGCGTACTCCTGCTGGCCGGACGAGGACAGGTACTGCACGTCGAAGACCTTGGCGAAGTTCTGCCCCAGGTCGTGGCTCGTGCCCATCTGCAGCGCCTTGCCGTCGCGCATCATCGCCTCGCACGACAGCGAGTTGACGGCGCCCGCGAAGCGTTCCCTCGCCGTCTTAAGACCCTTGACGACCGGGACCGCCAGCACGGTCTCCATGAAGTCGGCGTACACGTCATTCAGGATCCTGCGGACGTATGCGCGGGCTTCCGCCTCGGTGGCGTGGCAGGTGTGCCCTTCCTGCCAGAGGAACTCCGTCGTCCGCAGGAAGATGCGCGGCCGGAGCTCCCAGCGCACGACGTTCGACCAGTTGTTCAGCAGCATGGGCAGGTCCCGGTAGGACTGCACCCACTTGCTGAAGAAGCTGTTGATGATGGTCTCCGACGTGGGCCGGACGACGATCGGCTCCTCCAGTTCCTTTCCACCGGCGAACGTGACGACCGCAAGCTCGGGCGCAAACCCTTCGACGTGGTCGGCCTCGCGCTGCAGATAGCTCTGCGGGATGAACAGCGGGAAGTAGGCGTTCTGAGCGCCGGCCGCCTTGATCCGGTCGTCGACCTCGCGCTGCATCCGCTCCCAGAGCGCGTATCCCCAGGGCCGGATCACCATCGTGCCGCGGACCGGACCATTGTCGGCCAGCTCCGCCTTGGCGATGACATCTTGGTACCAGCGGGGGAAATCCTGCGCCTGAGGCGTCAGAACGGGGGCCTTTGCCATGTCCGCGATGCTACGGGGCGGTCCATGGGCAACGGCGGTAGGTTTTTGGGACCGCGGGAGGGTGGCTCGGATGCGCAATCTGGATCGTACCTATGTCGCCGAGGTCGGCGCCGACAACGCCCGCTTGCTGGCAACGGAGAGCCGCACCGCGGTGCTGGCCCGCGAGTACCGCCCCAAAGATCTGGGCGACGGCCGGATCTCGCTGAACGCGTTGGCTCTCGGCGCGTCCCGGGAACTGGGCGAGGAGGAGGACGGCGCGATCACCGAGGACGCCGAAGGCCTGCGCATCTGGGTCGGCGACGACGCCTACGAGCTGATCGTCACCGACATCGGGAGCTGACCCCGACATCGGGAACTGACCCCGACCGCTGAGCGCCCCGTCCAACGGCGGGGTCAGGCGACGACGCGGCCGCGGAGCACGATCCGAGCCGGAGCTGCGAGCACCGACAGGTCGACACGGGGATCGGTGTCGTAGACACACAGGTCCGCGGGGGCACCCTCGTCGACGCACTGTCTGCCGAGCCAGTCGCGAGCCAGCCAGGACGCCGCACCCAAGGCGGCCTCGGCAGGCAGTCCCGCCTCGTGCAGGGCCAGTACCTCCCGCGCGATCTGGCCGTGGGTGATGCCGCCCCCTGCGTCGGTCCCGGCGTAGATGGCCACCCCGGCCTCGTACGCCGCCCGCACCCGGGCCTTCGCCGTACCGTGCAGCCGCATCATCCGGGAGTGGTACGCCGGGAACTTCGTCGCTCCGGCCGCGGCGAACTCAGGCAACCGCTCGACGTTGATCAGCGTCGGGACGAGCGCGGTGCCACGCACGGCCATCTGCTCCACAAGGTCCTCGGTCAGCCCGGTGCCGTGCTCGATGCAGTCGATGCCGGCGTTGATGAGCGCCGGCAGGGCTTCCTCGCCGAAGGTGTGCGCGGTCACCCGCGCGCCTGCGTCGTGGGCCGCGGCGATCGCCATCGTCACGACATCGGCGGCCCACACGGGAGTGAGATCCCCGACCGTGCGGTCGATCCAGTCACCGACCAGCTTCACCCAGCCGTCCCCGCGCCGTGCCTGCTCGGCGGCAGCCGCCGGGAGGTCAGCGGGATCGACCTCCAGCGCGACGCCAGGGAGGTATCGCTTCGGTGGGGACAGGTGGCGCCCGGCGCGGATCAGCCGGGGCAGGTCCTCGTGCGAGTCCAGCTCGCGGGTGTCCACCGGCGACCCGCAGTCGCGGATCAGCAGTGTCCCGGCATCCCGGTCTGTCAGCGCCTGCTCGCGCCAGAGGTCCACTGTGGACATGCCACCGTCCGGCGCCATTCCGACGTGGCAATGTGCATCGACGAGACCCGGCACGAGCCAACCGCCGCGCGACACCGTCTCCGCGCCGGGCACCGGCTCGAACGTGAACGTCCCGTCGCGGACCCAGAGATCGGTTTCCTCGCCGGTGGGCAGTAGGACGCCATGGAAGTGGAGCGTCACCACGTCAGCTCTTCGGGAACTTCAGCTTGGACAGGTCAGGCAGCTGAGTTCCCGGCGGCAGCCCGGGCATGCCGCCACTCGGAAAGCCAGGGGGTAGTGCGGACGGTGTGCCCCCGGGCAGCCGTGGCGCATTCGGCCCGCCGCTGCGCCGTTTCTTGCCGCCCTTGCCCTTCTTTCCGGCGGATCTGCGGGAGGACCTACGCATCCCAGCCCCAGGGATTGCACTTGCCATTTGTTGCATCATCTTGCGGGCCTCGAAGAAGCGCTCGACGAGGGAGTTGACCTCGGCGACGGTGACCCCCGAACCGTTGGCGATCCGTGCTCGCCGGGACCCCTTGATGATCGTGGGATCCTGCCGCTCTCCCGGCGTCATGGACCGGATGATCGCCGCCGTACGGTCGAGGTCGGTGTCCTTGACCTGCGAGAGCTGGTCCTTCATCGCCGCGCCGCCCGGCAACATGCCGAGCAGGTTGGTCAGCGATCCCATCTTCTTGATCGCCATCATCTGCTCGAGGAAGTCCTCGAGCGTGAACTTCGTGCCGCTGGCCAGTTTCCCGGCCATCTCCTCGGCCTGGTCGGCGTCGAAGGCGGTCTGGGCCTGCTCGATCAAGGTCAGCATGTCGCCCATGCCGAGGATGCGCGACGCCATCCGTTCGGGGTGGAACACGTCGAAGTCGCCGAGCTTCTCCCCTGTGGACGCGAAGAGAATCGGCTCGCCGGTGACGTGTCGCACCGAGAGCGCGGCACCACCTCTGGCGTCGCCGTCCAGCTTGGACAGCACCACGCCGGTGAAGCCGACGCCGTCGCGGAACGCCTCGGCGGTGGTGACCGCGTCCTGGCCGATCATCGCGTCGACGACGAAAAGGATCTCGTCCGGCGCGACGGCGTCGCGGATGGCCGCGGCCTGCGCCATCATCGCCTCGTCGATGCCGAGCCGGCCGGCCGTGTCGACGATGACGATGTCGTGCATGGACCGGCGGGCCCGCTCGACGCCTGCTCGCGCGACCTCGACGGGGTCGCCGACGCCGTTGCCGGGCTCGGGGGCGAACACGTCGGCACCGGCCTGGCGGCCGACGATCTGAAGTTGAGTCACAGCGTTGGGGCGCTGCAGGTCGCAGGCGACGAGCAGCGGGGTGTGGCTCTGCGCCTTGAGCCACCGGGCGAGCTTGCCTGCCAGGGTGGTCTTGCCGGAACCCTGCAGGCCGGCGAGCAGGATGACCGTCGGCGCGGTCTTCGCGAAGCGCAACCGCCGGGTCTCGCCGCCGAGGATGGCGATGAGTTCCTCGTTGACGATCTGGACCACCTGCTGCGCCGGGTTCAAGGCCTTGGAGACCTCCTCGCCGAGGGCGCGTTGTTTTACCGACGCGATGAAAGCGCGGACGACGACGAGCGCGACATCGGCTTCCAGCAGGGCGATGCGGATCTCCCGGCAGGTGGCGTCGATGTCAGCCTCGGAGAGCCGGCCCTTTCCGCGCAGGCTGGTGAACACCTTTTCCAGGCGGTCGGACAGGGTGTCGAACACGGTGGCGTCAATCCTCAACAAGCAGACGGTGATTCGGTGGGCTCACCTGAGAGCGTAGCCAGCAATCAGGCCACCGCGGACGGCGCCGGTCTCAGCCGGGATCGGGGCCTTCGACGTTGACCACGTGCGTCCCGGACCCGGCGCGTACGACGACGGCCGTCGAGCGGTCTGCGGTCGGGTTCACCTCGCGGTGCACCACACCCGGTGGCACATTGACGAAGTCCCCAGGCCCCGCGTCCGCGCTCTGCTCGCCGCCCGGCCCGTACTGCATTCGCATCACGCCGGAGACGACGTACAGGGTCGTCTCGAAGCCGTCATGATGATGCCAGCCGGTCTCGGCGCCGGGCTCGGTGTGCACCAGTCCTGACCACATCGACCCCGTATCCAAGGCCAACCGGCGATCCATCCCCGGTGTCGCGTGCCCGTCGCTCAACGCCGCACCGGCGATCACCCGCACTGTCTCAGCCATCACGCAGGTTTTCCCTCCACCGCGGCCAGCAAGGCCTGCTCCACGGTACGGCGCAGCTCCGGGTCGCCGACGAGCCCACCGTCAGCTGCCCGCACGGCGAACGCGTCCACCACGGATCCACCCAGCGTGCTGATCCTGGCGCTTCGGACGTCCAGCTGGCAACGCTCGAGGGCGCCGGTGAGCCGGTACAGCAGCCCGATGGAGTCCGCCGTACGCACCTCGACGATGGTCGCGTCGCTGGCCTGGCCGTCGAACCAGACCACGCGCGCGGCGGTGTCGGCCGGTACCGGGTATGCCCGCTCGGCCGCACCCAATCGCGCGGCCAACGAGAAGCGGCCCGCGAGGAGAGCGGTGAAATCGGCTCGCAGCACGTCCAGGTCGGCCACCCGGCCGAACCGGGCGGCCACCCGGAAGACGTTGACCGCATGGGTGCCCTCGGTGGTCACGGTCGCTGTCACGACATCAAGGCCGTGTACGGCGAGCAGCCCGGCGAGGCGGCTCAGCAGACCGGCGGTGTCCGGGGCGACGACGAGCAACTCCCCCACGCTCTCCGAGCCGGCGGCGGCCTTGTCGTCGGACGGGGTGGGCCGATCCGGCCAACGCAGCGGGGTGATCGTCGGTCGGTCGAGCCGGACGGCGAGGCGGGCCTGCTCCGGTAGCACCGCCGGCACGGGGCGGGTCGCGCCGCTGACCTCGATGCGCACCCGGTCGACGAGGCCGGCGACGAGAACAGCCTTCCAGTCACTCCACGCCGCCGGGCCGGTCGCGCGGGCATCGGCCAGGCAGAGCGCCTGCAGCAACTCCAGGACGTCGCTCGACCCACCGACGGCAGTGACGACCGACTCGATGGTGGCGGGGTCGTCGGGGTCGCGCCGGGTCGCCGCCGTCGGCAACAGCAGGTGGTGGCGGACAAGCCTTGTCAGGACGTCGATGTCCTCCTCCGGCAGGCCGATCTGCGCGCCGATCTGAGCAGCGATCAGGGCGCCGCTCTCGCTGTGGTCTCCCGGCTGGCCCTTGCCGATGTCATGGAGCAGCGCGGCCAGCAGCAGCAGGTCCGGGCGAGACACCAGCATGGTCAGCGCCGACGCTTCGGCGGCGCACTCCATCAGGTGGCGGTCGACGGTGAAGCGGTGCACCGCGTTGCGCTGCGGACGGGACCGCACCTGCTCCCAGCTCGGCAGCAGCCGGCTCATCAGGCCGTACTGGTCCAGTGCCTCGATGACCGGCACTGCCCCGTGCCCCGCCCCGAGCAGCCGGACCAGGGAATTGCGAACGGATTCGGGCCACGGGACCGGAATCGAGGGGGACTCAGCCACGAACCGGCGCAGTGTGAACGGCGAGAGCGGCAGGTTCGCCGCAGCAGCCGCTGCCGCCGCCCGCAACAGCAAGCCGGCATCCCACGCCGGCTCCGCCGCGCGGGCGAGCAGCACCTCCCCGTCGTACTCCACGACACCGTCGGCCAGCGGCCGTCGGTCGACGCGGCGCCGGGCACGCCACCTGCCGCGACGAGACAGTTCCGATTCCACCGTTCGCCATGCGATGTCGGAGGCAAACCGAACCGTCCGACCGGCGGCGGCCACCGAGCGCAGCAGATCGTCGGCATCGGCGGCCCCCACGGCCAGCGCCACGGCGGACTGTTCCTGCTGGAGCAGCCGGTCGAGGCAACGTCCGGCGCGGCGGTGCAGTTCGCCGCGCACGTCGAGCAGCAACGTTCTCGCGGTGCGCACCCCCACGTCCGGCTCGTCGACCAGCTGGGCCGCCGCCAGCGCGCGCAGGACGAGACAGTCCCGAATGCCGCCGAGGCTCTCCTTGAGGTCGGGCTCGAGCAGGAATGCGAGTTCCCCGGCGATGCGCTCCCGTAGCCGTGACGCCTCCGCCAGCGCAGGGAGGTGGTTGTGCGCCCTGGCCCGCCACACCTCGTACGCCGCCGCGCGAAGTGAGTCGCTCAGCCACTTCGATCCCGCGACGTGTCGCGCGTCCAGGAGGCCGAGCGCGGCTTTGGCGTCCCGCTCGGCGACCGCGCGTACCTCGGGGATGGTGCGCACGGAGTGGTCCAGACTCAGCCCGCTGTCCCAGATCGGGTACCACAGCGCCTCGGCCCGCGCGCGGACACCGGGACCGCCGTCATGCACCAGCACCAGATCGAGATCGCCGTAGGGCGCCGGCTCCCGCCGGCCGAGCCCGCCGACGGCTACCAGCGCCACCTCGGCATCGGCGTCGCCCTGCTCGAGCAGCCCGCGCAGCCAGTCGTCATACAGGTCGCTCAGCGTCGAGCGGAGGTCGGCGCCGCGAATCTCGATCCGGCCGAGAAGCTCCACCCGGGACTGCCGCAGCGCCACGGCAGGCTCAGAGCGCGTCGGTGCCACGCTCTCCCGTCCGCACCCGGACGACGTCCTCGACCGCCGTCACCCACACCTTCCCGTCGCCGATCGACCCGGTCCGCGCGGCCTCGACGATGACGTCGGTGACCCGCGTCGAGTCCAGGTCGTCGACGAGCACTTCGATCCGCACCTTGGGCACGAAATCGACCTGGTACTCCGCACCGCGGTACACCTCGGTGTGGCCTTTCTGCCGCCCGTAGCCCTGCACCTCGCTGACGGTGAGCCCCGCGACGCCGATCGTCTCCAGGACCTTCTTGACGTCATCGAGCTTGAACGGCTTGACGATCGCGGTCACCAGTCTCACGCGGACGCTCCTTGAGTAGACGCGGCGGTCGCGGCAGCGGCCGGACGAACCCCGCTCGTCGATACGCCGCCGCCGCCGAGGCTGGTGAAGTCGTAGGCGGACTCGGCATGCTCGGCGTTGTCGATGCCGGTCAACTCATCCTCCTCGTCGATCCGGAAGCCCATGGTCTGCTGGATCGCGAACCCGATGATGTACGTCAGCACGAACGACGTCGCCAGTACGGCGAAGGCGCCGACTGCCTGGCGCCACAACTGGTCCACACCACCGCCGTAGAACAGTCCGTCGACGTCGGCGGTGGCGGAGGCGGAGGCGAAGAGCCCGACCGCAAGGGTGCCCCACAGCCCGCCGATCAGGTGAACGCCGACGACATCGAGGGAGTCGTCGTAACCGAAGCGGTACTTCAGTCCGACCGCGAGGGCGCAGAACACCCCGGCCAGCGCACCGATCGCGATCGCGCCGAGCGGCGTCACGGACGAACACGACGGAGTGATCGCGACCAGACCGGCAACGACCCCGGAAGCACCACCCAGCGATGTGGCATGCCCGTCGCGCAGCTTCTCCACGAGCAGCCAGCCGAGGGAGGCCGCGCCGGTGGCGACCATCGTGGTCACCCACACCTCCGCGGCCTGCCCGTTCGCGGAGATCGCCGACCCGGCGTTGAATCCGAACCAGCCGAACCACAGCAGGCCGGCGCCGATCATCACCAGCGGCAGGTTGTGCGGGCGCATGGGCTCCTTGCCGAAGCCGTGCCGCTTGCCGAGGACGAAAGCCAGCGCCAGGCCCGCGGCGCCGGCGTTGATGTGCACCGCCGTACCGCCCGCGAAGTCGATCGCGAGCAGCTTGTTGGCGATCCAGCCGCCGGTCTCGGACTCAGCGCCGTTGAACGCGAACACCCAGTGGGCGATTGGGAAGTACACGACCGTCGCCCACACCCCGGCGAAGACCATCCACGGCCCGAACCGGGCCCGGTCGGCGATGGCGCCGGAGATGAGCGCCACCGTGATGATCGCGAACACCGCTTGGAAGGACACGAAGGCCATGGACGGGATCGTGAAGACCAGGCTCGTCGCCGCGAACCCACCGTCCAGGCCGCTCGTCCCCAGCAGGCCCCTGAGCCCGAAGAACTCGAACGGGCTGCCCACGATGCCGCCGCCGATGTCGTCACCGAAGGCCATCGAGTACCCGTAGAGCACCCAGAGCACGCTGATCAGCGCCAGGGCTCCGAAGCTCATCATCATCATGTTCAGGACGCTCTTCGCGCGGACCATGCCGCCGTAGAAGAGCGCCAGGCCGGGGGTCATCAACAGCACGAGCGCGGCGCTCGCAAGCACCCACGCGGTATCGCCGGTATCCATAGCAACCTCATCACGGTGTCATCGGCCGTCAGCCGGGTGCGACGTCGGTGAACCGTGACAGGACGGTGTTACTCCGGCTTTCCCCGGATGTTTCCGGCGGGTTATCTCAGACGTCGAATGTGACGTTCGTGCGCACGGCTCGGCTACGCCGCCGGAGGGTAGGCGACGGTCCGCAGCGACCCCGGCCCGTAGCCCTGCTCCCCCAGCGACGTCCCCGAGATGACCACGCGACCGCTGCGTTCCTCGACCACCACGGCCGCGGCGTCGCTGCGTCGGGACCGGGACTCGTCGAAGATCGTGGTGTCCAGCACCTGACCGTCCCGGTCGTAGGCCAGCAGGAGGAACTCGTACGGGACGTTGTCCGCGGGCTTGAGGTCGCTGAAGCCGGTCGCGTAGACGATGCCGCGGCGGCCGTCCACCGCCACGTCCTGGGCGGCGTCTTCGCCGCCGACACCGTCGAAGCTGCGGACCCACCGCCGCTGACCGTCCGCGGCATAGGCGAGGGTGAAGGTGTCCGCCCGTTGGCCCAGCGGGGCCTGGAAGCCGCTCACGTACACGTCGCTGGTGACCGGGTCCACGGCCAGCGCCGCGGGTACCTGGGCACCGTCACCGCCGTACCGGCTCTGCCACTGCAGCTGACCGTCCGAGGTGTACGCCACGGTCAGTGCGTCCCCCCGCACGCCCGGACCCGCCTGGCCGGTCACGACCACCGTCCCGGTCTGCTCGTCCACCGCGAGGTCGATGGCCTCGGCGCCGCCCGGCGGGGTCGCCGTCCACAACAGCCGACCCCCCGGGCTGTAGCCGTAGACGACGATTCTGCTGCTGCCCCCGGTGCCCGTAATCGTCCCGGCGACGAACACCCGCCCGCTGTCCGGATCGATCGCGAGTGACGTCGCCCGGACGGAGCTCGAGGGTGAGGGCGAGGTTCCGCGGCGTTCGCGCAGCAGCGTTCCGTCGTAGGCATAGGCCAGCAGGACCGGCACCGAGGTGGCGCCGGTGGTGAAGCCGGCGACGTAGACGACGCGGCGCTGCGAGTCGACCGCGACGTCGACCGGTGCCGCACCGCCGCCTCCGGGACCTGAATACCGGCTGGTCCACAGAGCCGGCCCGGCCTCGCCGTACGCGGTCAGCACGATCTCGTCGGTCCCGTCCGAATGATCGCCGGCCAGCGAGAACAAGGTCCCGGCCGCCGAGTCGATGTCCAAGCCGGACCCCACCAGGGCGTCGTTCACTGGATCGTTCCCCACCGACGGGCGGGTGCCCAGCCGTGCCCCGGCGGCGGTGTAGCCGGCTATGTCGGACCCGGTCGCCGTCGTGCCCTGGACGAACACCGTCCCGTTGCGCTCGTTCAGTGCCAGATCGTCGAACTCGACCCCGAAGAAGCTCTGCTCCGGGTCCACGGTGGTCTCCACCTGGGTCCAGAGCGGCTCGGAGTCGGCCCATCCGGGCAGCACCGGCAGCCCGATCGACACCGCAACGGTCAGCAGCACGGTCGTCCGGAACAGTCGTTTCATGTTGTCCCCCGAAGTCGGTAAAGGGGCGAAGGGTACCCCGACCGGCTGGCCCGTTGAGTCCTGAACCCCCCGACTCCACCGGATCGTCGATGGCCCGACGCATCGGCTAAGGCCAACTGCTAGTTATTGCATCCAATGTGCCGTAAGGCAGTATGGTGACGCGACTAGCGAAACGCACCGTGGAGGTCCCCGTGCACGTGCCAGACGGATTCATCGACGCCCCGTTGTCCGTCGTCGGCGGTGTCATCGCAACCGTCGGCGTCGGCGTCTGCCTGCGAGGGGCGCGGCGTGAACTCGACGAGAAGACCGCGCCGCTGGCCGGTCTGGTGGCCGCCTTCGTGTTCGCGCTCCAGATGCTCAACTTCCCGGTCGCGCTGGGCACCAGCGGGCACCTACTCGGTGGGACGTTGGCCGCGGTACTGGTCGGTCCCTATACCGGCGCATTGTGTGTCACCGTCGTGCTGACGGTGCAGGCGCTGTTCTTCGCCGACGGCGGGACGACCGCCCTGGGAATCAACATCACGACTATGGCCATCGTCACCACCGTCGTCGGCTACGGCATCGTGGTGCTGCTGCGCGCGCTGCTGCCGTCGAGACCGGCGTCAGTCGTCCCGGCGGCGTTCGTCGGGGCGCTCATATCGGTGCCGGTGTCCGCCCTGGCCTTCGTCGGTTTCTACGCTCTTGGCGGCACGACCGGGCTGTCGCTCGGCGGTGTCCTGGTCGCGATGGTCGGCGTCCACGTCCTGGTTGGTATCGGCGAGGCCGTCATCACAGCCTTGACCGTCGGGAGTGTCGTCACGGTTCGACCCGACCTTGTCTACGCGACCCGCAGTTACGAGCAGCCGCTGGAAATCCGTCACACCGAGCAAGCGGCCTGAGGAGGCTCCCATGACCGACCGCGCCTCGTCGGGCAAGCGCAACCGCGTCTTCTTGCTGGCATGCCTGGCCATCGCCCTGCTTCTCGCCGGGGTAGTCAGTTCCTACGCGAGCAGCGAGCCCGACGGTTTGAACAAGGTGGCCGCGGACAAGGGATTCGACGTCAACGTCCAGGATCACGATCTCGACGGCTCGCCGCTGGCCGGCTACGCCACATCAGGCGTGGACAACCCCCGGTTGTCCAAGGGCCTGTCCGGCGTGCTCGGCGTGTTCATCACCCTGCTCCTGGGTGCCGGGCTGTTCGCGATCGCGAGCCGACGCTCCCGTGACTCAGGCGGCCCGGGCGCCAAGGGCGGGCCGGACCCGGCCAGACGGACGTGAGCGCGGGTCACCACCATCATCTCTACCTCGACCGTGCTTCGCTGATCCACCGGCTCCCACCGCAGTGCAAGATCGCGGCCGTCGTGCTCTTCGTCACCGCCGTTGTCACGACGCCGCGGGGCTCGTGGTGGCCGTACGCGGTCTACGTTCTCGCGCTAGGCGCCGTAGCCGCCGCCGGCCGCGTTCCCGCACCGACGATCCTGCGCCGCATGATCATCGAAACACCATTCGTGCTGTTCGCCGTCATCCTGCCGTTCGCCTCGCCAGGCCCGAAGACCGACGTGCTCGGCCTGACGGTGTCTGCGACCGGGCTGGAATCCGCCGGGATCCTGCTGGCCAAAGGCACCCTGGGAGTGGTCGCCTCGATCCTGCTGGCGGCGACCACTCAGCCCCGCGATCTGCTACTGGGACTGCAGCGCTTGCACATGCCACAGCTGCTGGTGCAGATCATGACGTTCATGTTCCGCTACATCGAGGTGGTCCTCGGCGAGATGAACCGGATGCGCGTCGCCCGCGAGTCGCGCGGTTTCCACGCCCGCCATGTCGGGCACCTGAAGGTGGTCGCGCAGTCCGCGGGAGCCTTGTTCATCCGCTGCTACGAACGGGGAGAGCGGGTGCACCTGGCGATGCTGTCCCGCGGCTACACCGGCCGGCTGCCGGTGTTCGCCGATGCGAGGTCCTCCACCGGCCAATGGGCGATGGCTGCGCTGTTGCCGCTGGTTGCCGTCGCGACCACCGTGGCGGCCTGGGCGACGTTGTGACCGCATCGCTTGTCGTCCATGGGCTCGCATTCGCCTACCCTGACGGCCATCAGGCCCTGTACGGCGTGGATCTGACCGTCGCTCGCGGCGAACGGGTCGCCGTCCTCGGACCGAACGGCGCCGGCAAGACAACGCTCGTCCTGCACCTCAACGGCATCCTCGGGGGCGGCCGGGGCACGGTGGCAGTAGCCGGGCTGCCGGTGACGAAGGAGCACGTCCGGGAAATCCGTCGCCGCGTGGGCATCGTCTTCCAGGACCCCGACGACCAGCTATTCATGCCCACCGTTCGAGAGGACGTCGCCTTCGGGCCGGCAAACCTGGGACTGCGCGGGCCGGAGTTGGCCGACCGCGTCCACGAGGCGCTGGTCCAGGTGGGGATGGCCGCGTACGCCGACCGCCCGCCGCATCACCTGTCCTACGGGCAACGCCGCCGCGTCGCCGTCGCCACCGTCCTCGCGATGCGCCCGGAGATCCTGGTGC
>Ga0136612_10000494_pt1 | contig 14186 bp, 13 predicted proteins | sample AntDryUQ224A2306_2_FD_106644 | JGI IMG/M metagenome (GOLD analysis project Ga0136612, IMG submission 106644) | Polar desert sand microbial communities from Dry Valleys, Antarctica - metaG UQ224A (23.06) | ecosystem: Environmental > Terrestrial > Soil > Desert | place: Antarctica: Dry Valley... | reverse complement strand
GACTGGCGCAACCCCGTGTATCGCCGCCGAACAGGGCTAGGTTGCACGAGGCTGGTTTGCACGGACCCGTATATCGGCGAAGCACAAGCACGTTCATCCCCGAGAGGTGGAGCTGAGTGGCCAAGGTGATTCTTTCTGACGTCGGAAAGGTCTATGACGACGGCACCAGGGCGGTAACCGGCTTGGACCTGGAGATCGAGGACGGCGAATTGCTCGTCCTCGTGGGTCCGTCTGGCTGCGGCAAGACCACCGCCTTGCGGATGGTGGCCGGCCTCGAGTCGATCAGTGAGGGAACTGTCCGGATCGGTGAGAAGGTGGTCAACGGCGTCCCGTCCCGAGACCGTGACCTGGCCATGGTCTTCCAGAGCTATGCCCTGTATCCGCACCTCAAGGTGCGAGACAACATCGCCTTCGGGTTACAGCTGCGCAAGCTTCCCAAGCACCAGGTGAACGAGCGGGTCGAAAAGGCGGCTCGTACCCTCGGCCTGGAAGACATGCTGGACAAACGACCCCGCAACCTCTCCGGCGGGCAGCGCCAGCGCGTGGCGATGGGCCGGGCAATTGTCCGCGAACCCCAGGCCTTTTTGATGGACGAGCCGCTGTCCAACCTGGACGCGAAGCTGCGGGTGCAGATGCGGGCCGAGATAGCCCGGTTGCAGCGCGACCTCGACGTCACCACCATCTACGTGACCCACGACCAGACCGAGGCCATGACCCTGGGCGACCGGGTCGCGGTGATGAAGAAGGGGCAGCTGCAGCAGGTCGCCGCCCCACAGGAGCTCTACGACCATCCGGACAACGTGTTCGTTGCCGGCTTCATCGGCTCGCCGGCCATGAATCTGTTCATGGGAACGTTCAGCCAGGCCCAGGACGGCGGTGCTCTCCAACTCCAGGTCGGAAGCCAGCGACTGACCGTCGGACCGGAGTTGCTCTCTCGTCGCCCCGATGTACGGCGTTATCTCGATCGGCCGGTCATCGTCGGCATCCGGCCTGAAGACATGAGCGATGCGACCCTGGCCCACGGTGCCCAAAGTGCGCTGCTGGAGGCCAAGGCTGATCTGGTCGAGGCGATGGGCTCTGACGTGCTGGTGCACTTCGCCATCGACGCGCCGCAGGTCGTCACCGAGGACACCCGTGAACTCGCCCGTGACCTCGGCGAGGACCCTCAGGCACACGCCGACGCAGGGACCGTCATGGTCGCCCGATTCAATCCGCGCACCGCCGCGCGGGAAGGTGCCCCGATCTCTGTCGCGGTGGACACCGAGCGGTTGCACGTCTTCGATCCCGAGACCGGCAAGTCGGTCTGGGGAGACGGACAACGCTCTGCAGTACAGCAGGAGCGGGGTTCCCTACTGGGGGAGCACGCCACACAGGAGGGAAGAGAATGAATCGCACCACACGTATCGCCGCGGGGGCAGCTGCCCTTGCGCTGTTGATCTCCGGTTGCGGTGGGGGGGACGACGACGCGGGAGGTGGCGGCGCTCCAGAGGCCGGATCGCTGGAAGGCGAGAGCCTCGAACTTGCCGCCGTCTTCACCGGCGCGGAGCAGGAGGCCCTGGAGGCCGTCCTCGCCGCGTTCTCCGAACAGACCGGCGCGGAGGTCACCTTCACCTCCACCGGAGACGACATCGCGACGGTGCTCGGGACTCGGATCGCCGGCGGCGATGCTCCGGACGTCGCTCTGCTGCCACAGCCCGGATTGCTCAAGCAGTTCGTCGAGGACGGATCACTGACCCCGCTGGGCGACGACGCCTCCGCGGCTGTCGACGAGAACTATAACGAGGTGTGGAGAGAGCTCGGTAGCGTCGACGGTGAGCTGTACGGCGTCTGGTTCAAGGCCGCCAACAAGTCCACCGTCTGGTACAACACCGGTGCCTTCGAGGACGCCGGTGCCACGGTTCCCGAGGACTTCGATGCATTCGTGGACACTCTCGGCACCATTGCGGATTCCGGCATCACGCCTCTCTCTGTCGCCGGGGGCGACGGCTGGACGCTGACCGACTGGTTCGAGAACGTCTACCTGCGGGTGGCCGGGCCGGAGATGTACGACCAGCTGACGGCCCACGAAATCCCGTGGACCGATCCGTCGGTCATCACTGCGCTGGAGACTCTGGCCGAGCTGTGGACCGAGGAGAACGTCGTCGGAGGTAACGCCGGCGCCCAGCAGGTGCTGTTCCCGGACTCCGTCGAGGCGGTGTTTTCGGCTGAACCGTCCGGCGCGATCGTCTATGAGGGCGACTTCGTCGCCGGCGTGATCGGGGACGCCACCGAGGCTGTGGTCGGTGAGGACGCGGACTTCTTCCCATTCCCGTCGATCGACGGCTCCCCGGAGTCGGTCGTGGGTGGTGGTGACGTAGCGGTGGCCCTCAGCGACAGCGAGGGAACTCAAGCGTTGCTGGCATACCTGGCAACCCCGGAGGCAGCCGAGATCTGGGCCGAGCTCGGTGGTTACATCTCGCCGAACGAGAACGTCGACACCTCGGTGTACCCCGATGACACCACCAGGGCGATTGCCGAGGCACTCGTCGGAGCGGCCGAGAACTTCCGCTTCGACATGTCCGACCAGATGCCGCCGGCCTTCGGTGGCACCCCTGGCCAGGGTGAGTGGGCGCTGCTCCAGAACTTCCTGGCGGACCCGACAACGGTTGATGCCACGGCTACGGCGCTGGAAGCCGCCGCTGCCGAGGCGTACGGCGCATAGGGGTTCCATTCCATGACTGAGGACGAGCCCGGGTTGCGCGACGAGGGACAAGTAGCAACCGCTGGGGGAGCGGCTGCTATCAATCCCCCCGACAAGCAACCCGGGCTCGGCCGCAGTTGGTGGTCGCTGGCCTATCTACTGCCGGCCTTGTTCCTGCTCTCGGTCGTGGTGCTGTATCCGATCCTGTACACGATCGTGCGCAGCCTGTTCGACCGCACCGGCGACAGCTTCGTCGGCCTCGACAACTACGGCGTGTTCACCGATCCGGCGACCCTCACCTCGATCCGGAACAACGCCATCTGGGTGGTGGTGGCCCCGATCGTGGTAACCACCCTCGGCTTGATCTTCGCGGTGCTCACCGAACGCATCCGCTGGGCATCGGTCTTCAAACTGCTCGTCTTCATGCCGATGGCGATTTCCTTTGTCGCGGCCGGCATCATCTTCCGGCTGGTCTATCAGGCGGACCCCGATCAGGGTGTAGCCAATGCGCTGATCGTCTCAGTGCACGACGTCTTCGCCGAATCCTCGGCCTACCCTGGCGCCGGCCCACGGGAGGAAGCCGAATTGGCCAGCGCGGATGGTGGCTTCGAGACCACCGCCACCTACGGCACGGGTGACACTGTCGCCCTGGGTCTGGTGGGATTCGCGCCCGCGGATGTTGCGCCCGAGGCGGTTCCGGCCAGCGAGCCCTCCGGCGGGGACACCCTGCAGGGGGTGGTATGGCTCGACTTCGCCGTCGGTGGTGGCGGTGAAGAGGGCACCATCGACAACGACGAACTCGGTCTGCCCGGAGTGGCGGTACAGGCCGTACAGGACGGCACCGTCGTCGCGACGACTGAAACCGGGGCCGACGGCGCGTTCGCCTTCGAGGACCTGGCCGAAGGCGACTACACACTGGCCCTGCCCAGGGACAACTTCCGGGAGCCGTTCAACGGCCTGGACTGGCTCGGGCCCGCGCTGATCACTCCGGCGATCATCGGTGCCTACGTCTGGATCTGGGCTGGCTTCGCCATGGTGCTGATCGCGGCCGGACTGGCCGCCATCCCGCGCGATGCCCTGGAGGCAGCCAGGGTGGACGGCGCAACCGAGACCCAGGTCTTCCGGCGGGTGACTATGCCGCTGCTGGCTCCGGTGTTGATCGTCGTGCTGGTGACGTTGGTGATTAACGTTCTCAAGGTGTTCGACCTGGTGTACATCATCGCGCCCGGTTCGGTGCAAGACGATGCGAGTGTCCTTGCGTTGCAGATGTATCGGGTGTCCTTCGGAGGGGCCGACGACCAAGGATTGGGCAGCGCGCTGAGCGTGCTGCTGTTCCTACTCGTGTTGCCGGCCATGGCCTTCAACATCAGACGATTCCGCCGGGAGCAGCAATGAGCCGAGAGGGCGGGAGCATCGCAGCGAGCGCCAGCGAGCGAGGAGCGGACCGACCGGTGAGCGCAGCGAGCGAGGCGGACAAGACATGACCATCACCGAGGAGCGGCCGCCGCCACAGGAGGAGCTGGCAAGGCAAGCGCTCGGGGCGCCGCGCCGAGGTGTGGCCAGCCGGATCGCGTCGAAGACCGGCGGTGGTTTCGTCCAGATCTTCCTGGTCCTGATCGCCATCTTCTGGACCGTTCCGGCGATCGGGCTTTTCGTCTCCTCGCTGCTCGGTTCGCAGACCAGTGGAGGCTGGTGGACCTTTCTGCTCCAACCGACAGAGCTCAGCCTGGACAACTACTCGAGCCTTCTGAGCAACGGCGATCTGGTCGGCTCATTCTTCAATACCGTTCTGATCACCGTCCCCTCCACGCTCGGCGTCGTGCTCATCGCCTCTTTGGCCGCCTACGCATTCGCCTGGATGCAGTTCTGGGGTCGGGACTGGATCTTCCTGATCGTTATCGGCCTGCTCGTGGTGCCCGTTCAGGTCGGGCTGATCCCGATCGCCGAGTTGTACGGCTCACTGGGAATCTTCGGCAGCATTGCCGGTGTGGTGCTGTTTCACGTCGCCTTCGGGCTACCGTTCGCAATCTTCTTGCTACGCAACTTCTTCGCTGGGATTCCGCGGGATCTGCTCGAGGCGGCCCGAATGGACGGCGCCAGCGAGTGGACCATCTTCCGGCGCGTCGTGCTGCCGCTCGGGCTACCCGCTATCGCTTCGCTGGCGATCTTCCAGTTCCTCTGGGTGTGGAACGACTTCTTGATCGCGCTGGTCTTCGCCAGCCGCGACGTGCAGCCGCTGACCGTGTTCTTGCAGTCCCAGACCCGCCAGTTCGGCGAGAGCATCGACGTGCTCGCCCCCGGAGCGTTTCTGTCCTTGATCGTTCCACTGATCGTCTTCTTCGCCTTCCAGCGCTACTTCGTGCAGGGGACGTTGGCCGGCTCGGTAAAGTGAGCCCTGCGGCAGGCAAAGTCGCCGGAAGGGCACCGGGGCGGCCAGGTCGCTAGGCTTGACCGGTCCCCCCAATACCGGAGAGAGGCTGCGCTGTGTCTGCTGGAGAGATCGCTGGGCTCGTTGCTGCTGGTGCACTGGCTCTGCTGGTGCTGCTCCTGGCCGTACCGATCCTCAAACTTGGCCGCACGCTGGATGAGACGACTCTGGGCATCCGCAAGGCACATGAGGGGGCGGGGCCCATTCTGGACAATGCCGTCACCACCGTGCGTGCTGTCAACAGCAACCTCGAGCGGGTCGATGGGATCACGGCGAACGCTGCGAGCATGTCCAGCAACGCCGCCGCTCTGACGAGTGTGGTTGCGGCCACATTGGGCGGACCGCTGGTCAAGGCAGCCGCCTTCTCCTATGGCGTACGCCAGGCGGTCAAGGGTCGTCGAGAGGGCCGCCGCGAAGTGGAACGCTCCGGATCGCGCGGCCGCCGCCGCCGCGGGGGCAAGCACTGATGCGCCGGCTGTTCTGGCTCGGGCTCGGAGTCACCGTCGGGGCACTTGTCGTACGCCGGCTTTCGGCCGCCGCCCAGAAGCTGACCCCGGGTGGAATCGCCGAATCGTTGACAGGGGGCTTGTCCCAACTCGCCGAGGCGATCGGTGAGTTCGCCGGAGACGTACGGACTGCCATGAGCGAGCGGGAGAGAGAGCTGCGCGCCGGAGTAGGCCTCGACGGACAACTCGGCGCGAAACCGGAGGACTTCACGGCCTGATGCGCACGGCCGACATCAAGAAACGCTTCCTCGACCACTTCGAACAACGAGGGCACACCGTCGTCCCCAGCGCCAGCCTGGTCAGCGAGGACCCGACTCTGCTGTTCACGGTGGCCGGGATGGTCCCGTTCATCCCGTATCTCACCGGCCAACAGACGCCGCCCTACCGACGGGCCACCAGCGTGCAGAAGTGCGTGCGGACCCTTGACATCGAGGAGGTCGGCAGGACCACCCGGCATGGCACGTTCTTCCAGATGAACGGCAACTTCTCCTTCGGTGACTACTTCAAGGAAGGGGCGATCACGCACGCCTGGGACTTGATCACCAATCCGCGGGAAACCGGTGGGTTCGGCATCGACCCGGACAAGATCTGGGTGACCGTCTACCTCGACGACGACGACGCGGCGCAGCTCTGGCGCAAGATCGCGGGACTTTCCCCCGAACGAATCCAGCGGCTGGGCAAGGACGAGAACTATTGGGACACCGGGCAGCCCGGCCCGGCGGGACCATGTTCGGAGATCTTCTTCGACCGTGGCGCGGAATTCGGACCCGACGGCGGCCCGATCGTCGACGTTGCGGGCGACCGATTTCTGGAATTCTGGAATCTCGTCTTCATGCAGTACCAGCGCGGACCCGGCCCCGGCAAGGACTACCCGATCCTCGGTGACCTGCCGGAGAAGAACATCGACACCGGCATGGGCATGGAGCGGATCGCCTATCTGCTGCAGGACGTCGCCAACATGTACGAGGTCGACGAGGTCTTTCCGGTCCTGCAGCGCGCCGCCGAACTCAGCGGCCGGCGCTACGGCGTTGATGCGCAGGACGATGTGCGGCTGCGGGTGATCGCCGACCACGTTCGCAGCGGCTTGATGCTGATCGGTGACGGGGTCCGCCCGGGCAACGAGGGACGTGGGTACGTCCTGCGGCGATTGCTGCGCCGCGCGGTCCGCTCGATGCGGCAGCTGGGCTATGCGGATCCGGCGCTACCTGAACTGTTGCCGGTCTCGCGGGACTGCATGGCCCCCAGCTATCCCGAGTTGGCCCGGGACTTCGAGCGGATCTCGGCCTACGCCTACGCCGAGGAGGAGGCCTTCCGGCGCACCCTCGCATCGGGAAGCACCATCCTGGACACCGCTCTACGATCTGCGAAGTCCTCCGGTACGCCAGATTTGTCCGGCCAGCAGGCCTTTGCGCTGCACGACACCTACGGTTTTCCGATCGACTTGACCGTCGAGATCGCCCAGGAGGCCGGACTTGGGGTGGACAAGGTCGGGTTCGTCCGCTTGATGAGCGAGCAGCGCGACCGAGCCAAGGCTGATGCCGCCGGACGACGGATCGGGCAGGCCGATGTGTCGGCATATCGCTCGATGCTGGACTCGTCCGGACCCTCGGTGTTCACCGGATACGTCGAGGTCGCAAGGGAAGCCACCGTCGTCGGCCTGTTCGTCGACGGAGTGCAGGTGCCGCTGGCCGGATCCGGTTCCGAGGTGGAGATCGTGCTGGATTACACGCCCTTCTACGCCGAGGGCGGCGGCCAGCTCGCCGACGAGGGACTTATCACTGCCGATGGCGCATCGGTGACTGTCCTCGACGTTCAGACGCCGATGCCCGGCCTGGCGGTGCACAAGAGCCGGGTGGAGTCAGGCGAGCTCCAGGTCGGCTCGGCCGTCTATGCCGCCGTCGACGTCGCGCGACGCCGGTCCATCTCCCGCGCCCACACCGCAACTCACCTGGTGCACACCGCGATCCGTAATGCCCTGGGAGAAAGCGCCACTCAGGCCGGCTCGCTCAACGCCCCAGGACGGCTGCGGTTCGACTTCTCGACACCATCGGCGGTTGGACCCGGTGTGCTCGGCGACGTCGAGGACGAGGTGAATGCAGTGCTGGCCGACGATCTCGAGGTCCGCGCCTTTCTCACCACTCAGGAGCACGCGCGAGAGATCGGGGCGATGGCGCTGTTCGGTGAGAAGTACGGCGAGGAGGTCAGGGTCGTCGAGGTCGGCGAGTACGCCCGCGAACTGTGCGGCGGAACGCACACCACCCGCTCGGGCCAGGTCGGCATGGTGAAGTTGCTCTCGGAGTCCTCGATCGGCTCGGGGGTACGCCGGGTGGATGCGCTGGTCGGACTGGACGCGTTCCGGTTCCTGGCCCGCGAACACGTCCTGGTCGGCCAGCTGACCGAGCTTCTCCGGGTGCCGGCGCAGGAGGTTCCCGATCGGGTACGGCAGACCGTCGAACGCCTGCGGACGGCCGAGAAGGACCTCGAGAAGCTGCGGGCCGGGGCCGCTCGGGCCGGGGCAGCCGCACTGGCCGAACAAGCCCGCGACGTCGCCGGCGTGGCGTTCGTCACGGCCACGCCAGACAGGCTCGGCGCGGGGGACCTGCGCGCGCTGGCCCAGGACGTGCGCGGTCGGTTGACTGCCGACCGCCCGGCGGCAGTGCTGCTGGCATCGGTGAGTGAGGGCAGGGTCGCTCTGATCAGCGCCACAAATGCACCGGCGCGAGAGCGGGGGGTCTCGGCCGCCGATCTGCTCAACAGCGCCGCGGCGGCCGTGGACGGTCGCGGTGGTGGCCGAGAGGATATGGCTCAGGGCGCAGGAACCGATCCGAACGGGATTCCGGAGGCGTTCCTGCGAGCCGAACGGGCCATCGCGGCAGCCGTCGCCACGGAGTCATGACGGGTAACTCCGCGGCCGAGACGACGCTCCGGGGCCGACGCATCGGCATCGATGTGGGCTCGGTACGGGTGGGGGTGGCGCTGAGCGACCCGTACGGTTGGATCGCTTCTCCGTTGCTCACCCTGCCACGCGACCGGGGGGCGGCCGACCAGCGAAGGATCGCCGATCTCGTCCGCGAACACGAGGTCGTGGAGGTCATCGTCGGTCTGCCACTTCACCTGTCCGGCGCCCAAGGTGGCGCCAGCGTCGACGCGACCGCCTACGCTGATGCCGTGGCAACGTTGATCGAGCCGGTGCCAGTGCGTCTGATCGACGAGCGGCTCAGCACCCGAGCAGCGAGCGCAGTCCTCGCGGCCCGCGGCCTCGACAGCCGTGCGCAGCGCCCTCTGGTGGACCAGACTGCGGCAGCGATCATCCTGCAGTCCTGGCTGGATCGGCTGGCTCACCTCAGGCAGGAGAGCCGGTGAGCCGAGAGCGAGGGAGCATCGCGGCGAGGGACGAGCATCGCCGAGAGGGAGGGAGCATCGACCGAGCGCCAGCGAGGGAGGAGCGGACCGAGTGGTGCGCGCAGCGCACGAGGCGAAGTGATCAAGCGGAGCAAGCGGTGCGCGCAGCGCACGAGGCGGGGCAGTCGAAACCCGATCATCGAGCGGGTCGGCTGTGAGCCGGCACGCAGCACCGGACAACGACGCGCAGGTGCCTCCGACCTCCGACACCGGACCGCTGTTTCTCGGCCGGGGCGATTGGCCACCTCTGCATCCTCCGCGCGCCGCCGAAGGTGCTCCTGGCGACCCGTTGTACTCGGACGACGGTCCGGCCCTCGATCAGGATGCGCGGGGCCACGGCGTTGGGGGGCACGGCCGGGTCGAGGCCGACCCGGTCGAGGACTACCACGCGCACCCGACGACGCCGGTTCCGGTTTCCGCCCAGGAGTTACACGATCCGATCGTCGCGGACCCGCACCCCGATGAAGCTGCCGAAGATCCGCTTCTCGAAGATCCACACCGAGAAGATGAAGCCGTCGACGAGCTGGGGTTGTTGCCCGCTGCACCGGTAGCTGAAGCGGGCCATCGACGAGGTCGCCAGCAACGTGTGCCCGGCCGCAAGGGCCGGCGACCGCTCGCGATCCTGGTCTCATTAGGGGTGATCGCGGCTTTGGTCACCGGGATCTTCTTCGGAGGCAGGGCGATCGTCGGCCTGTTCTCGACCGAGCCGGCCGCCGACTACTCGGGACAGGGGAGCGGCACGGTCGAGGTCGAGATTCCCGACGGCGCGTCGACGGCGGCGATTGCCGACGTGCTCGTGGACAACGACGTGGTTGCCAGTGCGGAGTCGTTCCTGGCTGCAGCCAGCGGCAATCCCGACGTCATGACCATCCAACCCGGCGTCTATCAGATGCGGCTGCAGATGAGTGGTGAGGCTGCGGTGACCCAGATCCTGGACCCTGCGGCGCGACTGTTCGATCGGGTCACCATCCCGGAGGGCTACACCGCTGCCCGCACGCTCGAGGTGCTGGCCGAGCAGACCGAGATCCCGCTGGCCGACTTCCAGGCAGCTGCCGATGCTCCCGACCAGCTGGGCCTGCCCGCCTGGAAGCCCTCCAACGGTTCGTTGGAGGGCTTCCTCTATCCGGCGACCTACGACATCGAACCGGGCACCGACGCCGTGTCCATCCTGACGACCATGGTGGCGCAGTTCAACCAGGTGGCCGCCGAGACCGGACTGGAGGCCTCTGCCGAGAGCGTCGGATTGACGCCGTACGAGGTACTCACGGTGGCCTCGATGGTCCAGTCCGAGGTGACCGTCGAGGCGGAGCGGCCGTTGGTGGGCCGGGTGATCTACAACCGTCTCTCCCAGGGAGAGAGACTCGGAATCGACGCAACCTTGGCCTACGAACTGGGGATCAATGGCGGCGAACTGACCACTGAGGCGCTCAACACCGACTCGCCGTACAACACCCGGACTCGTGCGGGGCTGCCCCCGACCCCGATCAGCAATCCGGGGCAACCGTCGATCTTCGGCGCGCTGAACCCGGCACCTGGCGACTTTCTGTACTACGTGCTGCAGAACAGCGAAGGCGAGCACTTTTTCACGGCCAGCTACGACGAATTTCTGGCGGCCAAGGCGCAGTGCGAGGCCGCGGGTCTCGGCTGCGGCTGATGTCGACCTCCCCCTGATGGAGGCTCCGCCCGAGATCCGGTGTGCGGTTGTGGGTAGCCCGATCGGGCACTCCCGTTCTCCGCTGCTGCACCGGGCCGCGTATACCGCTCTCGGCCTGACCGGCTGGACGTATGACCGGGTTGAACTCAACGCCGCGGATCTGCCTGGGTGGCTGTCCGCCCTTGATCGGAGCTGGCGCGGCGTCTCGGTGACGATGCCGGTCAAGCAGGCAGCACTCGCCATCGCGGAGACCGCCTCGGATCTCGCTTCGACGTTGGGTGCTGCCAACACCCTGATTCGTACGGAGCGCGGCTGGCACGCGGACAACACAGACGTGCCGGGCCTGCTCGGTGCGCTTGGCGAACTGGGGGCTGACGCCACAGCAGCGACATCGGCGACGGTGATCGGCGCCGGCGGGACGGCATCCGCCGCCGTCGCGGCGCTGGCCGCTCTCGGGCAGCAGCACATCAGCGTCGTGGCCCGCGACGCGGCCCGGGCGGAGACACTGCTGGCGCTGGTCGACCGGCTTGATATGACCTGGGACCTGCATGCCTGGCCCGGCTCAGCGACGTCATCCACACCGAGCCCCCTCGAGGCGGAACTGCTGATCAGTACCGTCCCTGCCGCCGCGGCGAGGAACCTGCTCGCGCATCAGTGGCGAGTCGGCCAGACGGTGCTGGACGTGACCTACGACCCTTGGCCGACGGCGCTCGTTGTGGCCAGCCGCGCACGTGGGGCGCGGGCGATCGGCGGCGCAACCATGCTGCTGTGGCAGGCCGCACGGCAGATCGAACTCATGACCGGCCGGCCGGCACCTGTGGAAGCGATGCGCGCGGTCCTGCTCCCAGGTGGCATCCTCGCCCGAGGATGAGTCTTGTCGGGTCGGTCGCCAACGCTGCCGCCATGCCAGGAATAGGGACGCTGCTGGTGGGCGCGCTCGTCGGCGCTGTACTGGGTCCTGCCGCCGCGGCGACCAGCACCACGGTCCCCACCGGGGCATGGCCTTGGCGGTCCGGCCCGAGCCGGTGGCTGCTCGGAGGACCGGCGACGTTGCGCCGTCGAGTGTTACTCAGCCTGTCCGGTGGCGTCGTCTTGGGCAGTCTCGGTGCCGTGATCGGCTGGCGCCCAGCCATGTTGGGCTTTCTGATCATGGGTTTTCTCGGGATTACGCTGACTGTGATCGACCTCGAACATCACCGGTTGCCCGATCGCCTCACGCTGGCCGGCGCACTGGGCTCCGCGGCAATGTTGGTGCTCGACGCGATGCTGCTTGCGTCCTGGACAGCAGCGCTTCGGGGGCTGCTGTGCGCAGCAGCCGCCTTCGGGGTCTTCTTGCTGATGGCCGTGATCAGTCCGGATGGGATGGGCCTCGGTGATGTGAAGCTGGCCGCGCTGCTCGGCCTGCACACCGGATGGCTGGGCTGGCAGCTCGCCCTTCTCGCAGTACTTGCCGGTTTCGCCGTGGGATCCCTTGCGGCGCTGGGATTGATGCTGGCTCGCCGGGCCACCCTCCGGACCGCGATCCCGTTCGGGCCAGCCCTGCTCGTCGGTGCCTGGCTGGTCGTTGTCGCCGCCGGCGTAACCGGGTGAGCTCGGTACATTCCGAGCCCGACCTGCCAAACTTGGCGGCATGCTGCGCTGGTTGACCGCGGGGGAGTCACACGGTCCGGCTCTCACCGCGATCCTCGAAGGGCTTCCGGCCGGGGTATCTCTCAGCACCGAGGAGCTCGTCGTCGCACTGGCTCGACGCCGACTCGGGTACGGGCGTGGTGCTCGGATGAGCTTCGAGCGGGACGAGGTGAGCTTTCGCGGCGGCGTGCGGCACGGTCTGAGCCAGGGTGGCCCGATCGCGATCGAGATTGCGAACACCGAGTGGCCCAAGTGGGAGACGGTCATGGCCGCGGATCCGGTGGGCGAGGAAATCCTTGCCGGCCAAGCCCGTAACGCCCCGCTGACCAGACCCCGTCCCGGACATGCCGACCTCACGGGGATGCAGAAGTACGGCTTTCGAGACGCTCGCCCGGTGCTCGAGCGGGCCAGTGCCAGGGAAACTGCCGCCCGGGTGGCATTGGGCGCGGTGGCGGGTGCTTTTCTGAGCCAGACGACCGGGGCTGGTCTGGTCAGCCACGTCGTCTCACTCGGAACCGTTGCCGCGCCCGCCGGCGCCATACCAGGTGTGTCCGACCGGGATCGGATCGATGTCGATCCGGTCCGCTGCTTCGATCCGGAGGCCGCCGTGGCGATGGTCGCCGAGGTCGACCTGGCCAAGCGGGAGGGCGACACTCTGGGCGGCGTCGTGGAGGTCGTCGTCGAAGGACTGCCTCCTGGCCTGGGCAGCTTCACCCACTGGGACCGGCGCTTGGACGGGCGGTTGGCCGCTGCGCTGATGGGGATCCAGGCGATCAAGGGAGTCGAGATCGGTGACGGCTTCGCAGCCGCGGCGCGGCGGGGTTCTCAGGCACATGACGAGATCGTCACCGGAGGTGACCGGCTGCGCCGGGTGACCGGCCGGGCGGGCGGCATCGAGGGCGGAATGAGCACCGGGGAGTTATTGAGGGTCCGCGCGGCGATGAAGCCGATCTCCACCGTTCCCAAGGCACTGGCCACGGTGGACGTGGCCACCGGTCAGGCCGCCACGGCGATCAACCAGCGCAGTGATGTGTGCGCGGTACCAGCGGCCGGAATCGTCGCCGAAGCCATGGTTGCCCTGGTCCTGGCCGACGCCGTGCTAGAAAAGTTCGGCGGCGACTCCGTTGGCGAGACCGCGCGCAACGTAGCCACCTACCTCGACAACCTCACCATCCGGTGACAGTCCCCCACGCCGCGGCGCACTCGTCGATTCGACCGGTTGCTGTGCTCGTCGGCGCGCCAGGAGCTGGCAAGTCGACGGTCGGCCGGGTCCTTGCCGGGGTGCTGGGGGTTCCCTTCCGTGACACCGACCGGGATGTCGAGCAGACCGCCGGAAAGCCGGTCAGCGACATCTTCATCGACGATGGGGAAGAGTATTTCCGTCGCCTGGAGGCGGCTGCTCTCGCGGCCGCCCTGGCCGGACACGATGGTGTGCTCGCTCTCGGCGGCGGCGCGATCCTCGATGCCGCAAACCGCGCGCTGCTGGCCGGCCAACGGGTCATCTGGCTGCGGGTAGACCTGCCGGCCGCGGCCAAACGCGTGGGCCTGGCCCGAGACCGGCCACTACTGACGATGAACCCGAGGGCACATCTGCGAGAACTGCTGGCCGCTCGGGCGCCCCTCTACGCCGAGGTCGCCACTGACACCGTCGACGCCTCCGCGTCCAGTGTGGCCGAGGTGGTGGCTCAACTACGCCAGGCGCTGGCCGACAGCACCGGCTAGCTTTGTCCCCGTGGCGGCGGCGGAGACGATCCCGGTAGGCGGACCGGCTCCCTACGTGGTGACGGTCGGGTGCGGAGTCGCCGGCCAAGTCGCCTCGGCCGCGCAGGGAGCGCTGCGGGTCGGCTTGATCCACGGATCCGAACCGGCGCAGGCACTCGCCCGTAT
>Ga0136612_10000493_pt1 | contig 14199 bp, 12 predicted proteins | sample AntDryUQ224A2306_2_FD_106644 | JGI IMG/M metagenome (GOLD analysis project Ga0136612, IMG submission 106644) | Polar desert sand microbial communities from Dry Valleys, Antarctica - metaG UQ224A (23.06) | ecosystem: Environmental > Terrestrial > Soil > Desert | place: Antarctica: Dry Valley... | reverse complement strand
GTCGTCGCCGAGCCAGCGGGCGTCGGCCAGCGCCTCCCGCGCTGCCGGCGCTCCTCCGAGCAGACGGGTTGCCGCTCCGGCAGCCTGGAATGCGCCGCGAGCGTCACCGGTGCGCGCGAGCGCCTGGGAAAGCGTCAGCTGTGCGTTTCCGTTGCGGGGCTCGAGTTGGACCGCGCGCCGCGCTGCCTCGACGCCCATGGCCGGCTGCAAGGCACCCAGCCGTTCCTGTGCCTCCGCGACGGTCCATGTCGCCTGTCGCGGATCGTTGCGGGCGAGGCGGCCGAACTCGATGGCCGCGTCGCGGTGGGATCCTCGGCGCGAGAGCACCTGGGCGAGCAGCTCCCGATAGCGGATCTCGTCGGGGTCCAGGCGAACCGCATCCTGCGCGTGCTCCTCGGCCTCGCTCAGCCGATCCAGCGCCAGCAGCGCGCGGGCTCGCATCTCGTGAGCGGCATCGTCACCCGGACGGTCCTCGAGGCGCTCGTCGGTCAAGCGCAGCACGGCGTCATGGTCCCCGTTCTCGAGCGCCATTCGGAGTTCAGCAATCGTGGCGTGCTTCGTCATCCTTCACCCTTGGGCGACCAGGTGAGTCCCTGTGCCCGTCCATCCTATCGGCGATCGGTGCCGGCGAGCCAGGGTCGGTGGTTTGACGTGCGGCGCCAGCGATGCAAACTCGGATGCGTGCAGACCTTCCTCCGCCGAATCGCCGGCGCGCTGATCCTCGCAATGTCGGCGACGGCGTGCGGCAGTGCCGCTGTCGACGTCGCGACATCCGCGCAGCCAGGCGCATCGGCAAGAGACAGTGACACTGACCGCGCGACGACATCCCCGCAGCCCGGCTCTTCGACGCGCAGCAATGCGCTGCCCAGCGGCATGTTCTCCGTCACCGCCACAGTCGAAACCGACCCAGTCCCGCACGATGGAGACGCGGCCGACGACCCCGCGATCTGGGTCAGTCCGGTGGATCCGAGCGAAAGCCTGATCATCGGGACCGATAAGAAGCGGGGCGGCGGACTCGCGCTGTACGACCTGTCCGGCCGGGAAGTGGCGTACCACGATGACGGCGCCATGAACAACGTGGACATCCGGTCCGACATCGTGGTCGCCGGCAACGAGAGCAACAACACGATCGCGATCTACCGCATCTCCGATGGCACGCTGGTTCCCGATGACGGTGACGCCGTGACGCCCGGGATCGAGATCTACGGCAGTTGCCTGTATCGAAGTCCGACCTCCGACGCGCTTTACGTCTTCCTCACGAGCAAAAAGGGGGAGATCGAGCAGTGGCAGCTCACCGAGGCGGACGATGGAGGGTTCGAGCCCACGCTCGTCCGCAGCATCAGCCTGGACTCCCAGACCGAGGGCTGCGTTGCGGACGACGCACTGGAGGCGGTCTACTTCGCTGAGGAGGCCGTCGGAATCTGGAGGTTCGGCGCCGAGCCGGACGCCGGAGAGACCGGTACCCTCGTCGACACGACCGATGACGGGCACCTGGCCGCGGACGTCGAGGGCCTCGCGCTGGCGGCGACCGGCGCCGATGGCGGGTTCCTGTTCGCTTCGAGCCAGGGTCGCGACGAGTACACGATCTACACCCGTACCGACAACGCCTATCTGGCGACCTTCTCGATCGACGATGGCGACGCGATAGACGGCTCCAGCGATACGGACGGAATCGACGTCACGAGCGCTTCACTCGGGAGCCAATTTCCCTCCGGCCTCTTCGTGGCCCAGGACGGTAAGAATCAGGGCGCGGCTCAGAACTTCAAGCTGGTGCCCCTCGAGGCGATCCTGCCCTAGCCAGCGGCGCGATTCACGTCGGCGCGGCGGTTCGCTCCACACCTTCCCACGCCGAGCGGCCGGCCACGAGGTCCGCGATCCGCTGTGGGACGAGGTCGAGGGAGACGCGCTCCTGCGTCATCGAGTCGCGTTCACGGATGGTGGCGGCCCCGTCGTCGAGCGACTCGGGGTCGACCGTGACGCAGTATGGCGTGCCGATCTCGTCCTGCCGCCGGTAGAGCTTTCCAATGGATGCGGTGTCGTCGTACATGGCAGGCGTGACCTGCTTGAGGTCCGCGGTGAGCCGGCGCGCGCGATCGACGAGCTCTGGGCGGTTGCGCAGAAGCGGCAGCACGGCCGCCTTGATCGGCGCCAAGTCTGGCCGAATCTTGAGGACGACCCGCTTCTCCTTCGCCAGCTGCTCCTCTTCGTACCCATCGACGAGGACCGTCAGGAGGGCGCGATCCACGCCCATTGCCGGCTCGATCACGTACGGCACGATCTGCTCGCCACTCGCCTGGTCGAAGATCTCCAGGCGCTTTCCGCTTCCAGCGGCGTGAGCGCGAAGGTCGAAATCGGTACGATCGGCAACCCCTTCGAGCTCCGACCAGCCGATCGGGAACTCGTACTCGATATCGGTGGTCTGCCTGCTGTAGTGGCTCAGCTCATCGGCCTCGTGCGGGCGCAGGCGAAGGCGGCTGCCGTCGATGCCGAGCACATCGGTCCACCAGCGGTGACGTTGCCCAACCCAGTAGACGAACCACTCGTCCTCGTCGCGTGGATGGACGAAGAACTCCATCTCCATCTGCTCGAACTCGCGCAGCCGGAAGATGAAGTTGCCGGGCGTGATCTCGTTCCGAAAGGAACGGCCCATTTGCCCGATCCCAAACGGCAGCTTGCGACGCATTGACGTCGCGACGTTGTCGAACTGGACGAACATGGCCTGGGCGGTCTCCGGCCGCAGGTACGCCACCGATGAGCTGTCCGCCACCGGGCCGACCTGGGTGGCGAACATGAGGTTGAACTGGCGCGCCTCGGTCAGCGTGCCTCTGTTCCCGCAGTTCGGGCAGGCGATCTCGGACGGCTTGCCCTTCAGATCGTCCTCGCGGAAGCGGTTCTTGCAGTTCCGACAGTCGACCATCGGGTCGCTGAAGCCGGCGACGTGGCCGGATGCCTCCCAGACGCGCGGGTTCATGATGATTGCGGCGTCGATGCCGACCACGTCGTCGCGCAGCTGGACCATGTGCCGCCACCACGCCGCCTTGATGTTGTTCTTGAGCTCCACGCCGAGCGGGCCGTAGTCCCAGAAGCCGGCCATGCCGCCATAGATCTCGCTCGACGGAAACACGAATCCACGCCGCTTGGCGAGGCTGGCGATGACGTCGAAGTTCGGCGCTGGCACGGCGGTACGGCGGCTCCTGCGTGGGGTATCGAGTCTAGCCGACGACGGCGATAATCGAAGCAGCACCCCGAGCTGGACAGGAAATGGGCGAGGTCACCCCGGCAGCTCTCAGCGAGGAGCAGCGGCGGCCTCGCGGGCGGCGACCTCGGAGAGGAAGTCCCGCGAGCGCAGTTCCCGCTCGAGTACGGAGGAGACGGTCGCGTGGAGCAGCCGCTCGACCTCGCGGTGAACGGCCGGCGTGAGGTGCAGGCGGAGGACGCCGACCAGCGCCGAGCGCTGGAGATGGCGGAGGACCTTGAGCGCGTCGGCCGAGATGGGCCGGGCACCGTGGGCCGCATGCGAGCACTGCGGACAGAGCACGCCACCGCCGACCGGCGAGTAGGCGTTCCCCTCGGGCTCGATCTGCGCCCCACACTCCAGGCAGCGCGCCAGCTCGGGCCGGAAGCCCATTGCATTCAGCAGGGCAAGCTCGAACCAGCGCGCGATCACCTCCCGCGAGACCTCCGACCCCGCGTCGAAGGCGGAGAGCGCCTGGGCCAGCAACCGAAAGGCCTCGTGCGAATCGGCCGCGCCCTCGCAGAAGCGGTCGGCAAGTTCGACCACGTACCACGCCGCCGCGGTGGAATGCAGATCGTTGCGCAGGCCCAGGTGCGGATCTTCCAGGGATGACGAGGTGACCACGTCCCATGTCCGCCCCACTGCCAGCACGAGCTGCACGTCGCTGAAGGGTTCGAGCGCCCCGCCGATCCGCGACCGCGTGCGACGCACGCCTTTGGCGATCACGCGCAGCTTCCCGAGCCGCGGGGTGAGGACGGTCAGGACCCGATCGGCCTCGCCGAGGTTCATCGAGCGCAGCACGATGCCCTCGGTCTTGTACACGCGCGGACGCGGACTCATCCGCGCGCCGGGGCGCAGAACTTGCTACATCGGCGTATCATGATCCCGATGCACGGCCACGGTAACCCGCTCTGCGAATACACGCCATGACGCGGCTCATCGAGGAGGTCAGGTACCCTGCGGGCGTGGACATCAGGACCGAGTTTAGCCACATCTTGGCCGACATCGAGACCGAGATGTCGAGCGTCCTCGACCAGCGCCAGGGTCATGCCCGTTCTCTGTACGAGATGCTCGCGTACCACCTCGGGCTCGATGGCGCATCCGGCCCGCGCGGCAAGCGGATGCGCCCGCTCCTTGGCGCCCTCGCCTACCAGTCGCTGACCGGTGACTACCGTCCCGCACTGCCCGGGGCCGCCGCCGTCGAGCTCGGGCACAACTTCAGCCTGGTCCACGACGATATCGAGGACGCCGACACCGAGCGCCGGCATCGGCCCACGCTGTGGGCCATCTGGGGCATCCCGCTCGCCATCAATGCCGGTGACGCGCTCTTCGCGCTGTCGCGCCTGGCGCTGTATCGGCTCCTCGAGGACGGCTTCAGCGAGCGCCGCGTGCTGGCCCTGATGCGGGTCTATGACGAGACCTGCCTGGCACTGTGCGAGGGCCAGTACCTGGACATCACCTTCGAGCGCAGGACCGATGTCACCGTCGAGGCCTACCTCGAGATGATCGGCAAGAAGACGGCTGCACTGCTTGCCGCATCGGTCCAGGCGGGTGCCATCCTTGCCACCGATGACCAGGAGGTCGTCGAGGCGTATCGGAGCTTCGGGTACGACCTCGGGATGGCGTTTCAGATGGCCGATGACGTGAAGGGCACGTTCTGGAGCTCCACCGACTCAGGCAAGCCGGAAGCCGGCGACGTGCGGAAGCGCAAGAAGACGCTGCCGCTGGTCTGGGCGGTCGAACATGCGCCATCGGCCGACCTCGATCGGCTCAACGTTATCTATCACGACGTGATTCGCGCCACCGACGGTCGCGGGCCGCAGCCATCGGCCCCCATCCCGATGACCGACGACGAGGTGAGCGAGGTGCTCGCCATCCTGGACCGATGCGGTGCCCGGGAGCACACTCTTGCCCAGGCTCGTCACTATCGCGACCGCTCGCTGAAACAGCTCGAGCGGCTCCCGTGCCCGCCGAAAGGGAAGCGCGACCTCGCCGACCTCGTCCGCTCGATGATCGCCGCCTAGCTCCTTCAGAATCCGATATATCGAACGGGATTCACCGGGTGCCTCCGCGGCGCTGCATCCGCTCGATGTATCGGGCACCGGCACGCGTGAGCCGCCCGCCGCGGTGCCGCTCACGCTCATGGGTGCTCGATGCATCGCGAGAATCGCACTCGCCGCGCCCTTCACGTGAATTTCGCTCGATCTAACACGCGGAGGCGGGTCCACTCATCCGCGTCGCCGCGTGGGCGCGCCCTGTGCCGAGATCTTGCCGCACACCATCAAGGATCGGCCTAGCCGAGTGACTCCCCAATTCGCTGTCAGTCATGAACCACAAGCGGACTTTGGCGACGAATGGGACGCGATGACGTGCCCGAGATGGTCCACGACGTTGCGGAGCCGATCGTGAATGGTAGGCGGCGCGAACCGACGCCGCGAGACTCGGCGCCGCCATCATGCACGCCGTTGATCGCCGCCTGGAGGTGGGGCCGGGCGCGTCGCCCCGATTCGGTGAATCGTGGAGCGGCGGGGCGCAACCCGTCCAGCGGGGTGCTCGTCTCGCAATTTCGGCCGTGGTGGGACCTTTACCCGGCGGATCGGCCTCAGCGACGGGCCCTGCACGCTCGGGAAGGGCCGGATTGCAGCTCGCCAGCCGGTAAAGATTCGTCCACGGCGCAATCTTCAAGTCGCGGGCAGGTGACTCGAAACGGGTCCGTCCCGGGAGCAGGATTGCGAGACGAGGACCGCCGGCAAAGGATCAGTTGCTTGAGGTGCCGTTCGAGGGTTCCTCGTCAGCGTGGCGAGCGCGGGAGGCGACGACACGCGCCACGCGGCGCGGTTCGGCGGCTTCGACACGCAGCGTCACGCCATCTCGGAACGGTGTCTCGGCACCGGGGAGCGGAATTCGGCCCTCGCGGTGGACGACGAAGCCACCGACGGTGTCGTAGGCCTCCTCGTCGAGCTCGTCGTCGTCGGACAGGTCGAACAGGTCGCGCAGGTCGTCCATGCTGACCCGGCCGTCGAGCCGGAAGGCGAGCTCGTCGTCAGAGGCGATCGGCTCGACCAAAGCTTCTTCGGTGTCGTACTCGTCCTGGATCTCGCCGACGATCTCCTCGACCACGTCCTCCATGGTGACCAGGCCAGCCGTGCCGCCGTATTCGTCGACCACGATCGCGATGTGTCGCTTGGCGGTCTGCATGTCGTGGAGGAGCTCGTCGACCGCCTTCGACTCCGGGACGTAGACGGGCGAGCGCGCCAGGGCGCGGACGTCGATCTCCCCCTTCGCGCGCCCGTTGCCCCTGAGGTACGGCAACAGGTCCTTGGCGTACAGGATGCCGACGATGTTGTCGAGGCTTTCATCGAAGACCGGCAATCGCGAGTGCCCGGCGGCGATGATCATCTCGATCACCTGGTCGATCGGGTCGTCGACGTTGACGGCGCGGATCCCGATGCGGGGGACCATCACCTCGTGGACGCGCTTGTCCCCGAGCTCGATGACCCCGTGGATCATCTCCTTCTCCTCCTCCTCAATCTGTCCCTGTTCGGAGCCGGTCTCGACGAGCAGCTTGAGCTCCTCGGTCGACAGGTAGCCGCCCTGCGGCTTCTCCGTACCGCCCAGCAGGCGCACGAGCAACGCGCTGCTGCGTGAGACGACCCACACGATCGGCGAGAGGGCGCTCTGCATGAGGCCAATGGGGCGCGCGACGAACAGCGCCAGGCGCTCCGGGAAATTGAGGGCGAGCGTCTTCGGCACGAGCTCGCCGACGATGATCGACGCCGTCGCGATGACGAGCGTCATGATCACGAAGGCGATGGTGTCGGCGGCCCCCTGCAGCCAGGTCCATGGGATGAGCTTGATGAGGTCGGCGAGGCCGGAAGAAAAGGCCACTGCGCCGATGGCGCCCGACAGGAACCCGAGGAAGGTGATCGCAATCTGGATGGTGGCCAGGAATCGACCCGGATCCTCCACGAGTCGCCGCGCGGTGCGCGCCGAGCGATTGCCGTCGTCGGCCAACTGGCTCAGGCGATGGCGCTTGACCGTGATGAGAGCCATCTCGCTGGCGGCGAAGAAGCCACCGACGAGGATGAGAAAGACGACGACCGCAAGGTCGAAGACCGGGTCGCCGGGGGTACTGCTACCGTCCATCGGGCGGTGTTACTTCTGCCTCCCTGCGGGTTCCGATTGCGCGCGGCGCCTGAGCTCGATCGGGCGCGCCGGCACGCCGACCACCTTCTTGCCAGGGCCGACGTCGCGCGTGACGACCGATCCGGCACCGGTCGTGGCGCCCCGGCCGATGGTGACCGGCGCGACCATCATGGTGTCGACACCGATGCTTGCCCCGTCGCCGATGACGGTGCGGTGCTTGGCCGTCCCGTCGAAGTTGGCGGTCACCGATCCGGCGCCGACGTTCACGTTCTCGCCTACCTCGGCGTCGCCGAGGTAGCTGAAGTGATGCTGCTGGGTTCCCGCCCCGAGGCGGCTCTGCTTGATCTCCGCGAAGTTCCCGATGCGGCATCGCGCACCCACGTCTGATCCCGGCCGCAGGTGCGCGAATGGACCGATCTGAACCTCCTCCGCGACGGCCGACTCCTCCACGACGCTCGCCCACACTCGGGTGCGCGGGCCGATGCGGCTGTCGCGGACATGGGCGTTCGGGCCGATCATGGCGTCCTCTGCGATGACGGTTGCGCCCTCCAGGATCGTCCACGGTTCGATGCGCGCATCCTGACCGATCTCGACGGTGGCGTCGATGCGGGTCGTGCCCGGGTCGACGATCGTCACGCCGTTGCGCATGTGGCCCTCGACGATGCGACGGCGCATGCGTTCCTCCGCGGCGGCAAGCGTCAGCCGGTCGTTGATGCCGATTGTGTCGGCAGCGTCATCGGCCTCGACGATGCGTACCGCGCGTCCATCGGCCACCGCCAGCGCCACGAGATCGGTGAGATATTGCTCGCCGGCTGCCGACGCCGTGACCCGATTGAGTGCGTCACGCAACCAGGGGGCGTCGAACGCGTACGTGCCGACGTTGATCTCGTTCACAGCACGCGTGATCTCATCCGCGTCGGCCTCCTCAACGATCGAAGCAGCACCGCCGTCGGTGCCGCGCAGCACACGGCCGTACCCGGTCGCATCGGTCAGGTGCGCCGACGCCAGGGCGATCGCCGGGTCCCCGGCCTCTCGCTCATCCAGGAGGGACCGGAACAGGCTGGCGGGCTGGAGTGGGGCGTCGCCCATCGTGACGAGCACCGTGCGGACCACTCTGGGCACCGCGCCGAGGCCGACCCGCACCGCGTCGGCCGTCCCGCGCTGGATCGCCTGGCGGGCAGTTGCCGCGCGCGTCGCGATCGCCTCCTCGACGAGCTCGGCGCCATGTCCGGTCACGACCACCGGTCGCGCGATCCCAACCCCCGCGAGGACGTCCAGCACGTGGTCGAGCAGCGATCGACCGGCAATCGGATGCAGCACCTTCGGGAGCCGGGAACGCATGCGCGTTCCCTGGCCGGCGGCCAGGACGATGGCCGCGGTGGCGGTCAGTTGTGCAGACACGTTGGCGGATGGTAGAGGCGTCCGATTCGGAGCGTCAACCGGCCGACACCGTTGCAATGGCCTCGATCTCGACCCGCGCACCCTTCGGCAGGTCCTTCACGGCGAACGCGCTGCGCGCCGGGAACGGCTCCGGGATGGCCCGGACATAGACCTCGTTGACCGCCGGCCAGTCACCGATGTCGGCGAGGTACACGGTGACCTTCACGAGCCGATCCATGCCGCTCCCGGCCGCCTGGAGAATGGCCGCCAGGTTGGCGAGCGCGCGCTCGGCCTGGGCGGAGACGTCATCGGCGGCAAACTCGCCGGTCGCTGGATCGAGGCCGAGCTGACCGGCGGTGAAGACCAGGTCGCCGGCGCGGATGGCCTGGCTGTACGGGCCGGCCGCGGCCGGGGCGCCATCGGTGCTGATTGCTTCTCGCACGAACTCTCATTCCTCCTCATCGATGCGCTCGATGCTAGCGGCTGCGTCGCGCGTTCGGGTCACCGTGGCGCGCATGCCGCCTTCACGCAGGCGCGCCGCAAGAGCGTCCGCACGCTCGGGGTCGTCGGTCAGGCTGAAGATCGTGGGACCCGATCCTGTCAGCTGGGGGTGCCCACCCAGCGTTGTCACGGTCTCGAACAGTGCGGCCAGCTCGGGGCGCAGGCGTTGCGCCGGTGCGAGGAGGTCATTCGACTGCCGGCCCCAGTCGTCCGGCCGCAGCTCGGAGAAGACCGCGGCGGTCGAGAGTCCAAACGGCGGATGCACGAGCACGACGTGCCATGGCTCGTTGGCCATCGCCTCGACCCGCTCGCCGATCCCAGTCACCCGAGCCGCCGGCACCTGCGCGGCGAAGAATGGGACGTCTGCTCCGATACTCGCCAAGGCGGCGACGTCCTCCTCACTGGCAGCGTCCTCGATCCCGCGCCAGGCGCGCCCGAGGCGCCATGCGGCCGCCGCATCGGAGGAGCCGCCACCCAACCCGGACGCGACCGGAATGCGTTTCTCGAGCGAGATGCAGGCGAGCTCTGGCTCACCACCGAGTCCTGCGCGGAATCCGCGCCACGCCAGGTTGTCGTCGCCGATCGGTATCGCCTCCGCGCCCTCGCCTTCCACCCGCAATCCGCTGCAGCCCGGCAGCAGGATGAGCCGGTCGGCGAGATCGAGCAGGACGAATTTGCTGTCGAGCAGGTGATGTCCATCGGGTCGCCGCCCGACCACTCTCAGCGACAGGTTGAGCTTGGCTGGCGCCTCGAGTCGCAGGGCATGCGTCACAGCAACAAGCCCAGCTGGCTCGTGAGGCAGGCCCACTCGTCGATGGTGAGCGTTTGGGGCCGTCGCTCACCATCGACGCCGCAGGTCCCGAGCGCGGCCTCGACGACGTCGCGGTCGACCGGCAGCTCCCGGGTCAGTCCGTTGTGCACCTGCTTGCGCCGCTGCCGGAATCCGGCCTGCACAACCCGGTAGAACTGCTCTCGCTGCGGTCCGACCGACACGGCTGGCAGCTCGCGCCGATGCAGGCGCAGGATCGCCGAATCCACCGCGGGAGCCGGCTCGAATGCGGCCGCCGGCACGCGGGCCACGATCTCGGCAGTCGTTGCATTCTGCACGAACACGGAGAGATAGCTCATCCGGCCGGGCGGCGCAGCCACGCGCTCGGCAACCTCCAGCTGAACCAGCAGGACGGTCAGCTCCGGCGGCCGATCGCCCTCGAGGAACGTGTGCAGCAGCGGGCTGGTGATGTGGTACGGGATGTTTGCCACGACCTTGATGGGCAGATCCGGGAAGAACTCGCGAGGATGCAGCGAGAGCGCATCGGCCTCGATCAGCTCGAAGCGGTCGACGCCGTATAGCTCCCGGCGCAGATACTCCGCCAGGCGAGGATCGAGCTCCACCGCCAGGACCGATGCGCCGGCCGCCAGCAGCCGGCGGGTGAGCACGCCCAACCCGGGGCCGATCTCGACGACGTTGTCCCCGGGCTTCAGCTCGGCGGCGGCCACGATGGCGTCGAGCGCCTCGGGATCGGTCAGGAAGTTCTGGCTCAGGCTCTTTCGCGGCCGAAGCCGCTCGGCGCCCATGAGCCGGCGGAGCTGGCCCGGCGTGGGCGGCTGCAATCGCTCCGGCGAGAGCGCGTCGCTCACGTCGCGAGCCAGGGCAGCGCCAAGTTCGGGACCGCCTCGAGCGCCGCGTCCGCACGATCGCCGGCCACGAAGCGGAAGCCCGCCGCCGCCCCGATCATCGCGCCGTTATCGGTGCACCAGGCCGGAGGTGGTACGAGCAGCGGCAGCCCCTCCGCCTGAAGCCGATCGTGCAGGACTGATCGCAGGACGCGGTTGGCGGCCACACCCCCGCCGATCGCGACCGCGGCGACGCCCTCGGCGCGCGCTGCCGCCAGCGTCTTGGTGGCCAGGGCGTCGACCACTGCCTCTTCGAAGGCGGCCGCGATGCCATCCACCGGGATCGGCTCGTTCCGAGCGCGGTAGCCCTCTACCTCGCGCAGGACCGCGGTCTTCAGCCCTGAAAAGCTGAAGTCGTACGGTCCGGCGGTGCGCGCGCGCGGGAATCGGGTGGCCGGCGTGGCGTCCACCGCGGCCGCTGAGATGGCCGGGCCGCCCGGATACGGCAACCCAAGCAGGCGGCCGACCTTGTCGAACGCTTCGCCCGCCGCGTCGTCGACCGTCTGGCCGAGGAGTGTATAGCGGCCGTGGTCGTGCATCAGGACCAGCTGCGTGTGCCCGCCACTCACCACGAGGCAGAGCAAGGGGAAGACCGGCTCGGGCGGCAGGGGTGCGTTGGCGCCGTCGTCGGTCAGCCAGTTCGCGTAGATATGACCCTCGATGTGGTTCACGCCGACGAGCGACAGGTCATGCGTGACGGCCAGCGCCTTGGCGACATTGACGCCCACCAGCAGCGAGCCGATCAGCCCGGGACCGTAGGTCACCGCCACGGCGTCGAGATCGTCCCAACCCGCTCCCGATTCGCTGATCGCCGCCTCAATGGTCGGCACGATCCAGCGCAGCTGCTGGCGCGCCGCGACTTCGGGCACGATGCCGCCGGTGGCGGCGTGCATGGCGACCTGGCTGGCGACCTGGTTTGCCTCGATCCGACGCCCGGCGACGACGATCGCGACCCCGGTCTCGTCGCACGAGGATTCGATCGCCAGGATGCGCGGCCCGCTCATCCGGCCAACCGCTGCCGCTCGGCGGCAACGACGTCGCGCATGACCACCCCGTCGAGGTCGGGCGTGGTCATGACGAGCGCATCCTCCCCGTCATCGGAGTAGTAGGCCCGGCGGCGGCCGGCCATCTCGAAACCGAACCCGCGATAGAGCGCCTGGGCCACTCCGTTCGACTCGCGCACCTCCAGGGTCATGCGGCGCGCGCCGATCGTGGTCGAGAGCTCGGCCAGGTTGAGGAGCAGTTGACGACCAATCCCCTGGCGACGCCAGTCGGGATGGATGCTGAAGGTCGTGATGTGGGCCTCGTCGACCATCAACCAGATCCCGGCGAAGCCGACGATCCGGTCGCCGGCACGCGCCACCAGGTAACGGGCAAGGCGGTTGCCACGCAGCTCCTGCTCGAACGCGTAGGCAGGCCACGGCGTCCGGAAGCTGAGCCGTTCGATCTCATGGACGGCGGCAACGTCGTCGAGGGTCATGGGCTCGACGACCATCCGCGCGGTCAGAGCCACTTGACGCGCTCCACGCTCTCGATGGCGACGCCACGTGGGGCGCGGACATACATCGGCTCGAGCGTGGCGAGGTCGTCGCCGGCCGGATCGGCTGCGACGCGCGCCGCAGCGTGCCGGGAGATCGGGCGTGCCCCGCGCGGGCGGCGCGCATCCGCGAGGACGAATGCGGCTGCCAGCTCGGCCGGCGCGACCAGCGTCCCCGAGCGCGGGATGGCATCACGATCCACGATGCGCGGCTTCGCCCCACCGGGTTCGAGCAGGTACGTCTCGCGGGCGCCCGCCCGCGCGACCGCGGCGAGCGCGTCAGGCTCCGCCTCGAGCCACGCCTCGAGGCTCGGCACGCCGACGATCGGAAGGTCCAGGCCCATTGCCAGGCCCTTGGCGAGCGACATCGCGACCCGGAGCCCAGTGAACGACCCGGGACCGATGCCAACCGCGATGACCGACGCGTCCCGCAGCGAGACGTTGTTCCCGGCAAGGAGCGAGAGGAGCCGCGGCAACAGCTCGGCGGACTGCCGCTGCGCGCTGCTCCAGGCGTCCTCCGCAATCAGGGAGCCGTCCGGCTTCGCCAGTGCCAGCGAGAGATCCGTGGATGCGCCATCGATGGCGATGATCACGATGGTCGAAGTGCCCGGGCTGCCAGGCGCTCATGCGCCGCGTCGGTGGCAGTCCAGCGCACTACGCGGTGCATCGGTGCCTCGGCGGGGGTGTCGAGGCGAATCTCGAGCCGATTGACGGGCAGCCATCCCTCGAGCCGATCCGCCCATTCGATGACGGTCACGCCGTCGACCTGGCGCTCGTCGAGGAGGCCCGCCGCCGACGCTTCCTCGGCATCGCCCAGCCGATAGGCGTCGATGTGATACATACGCAGCCGGCCGGCGTGCTCGTTCATCAGGATGAACGTCGGACTGTTCACGACGCTCTCGACCCCGAGGCCCGCGGCGACACCTTTCGCGAGCTGCGTCTTGCCCGCTCCGAGCGCGCCGCTGAGCGCGAGCACGGTGCCGGGCGTGGCCGCGGCTCCGAGCCGTCGCCCGATCTCGTGCGTCTCGTCGGGTCCCTCGCTGAGGTGCGAGCCGGTCATGACGGCAGGCACGGCCGATCGCTGCATGGGCGCCAGTATAGGAAGGGCACGCTCAGCCGCGATCGAGCGGCTCAGTGGCCTCGAGGTTCGCGAGGGGGACGATCGCTGTGTGGCCGTCCTCGAAGCGCACCAGTGCCCCGCGTCCAACCACGCCGGACGCGAAGGCGTGTGGTCGGTCGAGCACGCGAAGCAGCTCACCGCCCAGCCCGGCATGCGGGCGCCGATGCGCGATCACGCGGTCACCGGCGTGGGGAAGGACGCGGCGCGACGGCGGTGGGCCGGCGTCGTACACGTAGAGACGCGCCGCCTCTCCGAAGAGGCTCGCCATCCGTCCCTCGTGGGCCTGGAACCAGGCGAACAGGCCCGGGTCGAAGCCGACCTTGCCGAATCCCTCCAGCAGGATCACGGCGAAGTCGCCGCGCACGCCGCCGATCTCGCGCCGCCGCTGCTGGGTGGCCTCGAAGTCGCGCAGCTCCTTGTCGAGGACGCCGCCGAGCACGATGCCGGCAACGCCCATGGCTCGTGCCCGCGTCAACGTCTCGGCAGACGCGCGCGACCCACCGACCACGATTCGTCCGGTCGCACCCACGTCGATCGCGGTCGCGCGGAGCTCGTCGCCCGGCTCATGGACGGCAACCCGCAGCTCTCCATGCACGGCGTTGCCGC